>Ga0209051_1000310_pt1 | contig 76181 bp, 72 predicted proteins | sample AraplaCvi_mMS_r2_2_FD_184286 | JGI IMG/M metagenome (GOLD analysis project Ga0209051, IMG submission 184286) | Arabidopsis root microbial communities from North Carolina, USA - plate scrape MF_Cvi_mMS_r2 (SPAdes) (version 2) | ecosystem: Host-associated > Plants > Roots > Endosphere | place...
TCCCGACGGCGCTTCACGGCGGTTGAACACGCGCAGGGCACGGGGCGTTTGCGGAGGGCGCGTCGTTCGCAATCACGCGGTCGATGCAAGAACTGCAGTCTCAGCGGCCCGTCGTATAACGTAAAGGTGACCGGCACGTTGCGGCAAGGGGCCGCACGGTGCAGGATTCCCAACGGCACTGTGCGGCCCCATGCCGCAACGTGTCCGAGTCGACTGTTCTGTTAGACCTCATTGGCAGCGTCCTCCAGAACAGACCACGGGCTCCCGCGCCACAACGCGATGTCGTAACCTTTCGCGATGCACTCGAAGGTGGTGTCGTGGAACGAGAACACCAAGTGCCTGAAGCCACTGAACTGCTCGTATCGATGATATGGGTGAACGGAATTCATTCTCACGAGCTGTTGCAGCCACGACGAGCCTTCGATCTCGAACACCGAATAAGGCTCCAGGCCTCGTGCGGCGAGCGGGTGCCCAGAGAAAGCCTCGTCGTTCGGTGGCCCAAACATGTGCGCGTAGGCGTGATCAAACGTGACCAGGGCGCATAGCTCGTCTGTCCAGTTGGGCCGGCCAGGACGCACGGCTGCCTTCCGCCACTCAGCGTCCAGGCTCTCTTCTTCGAGGTAGTACGAGAGCCGAAGCGAGTTTTCACCAGCAAGAATCAGCGGACAAGGCGCACCAATTGAGCTCTGAGGTGCAGAAGCAATCTGACGCGGCCGATCCGAGGCACTGACGGTGTACATGAGGTCTAACGTGAAGGTGACCGGCACGTTGCGGTAAGGCGCCGCGAGGTGCAGGATATCCAATGGCGCCTCGCGGCGCCTTGCCGCAACGTGTCCGAGTCGACCGACCTGTTAGACCTCATGCCGTTAGCCATCCTTCCTCGATCCGTTGCGTGACTGTACCCGTGGCAAAGAAGCCGCCGTCCCAAAGCTCAAACTTCGTCCCCGGTGCCACGATCTTCCGATAGGGGTCCGGCCAAAGCACAACACACTCTACGAGTGCAACATCTCCCGCTTTGAATGTCCGCGCTGATTCGACCCACATTCCTACCGTGCTCAGGCCTTCGACACCGTCCATTTGCATCGGTACCCGGCGGTGCAGGGATTCATCGAACATGAACCAACGTCTTCGATCAGGGCCATGCGCCCTGAAGTGGAACTCGATCTCTGCAGCGAACTGCGGCTTCGGGCGCATCATGAGGTCTAACGCAGAGGTGACCGGCACGTTGCGGCAAGGGGCCGCACGGTGCAGGATTTCCAACGGCACTGTGCGGCCCCTTGCCGCAACGTGTCCGAGTCGACTGACCTGTTAGGCATCAGATTGGTCACGATCGTTGGTCGGAGTCTCTCGCCACGCCTGGATGCCATAGAACGCGCCGGCCACAGCGAACACGGAAAGTATGGCCGCAAACACCACAGCAGACTCCGTGACGGGACGGTCGCCGACCAATGAAATGGCGCCCACCACCACCCCGCCAAAAATGACGCTGCATATCGCGCCGGAGCAAACGGCGACAAGCAACCCTGCATGGCGCGGCGTTGCCATCTGATGTCTAACGTAAAGGTGACCGGCACGTTGCGGCGAGGGGCCGCACGGTGCACGATGTTCCACGGCGCCGTGCGGCCCCTTGCCGCAACGTGTCCGAGTCGACCGACCTGTTAGGGCGCACGACCGCGCAGACGACAGCATTCACTTTCGGAGTCCCAGTCCTGCATGGACCTCACCGGCGAGCGCCTCCTGCACCGCATTGCGCCACTCCTCGATCATTGCAGGATCTGCACTGCCGCCATCCGGCAAGAACGCCATGCTTCCCAGGATCCCACCAAGCTCTTCGAGGCCGTTCTGAAAGTGGCGTTCAAGGAAGCGAAACATCGCGAGGTACGCCACGCGCTCAGTGAGCAACTGTTCTTCCATCGTGCGCTCTAACGTAATGTAGACCGCAACCCCAACCCTGACACCCCGCACCTGCCGGATAAACCCCCCGACTTTCGCGGACTAACCCGTTGATCCCTCTGCATCTTCATCTCCCGTTGCCGGATAAGAACATGGATAAATCCAGACCTGAAACCCCGCAGACCCGAACCTGCACATGTGCCTGATCAAGCCAGGGGCGCGGGTCAATAGTTCACCGTCTTCCTGTTCCGTCGCACTATAGCGAAGAAGCCAATCAGCGCGTAGCAAGCCCCGATCCCGTCCCGACGCGGCCCCGAAACCAGATAGGCGCGCACCGCGCTTCCACGCAATACGCGCCCTCCCAATGCAGCGAACCAGCGAGGCAGCTCCAGTCGCCGCCCCGCCCTTCCTCAGTGGAAGAACTTCGCCGCCGCCAGCAGCGTGCGATACACGCCCCACGCCAACGGGATCCCCACCACCAGCCACGCAAGGACCACCTTGGCGGTCGGCGTGGCCAGTTGGTCCGCGTCGCCCGTCCCCAGGTTGCTTTCCGCGAGCACGGCCTTCTCGTGTGCCAGCCGCTTCTCCTCGGCCAGTTCCGCATCCGTCATGAACCACTTGTCCGGCAGCGGGCGCACCAGCAGGTTGCAGACCAGGCCGATGGCGAGCATGCCCACGAGGATGTACATGGTCTGGTTGTAGACCTGTTCGCGCGGCAGCCCCAGTCCGAGCTGGTACTCGCGCATGTAGTTCACCACCACCGGCCCCAGGATGCCGGCCGTGGACCAGGCGGTGAGCAGGCGACCGTGGATGGCGCCCACGAACTGCGTGCCGAAGATGTCGGCCAGGTAGGCGGGCACGGTGGCGAAGCCGCCGCCGTACATCGACACGATGATGCAGGCCGCGCCCACGAACAGCAGCTTCGAACCGGCCCCCGCGGAAGACGGCAGGCTGGCGTACAGCACCATGCCGAGCACGAAGAAGATGGAGTACGTCATCTTCCGGCCGAACAGGTCCGACATGCTCGCCCAGAAGAAGCGGCCCGCGATGTTGAACAGCGACAGCAGCGCCGCAAAGCCGCCGGCGACCGCGGCGATGGCGGCGAGCTGCGACTTGTCCAGTTCGGTGAAGCGCTTGGCCTCGCCGATCAGGTTGCCGCCGAACACTTCCTGCAGCATGGGGGAGGCCATGCCGATCACGCCGATGCCGGCGCTGACGTTCATGGTGAGCGCCATCCAGATCAGCCAGAACTGCGGGATGCCCCACACCTTCTTTACGTGCACGTGGCGCTGCGTGATCATGGCGTTGCTCGCCTGCGTGGCGCGCGGCGTCCAGCCCTTGGGCTTCCAGCCGGTCGGCGGCACGCGGTAGCCGAAGGCGCCACCGAGCATGAACACGAAGTAAACGACGGCGAGGATCACGAAGGTCTGCAGCACGCCATTGCTGGTGGGTGTCGCAAAGGCCTTCATCAGGTCCACGGCCAGCGGCGAGCCGATCATCGCGCCGCCGCCGAAGCCCATGATCGCCATGCCCGTGGCCATGCCGCGGCGGTCCGGGAACCACTTGATCAGCGTCGACACCGGCGAGATGTAGCCGAGGCCCAGCCCGATGCCGCCGATCACCCCCGAGCCGAGGATCATCAGCCAGAACTGGTGCAGCGAGATGCCGATCGCGGACAGCAGCATGCCGCCGCACCAGCAGAATGCCGCCACGACGCCCGCCTTGCGGGGGCCCGCGCGTTCCAGCCAGCCGCCCCAGAGGGCGGCGGCGCAACCGAGGAACACGAAGAACAGCGTGTACATCCACCCCAGGGTGGCGATGCTCCAGTCGCAGTTCGACGCGAACAGCTCGCCGAAGAAGCCCACGCCCTGGCTTGCGCAGGAGGCGGTGCCGGGCACGGCGGTGGCCAGCGTCTTGGACAGCGGCAGCCAGAAGACCGAGAAGCCGTAGGCCATGCCGATGCACAGGTGGATGGCCAGGGCAGCCGGCGGAACGAGCCAGCGGTTGAAGCCGGGGCCGGCGATGATGCGTTCCTTATCGAGCAGGCCGGGGCCTCCCGGCGCCAGGCCGGGTGCGAGCACGGTGGACATGTTGTCTCCTTGGTTTTTCGTCCGGCTGCCGGGAGAGGGAGCCTCGGCAGCGGTGCGCACGGTACCAGCGAGCCCAGGCGTCGGATCAGCCGGGATTCCCCTTATGTCGCGGATCGCATACGTTTGTTTGCATGCAAACGATGCCAGGAATGCCGCAATGCCTGCGGCGTGCGCTCCCCGCGAAGTGGGCGCCAGCGACCACGCCGGCGCGGCGAGCCAACGCGGCGCGGTTAGGCGAAATCCGGCGCTTCAGGCACACTCGCGCCCGTTCCGTCCCCGACCCTTGCAGGAGATTGACGAATGCGCACCATCCTTCCCGCCCTCCTGGTTGCTGGCGCCTTCTGTGGGCTGCCCGCGACGGCGCAACAGCCCGCCGCCGAAGTCACCCTCGCCCGCCTCGACTGCGGCAACGGCTTCAACGACCAGCGCCGCTTCAGCGACACCTTCGCCTACACCGAGCCGCGGATGCCCTTCACGTTCAGCTGCTACGTGATCAAGCATGGCGACGACTACATGGTCTGGGACACGGGCTACAAGCCCGGCTCCAATCCCAATGCGCCCACCATCACGCTGCTGGAGCAGCTCACGCAGCTGAAGATCCGGCCGGAGCAGGTCAAGTTCGTGGGCATCAGCCACTTCCACGCCGACCACTCGGGCCAGCTCGACGCGGTGCCCGGCGCCGCGCTCCTGATCGGGGAGCGCGAGTGGGCGGCGCTGACCGCGCCGACGCCGATGGCGGGCGCCAACGTTGCCGGCTTCACGCACTGGATCAGCGGCGGCGGCAAGGTGGAAACGCAGGCCGCGGACAAGGACGTGTTCGGCGACGGCACGGTCGTCATCCTGCGCACGCCGGGGCATACACCCGGCCACCAGGCGCTGCTGGTGCGCCTGAAGGAGAAGGGCCCGGTGCTCCTGAGCGGCGATGCGGCGCACTTCCACGAGAACTTCGAGAAGAACGGCGTGCCGGGCTTCAACTACGACCGGGCGCAGACCGTCGCCTCGATCGAGCGCCTGAAGGAGATCCAGAAGAACCTGAAGGCGACGGTCATCATCCAGCACGACCCGCGCGACATCGACAAGCTGCCGCCGTTCCCCAACGCGGCTCGCTAGCACGACACGGCCGGTTCAGCCGGCCTCGTGCACCTTCAGCACGAATCCTTCGTCGTCCCCGGGCGCTTCGAAGAACGAGGAGATGTGCGCGAACTGTTCCGGCGTGAGGTGGTGCGAGCCTTCCGGCCGCTCCACGTTCCGCCGCGCGATGCGGGCCAGGCAGGTGTCGTCGCCGCTCGCGACGTAGTGCAGCAGGTGAAGGGCGCCTGCGTCCTCGCAGAGGGACCGGTACCACGCGCGCGCGGCCCGCGTGTTCGCCGGAAAGTCCAGGACCACGTTCCGGCCGGACCGCAGCAACTCCACGGCCAGCGGGCCGACCACCGTGCGCAGCTTCGCGGCGAAGCGCCGGTAGTCCTCGAAGGTGTGCATCTGGTCGCCGTACAACCTTGCGAGCCACACGTCCTCGCACAGCAAGGTCGCGTCTTCCGCGACGGCGATGTCTTTCGCCAGCGTGCTCTTGCCCGCGCCGGCCTTGCCGCAGAAGAAATGCAGGCGGGCGGCGCTCATCGCCGCTTGCCGGCCTTGTCGAACTTCGGCCAGTAGCCGAATTCGTCCTCGTGCACCTCGATGTCGATCTCCGCCACGCGCGCCTGCAGCCGCTCCTGCACGTCGCGCACCGCCTGGTTGTAGACGACGGGGCCGATCTCCTCGAGGAAGAAGCCGAGCAGCGCGCCGGCCGCGACGTTGCCGATCGGCTCCTCCATGTTCTGGCGGAAGTAGCGCTCGATCGATGCGATGGCCAGCTGCCGCTGGTCCTTGGGCAGTTCGATCACTTCAGCGTACCTCGTAGAACGTGATCTGCACCTCGTCGGGCCGGCGGATGCCGCTGCCCACGAACATGCGTTCGTTGATCCATGCGAGCGAAGGTGCGGCCGTCTCGAAGGTCGGAGCGCAGCGGAAGTAGACCTGCGCCGGATCCACGGGCTCGCCGCGCACCAGCTTCGCGGTGACCTCCTCGGAGGCCACGCGCAGCGCGCTGTTCTGCACGAAGATCAGGTCCCCGCCGTCGGTCTCGAGCACGTAGCGTGCATCGAGGCGCGCGATGGTGCTTCCCACGATCAACTGGAAATCGGAGCCGCCCAGCAGCACGCGCGCCTTCCAGCCGTCGCCCTGCGCTTCTCCTCCGAGGATCGGGATGACGCGGCGCAAGCCGGCCGGCACGCGGCCGACCTCCTGGGGCACGGCGACACGGACGGACAGGTCGGCGAAGAACCGGAGGTCGGGAGCAGGCAGGAGGGGCATTGAGGGATGTCCGGGGGGTAAAAGTGGGGGGGGCACGGCTCGCCATCGTAGCCGCGCAGTCCTTCGGGAGCTCGCATCGTGACTTGTTCACGGGCTGGCGCCCAACTGCCAGGGAACCATCGCTGTAGGACTGGTCATACAGGGCCCTGGCCCCGTGACCTACATGCAGAAGACCCTCCTCCCCCGTCCGCGATTCCGCCTGGCTGCCGTCTCGCTCCTGCTCGCCACCACGGGTGGCATTGCTGCCGCTGCGCCTGCGCACGCTTCTCTGCAGGAGCAACTGCGCTGGGTGCCGGCGGACCTCGGTGGCGGACGCGTGACGCTGGATGGCGCGTCGCGCCTGCTGCTGGCCCGCACGGCCGCCGAGCATGCGGGTCTGCGCGAGGTGGGCCTCGATTTCCGCGACCTTTACGGCGTGATCAGCGCCGAGACCAGCTGGGTGCCGCGCACGGGCATGGGCAAGAACGGCGTGGCGAGCGAAGGCCTCGCGCAGTTCGAACCGGCGACGGCGCGCGCCATCGGCCTGCGCGATCCCAACAACGCCGTGGACGCCGTGCATGCGGCCGCCCGCCTGCTGCGCGAAGCCGCCATATGGAGTGCGCAGCGCGTCGCGAAGCTGGGCCTGGGCCCGCAGCAGCGCGCCGCGAAGCTGCGCGAAGGCATCTCCGTCTACTACAACCTGTCCTCGCAGGCACGCAGTGCCTGGAGCGGCCTGAACACCAGCGCCCTGCCCATCGAGACGCAGCGGCACATCCGCAACGTGCGCGAAGGCGCGCTCCAGGCCGATCAGATCAACACGCGGCTGGGCGGGACCCGCCTGCCGCCGCTGCCGGTCCAGGACGCGGTGCAGCTCGCGTCGCTCACGCACGCGGCTGCGGAGCGTTCCGGCAAGGACACCGAAGCCCGCGCCGTGGGCACGATCGAATGGTCCGGCCAGGGCGGCGACGGCCCGCATGCGGGGCACCGCAGCTACGTCGTGCTGTCCAACGGCACCGTGCGCCCGCAGGGCAGCGGCGACGTGCCGGCCGGCGCGATCCGCTTCACGCCGCGCAGCCGCGCCGGCTGAGGTTCGCGTTTTCGAGCGGCCTGCGGTCGCTGCCGTGTCGATTCCGGCCCCGGCCGAACGTCATTGGAGGTCACCACTCGGACCTCCCCATGGACACACCTTCCGCATCCCCCCAGCACGACTGGAAGCTCGTCGCCGCCGGCGCGCTGATGACCTGCGTCGCCATCGGCGTCGTGTTCTCGCTGGCCGTGCTGCAGCAACCGATGGCCGCCGACACCGGCTGGTCGCGCGCCGGCATCTCCGGCACCATGACCCTCGCCTTCCTCGGCATGGGCCTCGCAGGCTTCGGCTGGGGCACGCTCAGCGACCGCTGGGGGCCGCGCCGCGTGGTGCTGGCGGGCATCGTGCTGCTCGGCCTGTCCAGCGTGCTGGCGAGCCGGGCGACGAGCCTCCTCGCGTTCCAGTTGGCCAATGGGGTGCTCCTGGGCGTTGCCGCCGGCGCATTCTTTGCGCCCATCATCGCCGCCACGGCTGCCTCGTTCGACCGCCATCGCAACCTCGCGGTGTCGCTTGTTTCGGCCGGCATGGGCGTCGCGCCCATGACCATCTCGCCCTTCGTCGCCTGGCTGGTGACGCGCTACGACTGGCGCACGACGCAGCTCGTGATCGGCGTCGCCGCCTGGGTCGTGCTGCTGCCTGCGGTGCGCTTCATCCGCGGGACCCCGCTTGCCGCGCAGCCCGTGCCGGCCGGCGAAGCACCGGGCCCGGACCTGCGCAATGCCTTGCGTTCGCGCGCCTTCATCGTGCTGGCGGCGACCTTCTTCGCCTGCTGCGCGACGCACTCGGGCCCGATCTTCCACACCGTGAGCTATGCGATCGGCTGCGGCCTGCCGACCGTGGCTGCCGTGACCATCTACAGCATGGAAGGCGCGGCCGGACTGGTCGGGCGGCTCGTGTTCGGCCTGGCGGCCGACCGCGTCGGCGCCAAGCGCGTGCTGGTGGCCGGCCTGCTCACGCAATCCTTCGCCGCCGGCAGCTACCTGCTGGTGCGCGAGCTGTCCGGCTTCTATGCCGTGGCCTTCGTGTTCGGCCTCGCGTACGGCGGGACGATGCCGCTGTACGCCAGCCTGGCACGCGAGGCCTTCGGCCCGCGCATCCTGGGCGCGGTGCTCGGGGCGGCCACGATGGTGTCCAGCCTGGGCATGGCCCTCGGTCCGCTGGCGGGCGGATGGATCTACGACCGTTTCGGCAGCTACGCGTGGATGTACATCGGCTCGCTGGCGGTCGGGCTCGGCGCGGCGGCGATGGCGCTCGCGTTCCCGCGGCCCGCGCGCATTGCGGGCCCGCGCCCATTGGCGACGCAGGTGGCCTAAGGACGGCTCAGCTGCGCGCGCTCACAGCGCCATCCACTGCGCAATGCAGTGCCGCGCGAGCGCGGTCACCCAGAAAGGCTCGGCGGGATCGAAGGCCAGCCCGAAGCCAGGGCTCACCAGGAAGCCGGCACGCTCGAACGCCTCGGGGTCCTGGCTGCGGACGAAGCCGGCCAGCGACGCGAACGGCACGGTGATGTTGCCGAGGTTCACCACTTCCGCCTGCACGGTGACCTCCTCCAGCCGGCCGCAGTCCTGGAACCGGTAGACGACGCTGCCGTAGTCGAGTTCGTTGAGCCCGACGCCGTTGCGCTGCGCCCGCCAGGGCTCGCCGTGGGAGCGCCGGACCTCGTCGCTGGTCGCGGAGAACAGCGTGTCGTCGACCTGGACGTACGACTGGAGCTTCATGCCGCGGCAGGGGCGGAGGCGTCGTGCATCGCGCGATGGTAGCGGGCCCCTGAGCTTCGGGGCGCCACGACGCCGGGCCGTTGCGTCATTGAGCGCTCACTTGTTCAACCAGCCTTGGCGCTACGCGAAGTCCCGGGCGCGCTTCCCTGCACGAAAAGGTTGGGCAGCTTTGACCAAGCTCAGCTGGCGCGGATACGGGTTTTCCCTTATAATTGATGCAGTGCAGAATTTTTGTTGATCCAAGGAAAAAGCCATGTCGAACCTGACCCTGCGCCGCTCCGCGGCTGACGCCCTGCCCTCCAGCCTGCTCGAAGTCCTGAAGGACCTCTTCAGCGCCACCCCCCTCGCCATCGCGATCGCCGCGTTCAAGCGCTGATCCGGGCAAAGGCGGGCAAGCTGCCCGGCCAGTCCAAGGGCCGCCTCGTGCGGCCCTTCGTTTCTCCGCTTTCCGTGCGAAACAGCCGGTTGCACCGGGTCCGGCGGCCAGGCGCGGCTCCCTAGAATCACGCGCAAAGAACGAGCAAGGAGACAGCCATGCTTTGTCGGCGCTGCGGCATCCTGGGCGACCGGGTTCACCTCAAGTGGTGGCAAAGGTGGATCCCGCGCACGCACCGCTACTACTGCGCGGGCTGCGGCAGGACCTACCTGTCCTTCGATTGATCCTGCCCCTGCAACGATTCCTGGCCACCGCGCTGCTGGCGCTCGCTGCCTGGCCGGCCTGCGGCGAGGAGTTCAAGGACTTCGACACGCGCGGCCTGCCCGGCGCGCAAGGCGTCGTCGTCCGTGTACGGCACCCCGCGCCCTGGCAGGAAGTGCCGGCCGATGACGCGCAGGTGCTCGCCGAATTCCGCGGCCCGCAGGACGGCCTCACCGGCATCCTGCAGATCGGTCGCGGGCAACGGCGCGACGACATCGCCACCCTCTGCCAGCCCGAACGCGCCCGCACGATGCTGCAGGACGCGCACGAGCCCGGCACCCGCGTCACGGACGTCTTCGCGCGCCGGCTGGATGGCCGCCCGGCCTACGAAATCCGCTACGAAAGGCACGAGGCGCCGACCTTCCTGGTCGTGCGCAGCCTGGTCGTCTGCCTGAAGGACACCCGCGTCGTCGTGAGCTGCGGCGGCGCCGGCGAACGCAAGGCCGGCCTCTCCGCCATCGAGCCCGTCTGCCGGCAGGTCCTGGACAGCCTCAGCGTCTCCGAGGAGTGAGCGCCCGGCGCCTTCATGCCCCGTTGGGCGGGGCACCGTCCACTTCGCCCGCCGTGCGGAACGCGCGTTGCCGCATCCAGCGCGTCGCCACCCACTTCTCCCCCGCCAGGACGGGCAGCGCGGCGTGCAGCGACAGCGGATCGAGCTGCCCCGCGCTGTTGCAGTATTCGAAGTACAGCGCGCAGCCCTTGCGCGGCGCCACGCTGATGCCGGCTTCGGGGAACACCGTCTCGCCGCCCGCCTCCGGATCGTTCAGGTAGGCCACCAGCGTGCTCACGCGCTGGCCGCTGCGCGCGATCGACGCCTGGTTCGCGGCGTTCGTCGGCATGAGGAAGTCGAAATGCGGCGCGCTGCGGGCCGCGCCTGCAGGGTAGTGCAGCACCTGCAAGCCCTCGCCGTTTTCCGGCGGCAGGCCCATGAGGCGCGCGAGCCGCCGGTCGATACGCTCCAGCAGCGCGTTCTCCCGCGGCCGGAAGAACATTCCTTCGCTCGTGCGGGCCATGCTCATGACATCGCGGCCCGAGCCATCCACGAGGGTCGAAGGCTGCAGGCGCGGCCTCGCCGCCGCGACCAGCGCGTCGCATTCCTCGGGACTGAAGACGCCATCGAGCACGGCGACGACGGGGCGTTCGATCCGCAGCGCGACGCGCACCTGCCGGTCACCGGCGTCGATGTGCGAGCCCGCGGCCAGGCGCGGCGCTTCCTGGCGATAGCGCGCCGCCTGCACCTCACCGGCGTCGACGCCGTCCTGCGGCAGCGGCTTGCCGCACGCGCGCGCGGACCACAGCGTCTCCACCACGGCGGCCGCGGCCTGCAGGTCGAAGCCCTGCTCCGCGAGGTTGCGCGCGAGCGGCCCCGGCGGCACGCCGCGGTCCACGTTGTGCAGCACCCAGTCGCGCAGCTCGCGCGTGAAGCCGATGCGTGCGTTCATGCGCCTACAACTCTTTCGCTTCCCACCCTTCGGGCGTGAGCACCATGGCTTCCTTCAGCTCCAGGGCACCTGCGCCCCGCAGCACGCGGTCCACCATGGGGAACACGCGGCGCGCCTCGGGGTCGGTCGCCCATGGGGCCGGCGTGACGGCGTACGTGTAGGTCACCACCGTCTCGGCCCCCACGGCCTGGGAGCTGGGCGCATCCCAGCGCACCACGCGCTGGAGGGTCAGGCGTCCCGCGCAGAAGTCGTGGTCCGCCACCGCGTGTCCGGGGTCGCGCTTGTACGGCGCACGTGCGAGGTAGAACTTGCGCCCCGCCTCGGTGAGCTGGTAGCGGCGCGCCTGCGTCGGATGGCGGGCGCCTTCGTCGCCGGTGTCCACCTGCACGACGCTGGCGGCGACGAGACCCAGGCGTTCCAGCACGGGCAGCTGCAACGCGTTGCGCGAGCCGTGAGCAGCCTCGTCCTGCGTGACGTCCACCGGCCAGCTGCTGCGGCCCAGGCACAGGTCTCCACGCCGGGCGAGGTAGGCCTGCAGGGCCTGGGTGAAGTTGGCTTCGCTCGCGGCAGGGGGCCTGGCGGCCGGGACGCACGCGGCCAGCAAGGCCGTCGCGAGGGAAGAGACGAGACAGGCGCGGAAGGTCGGATTCATGGGATGGTGGGCTCAGTTCACGCATGCGCCCGCGGTCGGCGACGTGGCGGGCGGCCGGTAGCCGTCGTCGAGGGTCTTGAGGAAGCAGACCAGGTCCTGGATGTCCTGTTCGCTCATGGGATTGGCGCTGTCGGCCGCACGCCCATCCAGGGGCATCTGCGGGTCGATGTTGGGGCGATAGGCCACGGGCAGGTCGTCGAACTTCTGCACGGTCCCGCCCACGTACTGCGTCTTCACCAGTCCGTAGGTGGGGAAGTCCGCGTCCGGCGTCGCCTTGGGCGTGCCGCCCACCGTGGGATACCAGAGCTGCGGCATCGTGTCGCGCGTGTTGTAGAAGCGGATCACCTGCTCCAGCGAGTGCATGACGCCGTTGTGGAAGAAGCTGGTGCGCTGCGCCACGTTGCGCAGCGTCGGCGACTTGAACATGCCGCAGAAGGTGTTGGCCGCACCGGCGGGCGTGGGCACGTGGTCCGGGCGCACCGGGCCGCAGAGACCCATGTCGTGGTAGTTCGGGTCCGCATTGGCGGGAATCGCGGCGTTGCGCGGCACGCTGATCGCCTCGTACGAGAAGTCCGTGAACAGCGCGGAACTGCCGTTGAGGCCCGCGCCCTGGTAGTGGCATGAGGCGCAGTTGCCGCGGTTCGGGTCGGTGAACACCTGCATGCCGCGCGCTTCCGCGGCGGTGAGCGTGCCCCCGATCTTGTTGCCGGCGTACAGGTCGAATTTGCTGCTGTAGGGATGGAAGCTGGCGTCCTCGAGCTGGAACTGCTGCAAGGCCTTGGTGGCCAGCGCGAAGGCACCCTCGTCGTCGTCCAGGGCGTGCTCGCCGAAGGCCTGGCGGAACAGCGCCGTATAGCTCGCCTTGCGCAGCTTGGCGGCCACGTCGCCGACGCTGGCGTTCGCCATCTCGTTGGACGCCAGCAGCGGAAAGCGCGCCTGGTCGGCCAGCGTCGCCGCGCGGCCGTCCCAGTCGAAGCCGCCGCCGGGGCCGGGGGCGCTGACGCCATCCGGGTTGTCCAGCAGGTCCGCGTAGGCGGGCGTCACGTCCTTGTAGCGCAGCGAAGGCACGGCGCGCGTGCCGGGTTGGTCCAGGTGCGCGCCGCCCAGTTGCACGGCCAGGTCGTTGGGCGGGCCGTAGGCGTGCGCGGGATCGTGGCAGGTCGCGCACGACATCCTGCCGGAGGCCGAAAGGCTGGCATCGAAGAAGATCTTCGCGCCCACCTGCGCCGGCGGGCTGAGGGCCAGGGCGGTTCCGGAGCCCGCCTTGTCCGTGCCACCCGCCGTTCCCTTGCTGTCCGAGCCGCCGCCGCACGAGACGAACAGCACGCACAGCAGGACCGCCAGGGCGGCGGCCGCGATCTTCAGCTTCATCGCTGCTTCCTGCGCGGAGCAGCCGGTCCCGCGGGGCCGGCCGCTCCCTCGCCTACTTCACCGACCAGACGTTGACCTGCGTGGTGTCGGGCCCCGTCTGCGGCGCCAGCGCGGCGTCGGCAGACTGCTTTTGCACGTAGGTCGCCGGCGCCACCCAGGCATGGTTGATCGGACGCACCGCGTCGAAGTGCGTGTCCGCGCTGCCGGCGTATTCGGGCAAATTCAGGATGTTCTGCGCGATGAAGCGCTCGGTGTACTTCGAGCGGTTCATGTACGTCGCATCGTTGCCCGGGTCGGCCAGGCCGAACATGTCCTGCAGGGTCCGCACGAAGGAGAAGTGGCTGTAGGCGTCGTTGTCCGAGATGCCCTTGGGCGCGCCCGCCTGGTTGGTGAGGATGCCGAAGATGCTCTCGCCGTGGCCGCGGTTGCCCTTGGTGTAGTTGTTGATCGACGCGTCCTGCGCGTAGGTGCCGTCCGCGTTCTGCTTCAGGTACTTCGCCACGGTGCTGTTGCCCGGGTTCCAGCCGCAGCACGCATTGAAGCCGCTGGTGGCGCTGCCTTCGTCGAACATGAGCGCGATCGCGACGCGCTTCTGCGGGTTCCTCCAGAGCGGCGAGTTCTCGATCTTCGCGACCACGGCGTCCACGTAGTTGTCGCCGCGCGTGATGATCGCGCCGCCGGTGGCATTGGCCACGTTGTTGGCGACGCTGGAGCAGTCGCTGGCCCGCGTCGACACGCCGCCAACCGTGCCGCTGACGGTGATGCCGTGCATGTCGTCGCACTGGTCCGGGATCACGAAGTTCAGGTTGCCGACGTTGCCGCTCGCCAGATCGGTGCTGAACTGGTCGTAGTCGTAGCCGGCCGGGATCGCGTACTTCGTGCTGTTCCTCAGGCTTGCGTCCCATTGCCCGCCGCCCAGCGTGCGGTTGCTCCACCTGAATTCGGGTGCGCTGCGCACGTTCTGGTAGGCCATGCCCGGGTGGTGCTTGGTCTTGTAGAGGCCGGCCGGCAGGGGCAGCGTCAGGGCGGCGTTGCCGACGGCCGTCGTGTTGCCGGCCAGGGTGCCGGGCGCGTAGACGTTGTCCTGCGCGGTGACCGCGGCGTCGGCCACGCTGTCGGTGCGGAAGTCCTGGCCCGGGTTCATCGACTCGCTGTAGGTGCGCCAGGTCAGGCCCGCCGCCGTCATCGCGTTGAACAGGTTGGGCTTGCCCTTGATGTTGTGGTTGACGGCCGCCGCCTGCGTGCAAGTGGCCGCGAAGGGCGAGCTGGCCAGGCCCGGCTGCGTGTTGTCCGGCAGCGGCAGGTCTTCCGGCGCGTTGGCGCCCGTGGCGTCGCAGTTCCACTGGCTGTCGTCGGCGATGCCGAAGTCGTCGGCGCCGCCCAGGGCCGTGTAGTTCGGTTCGCTCGGGTTGCCCGTGGCGTAATAGCTGGTCAGCTGGTTGCCCGAACGCAGCAGCGCGTTGATCCTGGGCGCCCACGGCGAGTTGAGGATCGAGGAAGACGCCTTGTTCTCCAGCATCACGATGAAGATCGCGTCGTAGCGCGGGACGCCTTCGATGGCGAACGCCGCCTGCTCGGCCTGCTGGAAAGTGATGGCCTGGCGGTTGTCCGCGGTCGTCGCGGTGGCGGGCGTCACGCCGGCCAGCCCGGTGAGGGTCGGGTCGCCGCCGGCCACGGCCAGGGCATCGGGATACTTGTCGCCGCGATCGAGCTTGGTGATCGCGTACTCGAAGCGGTGGCCGAGCGCGTTGGCTTCGGCGAGCATCGCGTTCCTGAGGGAGGCGTCAGCGACGGTGTTCAGGTTGCCGAGCACCTGCGCCGATGCGGCGCCCACGCGGTCCGCGAGGTTCTGCTTCTCGGTGGCGTAGTCCGAGCCGTTCGCCTCCATCAGGCGAACGACTTCCGTGGACAGCGGGCTGATCACGACGGCGTCGCCCTGTTCCGCGGCCTGCTGCTGCGACAGGCGCAGCACGGTGCGCGCGGTCACCGTGGCTCCCGTGGAGGTATTCGTCGCGCCCGGGCGGATGTCGGCGATCACCGCGGTGCCGGCCGCGCCCGCGAGGGTGAAGGCGCCATTGCCGTCCGTGGTGGCCGAGGCTTCGTCGCCGTCGCAGCGGCCGTTGTTGTTGGCGTCCACGCACACGAGGGCGCCCTGGTAGTAGCCGGCGGACAGGGTCGGGTCGGTCGCGCTGCCGGGCGTGTAGCCGGCGGTGGCGACGACGCCCTTCATGGACGCGGTCGACGACGCGCCCGAGGTCGTGCCGCCACCGGAGCCACCGCCGCCGCCACCGCAGGCGACGAGAAGCGAGGTGGCCGCGGCGACTGCCGTGAGAGCGCGGACGCGGGACCGATGGGACTGACGGAATGCTGGCATGGCCATCCTCTTTGATGTGTGCGGTTCTGGGGATGCGGGTGGCCGCCGAGCCCGCGGGAAGACGTGACGTCGGCAGCGGCGGCGAGTCTCGGGGCGGCGCATGTCCGGTCCGTGACAGCGGGAAAGTTCTAGCGCGGGCGACGCGGAGATTGCCGTGGCCGGGCTTTCCGGTCAGGATCGGGGTGGTATGCAAACACGCAGCGCGTCACAATGGACGCACCATGCAACGCCGGATCCTGCTCAGCGCTGTCGTCTGCTGGCCGGCCGCGCGGCTCGCCGCCCAGGAAGAAGACACGCGGCCGCGCATCCGCATCTCCGCGGCACAGCTGTACGAAGCGATGGCCAGGCGCTTTCCGCAGCGCTTCGGGCTGCCGGGCGTGGTCGAACTCGAAGTCAGCGCGCCGCGCCTGCTGCTGCTCCCGGCCCGCAACAAGCTCGGCGCGTCGCTGGTGGCGCAACCGACCGGCGCCTTCCGGTCCGTGCGGCCGGGCGACCTGGACCTGGTCTTCGCCGTCCGCTACGAGGCCACGGACCGCACGCTGCGCGGTTGGCGGCCCGAGGTCCTGGACTTCCACTTCCCCGACCTGGCGCCGGATGCGACGCAGGCCCTGCGCGCGCTGCTGCCCGCCTTGTCCCGCGACATCGCCGCGGACGTGGTGCTGCATCGCTTCACGCCGGGCGAGCTCGCGCTGCCGGACACGATGGGCCTCGAGCCGCGCGACGTGACAGTGCTGGACGACGGGCTGCTGGTGACCTTCGCGCAGAAGGCGCGGCCCTGAGCGTCCTCAGTTCGGCAGCATGAAGGCGGCGAAGAAGTCCGCCAGCTCCCGGTGCGCGTCCAGCGGCAGGACGTGCGCGATGTACTGGTCCGGGCGGACCACCACCAGCGCGCCCTGCGCGCGGTCGACGCCCCGCAGGTCGAAGATGTCGGGGCCGTTCTTCCGGTCCGCGGCGAACACCTTCTCGTAGTCGCGCAGTCCATGCCGTCCCTTGCGGGGCAGCAGCAGGGCGGGCATGGTCTCGATCGCCAGGTCGCGGTAGCTTTGCTGGAAGATCGCACGCACGTCGAACACCGCATCGATGTCCTGGCCCGGCCGGGTGTACTTGCGCACGGGGGAATCGGGCGACTCTTCGAGGAAGCGGCACCACGAACGGACGCCGTTGTCGTCAGCGCCCGCAAATGCATAGAGGCGCCAGCGCCCGTCCGCCTTGCCCACGTGCCCCAGGTGGACCGGCTTCGCGTCCGTGATGCGCATCACCGGTGCCGAATGGAAGCGCGTGCCGACGAGGAAGCCGGTGGCCAGGTGCTGGTGCGTGTCCGCGCCACGGACGATCGAGGGCCGGTAATGCGTGCCCATGCCGGCCGTGAAGCGCGCGTGCTGCTCGAAGTAGCGCTGGAACGCCTTCGGGTCGACGCCCTCCGCGGCCGCGCCGGCAGCGCCTTCCTTGGGGCGGTCGCTGAACATCTTCGCCCATTCCTTGTCGAAGTCGATCAGCTCCTGCGCGACGACCTGGCGTTCCTCCGAGTACGTGTGCAGCAGCCTGGGCGCGCACTGCTGCCGCAGCACCGAGGCCAGCTTCCAGCCCAGGTTGAAGGTGTCCTGCATGGAGAAGTTCATCCCCTGGCCCGCCTTGGGGCTGTGCGTGTGGCACGCATCGCCGGCGATGAAGACGCGCGGCTGGCGCGAGCCCGCGCCCTGGTTCGGCAGATCGTCGTACTTGTCGCAGATCCGCTGGCCGATCTCGTAGACCGACCACCAGGGCACTTCCTTCACTTCGAGCGTGTAGGGATGCAGGATGCGCTGCGCCGCGGCGACCAGCTGGTCCAGCGTGATGCCGCGATTGGCGACGCGCTCCTCCTCGCCGAGCTTGTCCATCTCCACGTACAGCCGCACCAGGTAGCCGCCCTCGCGCGGGATGACCAGCAGGTTGCCATGCGGGGACTGCACGGCGGACTTGTAGCGGATGTCGGGGAAGTCGGTGACCGCCAGCACGTCCATCACGCCCCAGGCCTGGTTGGCCGAGTCGCCCACCAGCTGCCGGCCCATGGCCTTGCGCACGGCGCTGCGCGCGCCGTCGCAACCGACGACGTAGCGTGCCTTGAGCGTCTCCACCTGGCCGGCATGCGCCGCGTCCGTGCGCTCCAGGCGCACCGTGACGGGATGGTCCGCGGCATCGCGGTCCACCGCCACGTCCAGCAGGCGGCGGGAGTAGTGCGGCTCCAGCCGGCTCGGCGCGTTGCGCATCTTCTCCAGGTAGAAATCGTGGATCCGCGCCTGGTTCAGCACCACGTGGGGGAATTCCGACAGGCCGTCCTCGGTGTCCTGCACGCGCCCGTGGCGGACGATCTTGCCGCGCTGCTGCTCGTCGGGCTTCCAGAAAGTCACCTCGTTGATCCAGCACGCCTCCTGCAGCACGCGGCCGGCGAAGCCGAAGGCCTCGAACATTTCCATGGTGCGGCAGGCGATGCCGTCGGCCTGGCCCAGCTGCAGCGGGCCGTCCTTCTGCTCCACGATGCAGGTGCGGATGTCGGGGAAGGCCGCCAGCTGCGCCGCGAGCGTCAGCCCCGCCGGGCCGCAGCCCACGATCAGCACGTCGACTTCCGCCGGCACCGCGTCCGTATGCCGGATGGCCAGGGGAGACGCCTCGGAAATGTGGGGATCGCCGGGGCGGAAACCATCCAGGTGGAATTGCATCGCTCTTCTCGCCGCACCCTTGACCGGGCGCAATGCGGCGGATCATATCGTATGCATACATATCATTCAAGCAGTCGCGTCACGGCCGGGCAGCGACACTGCCGACGGAGCGCGGCGAGTCGCGCCGTTCTCCGACACGACGGCTGTGCTTGCGATGCCAGCATCGCTCGCATGGCACCGCCCGCCGACCCGTCGCTTCTCAGGCGCAACCGCCTGCTCGCGCTCCTCGACGACCGCGTGCTCGCCGCGCTGGCGGCGCAGATGTCCTTCGTGCCCATGGAGGTCGGCGAAAGCGTCATGTCGCAGGGCCGGGCCATCCGCCACGCATGGTTTCCCGTGGAAGGTGTCATCTCCATGCTCGCCGCGACGCAGGAGCGCGGCGGCCGGGTCGAGGTGGGAACGATTGGCAACGAAGGCATGGCGGGCGTGCAGCTCCTGCTGGGGCGCGCCCACGCCCAGGGAGATTGCTTCGTGCAGGTCGTCGGCCAGGCCTGGCGCATGCCGGCGGCCGCGTTCCAGGACGCCGCGCGCACCTTTCCCGCGCTGGCGGACACCGTGCTTCGCTACGCGCACACCCTGTTCGTCCAGGCGTCGCAGGGCTGCGCCTGCAACCTGACCCATTCGCCGCTGCAGCGATGCGCGCGCTGGCTGCTCATGACGCACGATCGCGTGAACGGCGACACGTTCGTCCTGACGCAGGAGTACCTCGGGCACATGCTCGGCGAGCGGCGGCCCACCGTCAGCAAGGTCGCCTCGACGCTCAAGCGGCGCCGGCTGATCGCCTACAGCCGCGGCCGCATCACCGTGGTGGACCGCGAAGGCCTGGAAGACGCCGCCTGCCCCTGCTACCGGTTCATCCGCGACGGGTACGAGCGGGTCATGGGCGAGGGCGGCAGGCACTAGGAACAGGGTGTCGCCGGCGCCGGCGCTATGTTCGGAATCGAACAGAACCGGTCGATATGCTTTTCCCCAAGCATTTGCAGGGGGAAAGCCATTGGAGAGCGACCATCGGCGCGATGCGCAGGAAGCCGCCGCGCGGCTTGCGTCGGCCGTGCACACCTATCGCCGGTTCGTCGAAGGGCTCGCCCACCTGGAGTGGGATCCGCAGCGCTACAAGGTGGCGGCAGACCTGTTCGCGTACATGGAAGCGGAGGCCAAGCGCCTGCCGGCGGTGCGATTGCAGTGGCTGGAGGTCCTGATCAGCCGCTTCGAGTTCACCCATGCGTGGTGGGAGGCGCGCCACGCGTCGAAGGGCATGGATTGCCTGGCCGCACGCAAGGGCAGGCACCTCGGGGCGCTGGAGAGGCTTCTTTCGGGTTGCGCGGAATCCGGAGGGGACGCGCAGTCCTGAACGGGCCTGCTTCGTGCCCCGCCTGCTTCACTGCGCGCCCAGCAGCCGATCGAGCTTCCCCGCCACCCGGACGCCCGTGAGGAACGCGCCGCCGCACGTCTGCGCCAGTGCGTCGGCCGTCGCTTCGCCGGCGAAGTGGATGCGTTCGGTCCCGGCGTTCGCCAGCGTCTTCCTGGCCTCGCCGCCGCCGGTCCGCAGGTAGGCGTAGCCGCCATGGAACAGGGGATTCGCGGACCAGTCGGTGTTGAGGCTCGCCACCAGGCGCAAGCCATGCAGTGAGCCCAGGCAGTCCTTCAGCCGCGCCAGGACTTCCCCGGTCGCGTCGCGCAACGCCATGGTGGACAGCTTCCTTCCATAGGCGCCGCCGGCCAGCCCCGCCACGAGATTGGAGCCGAAGGGGTTCACCACGAACGCCAGCGCCCGTTCCGGCTGGAAGGTCCGCCCCTCGGTCAGCCAGTCGCCCGGCGCGAAGCCCGGCAGGCGCCCGTCGAACTCGAGCACCACCTTGTTGAAGTGTCCCATGGGCAGCATCTCCAGCGCCGTGAGCATCGGGTTGCCCAAGGCCGGGACGAAGCGGATCGCTTCCGCGCGCAGGACGCCGGTCGACACCGTCACCACGCAATGCGATGCGCGAAGGTCGCCACCGGGCGTGCCGATCTTCACGCCTTGCGGCAGGTGCTCGATCCGGGTCACGGGTTGATTCAGGGAAACGTCCAATCCCTCGGCGAGCGATTCGACGATGCGCCCCATGCCCTCTTCCACCAGCCAGTTCGGGAATTCGGAGCCCTGCTCCACGATCCCATGCACCGACATGTCGGCTGCGTCCCCACCGGCATCCAGCTCCGCGATCCAGCGCAGGGCGATCTGCTGCGCCCAATCGGAAGCGTCGTCCAGCAGGGAGGCCAGCGAGCGGTCGCAGGGATGGTGCTCCTCCATCTTCTTTTCCAGCATGCGATGCGCCGCAGCCACCGCGGAGGCCTCCCTGGCCGTGAGCAGCACGCCGTTGTCCCGGAAGTGCTGCGTCGCCTGCTCGTGATCGAGCAGGTGCAGCCGCAGTCGCCGCGCGATGGGCGTGAGGGGATTGCGGTCCGCCTGGTGCAGCCACGCACACCCCAGGTCGAACGGAATGGAAAACGTGCGCCGGTCCGTGAACGCGCGGCCACCGACACGATGGGAAGCCTCCACGACCCGTACCGTTCTTCCGAGCTCGCGCAGCTTGCGGGCCGCGGCCAGTCCGGCGACCCCTGCGCCCACCACGACGACATCGAACTGGTTGTGCATCCCGTGCCCTCCCGCGCGCAGCCTAGCGGAGCCCGCGGCAGGCGCCAAACCCTGGCCACGCGATGGGCATCGCCTTCCCCGGCGCAGACAAGCCGCCCGAAGGCGGCTTGTCCTTCCCCCGAGGGTCGCTTCAGCCCTGCGTGCCGCCCTTGATCTGCCGCAGCACGATCTGGTTGAGGGCGCCCGACGTGCTGGTCGCCGTGCACGCCGGATTGGCGCCGGTCTGCGATCCGAGCACGGTGACGGCGACGCCGCACACCGCGGCGGCGACGGCGATCGGCGCCTGCACGGTCACCGGGACCTGGCTCACGTCCACGTTGATGTTCTTCGCGATGTCGTTGGCAACGTTGTGCACGTTGACGCTGACCAGCGACCCCTGGGCGAATGCGCCCGAGGCCAGGACGGCAGAGAGACCGGCGGCGACTGCGATGAGTTTCGCTTTCATGATTTCACACCCCTTGCATCAGTTTGGGTACGGTGGCGGGCCCTTCCCGCCTGCTCGTGAACCAAGGGTAGAAATGGCCACACTTGCCAACGGTAAGACGAAAGTGTTCTTACCATTGCTTACCGCGCAGAGCCGCACAGCGCGTGAAAGTTGCGGAACTCGCACGTGAATGCAACTCTGCGGCGCGCTCCTTTGTTACCCCTTCATGGGCCACGTGTCGAAATGCAGATGGCTCTGCAAATCAACTGCACTGGCATCGAGGAGACGCGATCCGTCCCTTCGACCCGTCAGGGGCCCCCTTCCAGCGGTTGCAGTTCCTGCAACAGCGTCGGCACCAGCTCGGCCACCGTCGGATGGACGTGCATCGTCCGCGCCAGCGCGGTCGCCGTGATGCCGTGGGCGATGGCATCGAGCAGGACGTGCACCACTTCGTCGCCGGCCAGGCCCAGGAGCGATGCACCGAGGATCCGCCGTGTCTGCGCATCGACCAGCACCTTCATGAACCCCTGCGTCTCGCCGGACTCCCTCGCCCGGCCGACGCGCTCCATGGGCCGCTTGCCCACCAGGACGGGGCGGCCCGTGGCCCGCGCCTCCTGTTCATTCATGCCGGCGCGGCCCAGCGGCGGATCCGTGAAGAGGGCATAGCAGGGGATCCGGTCGCGCACGCTGCGCGCCTCGCCCCGCAGCACGTTCGCGGCGACGATCTCGTGGTCGTCCCATGCGGTGTGGGTGAACGCGCCGCGGCCGTTGCACTCGCCGACGGCCCAGACGCCCTCGGCGCTGGTGCGGCACTGGTCGTCCACTTCGATGAAGCCGCGCGCGTCGACACGGATGCCGGCCCGGTCGAGCCCGAGGTCGCCGGTGTTGGGCGTGCGACCGATGGCGAGCAGCACGTGGCTGCCTTCCAGCCACATGTCCTGCGGGTGGCAGCGGGCTCGCACGCGGATCGCGGACTCGCCCGGCGCGAAGGCGATGCATTCGGCCGCGAGGTGGAACCGGACGCCCTCGCGCTCCAGGATGGCCTGGACCTCCGCGGCCACGTCCGCGTCCTCGCGCGGCAGCAGGCGCGGCGACCGCTCCACGATGCTCACTTCGGCGCCGAAGCGCCGCATCAGCTGGGCGAACTCCAGGCCGATGTAGCTGCCCCCCACGATCACGAGATGCCTGGGCACCTCCTGCAACTGCAGCACGGACGCGTTGTCCAGCGTGGAAACGGTGTCGATGCCCTCCATAGTAGGCCGCGCTGCCCGCCCGCCGACGTCGATGAAGATCTTCTCCGCCGTCAGTTCGCGGCTGCCGACGCGGACCGTGCGCGGGGCCGTGAAGCAGGCGTGGCCCGTGATCCACTCCACGCCCTTCATGCCGCGGACCCAGTCCTCCACGCCGGCACGCGTTGCGCCGACGATGTCATCCATCCGCGCCTTCACGCGCCGCATGTCCACCCGCACCGCGCCGGCCTCGAAGCCGAACTCCGCGCCGCGGCGCGCGAGGTGCACCGCGCGCGCGCTGGCCACCAGGGTCTTGGTGGGATAGCAGCCGGTGTTGACGCAGGTGCCGCCGAGGAGATGCCGCTCGACGAGCGCCACCCGCATGCCCGCCTCGCCGCAACGGGCCGCGAGCGAGGGCCCGGCCTGGCCGGCGCCGATCACGATCGCGTCGAAGCTCTCCTGGTTCATGTCGCCTCCGCGTCCGCTGCAGTGAGCGGGAAACCGGCATTGTTGCACCGGCCCCCGCCGGGTGCCGCGCCCTCCACCCAAAGACAGAGGCCGGCCTCCTCCTCCAGTGAGTGCCGGCGGATGTGGTGTTCCGGGAGCATGTGCATGCCCCCCAGATGTCCTGGAGGCATCAACCAACCCATAGCACGCACCATGAACCGAGTCACTCTCGTCGCATCCATCGTCCTGGCGCAACTCTGCGCCACCGCCGCCCTGGCACAGGCTCCCGCCAACGCGGAGATCGACGGCCCGAACTACAAGCCGCCCGTGCAGCACCGCGCCACCGCCGAAGAAAAGGCCGAAGGGCGCCAGAGCCGGAAGGAAGCGGGACGCGTCGCCGCCCAGGACGGCACGCCGGCCGAAGGCAATCCCATCCCGGCCGCGGCGCGCAAGGTCCCGCGCGCGGAACGCCAGCAGGCGCGCGCCGAGCGCAAGGCGGAAACGCGCCGCGAGAACCAGGCCGGCGAGATCACCTCGAAGGGCGAGACGGGCTACCTGCGCTGATCGGTCACCGCCGGCCGGCCGGCGTTGCTGCGAAAGCCTCCCCCGGGAGGCTTTTTTCATGCGCGGGATCCAGGCTCCTAGAGCAGCTCCTCGATCGGCAAGCCGGACAACACGCCGATCCAGAAGGACTTCCAGGCGCTCGCCCCGGGGGTCGTGGCATGGGCCACCTCGCCCTCGGGCGTGTGCTCGATCCACAGCACCTTGCCCGCGTCGTCGAGCCGGAGCTCGTAGGCATTGGCGGGGATATCCGTGTCGAAGAGCGTCGCGAGCCGGCTGGCGATCACGGGGGAGTCCAGCAGGATGCCCAGCTCCGTGTTGAGCCGCGCCGAGCGGGGATCGAGGTTGTAGGAGCCGACGAAGATCCGGCTGCGGTCGACCGCGAGCGTCTTCGCATGGAGGGCGGCGCCCGAGTTGCCGCCCTTGCTGCCGAACAAGCCGCGCACGCGTTGTTCGTCCTCGTCCGGCAGGCCCGGCGGGCGGGCGGCGGGCTTCAGCTCGTAGACGCGCACGCCACCGCGCAGCAACGCATCCCGATAGTGCAGGTAGCCGGCATAGACGGCGGGCTCGTCGGTGGCGGCCAGCGAGTTGGTCAGCACGGACACGCGGATGCCCCGCTGGGCAAGCCCCACCAGCATGTCCGTGCCCGCGGTCCCGGGGACGAAGTAGGGAGAGACCAGCAGCAACTCGGTGTTCGGGCGGTTGAACGCCGCCATGAGCTGGCGGCCGAGGGTCAGGTCGCTTCGCTCCGGGGAGTGCAGGATCTTGGCGGGGTCGTCGCTCAGGAGCCAGGCCGCGCCCCAGGCGAGGGGCAGCGTGGCGGCGCGCATCTGCTCCACGAGGCTCAGGCTGCGCGCCGCGGCCAGGTAGTGTTGCGCGTCCGGACCGGCACTGCGCCGGTCCCACTTCCCGCGCAGCTCCGCCACCTCCCCCTCGCCCAGGGGCCGCAGCACGCTCGCAGCGGGATACGCGGAGGCGCTGTTCCAGTATTCGTCGAAATCCGCGGAGACCTCCTGCACGATCGGCCCGATCGTCATCAGGTCCATGTCCATGAAGGCCACCGCGCTCTGGCCGCCCAGGTACTCGTCGCCGACGTTGCGGCCCCCGACCAGCGTGACCCGGTTGTCGACGGTGAACGACTTGTTGTGCATGCGTCGCTGCACGCGGCCGAAGTCGGTGAGGAAGTCGCCGACGCGCAGCGTGCGGTTGGGAAAGGGATTGAACAGCCGCACCTCGATGTTGGGGTGCGCGTCCATCGCCAGGATGCCCGTGTCCAGGCCGGCGGTGTTGGCGTCGTCCAGCAGGATGCGCACATGCACGCCGCGTTCCGCGGCGTCCCACAGCGCCCGCGCCAGCAAGGTCCCGCTGGTGTCGTCACGCCAGATGTAGTACTGCAGGTCCACGCTGCGCTCCGCGACCTCGATCAGGCGCAGGCGGGCGGCGAAGGCCTCCAGCCCATTGAGCAGCAGGTGGGCGCCGCTTTCCTGCGGATGGCCCGCCGTCAGCGGTTCCAGCATGCGGCCGATCGCGGTGCCGCCCGTGTCGGCGGCCGCATAGCTCGGCGTGCGGTGCGGGTGGGCCGGCAGTTGCGCGCATCCCGCGAGCGCGAACGCCCACGCGGCGGCCGGCAGGCGCAGCGCGTTCCATGTCATCCAGTTTCGTCGCATGGGTCGCAGTCTGCCCGCCCGGCGGCGGCGTGGACATCATCCCAAGGTATCCCCCAATACCAACGTGCAATGGAGCACCGCCGGCGGATGTCGTGTACTTCCGCATGGCCGGGGACGACCCCAGGGCCCCTTCATCCGACGGAGAAAAACCATGAACTTCCATTCGCCGCGTTGCTTCCACGTGCTGGTCATGCATCCCGACCCGCTTCTTTCCACCGGCCTGGCCGCGGCCCTGGGCCGGCATCCGGGGTTCCGCGTCTTCGTGCGTGCAGGCGAGCCACCCTGCCCGGAGGGAACGCGGATCGACGTCGTCCTCGCCGACTACGACGACGCCCTGCGCCTCACGGACCCGCGGGTCCGCAGGGCGCTGGGCCTTCCCGTCACGTCGCGCGTCCTGGCGGTCACCGCCAACGGCCGCGAAGCCGACATCCGGCGCGCGATCGAGGCCGGCGTCTTCGGCTACCTGCTCGTGGGCGGCCCGCTGCAGGAACTCATCGACGGGGTCACTGCCGTGGCGAGGGGCCTGCGGTACACGAGCCTCACGGTGGCCCAGCGCATGGCCGACAGCCTCACGCGCGCGCGGCTCACGTCGCGCGAGGTCGAGGTGCTGGGCCTGGTGGCCAATGGCCGGCCGAACAAGGCGATCGCGCGCGAACTCAGCATCGAGCTGGGCACCGTCAAGTCCCACGTCAGCACCATCATGACCAAGCTGGGCGCGAGTTCGCGCACGCAGGCCGCGCAGATCGCCGCGTCGCGCGGACTCGTGGCGTCCTGACGGGGTGGGCACCCTGCTCATTGCGTCGGGACTGCATCGGCACCTGCCCCGTCCCGTCCGGCCACGGGAGGATGCGCTGGCCTTCGCTTCCCTTTGCGCCGCGTACGCCGGGACGGGAGGGCTCGCCTGCGCGGACCGGCTGGCGATGGAAGAGATGGACCGCCAGGGCGTGCGCACCGTCGCCCGCTGGATCGTCGAACGGACGGTGGTCTCGCTGCAATGGCAGGGTGGCTACTGGCTGCCCATGTTCCAGTTCCGCCGGCCGGGACTGGCACTGCGTGTGGGCATCGCCGAACCGCTGGAGGAATTGCGGCCGGTCCTGGACGACTGGAGCATCGCCAGCTGGTTCTCGGCTCCGAACGGCTGGCTGGATGGAGTGATGCCATGCGAGGCCGTCGCCGCCGCGCCGCGGAAGGTGCACGAGGCGGCCCGGGCTTTGCGCTTCGTCCTGCGGGGGTGACGAACGCGGGCCGCGCCGCGTTCGCCGAACCGGCGCCACGCTAGGCGAAGGCGACCGACTTCGTCTCCAGGTACGACTCCAGTCCGGCCACGCCGAACTCCCTCCCGACGCCCGACTGCTTCACGCCGCCGAAGGGCGCCAGCAGGTCGGGCTGCGTCCGGTTGACCAGCACCGTTCCCGCCTCCAGCTGCAAAGCGGCGCGCCGTGCCCGCTCCGGGTCCGCGGAGAACACGTAGGCCTGCAAGCCGTACGCCGAGTCGTTCGCGATGCGGATGGCCTCGGCATCGCCCTCGTACGCAAGGATCGAGAGCACCGGCCCGAAGATCTCCTCGCGCGCGATCGCCATGTCGTTGCGGACGTCCGCAAAGACCGTGGGCCGCACGAAGAACCCCGAGTCCAGCCCCTCCGGCCGGTCGGCGCCACCGGCAACGATCCGCGCGCCCTCGGCCTGGCCCTGGCGGATGAACCGCTGGATGCGATCGAACTGCGCGCGGCTGGCGAGGGGCCCGATGGCGGTGTCCGGATCGCGCGGATCGCCGACGCGCAGGGCCGCCACGCCGGCCTGCACCCGGTCGACGATTTCGCCGAGGCGAGCGCGCGGCACCAACAGGCGCGTGCCGGCCACGCAGGCCTGCCCGTTGTTCGCGAACGCGACGGCGAGAGCCTGCGGGACCACGGCGTCCAGGTCCGCATCGTCCAGCACGAGGGATGCGCCCTTGCCGCTCAACGAGAGGCTGACGCGCTTCATGGTGTCTACCGCCGCGCGCGCGATGACCTTGCCGGTGGCCGTGGAGCCGGTGAACGAGATCCTGGCGACGTCGGGACTGGTGCTGAGTTCATCCCCCACGTCGGTCCCGCGTCCGAGCAGGATGTTGAAGACGCCGGGCGGCAGGCCCGCCTCGTGCAACGCATGCGCCAGTTCCTGCGCCTGCAAGGGACTCAGCTCGCTGGGCTTGATCACCGTGGCGCACCCGGCGGCGATGGCCGAAGCCAGCTTGCTGCAGATCGTGCCCACCGCGCTGTTCCAGGGGGCGATCAGCGCCGCGACACCCACCGGCTGCTTCACCACCGTGGACGCACCCACGCGCTCCTCCAGGGGATACGCTTCCAGCGCCTGCGCGGTGTTGGCGAAGCACTGCGAGGCGTACTGGCTGACCCACTGGGCGCGCGCCCAGGGCGCGCCGTACTCCTGGATGGCGACGTCGCGCAGCGCGTCACTGCGCGCCAGGACGGCCGCCTGCAAGCGCCGCAACATGTCCAGCCGTTCGGCCTTGCCGGTGCGGCCCATCGCCGGCTGCGCGCGCCGGGCCGCGGCAATCGCGAGCTTCGCGTCGTCGCGGTTGGCCAGGGTCACGCTGCCGATGACGCGTTCCGTGGCGGGGTCGATCACCTCCACGACTTCTTCGCCCCGCACCGGCACGAAGGCGCCGGCCATGTAGGCGTGCTGGATGTTTCGCATGGCCATCCTCCGCCGGTTCAGCCGCGCGCCAGGTCCAGGATCGCCTTCGCGAAGGCTTCCGGCGCTTCCTGCGGCAGGTTGTGCCCGATGCCCCCCGCGACGTTGCGGTGCTCGTAGCGGCCCGAGAACTTTTTCGCGTAGGCCGCGGGTTCGGGATGCGGCGCGCCGTTGGCATCGCCTTCGAGCGTGATGGTCGGCACTGCGATCGCCGGAGCCTTGGCCAGCTGCGCCTCGAGATCCCGGTACTTCGCCTCTCCCTCGGCCAGGCCCAGGCGCCAGCGGTAGTTGTGCACCACGATCGCCACGTGATCGGGATTGTCGAAGGCCCGCGCGCTGCGCTCGAAGGTGGTCGCATCGAACTCCCACTTCGGCGAGGCGATCTGCCAGATCAGCTTCGCGAACGTGTCGCGGTTCTTGTCGTAGCCGGCGCGGCCGCGCTCAGTGGCGAAGTAGTACTGGTACCACCACTGCAGTTCGGCTTGCGGCGGCAGCGGGATCTTGCCGGCTTCCTGGCTTCCGATGAGGTAGCCGCTGACGGAGACGAGGGCCTTCACCCGCTCGGGCCACAGGGCCGCCATGATGCACGCGGTGCGCGCGCCCCAGTCGCAGCCGCCGACGACGGCGCTGCGGATCTTCAGCGCGTCCATCAGCGCGATGATGTCGACGGCGACGACCGCTTGCTGGCCGTTGCGCGGCGTGTCGCCGGAAAGGAAGCGCGTCGCGCCGTAGCCGCGCAGGTACGGCACGATGACCCGGTGGCCCGCGGCGGCCAGGAGCTGCGCCACGTCGGCGTAGGTGTGGATGTCGTACGGCCAGCCGTGCAGGAGGATCACCGGGGCGCCGTTAGCGGGACCGGCCTCGTAGTACGCCACGTTGAGCGTGCCCGCATCGATGTTCTTCAGCGGTTCCATGCGGCCGGCGCCGTTGCCGCCGCGTGCGCGTCCGCTGCCGGCGGCTGCGCCCTGCGCGAAGGCCGGCACGGCAGCGACCAGCTGCGCGGCCGCGACGCCGAGCGTCGCCGTTCCCAGGAACGAACGGCGGGGGATGTTGGGGGAGTCGGACATCTTTCTTTCCTTGCTGTGGGGTTGGACGGGGCCGACTATGGGCGACGAAAGCGGTGCGGGGCCCACGCTGCGTAATCCCGTGTATCCCGGCCCGCCGCGCCGACAAAAGATTGCGCAAGCGATACGAAGGTATCGCCAAGACCTTCGTGCAATGGCGCGGCGGCCGCGCGTGCGATGAGATCGCCCCATGAACAGCAAGCCCCTCATCGGCGTGATCCTGGGCTCCTCGCGGCAGGGCCGCCTCTCCGAGGTGCCCGCCCACTGGATCTACGGCCTGGCCGCGCAGCGCCAGGACCTGCGCTTCGAACTGATGGACGTCGGCCCCCATCCGCTGCCGCTTCTCCGGGCGGGGCTGCCTTCGCGCTGGGCGGCCGCGCTCGAACGCCTGGCCGGCTTCATCGTGGTCGCGCCCGAGGACGACCTTCCGCGCAGCGCGCGCCATGCGCGGGAGGCGGCCGTGGCCCGCTCGGCCTTCATGCACAAGCCCGTGGGCTTCGTCGGCTACGGCAACGGGCCCGGCGCGCGCCACCTCGAGCAGCTGCGCTCGCTTGCATGCGAATGCCAGATGGCGCCGGTGCGCGGCGCCGTGCACATGACGCTCGCCGAAGTCATGAGCGTCTGGCAGATGGATCGCGGCTTCGAGGACTATCCGCACCTCGCGCGTGCCGCCCGGGACATGCTGGACGAGCTTGCAAGGTGGGTTTCCTTCAGTGGCGCGCCGCCTCGGCAATGAGGCGTGCCACCACGTCGGGATGCGAGGTCATGACGACATGCGAACCGCCCTTGACGACCACGGTCTTCACCGCGTGGGCCCGCTGCGCCATGAACGCCAGTGCCGCCGGCGGGATGTTCCGGTCCTGGTCCCCGTAGACGAACCACGACGGCACGGACTTCCACGCGGGCGCCACGGCCGGCTCGGCCAGCGCGGCTTGCGCGATGGGACGCTGCGTCGCCGCCATCAGGCCCGCGGACGCGGCCGGGACGTCCGCCGCGAACTGGTCATGGAACCGGTCGTGCAGGATGTACAGGTCCTGCCCGCCGTCACGCAGCGCCACCGGCGGCGCCAGGGCCGGGCCGAGGGTGCTGCCCGGGAACTTGCCGGCCAGCGCGGCGGCGGATTCGCCCTCTTCCGGCGCGAACGCGGCGACGAAGACCAGGGCCTTGACGTTGGCGCGGGAGCGGGCGGCATCGGCGATCACCATCCCGCCATAGGAATGCCCGACCAGCACCACCGGCCCCTGGATCGAACCCACGAGGTCCGCGACCTGGGCCGCGTCGGACTGCACGCCGCGCAGGGGGTTTGCGGCGGCGACCACCGGGAAGTGTTGCGCCTGCAGCTTGCGGATGACGCCGTCCCAGCTCGAGGCGTCGGCAAAGGCGCCGTGCACGAGCACGATCGTCGGCGTGGCCGCGTCGCCGGCGTGCTGCGCCTGCGCGGACGCGGCGGGTGCGAAGGTGCCGGCCAGGACGAGCGCGCCGACAGCGACGACGGCACGCGCGAGACGTTGGGGAAAGGCTTTCATTCAGGGGTCCTGGTGTTGAAAGCCGCATTGCAACCCGCCAGCGCCGGGAAGACGCGCATTGCTGTATGCCAGTGTGTCCGTCCCCGGCGCCGACAGCAGGAAATTACCGAGGCGGGGTGTTCATGCGGGGACCTGCGGAGACTCGCGCAGCACGCCTGCCATGTTCACCAGGTCGGGCAAGGTGCGGGCGCCCATCTTGCGCATGGCGCTGCCACGGTGGGCCTTGACCGTGATCTCGCTGATCCCCAGCTCCGCGCCGACCTGCTTGTTCAGCAGTCCCCGCGCCACCAGCGACATCACCTCCCGCTCGCGCCGGCTGAGCGTGCCATGGCGCGCGCGGATGGACCGCACGTCCATCGCGCGGCGCAGCGCCGCGCGGCTGCGCGCCAGCGCCTCTTCGATCGCGTGCAGCAGGCTGGGGCCGTGCACGGGCTTCGCCAGGAAATCCACGGCCCCGGCCTTCATCGCCTGCACGGCGCCCGGGACGTCCGCCCTTCCCGCGACGGCGATGATCGGCATCTCCCCGCGCTCCGCCGCGATCCGTCGCTGCAGCGCGAGCCTGCCGGGGTCCCGCGGATCCACGTCGAGCACGAGGCAGCAGGGGTCTCCGTGCGGATCGCGCGCCAGCAGTTCCTCCGCACGCGTGAAGCATGCCGTTCGCCAGCCACTGCGGCCGGCCAGCGCTGCGATGGCCGCGCGGGCAGCGTCGTCGCCGTCGACCACGAAGACGGATGCGGCAGGCTCCTGGAAATGGCTCATGTCCATTGCGTTCCTCCGGACCGCATTGGAGCGCACGCCGCCCCGGCCGGCGCGTTGGCCGCGGTGGCCGGTGTTAGGCGTTGTTAGCCTCGAGGCGGGCGACCAGCGCGCCCGCCTGCTGCAGGTCCGCGGTCGCGAAGCCTTCGCCGTAGCCCGCCAGCACCTCGTGCAGCAATGCGAGGCCCTGCGCGCCGCGGCCAAATGCGCTCCACAGGCGCGCGAGGTCCATCGCCGTCCTCAGCTCCCATCCCCGGGCCGCCTGGCGGCGGCTGCAGTCCAGCGATTGCAGCAGGCAGTCCTCCGCCTCTCCTTCGCGCCGCGGCGCGGACGACAGCAGGGCGCGTGCCTTCACGCGCAGGAGCTCCGGGAGGTTGTAGAGGTCCCCGTTCGCATGCACCTCGGCCAGGGTGGCGTCGAGCAGGGCCAGTGCGTCGGCGGTCCGGCCGCCCAGCACCAGCCCTTCGGCCAGCGAGAGGTTGAACGCCGTCGTGAGCAGTTCGTAGCGCAGTTCATGGAGTTCGCCGAGGCAGTCCTCGAGCGCCGCCACGCCCGCGGCCGGGTCGCCGCGCCGGACGGCCAGCTCGCCCTTGACGCCGCGGCCGACCGCCAGGTAAGGCGTGAGCGAATGCGATTCCGCATAGGCGATGAAGCTGTCGATGTCCTTCTCGGCGCGCTCCAGGTCCCCGGCCCAGAGGTACACCGACACGGCCCAGATCAGCGCGATGCACAGCGTGACGGGGTGGCCGAGCCCGCGCGCCTCGTCGACGGCATGTTGCGCGACCTCGACCGCCTGGACCGGCCGGCCCTGCAGCCACAGCGTGCGCGCCAGCGCGATCCGCGCACGGTTGCGGTAGTCGAAGCCCGAGTAGATGGTGCTGGCGTGCGCGGAACCCGCCGGAGCGGCGAGCGCCGCCTCCAGGAACGGGCGCGCCTTCGCCTGGTCGCCGACCAGGTGATGGCACAGTCCCACCAGGGAATTCGCGGTCGCTCGCGCCGTCGGGTCGTCGATGGTGCGGGCCACCGCTTCGCTGCGCTGGGCGTACTCCAGCGAAACGAGGAAGTCGCCGACGCGCTCGTGGAAGATCTGCAGGTGGGCCAGCAGCTGCACCTGGGTCGCCGCATCTCCCCGCTCCTGCGCGACCGCGAGGCTTCGCTCGAGCGCGTGCCGCACCTGCTCGCTGTTGCCGCGCGTGAACATCTGGGACAGGCCCAGCGCCGCCTGCAGGTTCATCTCGGCGGCACTGCCGCGGGAGCCGGGGCCCAGCTCGCCGAGCGCGCGCTCGGACCATCGATGGCATTCGGCCAGCAGCGACATCGCCATGAACGCTGGCACCGCCGCCGCGGCCAGCGCAATTCCGAGTTCCGCGTCGCCCCCCGGCGCGAAGCACCACTTCAGCGCCGCGCGCACATTGCCCAGGTCGGCCACGTCCGCGGCGCGGCCCGCATCGCGCGAGAACGCGCCGTCCGTGGCGGCAACCTGCTCCAGCCGGCGGCGGAAGTACGTCGCGTGGCGCAAGGACGCGGCATGCAAGGCCTCGGCCTCGACCTTCGACAGCGCGTAGGAACGCGTGCTTTCGAGGAGCCGGTACGCGAGTTGCGGTCCCGACCGCTGGACGGCCAGCAGCGACTTCTCCGTGAGGCTCGCGATCGCGGCGATTACCTGCTCCTCGGCGAGCGCGGGGACGGCCACGACCTGGCGCACCGCTTCGAGGGAAAAGTTGCCGACGAACACCGGCAGCTGGCACAACACCTGGCGTTCGCCGTCGGCGAGCAGCTGGTAGCTCCAGTCCAGTGTGGCCTGGAGCGTCTGGTGGCGAGGCTGCGCCGTGCGCTGGCCGGGCCACGACAGCGCCAGGCGCTCGTCCAGCAGCGTGGCGGTCTGCTGCAGGCCATAGGTCGAAACGCGGCGCGCCGCCAGCTCGATCGCCAGCGCCACGCCATCCAGCTTGCGGCAGATGCCGGCGACGACGCGGGCCTCCCCGTCGTCGAGGTCCAGGGCCGCACCGCTCGCGACTGCACGGTCCACGAACAGGCGCGCCGCCGGGTAGCTCAGGACTTCGCGCACCGTGAGGCTCGGCTGGTCGGGAGGCGTCGCCAGCGGCTCCAGCCGGTGCACATGTTCGCCCTGCGCGCGCAGCGCCTCCCGGCTCGTCGCGAGGACGTGGACGCCGGCCGCGCCCTGCACGATGCGCTCGGCCAGCAAGGCCGCCGCGTCGATGACGTGCTCGCAGTTGTCCAGGATCAGGAGCATGCGCTTGCCGCGCAGGTAGGCGATCAGGCTCGGCACCGGGTCGGTGGACCGCACGGACAACCCCAGCGTTGAGGCGATGGCGGTCGGCACGAGCGAGGCATCGCCCAGCGCGGCCAGGTCGACGAAGTGCATCGCGTCGGGAAAATCCGCATGCAGGTCGTGCCCCGCGCGCACGGCCACGGTGGTCTTGCCCACGCCGCCGGTGCCCACGATCGTGACGAAGCGGTTCTGGCGCAGCTGGCTCGCGATCGCCGCCAGGTCCTCCGCCCGCCCGACCAGGTGCGCGACCTGCGCCGGCAGGCCCGACGCGACGCCGGCGTCCTGTTGCGTCGCGGCGGGTGTTTCCACGCCGGAACGCGCCACCGCGGCGACGAAGGAATAGCCGCGCCCCACGATGTTGGCGATGTAGCGCGCGCCCTCCCTGCCGTCGCCGAGCGCCTGCCGCAGCATGGTGATCTGGAAGCGCAGGCTGACGTCCGAGACGACGACCCCCGGCCAGGCGAGTGCCATGAGCTCCTGCTTGCCGACGACCGTGTTCGCGCGTGCCACCAGCGCCAGCAGCACGTCCATGGCGCGGCCCCCGAGGTCCACCGGGACGCCGTCGCGCAGGAGCAGCCTTTCGCCCTCCACCAGGGTGAAGGGCCCGAAGCTCACGATCTCGCCGGACGGCCGGCGGGATTCGTTGGCCATCGCGAGGTCTGGCATCCGATAGTTCATTTGTTTCCAGGAAGGCCGCGATGTTAGCGAAGCCGCGTCAAGGCCCACCACCGCCTTGCGGAGCGGCCCAATGAAACGTAGTGTGTCGGGTACCTTCGCCGGATACGCCCCCGTACCCGAAGTGCGGGCAGGCAGCCGGCGAGAGCGAGACTCGTCCACCATGTCCCATCGAACCCTCCTTCGCCTCGTCGCCGGGCTTCTTGCGGCGCTGTCCCTCGCGATCACCTGCATCCCGCATCTCGGCGAAGGGGCCACCCTGCCGCAACCGGCCTCCGCCCTGCAGCCGCTGGCCGGCGCGAAGAACTGGATGAATTCGCCCGCGCTCGCGCCCGACGCCCTGCGCGGCAAGGTGGTGCTGCTCGACTTCTGGACCTACTCGTGCATCAACTGCCTGCGCACGCTGCCGTACGTGCGCGCGTGGGCGACCAAGTACCGGCCCTACGGGCTGGTGGTGATCGGCGTGCACACGCCCGAGTTCGATTTCGAGCGCCGGCCGCAGAACGTGCAGCGCGCCACGCGCGACCTGGCGGTGGACTTCCCCGTGGTGCTGGACTCCGACCGTTCCGTCTGGAAGGCCTCGGGCGTCTACGGCTGGCCGACCATCGACTTCATCGACGCGCGCGGCATGCGCCGCCATCGCCAGGAGGGCGAAGGCGGCTACGTGCAGGCCGAACGCGTGATCCAGCAACTGCTGCGCGAAGCCGGCCGCACGGACGTGCCCACCGACCTCGTGGCTCCGGTGGGCGCCGGCACGCAGGCTGCCGTGGGCATCATCCCGCCGCAGTCCGGGGAGACCTACGTGGGCGCCGGGCGCGCCGAGGGCTTCGTCTCGGCGCGTGGCGCGCTGCGCGGCGGACGTGCGGAGACTTTCGTGGCGGCGCCCGCGCTGCACTCCGGCCAATGGACTCTGGCGGGCGCATGGCAGGTCGATGACGAATACCTTCAGGGCCGGGAGGCCGGTGGCTCGATTGCCTACCGCTTCCGCGCGCGGGACCTCCACCTGGTCCTCGGTCCCTCGGAGGACGGGCGCCCCGTGCGCTTTCGCATCCGCATCGACGGCCGCGTGCCGGCCGCGGACCACGGCACGGACGTGGATGCCGACGGCGAAGGCCGCGTCGACGTGCACCGGCTGTACCAGCTCGTGCGCCAGGGAGACGCGGGCCGCGAACGCCTGTTCGAGATCCAGTTCCTGGACCCGGGCGTCCGCGCCTACGCGTTCACGTTCGGCTGAAGCGCGGGATCAGTCGCGTGCCTCGACCGTCGCAGCGAACACGTAGCCTTCGCTGCGCACGGTCTTGATGTAGCGCGGCTCGCGCGCGTCGTCGCGCAGCCGCTGCCGCAGGCGGCTGACCAGGAGGTCCAGCGAACGCTCGAACAGCTCCGCGTCGCGCCCCTGCGTCAAGTTCATGAGCTGGTCGCGACTGAGGACCACGTTGGGATGGTCGAGGAAGGTGCGCAGCAGCCGGTATTCGGCGCCGCTGAGCGCCACCATCGTGCCGCTGTCATCGAGCAGGTGGCGGGCGGACGTGTCGACCTTCCAGTCGCCGAACGCGAGCATGCGGGCCGATTCGCTCGACACCATGTTGGGCGGCAGCATCCGCGTGCGGCGCATGACGGCCCGGATGCGCGCGAGCAGTTCGCGCGCCGAGAACGGCTTGGCGAGGTAGTCGTCCGCGCCCATCTCCAGCCCGAGGATGCGGTCGGCCTCCTCGCTGCGCGCCGTGAGCATCAGGATGGGCGTGGCCTTGTACTTGCCGGCGCGCAGGTCGCGGCACAGCGTGAGCCCGTCGTCGCCCGGCAGCATCAGGTCGAGGATGATCAGGTCGAAGGGGCCCGACGTCTCCAGGGCCGCGCGCATGTGCCTTCCGGTCGGCACGGCCGTCACCCGGAACCGGTTCTTCACCAGGTAGGTCGTGAGCAGTTCCCGGATCTCGCGATCGTCGTCGACGATCAGGACGTGGTCGGAAGGGCTGGCATTCATGGAGCCAATGTAGCCGCCGGCGGCATCCGGCGCCGGCGCACGCGAAATGTATTGTCGTGGCGGCGGGTGCGGATACAGAAGCATACGAAGCGCCGCCTGAGGGAACACCGCTCGCGAAGAATGGCCGCGTCGGCTGTTCGACGTTCATTCCCACAAGGTTCTTCCCATGACCCCGATCCAGAAAGTCCTCTACACGGCCCGCCAGCACACCGCCGGCGGCCGCGACGGCGGCACGTCGCGCAGCGACGACGGCCGCCTGGACATCCGCTTCTCCGTGCCGGGCGGCCCCGGCGCCGGCACGAACCCCGAGCAGCTCCTGGCCGCCGGCTGGTCGGCGTGCTTCATCGGCGCCATGGCGCGGTCTGCGGGCAAGATGAAGCTCTCCCTGCCGGCAGGCACGGCGGTCGACACCGAGATCGACCTCTGCGTCACCGGCGACGCCTATTCCCTCCAGGCCCGCCTCCACGTGAGCCTGCCGGGGCTGGAGCCCGGCGTCGCCCGGGCAGTGGCCGACGGTGCGCACCAGATCTGCCCCTACTCCAAGGCCTTGCGCGGCAACGTCGACGTTACGATCGACGTCGTCTGAACGCCCGCCCGGCACATGCCGGGCCCTGACCTCCATGCCCTGGCCCCGCTCCCTCTTTGCCCGCGTCACGGTGATCTTCGTGGCCGGGCTCGTCATCGCGCAGGCGCTGGCCTTCGCCGCGATCCGCCACGAACGCGAGGCGGCGCTGCGCGAACTGATGATGACCGGCATCGAGCAGGACATCGCCAGCTCGATCGCGATCGTCGACCGCCTGCCGGCGTCCGAGCGCGCGCAGTGGCTGCCCCGCCTGGAGCGGCGCAACTACCGCTTCATGCTGGACGGCCCCGTCGAGGGCCCGGCCCCGGCGACGGAATCCTCGCGCCAGTTCGCCGAAGCCATCGCCCACGCGCTGCGCCCGTTCGAGGTCCAGCGCGTGGCGCAGGCCGCCGAGGGCCGGGACGCGTTGAAGATGCAGGTCCGCTTGTCCGATGGCAGCTCCATCGTCGTCGACGCGCGCCGCATTCCCATGCCGGTGGCCGACTGGGTGGTGTGGGCGCTGCTCGCGCAGCTCATCGTGCTGGCCGCTTGCGGCTGGCTCGCGGCGAGGCTGGTGACGCGGCCGCTTGCGCGGCTTGCCGCCGCGGCGGACCACTTGGGCCCCGAACTGAAGGCGCAGCATGTCGGCGAAGAAGGCCCGACCGAAGTGGCGCAGGCGGCGCGCGCCTTCAATGCGATGCAGGAGCGGATCAGCGGCTACCTCTCGGAGCGGGTCCAGATCCTCGCGGCGATCTCCCACGACCTGCAGACGCCGATCACCCGCATGCGGCTGCGCACCGACCTCATGGACAACGAGGAGGACCAGCTCAAGTTCCGGCAGGACCTGGACGCCATGAACGCGCTCGTGCGCGAGGGCGTGACCTACGCCCGCACGCTGCAGGGCACGCGCGAGCCACCCTGCCGCATCGATGCCGACGCCTTGTTCGAGAGCATGGTCTCCGACTACGGCGACGCGGGGCAGCAGGTCGTCCTGGAAGGACAGATCGGTGAACCCATCGTGACGCGGCCCTACGCCCTGCGCAGGGTGTTGTCCAACCTCATCGACAACGCGCTCAAGTTCGGCAGCGAAGTCCGCCTGCGTGTCCACCATGCCGGAGGCCGCCTGGTGCTCTCCGTGATCGACAACGGGCCGGGCATCCCGCCCGAACATCTCGCGTCGGTGATGAAGCCCTACTTCCGCGTCGAGAGCTCCCGCAACCGGAGCACGGGCGGAACCGGCCTGGGCCTGGCCATCGCGCAGCAGCTCGCACATGCGATGGGCGCGGAGCTGGTGCTGCGCAATCGGGCAGAGGGCGGCCTGGAGGCGCGGCTTTCCATGGGGACGCAGGGCGAAGCGCAGGAGTGAAGGAGCGCGTCGGGCGCTAGTCGATTTCCTTGGCAAACCGGGTGAACCGGGGCAGCCAGTGGTCAAGGATGTCGGCCGAGACGAGCACATGGTGGGCGCGCCCGATCAGCAGGCTGCGCGGCACGAATCCGATGAAGCGCGAATCGGCACTGTTGTCGCGGTTGTCGCCGAGCACGAAGAAGTGCCCCGGCGGCACCCGGGTCGGCGCGACATCGCGCCGCGCGGCCACCTGCGGCAGGAACTGCACCGCATGGTCGCGGCCGGGCAGGGCTTCCGTCGCGCGGATCGCCTCGGTCCAGGCCTGCGGCCCGACCGGCTCGCGCACGACTTGCGCCGCGGAATAGCGGGACGGCGCGCCATTGACATACAGCACCTCGTTGCGCATCTCGATGACGTCCCCCGGCAGGCCGACGACGCGCTTGATCAGGCGCTGGCCGTCTTGCGGCGAATGGAAGGTGACCACGTCGCCGCGCCCGGGTGCGCCCAGCTGCGCGAGCGAGATATCCGTCAGCGGCACCTTGAGGTCGTAGGCCAGCCGGTTCACGAGGACCACGTCGCCTTCCAGCAAGGTGGGACGCATGGAGCCGGAGGGAATCGGGTTGTAGTCCGCGATGGCCGTGCGGAACAGTCCGAAGCCGATCAGGAACAGCAGGAAGCCGCGGTTGCGGCGCAGCCAAGCAGTCATGTGCCTATCCTTGCCAGGGGATCTGGGGAAATCATCTTCCCGCGACCGATGTGTCCGTGCAAGAAGCGGGTCATTCCACCGTCACGCTCTTCGCCAGGTTCCGAGGCTTGTCGACATCCGTCCCGCGCGCGACCGCCGTGTGATACGCCAGCAACTGCAGCGGCACCACGTGCAGCAGCGGGCTCAGGATGCCGTAGTGCTCCGGCATGCGGATCACGTGCACGCCTTCGCTGCTCTCGATCCGGCTGTCGGCGTCCGCCAGGACGTACAGCACGCCGCCGCGGGCGCGCACTTCCTGCATGTTGGACTTCAGCTTTTCCAGCAGCGCGTCGTTGGGCGCCACGGTCACCACGGGCATCTCGCTCGTGACCAGCGCCAGGGGACCGTGCTTCAGCTCGCCGGCCGGATAGGCCTCGGCGTGGATGTAGCTGATCTCCTTCAGTTTCAGCGCGCCTTCCAGCGCGATCGGGTAGTGCATGCCGCGGCCCAGGAACAGCGCGTTCTCCTTGCCCGCGAAGTCCTCGGCCCAGGCGATCACCTGCGGCTCCAGCGCCAGCACGGCCTGCAGGGCGGTCGGCAGGTGGCGCATGGCCTTGAGGTGCTGCGCCTCCTCCGCCTCGGTGAGCCGGCCGCGCACCTGCGCCAGGGCCAGCGTCAGCAGGAACAGGCCCGCCAGCTGCGTCGTGAACGCCTTGGTCGACGCCACGCCGATCTCCACGCCGGCCCGCGTGATGTAGGCCAGCTTGCACTCGCGCACCATCGCCGACGTCGACACGTTGCACACCGTCAGCGTGTGCTCCATGCCCAGCGAGCGCGCGTGCTTCAGCGCGGCAAGCGTGTCCGCCGTCTCGCCCGACTGGCTGATGGTCACCACCAGCGTGCGCGGATTCGGCACGCTCTCGCGGTAGCGGTATTCGCTGGCGATCTCCACCTGGGTCGGGATCTTCGCGACGCCTTCCAGCCAGTACTTCGCGGTGCAGCCGCTGTAGTAGCTGGTGCCGCAGGCCAGGATCAGCACCGAATCGACTTCCTTGAAGACGCGGTACGCGCCGTCGCCGAACAGCTCCGGCGTCACGCTCTCCACGCCCTGCAGCGTGTCGCCGATCGCGCGCGGCTGCTCGAAGATCTCCTTCTGCATGTAGTGGCGGTACGGGCCCAGTTCCGCCGCGCCGCTGTGCGCCTGCACGGTCTTCACGGGCCGGGTCACCGCCTTGTGGCTGCGGTCGACGATCCAGTAGCGTCCCAGCTGCAGGTCGACGAGGTCGCCTTCCTCGAGGTACACGATCTGGTCGGTCACTCCGGCCAGCGCCATCGCGTCGCTCGCGAGGAAGTTCTCGTCCTTGCCCACGCCCAGCACCAGCGGCGAGCCTTCGCGCGCGCCGATGACGCGGTGCGGCTCGTCCTTGCAGAAGACCGCGATCGCGTACGCGCCGTGCAGTTGGCGCGTGGCGGCCTGCACGGCCTCGAACAGGTCGCCCTCGTAGAGGCTGTCGACCAGGTGCGCGATCACCTCGGTATCGGTCTGGCTGGTGAAGCGGTAGCCCTTGGCCTGCAAGGCGGCGCGCAATTCGTCGTGGTTCTCGATGATGCCGTTGTGGACCACGGCCACGCGGCCGGGTGCCGAAGGCGCCGCCTCGCCGGCGCCGTGGCTGAAATGCGGGTGCGCGTTGTGCACGGCCGGCGCGCCATGCGTCGCCCAGCGCGTGTGGGCGATGCCGGTGCCGCCGGCGATCTTCTCGCTCTCGACCTGCGACACCAGTTCGGCGACGCGGTCCGTGCTGCGGGCGCGCTTGAGCCCGTCCGCGTAGACGGCCACGCCACAGGAGTCATAACCGCGGTATTCCAGGCGCTGCAGGCCCTGGACGAGGATGGGAACGATGTTGCGGGTGGAGACCGCGCCGACGATGCCGCACATGGGAAGCCTCTTGGATGGCAGGAATGGGAGGAATGTAGGGGCGCGGTTGCGCAATATGCTTGCCAATTTCAATTGATTTCGGCATTTCATTGCGTCGCGCATTATGTAAGCAATAAAATTCCGAAATGATCGAATCCTTGGAACTGGATGCCATCGATTTCGCCCTGCTCACCCAACTGCAGGACGACAGTTCCCTGAGCAACCAGGAACTGGCCGCCCGGGTCCACGTCTCCCCCGCCACGTGCCTGCGCCGGGTCAAGCGGCTGCGCGACGCGGGGCTGATCGAGCGCGAAATCGCCGTACTCAGCCCCGAACGGATCGCGGCGAGCGTGGGGCACGGCCTGGAAGCGGTGGTGGAGGTGTCCCTGGACCGCCAGGGCAGCGAAGCGCAGGAGGCCTTCGAGTCGCGCGTGATCGCCGACGACGCCGTGCAGCAGTGCTATCGCGTCTCGCCGGGACCGGACTTCATCCTCATCGTGCACGCGCGCGACATGCCCGACTACCTGGCGCTGGCGCAGCGGCTCTTCACGGGCGACGCGAACGTGCGCAACGTGAAGGCCTTCTTCTCGGTGAAGCGCGCGAAGTTCAGGCCGAGGATCCCGCTGCCGGCGCGCGGGGCGTAGCACGCAGCGCCAGCGCCCGCGCGAACGCCAGCCCCATCACCGGCAGCACGAGGGCCGGCCCCAGCAGCAAGGGCGCCGCCCCCGCATGGTCGAACGCGAAACCCGCGAGCGACACGCCGAAGGCCTGGCCGATGAACAGGCAGAACGCGAAGCAGGACATCGCGGTGCCGCGCCACGCGGGGACCATCTGCGTCGCGTGGGTCTGCAAGGTGTTGTGGTACAGGTAGGTGCCGAAGCCGATGGCCAGGCACAGCGGCGCGGCCAGCACCGCTTCGGGCGCAAGGTACAGGGAGAGGAAGCCCGTCCCCATGACCACGCCGCCGATCCCCGCCATGCGCCCTTCGCCGATGCGGCGCACCAGGCGCGGCGCCAGCACCGCGTAGAGGAAGCCGCCGGCGGCGTAGAGCGCGACGAGCATGCCCGCGCGCGCCAGCGACACGCCGAAGCGCTGGTGCAGGAAGGCCGGCAGGAAGGTCAGCGGCCCCAGCAGGAACACGCCTTCGACGAAGGATCCCGCCAGCACCGTCCGCGCCCAGGGCACCGCGAGCACGGCGCCGATCTGCTTCAGCGTGCCGATGCGGGCGTGCGCCGCGGGCGCAGGCGCAGCCGGAATGTGGCGCAGGCGCACGAACAGGAGCAGGCCGACGATGCAGAACCCCGCACCCACGGTGGCGAACGCACCGCGCCAGCCAAGCGGCGAATCCGCGAACAGGCCGCCGGCCGCCTGTCCGGCCGTCATGCCCGTGAGCATGCCCATGAGCATCTTGGCGAGCGTCGCCTGCCGCTGTTCGTAGGGGACCGCGTCGCCCACCCAGGCCATGCTCAAGGGCACCACGCCCGCCGCGCCGATGCCCCACGCCGCGCGGATCGCGAGCAGCCCGGCGAAGCTGGCGGCCAGCGCACACAGGAAGGCGGCGACCGAACACGCGAAGAGCGACACGCACACCATGCGCGCCTTGCCCCAGCGGTCGCCCAGGGGCCCGAACGTCAGCTGCGAGAGGCCATAGGCGATCGAGTACGTCAGCATCACCTGGCCCGCGGTGCCGGCGCTGACCGAGAAGTCGCTGGCGATGCGCGGAATCAGGCCGTCGCAGATGCGCAGCGCGGCGCCGCTGAAGAAGCCGGCGAGCGAGAGCAGCAGGATGGCGGAGCGGACCGCGCCGGACGGCGCCGGCGCGGCCGCGACAGTCGCGGGGTTCACGTGGACTGCCGCCGCTCAGAGGCGGAACACGCGCCGGGCATTGCCTTCGAAGAAGGCGGCCTTGTCGGCGGCAGGCATGTCCATCGCGTCGAGCGTCTTCACCTCGTCGATCACGTACTGGTACGGGTAGTCCATCGCGTAGAGCACCCGGTCGGCGCCCAGCTGCTGCTGCGTGAAGCGGATCGCGGGTTCCCACGCGACGCCGCTGTTGGTGATCAGGATGTTCTCGCGGAACACCTGGCCGATGGAACGTTCGAGCGGCTGCACCGCGGGATAGCGCTTCGAGTTCACCGTCGCGCGGTGCATGTACTCGAGGCGATAGAGCCAGAACGGCAGCGCCTCGCCCATGTGGCCCAGCATCAGCTGCAGCTTCGGGAAGCGGTCGAAGACGCCGGACGTGATGAGGCGCAGCGCATGCATGCCCGTCTCGACGCCGAAGCCGAAGATGGCGCCGTCCAGGCCGCATTCCAGCATCGGCCCGATCATGGACTTCGGCGGCGAGTTCGGGTGCAGGTAGATCGGGACGTCCATGGCTTCGGCCGCCTCGAAGATGGGCCAGAACTTCCGGTCGGACAGGTATTCGCCCTGCACGTGCGAATTGAGGATGACGCCCTTCAGCCCCAGCGTCTGCACGCTGCGCTCGATCTCGCGGGCGGCCGCCTCCGGGTCCTGCGGTGCGATGGCGGCGAGCGCCGCGTACTTCGCGGGATGCCGCCGCACGGCGTCGCCGAGTTCGTCGTTCGCGACGCGGGCAAAGGCCACGGCTTCCTCGCGAGGCAGGACGTGCACGCCCGGCGCGGTCAGCGCGAGCACCTGCATGTCGATCCCGGCTTCTTCCATGTGCTGCAGGCGGATGTCGTCCAGGTCGGACATGCAGCGCTCGATGTGGCGGGCCCGCTCGCTGGTGCCCGCGAGGTAGAAGCCCCACATCGTGTTGAAGCCGGGATCGTCCAGCGTGTTGCCGGCGATCAGCTTGCGGTAGCGTTGGAGCAGTTCGGCCGGCGCCCAGGCTTCTTCGGTGGCGATGCGGCGATAGGGTTGGGGAGCGGGACGGGTCATTCTTGGGGCAGCTTGATGGACTTGATGAGCGCGCCCCACTTGGCGTGCTCGTCGATGGAGCGTTTGGCGAGTTCGTCGGTCGTAGACGCCTGCGGCCTGACGCCCTGCTTGTGCAGGGCGGATTGCACCTCCGCATCGGCGAGCGCGACGCGCAGGGCTTCGTTGTATTTCGCGACCTGGTCGGCGGCCAGGCCCTTCGGCGCCCACACCGCGTACCAGGCGTCGGTATCGAACCCGGGCAGCCCGCTCTCGTGCAGCGGTGCCACCGCCGGGAAGTCGGCATCGCGCTCCTTGCGCGTGGCACCCACGATGCGCAGCCGGCGGTCGGCCGCGAGCGGCGCCGCCACGTGCAGCGGCACGATCGTGGCCTTGACGTGCCCGCCCAGCACGTCCTGCAGTGCCGGCGCGGAGCCCTTGTACGGCACGTGCACGAGCTTGAGGCCGGCGAGATTGGCGATCCACTCCATGGCCAGGTGCTGGAACGTGCCCTTGCCCGGCGACGCGTACTGCACGGGCTCGGGTTGCGCCTTCACCCAGTTCACGAATTCGCGCGCGCTGTTCGCCGGCACCGAGGGATGCACGACGAGCGCGAAGTTCGTGGTACCGATCAGGCCGATGGGCGCAAAGGCCGACATCACGTCGAAAGGCACCTTCGCGTAGACGAAGGGCACCGTGAGCATGGTGGACGTCCCGAACAACAGGGTCGTGCCGTCGGGCGCGGCCTTCGCGACCGCGTCCATGCCCAGGATGCCGGAGGCGCCGGGACGGTTGTCGGTGACGAAGGGCCGGGCGAAGCGCCTCTGCCAGAGCGGCGCCAGCAGGCGGGAACACAGGTCGGGGGTCGTCCCGGGCGTGAACGGCACGACCAGGCGCACCGGCGAGTTGTCCTGCGCGTGCGCGACGAGGGGGGCGAACATCCCGGCGGCGGCGCCGGCCAGCAGCGTGCGGCGGGACAGCGCCGCCGGTGCGCCGCCCGTTGTCTCTTTATTTTTGAGCATGCTCAATTATTGCGTCGGGAGCGGCCGGCGTCAACGGCGACAATAGGCGCGTGACTGCGAAATCGACGCAACGGGCCGCGCGCGGCCCCACGAAGGAACCCGAAGACCTCGGCCAGCGCGAGCGGAGCAAGCGCGAGAAGCGCCGCCGCATCGGCGAGGTGGCGCGCCGCGTGTTCATCGAGAAGGGCTTCGACGCCGCCACCACGCGCGAGATCGCCGCCGAGGCCGAAGTCTCCGTGGGCACGGTCTTCGTCTACGCCCGCGACAAGCGCGAACTGCTGCTCATGATCGTCAACGACGAACTCGACGCGGTGACGCAGCGGTCCGAGGCCGCTTGGGTGGAGCGCCCGGGCGCCCTGCTCGATCGCCTGTGCGGCCTGTTCGGCGAACGCTATCGCTACTGGGCCGGCGAACCGGCGCTCGCGCGGCCGGTGCTGCAGCAGACCTCGGAGCTGGCGGACGATGGCGCCGATGCGGCCGGGCCCGGCACGCAGATCCACCGCTTCCGCGCGCGCCGCGAAACCGTGCTGGCGCAGCTGACAGCGATCGTGCAGCAGGCGCAGGCCGCCGGCGAGGCCGCGCCCGACCTGGACCCGCGCCGCGTCGCCTCGCTGTTCATGACGCTGTACGTGGTGGAAGTGCGCCGCTGGCTGCAGCAGCCGCAGCCCCGGGCCGCGACCGGCCTGCGGCGCCTGCGCGACCTGTTCGCGCTGGTGATCCGGGGCGTGCAGCCGTAGCGCCGTGGCGCCCGCGTGCCGCTCAGTCCCCGGCGTCGGCACGCCAGCGCCGGACGACGCCGGCATCGAGGCCGAACAGGTCGAGCACGCGGCCCACGGAGTGCTGCACCATGTCGTCGATCGTCTCGGGCTTCGCATAGAAGGCCGGCACCGGCGGGCAGATGATCGCGCCGGCCTCGGTGGCGGCCAGCATGTTCTTCAGGTGCCCGGCGTGCAGCGGCGTCTCGCGCACCATCAGCACCAGGCGCCGGCGCTCCTTCAGCATCACGTCCGCCGCCCGCGACAGCAGGCTGCCGGTGATGCCGGTCGCGATCTCGGACAGTGTCTTGATCGAGCACGGCGCGACGATCATCCCCCGCACGGGAAACGATCCGCTGGCGATCGCCGCGCCGATGTCGTCGTTGGAATACCAGACGTCGGCCAGGTCGCGCACGTCGGACACGCGCAGCGTGGTCTCGTGCGCCAGCGTCACCTGCGCGGAGCGGCTCATCACCACGTGCGTCTCGATGCCCAGCCCGCGCAGCAGCTTCAGCGCGGTGATGCCGTAGGCGACGCCGGAGGCGCCGCTGATGCCCACTACGATACGTTCGCTCATCGTGTCACCGCCTTCGAAAGTCCCGGCCCATGAATCCGTCGCTCCGCCAGCTGAAGGGTTTCATCAGCGTCGCCACCACCAGCAGCTTCACCAAGACCGCGCAGCGCATGCACATGAGCCAGGCGGCGCTCAGCACGATGATCCGCGAGCTGGAGAACCAGCTGGGATGCCGGCTGTTCCACCGCTCGACGCGCACCGTCGAACTGACCGATGCGGGCCGCCGCTTCATGCCGATCGCGTCCCACGTGATCGAGTCGCTCGAATCGGCCGCCAAGGACATCGCGCAGCTGGGCCGCCAGGAAGGCACGCTGCTGCACGTCGGCGTCACGCCCACCGTGGCGCACAGCCTGCTGCCGATCGCCGTCGTCCGCTTCCGGCAGCAGCACCCGCACGTCACCGTGCATGCCGGCGACTACTCGCCCGGCGAGCTGGTGCAGCTCACCGAAACCGGCCAGCTCGATGCCGGCTACGGCGCGCTGTTCACCCGCGCCTCGGGCATCGACCGGCATCCCGTGTTCGCGAGCCGCCTGCAACTGGTCAGCGGCCGCCAGGCCGGCCCGATGCCGCCGCCCAGGCTGCCGTGGCAGGCCCTGGAGGGCGCCACGCTCCTGGTGCTGCCGGAGAACACCCCGATCCAGCAACTGACGGACGCGCAGCTGACGCAGCTGGGCATCGCGCCGGCTACGCGCGTCCCGGTGAACCAGCTCGAGACGATGATCGCCTTCGCGGAGAGCGGGCTGGGCGTGGGCGTCATCCCGTCCTTCGCCCAGGCGGCCTGCCGCCGCTACGGCGTGCACGTGACGACGCTCGCGCCGACGATCGAGTTCCACTACCACCGCATCACGCGCGCCGGCCGCCACGTGCCGGCGACGATCGATGCCTTCACGCGGGTGCTGGCGGAGGTGGCGCTGGAGCACGAGGTGCAGTCCGTGGAGTGATGCGGGGCCGCGGCCTCACTCGGCCTTCATGCCCGTGTCGCGGATGATCTTGCCGTAGCGGCCGGCGTCGTAGGCCAGCGTCGCCGCGAACTTCTTCGCGTCGGCATACGAAGGCTCGAGACCGGCCTCGCGCAGCTTCTGGACCACACCCGGATCCGCCATCACCGCTGCCAGCTCGCGCTCCAGCTTCTGCAGCACGGCCGCCGGCGTCCTGGCGGGCGCCATGACGCCCTGCCACGCCGCCAGCTCGAGCCCGGGCAGCGTCTCCGCGGCAGCGGGAACGTCCGGGAACGGTGGGCCGCCCCGCTTGGCGGCCGTGATCGCGACGGCGTGCGCGCGGCCGCTGGCCACCTGCGGCTGCGCCGCGTTCACCACGTCGAACAGCAGGTCGATCTGGCCGCCGATCAGGTCGGTCATCGCCGGCGCGTTGCCCTTGTACGGCACGATGTTCAGGTCCACCTTGCCCAGGATCTGCAGCAGCTGGCAGCCGATGCCGGGCGTGGCGCCGGCCGAGCCGCAGGTCACGGTGCCCGGTTTCTGCCGCGCGCGGGCCAGCACGTCGGCCAGCGTCTTGCCCGGGAACTTCGGATTGGACAGGAGCACGAAGGACACTTCGGCCACCTTCGCGACCGGCGCCAGCTCCTTCAGCGGATCGAAGTTCAGCTTGTAGAGGAACTGGTTCTGCGTGACCGTCGGCACCGCGAACAGCAGCGTGTAGCCGTCGGCGGGCGCGCGCGCCACGAGGTCCATCGCGATGTTGCTCTGGGCGCCGGGTCGGTTGTCGACGATCACCGGCTGGCCCAGGCGTTCGCTGAGTTTCTGGCCGACGACGCGCGCGCTCATGTCGCTGCCGCCCCCGGGCGGAAACGGCACGATCAGGCGGATGGCGCGGTCGGGCCAGTCGGCGGCATGCGCGGGCGCGTGCAGGGTTGCGGCCAGTGCGGCGAGCGCGAACAGGCGCGACAGGTGGGCAAAAGGCTTCATGGTGTTCCTGGAAGGGGTTCGGGCGCGGTCACGCGGCCTTGGGGCGCAGCCAGCGGCCGGCCTCGTCGCGGGCGATGCGCCCGGCGTCATGTTCCGTCTCGAGCCAGCGCACCAGCTCGCGGCCGTCGCGGCTGCCGACGGCGCGCATCAGTTCGGCGAAGGTCAGCGGCCCGGCGGCAAGGGCTTCGGCGGGCGTGCTCGCGCGCGCCGCGGCCGTCGCCGGCAGCGGTGCCGTCGGGATCGTGTGTTCCAGCGAACGGCTCGCGCCGGGCGCCAGCAAGGGCAGCGTCAGGTCGAAGCCCATCTTCGCTCCGGTGCGCGATCCCTCCAGCGACGGGTCCAGCGGCATCGCGCGGAAGCCGCTCGCGACCACCAGGTCGCGGTCGGCCTGGAAGCGCGTGGCGAGCGCCCAGTCCATCTGCTGGTCGGAGAAGACGTCGATGTCGGGATCGACGACGAACACGTGCTTGATGTTCGCCTGGCAGGCGAACGCGGCGGCCATCGCATTGCGGGCCTCGCCCGGCACGCGTTGCTGCAGGGCGACCCGCAGGTTGAACATGCCGCCGGTGGCCGGCGTCGCGTACACCGCCTTCAGTTCGCGCACGGCCATCTCGATCGCGCGCCACGCCGTCACCTCGGTGCGCAGCGCGCAGAGCTGCGCGGTGTCGGTCTGCGCCATCGCGCGGCCGCCGATGGTGGCCGTCTGGAACACCGCGTCGCGCCGGCGCGTGATCGCGGTGAGGTGGAACACGGGGTTGCGCTTGACACCGCCGTAGTAGCCGAGGAATTCGCCGTACGGTCCTTCCGGCTCGACGTGGCCGCGCTCGTCGATGTAGCCCTCCAGGACCATCTCCGCATCCGCCGGGACGCGCAGATCGCTGGTGACGCAGCGCACCAGCCCCAGCGGCGCGCCGCGCAGCGACGACAGCAGGCCCATCTCGTCCTGCGGCAGCCGCATCGTCGCCGCCACCCAGTCGATCGGATGCGCGCCGATGACGAAGGCGATCGGCATCTTCTCGCCGCGCTGCACGTGGCCCAGGTAGATCGCGCGCAGGTCGGAAGGCGCGACGAGGTCGATGCCGGCGATGTGCCGGCCGCGCAGCATCAGGCGGCGCACGCCGACGTTGGTCCAGCCGGAACCCGGATCGTGCGCATAGTCGACGGCCGCCATGTAGGGCGCGCCATCGAGCTCGTGCTGCAGGTGCGCCGGCAGGCGGGTGAGGTCGGCCTCTTCGTCCTTGCCGGCATGCAGCACGACCTGCTGCACCGGCGCCTGCTCGCGCGGCACCTCCACCACGGGCTGCGGGCTGCGCAGGCGGCGCAGCACCTCGCCCACCAGGCGCTCGGGCGTGGTGTCGAACGCGCGGGCCAGGCGCTCGCGGCTGCCCATGACGTTGCCGGCCAGCGGCAGCGGGGAGCCGCCGGCGCGCTCGAACAGCACGGCTTTCGGATTGGCTTCGAAGCGCTCCGCCACGTCGATGAGGTCGGTGGCTTCGGTACAGGTCTGCAGTTGGTCGGCGCCGAGCGCGCGCAGGAAGCTGCGCAGGCGGAAGCGCTCCAGGTCGGTCGGATGCGTGTTCATGGTCATTCGGGTTCGATCCCGGCAAGCTTGACGAGGTGGCCCCACTTCTCCGTGTCGGTCGCGACGCGGACCGCGAGCTGCTGCGGGGTGGAGGACTGGGGTTCGGCGCCGATCCCGCGCATGAAATCGACCAGCGCCGGCTCCTTCAGTGCGCGCTGGATCCAGCCGGCCATGCGCTGCGTGATGGCGACCGGCACCTTCGCGGGCATGAACACGCCGAACCAGCCGGTCAGGTCGTAGCCGGCGAGGCCCGATTCCGCCAGCGTGGGGACGTCCGGCAGCGCGGTCATGCGCCTGGCGCTCGTGACCGCCAGGGCCTGCAGCTTGCCGGCCTTCACCATCGGGATCGCCAGCGTCGCGTCGGCGAACACCAGCTGCAGGCGGCCGCCCAGCAGGTCGGTGATGGCCTGCGGCACGCCCTTGTAGGGAACGCCCAGCATGTTGACGTGCGCGATCTGGTTGAACATGGCGCCCGACACCAGCCCGGTGGCGTTGCCGCTGCCGTAGGCGAATTTCGAGGGATCCTGGCGCACGCGCTGCAGCAGCTCCTGCACGTTCGCGACCTTCAGCGCCTTCGGGTCGCACACCAGGACGAAGCCGAGCGTCGCGACGCTCGACACGGGGCTGAAGTCGTGCACCGGATCGAACGGCAGCTTCTTGAACAGGTGCACGTTCGCCGCGTGCGTCGAGTTCGGCGTGAACAGCAGGGTGTACGGATCGCCGGGCGCAGCCGCGACTGCCGCGGCAGCAAGGTTGCCCAGTGCCCCCGGGCGGTTGTCGACGACGATGGGCTGGCCGGCGTAGCCTTCGACGTAGTGCGCCAGCTGGCGCGCGGCAACGTCGATGCCGCTGCCCGCGGGATAGCCCACGACCATGCGCAGCGACCTGTTGGGCCAGGCGTCCTGGGCGTAGGCGCTCGCCAGCGGTGCCGCGCAGCCCGCCGCGGCCAGCGCCAGCAGGTGCCGGCGTGTGAGGCCTGTTCGGCCTTCGTGTTCGGAATGCATCGCAATGTCTCCTGTCGGTTTTATGGGTGCGAGCGTCGCGGGTCAGTAGCGCGCCGACAGCGCGGTCCCGGCCAGGTGGCCGGCAAACGCGCTGGCGGCCGCCGGGCTCATCGCCGGCGCATGCTGCAGGTACTGCTTGCACGCGCGCAGCGCGACGGCGCCGCAGGCGGCGATCGTCTCGATCGCGGCGTGGACCTCGCGGTCCAGCGCCGCCGCGGGGAACGCCGCGGTGATCAGCCCCGCGGCCTGGGCCTCGACCCCGTTCAGCGTGCGCCGGCTCAGCACCATCCAGGCCAGCGTCTTGGGCGGGACACGGTCGCAGAGCGCGGCCATCACCAGCGTCGGCGGGATGTCGCGTTCCATCTCGGGGATCGCGAAGCTCGCGTCCTCGCTGGCCAGCGTGATGTCGCACACGGCGGCAAGCGCGGTGCCGACGCCCAGCGCGCGCCCCTGCACGACGGCCACCGTCGGGACGGGCACGGCCTTGATCGCGTCGTAGAGCGCCAGCGCCGGCAGCGCCACCTTCTGGCGCAGCTGTTCGGCGGACGGCACCGCGCCACCCTTGGGCGGCGTCGGCGACACGCGCCCCGCGCAGAAGTCGGCGCCGGCGCCGCGCAGGCACACGAGGCGCACCTCGGGGTCGAGCTGTGCCAGCTGCTGCACGATCGTGGCGCCCATGGCGGCATCCAGCAGGTTGCCGTCGGCGGGGCGGTTCAGCTCCAGGGTCAGGACCGCGCCTTCACGGCGGACGAGGACGGCTTCGTTCATGCGGTTGCTCCTTTTTGGTGGATCACGCGCCAGAGCGCGAGCGGCGTCGCGGGCATCGGCAGTTCGTCCCGCGTATGGGCCGACAGCGCGTCGGCCAGCGCATTGAAGGTGGCCGCGGTGGCGGGCGTGATGCCGCTTTCGCCGCCGCCCTTGACGCCCAGCGGGTTGCCCGCGGTCGGGTCGTTGGTCAGCTCGATGTTCAGCGGCGGCAGCAGCCCGGCGCGCGGCACGCCGTAGTCCATGTACGAGCCGGAAAGCACCTGGCCCGTCGCGCGATCGATCGCGTAGCCCTCGCTCAACGCCTGGCCGAGGCCTTGCGCGAGGCCGCCATGCACCTGGCCCTCGACGATCAGCGGGTTGATCGGCGTGCCGACGTCGTCGACCGCCGCATAGCGGACGATCTCGACGACGCCCGTGTCGGGATCGATCTCCAGCTCGCACACGGCCGAACCGGTGGGGAATGCGGGCATGCGGCCGTTGAATTCGGCGTCCGCCATCAGCACGCGCTGCGAGCGGTCTTCGGGTAGGCCTGCCTTGGCGACGTGGTGCGCGAGCTGCGCCAGGGTCGCCGACTTGCGGCGCCAGCCGGTGGAGGCGAAGCCGTCGCCCTCGCGCTTCAACTTCTCCGGCGAGACGTCGAGGAGGTCCGCGGCGGCCTGCCGCGCCCGTTCGACGAGGCGCGCCGACGCCTGCACCAGCAGCGTTCCGCCCAGGCGCATCGAGCGGTCGGAGTGCGTCCCGCCGCCCACCTTGACGAAGACCGTGTCGCCGGTGCGCAGCCTGATCTTCTCGAACGGCACGCCGACGTGGTCCGCCACCACCTGGGCGAAGCTGGTCTCGTGGCCCTGGCCGGTCGACTGCGTGCCCGAGACGATGTCGACGCCGCCGTCGCTGCCGACGCGCAGCTCGATGCGCTCGCGCGGCGCGCCCACCGGCGATTCGATGTAGTTGGCGAGGCCGATGCCCCGCAGGCGGCCGCGCGCCGCGGCCTCGGCGCGCCGCGCGGGGAAGCCCGCCCAGTCCGCCAGCTCCAGCACCCGTTCCATGTTGCGCGGGAAGTCGCCGGCGTCGTAGGGCAGGCCCATGGGACTCAGGCGCGGCAGGTCGGCCCGGCGGATCATGTTGATGCGGCGGATCTGGATGCGGTCGATGCCCAGCTCGCTCGCCGCGGCATCGAGCATGCGCTCCATGGCGTGGATCGTCTCCGGCCGCCCCGCGCCGCGGTAGGGCGCGGTCGGCACGGTGTTGGTCATGGCCGCCGAGATGCGCAGCGCCACCGCCGGCACGTCGTACACGCTGGTGGTCACGCGCGAGCCGTTCGACATCGGCACGTACGACACGGTGTGCGCGCCGATGTTGCCGATCATCTCGTTGTCCAGGGCCAGGATGCGGCCTTGCCCGTCCAGCGCCATCGCCGCGCGGATCAGGACGTCGCGGCCCTGGTAGTCGCTGACGAAGGCCTCGCTGCGGTCGCCGGTCCACTTGACGGGCCGACCGACCCGCTTGGCGGCCCACAGCACGGCCACCTGCTCCATGTTCAGCGAGCTGCGCGGGCCGAAGCCGCCGCCCACGTCGGGGCAGATCACGCGCATGCGGTCCATGGGCACGCCGAACGCGTCGGCCAGCCCCATCTGCTGGCGCGTGACGCCCTGGCTGCCCGAGGTGAGCGTGTAGGTGTCGGTGGCGGGGTCGTACTCGCCGATGGCCGAGCGCGGCTCCATCTGCGCGTTGACGATGCGGCTGTTGCGGAACTCGCGCCGCACGATGCACACGGCGCGCGCGAAGGCGGCGTCCACCGCCGCGCGGTCGCCGAGCTGCACGCGGAAGCACAGGTTGCCCGGCAGGTCGTCCCACAGCTGCGGCGCATCCGGCGCGAGCGCGTCGTCGCCGCGCACCACGGCCGGCAATTCCTCGTAGTCCACGACGATCGCCTCGGCCGCGTCGCGCGCCTGCAGCGGCGTCTCGGCGATCACCATGGCGACCGCCTCGCCGACGTGCCGCACGCGGTCGATCGGCAGCGGCAGCTGGCGCCGGTTGTAGACCGAGCCGGTCTCCGAATGGAGGAACGCCTTGTCCTGGTGGCGCACCGCATCGGCGGGGTTCGGGATGTGGTCGATGCCGCGCAGTCCGTCGGCCACGTAGGCCGCGCCGGTCAGCACGGCGACGACGCCGGGCAGCGCGCGCGCCGCGGTGGTGTCGATGCCGCGGATCAGCGCGTGCGCGTGCGGCGAGCGCAGGAACACGGCCCAGGCCTGGCCCGGCAGGTCGATGTCGTCGGTGTATCGGCCTTTGCCCGCGACGAGGCGACTGTCCTCGTTGCGCGGCTGCGCGCGGCCGATCATCTTCTGCGGCGCGTTCATGCCTGCTCCTTCGCCCGGTGCGCGGCCTGCTCGATCGCCTCGATGATGTTGACGTAGCCGGTGCAGCGGCAGATGTTGCCTTCGATCGCCGTGCAGATCGTTTCCCGGTTCACCGGCTGGCCGGAGCGCAGCAAGCCGTCGGCGGCCATGATCATTCCCGGCGTGCAGAAGCCGCACTGGAGGCCGTGGCAGGCCGTGAAGGCTTCCTGCAGCGCATGCACCGTTCCGGGCGCCGCGAGGCCCTCGATGGTGACGACCTCGCCGCCGCTCGCCTGCACCGCGAGCACGCTGCAGGATTTCACGGCGACGCCGTCGAGCCGCACCGTGCAGGCGCCGCACTGGCTGGTGTCGCAGCCGACGTGCGTTCCGGTCAGGCGCAGGTCGCGCCGCAGCAGGTCGACCAGCAGCGTGCGGTCGTCGACGCGGCGGCGCACGGGGCGGCCGTTGACCGTGAGGACGACGTTGGCGTCAACGCCGGCGTCCGCGGGGGCAGCTGCCGCCGCGGTGCCTGCGGCTTGCGCAGCGTCGGGTGCGGCCGCCGGCACGGCATCGGGCGCCAGCCCGCTGACCAGCGCGTTGAAGCGCGTGAAAAAGGTATCGGCCATCTTCATGGCGACCGAACTCACCAGGCGCGAGCCGATCTGCGCCAGCTTGCCGCCGACCGTAGCCTGGGCGACGTAGTCCAGCGTCGTGCCGTCCTCGGCGTCCGCCAGCGTCACGACGGCATTCATCTTGCCGAAGCCCGCGATGCCGCCCTCGCCTTCGCCGCTGAGGCGATAGCCCCGCAACGGCTGCGGCTCGCTGATGGTGACCGAACCCTTGAAGCGGGCCTTTACCGGACCCACCGATGCGAGCACCACGGCCTGCCAGCGGCCGTCCTCCAGCGCCGAGAAGCTCTCGCAGCCTTCGATGCACTGCTGCAGCGTGCGCGGGTCGTTCAGGCAGGCCCAGACGACCTCGCGCGACGCCCCGATGGTTTGCGTTCCCTTGAATTCCATGTCAGTGGGCTCCTGCCTCGAGCGAGGCCACGACGCGGCGCGCGAGCGTCGCGACGAGATGGGCGCGATAGTCGGAGGAGGCGGAGACGTCGTCGTTGAGTCCTTCCGCCGCGGGCGCCAGGCCGTCGAGCGCCGCGACGCGCAGCCCTTGCGCAAGCCGCCGTTCCGCATCGGTCCAGCGGAAGGCGTGCGGGCCGGCGCCAGTCACCGCCACGCGGACGCCGGCGTCCGTCTCGGCGATGAAGACACCCGTCACCGCGTAGCCGGACGCGGGATGCGGCTGCTTCGCGTAGCCGGCCCGGCGCGGCAGCGGGATGTCGAACGCCACGATCAGCTCCGCGGGCTCGAGCGCCGTCTGGAACACGCCGGTGAAGAAGGCGTCGGCCGCGATGCGGCGGCGGTCGGTCACCACGGTGGCGCCGAGTCCGAGCACCGCCGACGGGTAGTCCGCCGCCGGGTCGCTGTTGGCCACGGAACCGCCCATGGTGCCGCGGTTGCGCACCTGCTGGTCGCCGATCAGCGATGCCAGGTGGGCCAGCGCGGGCAGCGCGGTGCGCACGACGGGCGAGCGCGCCACCTCGGCGTGGCGCGTCGCGGCGCCGATGCGCAGCACGCCGTCCCGCACGGCCACGCCCTGCAACTCGGGCAGGCGCGTCACGTCGACGAGATGCGACGGAGCGGACAGGCGCTGCTTCAGCGTCGGCACGAGCGTCATGCCTCCGGCGAGGGCCTTGGCCTGCGGATGCGCGTCCAGCAGCGCCTGTCCTTCGGCGAGCGAGGCAGGACGCAGGTAGGTACAGGGATACATCGTCGTCCTTCAGGCGGCGAGCCAGCGCTGCAGCAGGGCGGCCGTCGCGAGGGGCACTTCCTGCATCGGATAGTGGCCGGCATTCGCCGCAACCTCGACCACCGCGCGCGGATGGTCCACCTGCCAGCTCCTGCCCACCGTTTCGACGGTGATGCTCGGGTCGTGTTCGCCCACGACCACCTTCACCGGCAGGTCCAGCCCGCGCACGCGCTCGCTGAAGCCGGTGCCGGTGCCGGTCCACTGTTTCAGGTAGGAGGCCATGGCGTCCCCGCGGTTCCATTCCCAGGAATCGCGCGCGACGCCTTCGCAGAAGGCAAACGTCAGCCGCTTGCCGGTCGAGAAGTCGATGATGCGCGCGCGCACGGCGACATCCTGCACCGCGGATTCGAACAGGGCCACGCGGGTTTCATCCATGCGCGAGCCGCCGGCGCCCACGGGCGCGAGGCCCAGCAGGCGCTCCACCCGTTGCGGTGCGGCCAGGGCCACGCGCTGCATCGCCATCCCGCCCATGGAATGACCGACCAGCGAGAAGCGTTGCCAGCCGAGCGCATCGGCAAGCACCAGCACGTCCTGGGCGGCTTCCTCGAACGTGTACCGCCCCGGCACCTCGCGGCGGGTCCCGTAGCCGCGGTAGTCGAAGACCGCGACCTCGGAGGAATCGGGATCCAGTGCATCGAGCAAGGGGCGCCAGTGGTGGGCACAGCCCAGCCACCCGTTCATCACGATCGCCTTGCGGGGACCGCGGCCGTACAGCAGCGCGGGCTTCATGCGGACACCTCCGGCCAGTCGATCGCCGGCAGGATGCGGCCGGTGCAGGGCCCGAATCCGATCGCAACGCAGCCCGGACGCGCGGCACGGGCGCGCAGCGTCAGCTCGTCGCCGTCCTGCAGCCACAGGCGGGTCTCGCCGCCGGGCAGCGCGAGCGCTTCGCGGCCGGCTTCGGTGATCTCCGTCAGGCAGGCCCGGCTGGCGGAGGCTTCGCCCGAGATCGTGCCGCTGCCCAGCACGTCGCCCGGCCGCAGGTCGCAGCCGTTCGACGTGTGGTGCGCCAGCATCTGGCCGAAGGTCCACTCGAGGTTGGACAGGTGGGTGCTCGTGAGGCGGAAGGGTGCGATGCCGCCCGCGCGCATGCGCTCGGTCTGCAGCCAGGCCTCCAGGGCGATGTCGAGGCCGCCGGCCCTGCGGTCCTGCTCCGCGTGCAGGTAAGGCAGCAAGGCGGGAGCGGCCGCGTCGCGCGCGGGCGCGGCGCAGCGGAACGGCACCAGTGCCTCCGCGGTCACGACCCAGGGCGACAAGGACGTCATGAAGCTCTTGCCGAGGAAGGGTCCCAGCATCTGCTCCCACCACTGGACGGACTTGCCCGACCAGTCGTTCAGCAGCGCGTAGCCGAAGAGGTGCTCCTCGGCCTCGGCCAGCCGCACCGGCGTGCCGAGCGCATTGCCGCGCCCGACGAGGGCGGCGAGTTCCAGCTCGAAATCGAGGGCCTGCACGGCGCCGAAGCGCACGCGGCCGTCGGCCTCGCGCCACTGGCCATGGGGCCGCCGCACGGGCGTGCCGGCGACGCGGATGGACGAGGCACGGCCGTGGTAGGCCACCGGCAGCGACCGGAAGACCGGCGGCACCGGATCGGCCAGGCCCTTGAAGCGGCCGTGCCGGGCGGTGTGGTGCCAGGACGTGAGGAAGTCGGTGTAGTCGCCGATGCGGGACGGCAGGGCCATCGTCGTGGCCGCCATGGGCCGCAGCAAGGCGTCGGCGCGATCGCGCAGCGCCGGGTCGCCGCCGGTGCGCAGCAGGTCCGACAGGCGCGCGCGCAGCGCGGACACGGGCGCGTGTCCCAGCTCCATCAGGCCGTTGAGGGCGCCGTCGATCGCGCGCACCGCGGTCGCGGCGGCGCCATCGAACAGGCCGGCGGCGTCCGCGGCCTGCAGGTCGACGATCGCGTCGCCGATGGCGACGCCGGGCCGCGCGACGCCCTGGTCATGGAACATGCCGAAAGCCAGGTTCTGCACGGGGAAGTCGCCGTCGGGCGCGTTGGCCGACGGCAGCCAGGCGGAGCGCGCCGGGTCGTGGGTTGCGTTGAGTGACAGCATGAATGGATTCCGCCTGGCCTTCAGGCGCGCGCGGCCTTCTCCGTGGTCCAGGCCGACAGCAACGCATGCGCCTGGTCGCGGTGCTTTTTCGCGTCGGGCACCGACAGCGTCGGCAGCGTGAATTCGAGCCGCAGGCCGTTCGGGTCGAAGAAGTAGATGGACTGGCAGATGTGGTGGTCGGTGACGCCCAGCACGCGCACGCCGGCCGCCTCGACGCGTGCCCGCAGCGCGAGCAGTTCCTCCATCGAGCCGACGCGCAGCGCGATGTGCTGTACCCAGTCGGGCGTGTTGGGGGACGGCAGCGGCGCGGCGTCGTCGCCGAGGTCGAAGAAGGCGATGGACGAGCCGTCGTGCATCTCGAAGAACAGGTGCACGTAAGGGCAGAATTCGCCGGTCGAAGGCACGTGGTCCAGGCGGATCACGTGCACCAGGGGCAGGCCGAGCACGTCCTCGTAGAAGTGGCGGGTCTCCTCGGCATCGCGGCAGCGCCAGGCGAAGTGGTGCAGGCCGTGGGCGGGGTTGGCGTGGGGGGTCATCGCGGGCTCCTGCAAGGTCTGGTCACACCGGCACGCGCCCGGCGTCGTACTCGAACAGCCATTCGTAGCGCTCCTTCACGCGCGCTTCGCTCCATTCGCGGTCGACGTACGCCGCGGCGCCCGTCGCGTGGGCCAGCTCCGGGTTGTGGAAGCGCTGCGCGTTGGCCGCCGAGCCGCGCACGATGCGCGAAGTGCGCTCGACGCGCGCCTGTTCGTAGGCCTGCAGCGCCGCCGGCACGTCGCCGGAGTAGGCTTCCAGGCAGCGCGCGAGGATGTAGCCGTCCTCGATCGCCATCACGGCGCCCTGCGCCAGGAAGGGCAGCGTCGGATGGCACGCGTCCCCGAGCAGCGTGACGCGGCCTTCGCTCCAGCGCGCCATCGGTTCGCGCACCATGAGCGCCCACTTGTACGGCACCTGGACGGCGCGGATCAGCGTCTGCACGTCCTCGTGCCAGCCGACGAAGTCGGCCAGGAATTCCTCGGTGGTGCCGCGCTGCGACCAGGACTCCACCTCCCAGCCTTCGCGTTCCACCGCGGCCACCAGGTTCACGAGCGTGTTGCCGCGCAGCGGGTAGTGGATGACGTGGCGGCCGGGACCGACCCAGTTGTAGCCGTAGGCCTCGCGCAGGTGCGGCGGCAGCGCCGCGGCCTCGATCACGCCGCGCCACGCCAGGATGCCGGAGAAGCGCGGCTGGTCGTCGCCGAACAGCTGCTGCCGCACGCGGGAATGGACGCCGTCGGCGCCGACCACCAGGTCGGCCACCGCGACGTCGCGGCCCGCGCTCTGCACGATGGTGCGCGCGCCCTCGCGCCGCAGGCCGTCGACCTTCACGCCCAGCGTGATGGCGTCCGGCCGCGCCGTCCGCACCGCGTCCACCAGGACGCGGTGCAGGTCGCCGCGGTGCAGCGTGAGGTAGGGAAAGCCATAGCGCTCGCGCGAAAGCGATCCCAGGTCGAACAGGTTCCAGGTCTGGCCCGTGTTCCACAAGCGCACACGCTTTCCCAGCGGCTCGGAAGCCGCGGCCTCGATCGCCGCGCCGAGGCCCAGCGCCGACAGCACGCGGTTCCCGTTCGGGCTGATCTGCACGCCGGCGCCGATCTCGGCCAGCTGCGAGGCCTGCTCGATCACCTGCACGTCGAAGCCGCGCTGCAGCAGCGCAAGCGCCGCGGTGAGGCCGCCGATGCCGGCGCCGATGATGGCAATTCTCATGATGCGTGGAAGGAAAGCGTGTGGAATGCGGAAAGCGTCAGAACGTGTTCTGGAAGCCGACGCGGAACACGGTCTGGCTGTCGTCGCTCGAACGCGTGTAGCCGAACAGGCCCGCGGTGGTGCCGTCGCCCTTCGCCCGCTGGTGGTTGAGGCCGACGTAGATCTGCGTCCGCTTGGACAGCAGGTGGGAAGCGAACAGGTTGACCTGGTCGAAGGTCCGGTCGCCGAAGGTGGAGCGCCCGCCCGAGAAGCCGATCACGTTGAGCCGGTCGCCCATCGGATCGATGTTCACGCCCGCCATGACGTTGTGTTCCGACGTGCGGCCCACCGAGTTGCCGATGCTGACGTCGGTGACCAGCAGGTGCGGCGTGAAGCGGCCGATCGCGTACGAGGCGCCCAGGCCCTGGGTGCGGTAGCGGCTGGCGTTGAACATGGCGCCAGGGGCGATGTTCTGGCCGAACAGGGAGGTGACGCCGAACAGCCCGCGCACGTCCACCGTGCGGCCGTGGATCAGCGAATAGGCGGCACCGACGCGCAGCGGCCCGTTGCTGTACTGCGCGCCGAGCGCGCGGCGGTCGTTCGCCGCGTCGTGGTTCGGCGTCTCGCCCATGCCGTACATGGCGCCAGCCTGGAAGCCGGCGAACTCCGCGGTCTCGACCTTGACGGCGTTGTCGAACTGGAACTGGTTGGCCAGGTTGTCGAGGTTGCCCGGGTTGAACGACGCCGACAGGCCGGGCACGGCGTTGCTCAGGGGCGCCAGGTACTCGTACATGAAATCGGGCATGTGCCCGAGGCTCGCGCTGCCGACACCGCTTTGCTGCAGGCCGACGAGGGAGTAGCGGTTGAAGAAGACGTCCGGCTTCGTCGGCACGCCGGTGTCGAGGTTGAAGCCGTTCTCGAGCCGGAAGAAGGCGCCGAGCCCTCCGCCGAGGTCTTCGAGTCCGCGGAACCCGAAGCGGTCCGGGCTGCGGCGGCCCGTGTTCATCGCGGTCATGTGCGAACCGCCCGCGTTGGAGATGAAGTCCACGCCGGCATCCACGCTGCCGTAGATCTGCAGGCCGGACTGGGCGAATGCTGGAGCGGTGACCGTGCCGAGGGCAAGGGTTGCCGCCAAGAGTTTCTTTTTCAAAGCCTTTGTCTCCTCTATCGTTGGCGCCGGACCGGTTATTGAGATGGATCAAGGTCCGGTGCGGCGCGTACTCTAAAAGCGGCGGTTTCTTTAGAGAATCTCGAATAATTGATCGTTAGATAGAAAAAAGCGAAGAGTTGCCGCAGCGGCGGCAAGCGCCGGCGGCCTCGGGCGGCGGGTGTGAAAAAAGAACGGCTGGGGGGACGGACCGGGATCCCGCCTCGGTGCGGACGGGTCGGTTCAGGGCGGGGAGTCGGGCGTCGGCGCGCTTCGCGCGGCGGTGGGGTTCGCTGCGCTCACCACCACCCTACGGGGCGGGCGGCGATTTGTGGCATTTCGTAGGGTGGCGGTGAGCGCCGAAGGCCGAACCCCACCGCCGCCCCTCACTTCTTCTTCGGCCGCTGCCAGTTCGGGATGCTCGCCTGCCGCGCCCGCGCCACCGTCAGCGCCCCCGGCTCGGTGTTCTTGTTCACCACCGACCCGGCGCCGACCGTGCCGCCCTGGCCCACCGTCACCGGCGCCACCAGCACGCAGTTGCTGCCCACGTGCACGTCCGCCTCGATCACCGTGCGGTGCTTGTTGGCGCCGTCGTAGTTGGCCGTGATGCTGCCCGCGCCGTAGTTGACGCGTTCGCCCACGGAAGCGTCGCCCAGGTAGGCCAGGTGGTTGGCCTTGGCGCCGCGCGCCAGGCTGGAGTTCTTCACCTCCACGAAGTTGCCGATGTGCACCTCGGGGCCCAGCTGCGCGCCCGGACGCAGGCGCGCGAACGGGCCGACCAGCGCGCCCTCGCCGATCTCGACGCCGGCCTTCTCGCCGTCGATGTGGGTGAACGCCTGGATCACGACGCCGGCACCGATCTTCGCGTTGGCGATCACGCAGTTGGGCCCGATGCGCACGCCCTCGCCCAGCGTCACGTCGCCTTCGAACACGCAGTTGACGTCGATCTCGACGTCCTGGCCGCAGGCCAGCGTGCCGCGCAGGTCGAAGCGCGCGGGATCCGCGAGGCGCACGCCCTGCTCCATCAGCGCGCGCGCCTGGCGGCGCTGGTAGGCGCGCTCCAGGTCCGCGAGCTGCACCGGACTGTTGACGCCGTCCACCTCCACCTGTTCCGCCGCCGGCGAGGCCACGACCTCGCAACCGTCGGCCACCGCGAACTTCACGATGTCGGTCAGGTAGTACTCCTTCTGCGCGTTGTCGTTCTCCAGGCGCGCGAGCCAGGCCTTGAGCTTGCGCGCGGGCACGGCCATGAAGCCGGTATAGACCTCGCGGATGGCGCACTGGGCCTGCGTGGCGTCCTTGTGCTCCACGATCGCCTGCACCGCCTCGCCCTGGCGCACGATGCGGCCGTAGCCGCTGGGATCCGCCATCTCGATGGTGAGCAGCGCCAGGCGCTGGCCGCCGCATTTCTCCACCAGTGCCTGCAAGGTCTCGGGACGCACCAGCGGCACGTCGCCATTGAGGATCAGGGCGATGCCGTCATCGGGCAGCACCGGCACGACCTGCTGCACGGCGTGTCCCGTCCCGAGCTGCGGCTCCTGCCGCACGAAGTCGGGGGCCGGCCGACCGGCGGCGGTTGCGGTTCCGCGCACCCAGGCTTCCACTTCGTCGGCCCCGTGGCCCGTGATCACGATGGTGCGCCGGGCCTGCAGGGCCTGGGCCGTGTCCATCACGTGCTGGATCAGCGGCCTGCCACCCAGCCGGTGCAGCACCTTGGCCGTCCGGCTTTTCATCCGGGTTCCCTTGCCGGCCGCCATCACCACCACATCGACTGCTGTCATTCACGTACCCTTCGCATCCATGAAGCCGTTGGACCCCATTCGCCTGGTCGGCATTATCCTTGCGCTGGCCCTGTCGCTGGGGCTTTCCGGCTGCAGCGCCGTCAAGCTGGGCTACAACACGCTGCCCGAATGGCTGTACTGGTGGCTGGACGGCTACGCGGACTTCAGCGACCAGCAGGAGCCCCTCGTGCGCGGCGAGATCGCGCGGCTCCATGCGCGGCACCGCCGCAGCGAGCTGCCCCGGCTCGTGGACGACCTGCAGAAGATGGAGCAACTTGCGCCCCAGGACATCTCGCCGCAGCAGGCATGCGCCATCGTCACGGACGTCCAGGCCCGGCTGGTGGCCGGCGCGGACCTGCTCGGCCCCGACATCGGTGTCGTCGCCTCCAGCATCAGCGATGCGCAACTGCGCCACATGGAGCGCAAGTTCCGCCGCAGCAACGACAAGTTCCGCCGGGACTTCATCGCGGCGTCGCCGGCCGACGCGCAGGGGAAGCGCTATGACCAGATGCTGGACCGCCTGGAGATGATCTACGGCCGCCTCGACGAGCCGCAGCGCGCGGTGCTGCGCGACGGCGTCGCGCAATCCGCCTGGGACGCCAACCGCATCCTCGCGGACCGGCAACGGCGCCAGCAGGACCTGTTGCAGACGCTGCGCCGCCTGGGCGAGGCGCACGTCGCTCCCGAGGAGGCGCGGACGCAGCTGCGCTCCTGGCTGGAGCGCGCGCTGCACGCGCCCGACCTGGCCTATCGCGCCTGGCAGGAAGGCCTCGTCCAGGAAGGCTGCCGCCTCTTTTCCGCCGTGCACCACAGCACCACGGCGGGCCAGCGCGAACATGCCGTGCGCCGCCTGCAGGCCTACCAGCGCGACCTGCGCGACCTCATGGCGCAGGCCCGGTGAGAGGGTCCGCCAGCGGACTGGCGCTGGTGTGGCGCTTCGGCGCCGCGACGACGCTGATCGTCATGGCCTTCGCCATGGCCGGGCCGGTGCTGGCCGTTCTGCTGCAGCAGGCGGGCCATGGCACGGCCTTCGTCGGCGCCTTCTCCATGCTGACCTTCCTGATGGTGGGCCTGCTGATCCCCGTGATGCCACGCGTGCTGAGGCGCTTCGGCGCCGTGCACACCTACCGCGCGGGTGCCACGCTGCAATTGATCGGCGTGCTGGGATATGCGATCGGCGACGGGGCGGCGATCTGGTCGCTCAGTTCCGTGGTGGCCGGCTGCGGCGCGACCGCGCTCTGGAACACCACGGAGGCGCTGCTCGCGAAGGAGGCACCGCCTGCCATGCGCGGACGCGTCATGGGCCTGTACCAGACAGCCCTGGGCGCGGCCCTGGCCCTGGGTCCCTTCCTGCCCGGCTTGCTGCGGATGGACGGCCACGTGGTGTTGTGGGTCGCGGTGGCGATGGTGGCCGGCTGCCTGCTGCTGGCCGTGACGGCACAGCCGCACGCCGCGCACGAACCGGCGAGCGGCCAGGCCGGCACCACGTGGCAGGCGTTGCGGTCGGTGCCGTGGCTCGCGGCACTCGCCTTCTGTGGCGGCGTGTTCGAGGCGGGACTCGGTGCGGTGAGCGCCGCGCATGCGTCCTCCCTGGGCGCGAGCCTGCAGGCCGCCGCGAGCGTCGCGGGCGCGATCGGCGTGGGCAGCTTCCTGTTCCAGTATCCGGCCGGCTGGGCCGCCGACCATTGGCCGGTGCGGCGCGTGTTCACGACGGCCACCTTGCTGTTGCTGGTGGCGAGCGCCGCGCTGGCCTTCGCGACGCGCGCGCCGTGGGTCCTGTGGGCCTGCGGTGTCGTGTGGGGCGGCGTCGGTGGCGCGCTCTACACCCTGAGCATGGTGCAGGTGGCCCATGCGTTCGAGGACCGCGCCACGGCAGGCGGCACGGCGGCGATGATCACGGGCTACACGTGGGGTGGCACCTTGGGACCGGTGGCCGGCGGCTCCGCGCTGCAGGCCGGCGGTGTGACGGGACTGGCCCTGTGGCTCGTGCTGCTGGCGGCGGGCGGGATCGTCGCGGCGCGGCGCGCGTTCAGGTGAAGGGAGCCGTACGGCGCATCGGTGGGGTTCGGCCTTCGGCGCTCACCGCCACCCTACTCGCCCTTCGAGTGCGAGCGGCCTTCGTCTTCGGCCTGCTGCAGGTCGCGTGCCTCGGAGTCGGAGCGCGGCTTCGCGGCCTCGGCGTCCTTCGCGACGTCCGCCTTGTCCAGGTACTCCTTGATGTTCTTCTGGTAGTCGCGCGTGGCGCTGTAGCTGCCCTCGCCTTCCACCTGGTCGCCGCCTTCGGGGCGGGGCTGGAAGTCGGTGGCGCCGGAGCGTTGCTGCTGCGGATCGCTGGCGCGCGGCGGCTGCTGCTGCAGGGTGCGCGGTGGCTTGTCTTCGTTGGGCATGGGTGGATCTCCTCTGGAGGGCTGTGCCCAGCTTAGGAAGCGGCCCCGAGGATGCGCTGTCGTCCGGCGAGCAGCTCCGGTGTCGGTGGAGGCCTACGGCGGGCGGTGGGGTTCGCTTCGCTCACCACCACCCTACGAAGACGACGCCTGTAGGGTGGTGGTGAGCGAAGCGAACCCCACCAACCTCAATCCTGCAACGACGCCCACATCTCCTTGTCGCGCTCCGCGGTCCAAACGCGCGGGATCGCGATGCCGCGCGCCTCGTCGAAGGCGCGGCTCACGTCGAAGGGCAGGCAGTGCTCGTAGATGAACACGTGGCCGAAGATCGGGTCCATGGACTTGCGCGTGTGCGCCATGGCCTGCTTCAGGTCCATGTTCTGCTGCGCGGCCTCGCGGGCGCAGCGGTACAGCGTCTCGACCCAGCGCTGCGTGTAGGCGATGCCGGCGGCGACTTCCTGCTCGCCCTTGAGCGCTTCGCCGCGCCCGGGCACCAGCGCCTTGGCCTTCAGCGATTTCAGCGACTCCAGCGTGGCGGGCCATTCCTGCAGGTGGGCGTCGCCGGTGTAGACGCCCGCGTTGTATTCGACCAGGTCGCCGGAGAACAGCACACCCTCTTCCTCGACCCAGGCGATGGTGTCGCCGCGCGTGTGGCCGTTGCCAGGCGACCAGATCTGCACGCGCACGCCGCCCAGGTCCACCGTCAGGCGGCCGGGCACCTCGCCCTTGCCGGGCACGCCGCCGCCGATGACCAGGGTCGGCCAGGTCAGGCCGGGGATCTCCTCGGCGTTGCGGAACAGGCGCGGGAAGCGGTCCATCTCGGACTGCATGTCCTCCTTGCCGCGCTCGGCGATCAGTTCGTACGTGCCCTGGCTGGCGATGATCTCGCTGGCACCTTCCTTGAAGTACGCGCTGGCGCCCAGCACGCGCACGGCGTGGTAGTGCGTGAGCAGCACGTACTTGATCGGCTTGTCGCTGACGGTGCGGATGCGCTGGATCAGGTCGCGCGCCATCGACGGCGTCGCGGTGCAGTCGCTGACCATGACGTACTGGTCGCCGATGATCACGCCGGAATTGGGATCGCCTTCGGCCGTGTACGCCCAGCAATGCGCAGACAGCTGCTCGAAGGTGATCTTCTTGTCGGCCAGGTCGGCCTGGCTCGCGAAGGCTTTGCTCATGGGACGGATTCTACTTAGCGTAATGCGTTACGCATTGTTGAACGCCGGCCGCAGCCAGGCGAGCGCCTGCTCCAGCAGCCGGTCCACGTGCTGGGTGGCGTCCAGCGCACGCACGCGCGGCTCCGCGCGGGGATCTTCCAGCGCCTCGAACTGGCTGGCGACGAGGCTGGGCGGATAGAAGTGGTCGGTGCGCGCGGCCACGCGCTCCAGCGCCTGGTGCGGCGACAGCGACAGGTGCAGGAAATGCAGCGCCGGCGCGCCGGCACGCAAGGTGTCGCGGTAGCTGCGCTTGAGCGCCGAACAGGTGAGCACGGCGCCCGCGGGACGCACCCTCAGCTCGCCCGCCAGCAGTTGCAGCCAGCCGGCACGATCCTGGTCCGACAACGGGAGCCCCTGGCGCATCTTCTCGATGTTGCCCGCCGGGTGGAAATCGTCGCCTTCCACGAGCGGAAGGCCCAGGTGCTGCGCGAGCTCCGTGCCCAGCACCGACTTGCCGCAACCGGCCACGCCCATCACGACGACGTGGAGCGGGGCGATGCCGAAGGGGGGCGGCCCGGACATGCAGCCCATTATGGGCGCAGGTCCGAGCCGGCGGCCAGCGGCTAGGAGCCGAAGGCGCGGTGGTCGCGCCGGCCGCAGGCCTTGGGCGCCGGATGCACCAGCAACCAGGCCAGGCGGACCACGCCGACCCCGAGCTGTCCGGTGGCGCGCAGCGCGATCGCGGCAGCCAGGCGCAGGTCCGCCAGCGGTTGCAACACGGCCGAGAAGTTCAGCCGCACGCGGGCGGCGGCGGCACCTTCGAAGACCGGGTCCCAGGCGAAGTAGGACGCTCCGCTGGCGTTCCACGCTTCCAGCACGACGCGCTGGCCCGCCCGCACATACATGGAGCGCCCGGCCTGCAGGATGTGGTCGCCTGCTTCGTCGGGCGTGCCGCCGTGCGGCCCGTCGACCGTGGCCCAGACGCGCCCATGGGCGACACGAACGATCCCGTCCATGGCGGGCCGCAGCGTCACGGCACGGCCGCGTGCCAGCTTCCAGGTGCCGGGCAGGGCCGTGGCGGGGGCGGAGGCGAGGATGCGGGTGGCGGACAGGGCGCTCATGGCGTTCTCCAGCGATCGGTTTTCGGAATGGAATGATCGTCGACGGCCCCTTGGCGGTCCAATGAAATCCCGCTACGCTATTGATTCTGGAACCGCATCAATCGCCGACGGCCCCATGCACCACTCGCAGACCCACCTGCGCACCCGCCCGATCTCTGCCGGCCACCTCCGGGCCTTCGAGGCCGTGGCCCGCCACCTCAACTTCCGGGCCGCGGCGGAAGAGATGGCGCTCACCCAGTCGGCCGTCAGCCGCCAGATCCAGGCCCTGGAAGAAGAGGTGGGCGTCAGCCTGTTCCTGCGCCACACCCGGGCCGTGGAGCTGACGAGCGCCGGCGCGCAGCTGCTGACGGCCGTGTCGCAGTCGCTGCCGCGCATCGACAACGCCGTGCGGCAGATCCGCCAGAGCGCCGGCCGACGCTCGGTCGCCATCACGACCTTCGCGTCGTTCGCCTCCATGTGGCTGATCCCGCGCCTGGAGCAGTTCCAGCGCGAGCACCCCGACATCGACATCCGCATCGACGCGACCGACAACACGCTGGACCTGGAGATCTCGGACGTCGACCTCGCGCTGCGCTACGGTCCCTTGGCGGCCATGCCGGCGCAGGCCATCCGCATGTTCGGCGAGCAGCTCACGCCCGTGGCGAGCCCCTGGTTGCTCAAGGACGGCAAGACCTTCACCAAGCCGGCGGACGTCGCCCAGTTCACGCTGATCGAGGCGGGCGACGCGCACCAGACCCACCTGGAGTGGCTGACCTGGCGGCGCTGGTTCGACGAGCACGGGCTTGCCAAGCTGCAGCCCAAGCGCTGGCTCTATTTCAATTACGCGTACCAGATGGTGCAGGCGGCGCTCACCGGCCAGGGCATCGTGCTGGCCCGCCTGCCGCTGGTGGCCGAGAGCCTGGCCAACGGCGACCTGATCGAGCCGCTGCCCAGGATGCGCATGGACTCGCCCATGGCGTACTGGCTGATCGTCGGGCCGCGCAGCGCGCAACGGCCGGAGATCCGCGCGTTCTGCGCGTGGCTGATGACGCAAAGCAAGATCACGCGCCAGACGATCGGCGAAGTACCGGACCCGGACACGGTGGACGACCTGGACTGAGGGCGCCATGGACACCAGCCCGTCGACCGCCCTGCCCCGCCTCGCTCCGCTGCCGTACCACGAGGCCGTCGTCGCCTACCTGCGCGCGCAGGAGCCGGAGGTATGGGCCTGGGCCTGTTCCGCGCAGGCGCGCCGCGAGCACGCCGACGCCGTGCGCAGCGAGCTGCTGAAACAGACGTACCGGCTCGATGCCGACGCCTATCCCGACCTGCACCGCGCCTGCGCGGCCGCCCGCGAACGGCTCGGGCTCCAGGTGCCGGTCACCCTGTACCAGGCGGGCGACGGCGCGATGAACGCGAGCCTGTACTTCCTGCCGGGCGAGGCGCACGTCGTGTTCGCCGGCCCGGTGCTGGAACGCATGAAGGGACCCGAGCTGGAAGCGGTCCTCGGGCACGAGCTGGCGCATCACCTCCTGTGGGAGCAGGACGGCGGCATCTATCACGCGGCCGACCGCATCCTGTCCGCGACCGCGGACGACACGCGCGCCAGCCCCGGCCACCTGCAGACCGCGCGCCTGTATCGCCTGTCGACGGAGGCCTTCGCCGACCGCGGCGGCGCGCTGGCCTGCGGCAGCCTGGCGCCGGCCGTGACGGCGCTGGTCAAGAGCCAGACCGGCCTGGCGGATGTGAGCGCGGCCAGCTACCTGAAGCAGGCCGAGGAGATCTTCGCCGGCGGCGGCATGAAGGGCAGCGAGCAGGCGACGCATCCGGAGGTCTTCCTGCGCGCTCGGGCGCTGCGCCTGTGGTGCGAAAGCGATCCCGAGGCGGAGCACTGGCTCGCCGGCGCGTTGCAGGGGCCGCTCTCGCTCGACACCGCGGACCTCGTCGCGCAGCAGAAGCTGGTGGAGCTCACGCGCCGCGTGCTCGCGCAGCTGCTGCGCCACGCCTGCCTGCGCTCCGAGGCGATGCTGGCGCATGCGCGCCGCTTCTTCCCCGACTTCCGGCCGGACGATGCGATCGATGCCGCGCTGGCGGCAGAGATTTCCGCCACGCCCGAGACGCACCCTTACGTCGCCGCGCTGATGCTGGACGTCGCCGCCGCGGACCGCGACCTCGACGATGTGCCGCTCGCGGCGGCGCTGGAGACCGGCGCGCAGTGGGGCCTGGCCGACACCTTCGAACGCATGGCCCTGCGCGACCTGCGCCTGGGCAAGCGCCAGTTGCAGAAGATCAGGCAGGACGCCGCGGCCCTGCTGGAAAAGGCGGCGCGCCAGCATGGCTGACGAAGCTCCGCTCCTGCGCCTCCTGCAGGCCGGCCTGGAACATGGCGGCCTGCAGGCGGAAGACGTGCTCGCCGTGACGCTGCCGCTGCTGCGCGAAGTCGCCGCCATGCACGAGCGTGACCAGGTGGCGGCGATCGGGACGGCGGCTGCCTACGACGTCGATGCGTCGGGCGCGCTGCGCCTGCACCTCCCGTCGGGCCAGGTCCCGATTCGCAACCGCGCGGAGATCGAAAAGCTGCAGGCGCCGGCCGCCTCGGTGCTGCAGGTCGTGGGCGAGATGCGCATCACGCAGGACGCCGAATCGGGCCTCGACATCGAGGACCTGGCCGTCGCCGGCCCCGATGCCACAGTGCCCCTGAAGCGCCCGGCCTACGTCCCCGGCTACGGTGCCTGGGAACTGCGCGTCGGCCACCACGACGCGGTCACCGACATCCTGTGCCTCGGGCAGGTGCTGGCCAGCCTCGCGTGCGGCCTGGACTTCACGCTGGTGGAGGACCTGCGGCTCTTCGCGGCCCACCGCCACAACCTGTTCGCGCTGCAGGAGCGGCTGCACCCGGTGATCGCCAGCGTCATCGTGGAGATGACGGAACTGGACCGCCGTCGGCGCGCGCAGGACCTGCCTTCGCTGATCCAGCGCCTGCAGACCTACCGCGAGCAGCCGCAGGACCTGGCGCTGGAGCGCGTGGCCGATGCGAAGGACAGCGTGGCGCAGCGCCGCCGCGCCGTGCAGGCGCACCTGCGCGATCGCCTGTTCGACCTCTCGCGCCGCAACCGGCTGCTGCACTTCCGGGCCACCCAGTCCACGGTCAACCTGACGGTGGCGAGCGTGCCCCTCGTGGTGGACCTCAAGAGCATCCGCCTCGACCAGCTGTGCGTCTGGGGCGGCCGCTTCGCCGAGGAAGTGGCCTCCTGCGAGAAGGTGCCGCTCGCGCGCTGGCTGCGCTTCGAGGACCAGCCTTACCTGCCGGGTGCGCTGGACCGCATCATCCAGGAAGCGCGCCGCGACCGCGCGGAATACGGCTTCTCCCAGCTCTCGCTGGTGCTCGCCTTCCTGCGCTGGCACAACCTCAAGGAAGACCGCAACGAGCGCATCGTGTCGCCGCTGCTGCTGCTGCCGGTGGAAGTCACGCGCAAGAAGGGCGTGCGCGACCAGTACCTGCTGCAGGCGGACGGCAACGAGGCGGAGATCAATCCCGTGCTGCGCCAGCAGCTGCGGCAGGTATACGGCATCGCGCTGCCGGAAAAGCTGGAGCTCACGGGCGATGCGGTGGAGCGCTTCCACGCGGAGCTGCAGGCGCGCATCGCGGCGACCGAGCCCGGTGTGCAGCTGCGCCTGGTCACGCAGCCGCAGATCGAGCTCATTCGCCAGCGCGCGCGCCAGCGGCTGGAGCAGTTCCGCCGCCGGCGCGGCGCGCAGCCTCGCGTGCCGATTCCGTCGGCGTCGGTCACCGACTACAGCTACGCGGCGGACGACTTCCGTCCGCTGGGCCTGAAGCTGTTCCACGAACGGGTGCGGCCGGCGCCCCTGCCGCTGCGCGAAGCCGTGGGCGGTGCGCCGGCGCCGCGCCACCCGAACATGTCGCCGCAGGAAGCCGAGGCGACCACCTTCGCGCTGCGCGAAAGCAGCGGAAACGCATACCAGTGGGACCTGGACCTGACCACGGTCACGCTGGGCAACTTCAACTACCGCAAGATGTCGCTGGTGCGGGACTACACCGCGCTGGTGGAATCGGACCTGCCGAACCCGGCGTTCGACCGCGTGTTCTCGGTGCAGCCCCGCAGCGTCGAGGCCGAGTCGCCGCCACCGCTGCCGCCGGGCGAGCAGTGGACGGTCGTGGCCGCCGACGCGACGCAGACCGCGGCCGTGGCGCTGGCGCGCACCGGTACCAGCTACATCATCCAGGGACCGCCGGGGACGGGCAAGTCGCAGACCATCACCAACCTGATCGCGGACTACGTGGGCCGCGGCAAGCGGGTGCTGTTCGTCTGCGAGAAACGCGCCGCCATCGACGTGGTGTTCCACCGCCTGCGGCAGCAGGGGCTCGACGAGCTGTGCTGCATGATCCACGACTCGCAGGCGGACAAGAAGGCGTTCGTCCTGAACCTGAAGCAGACCTACGAGCACTGGCTGGCCACCGATGACGGGCTCGACGACTTCGAGCGCCGCCGCAAGGAAGCGGTGGACCGGATCGCGCAGGACCTCGCCGCGCTGGAACGCTTCGATGCCGCGATGCGCTCCGAACCGCAGAACGTGGGGCAGCGACTGCGGGGCCTGGTGCATCGGCTCGTCGCGCTGCGCGCGCATGCGGTGGACCTGGCACCGCGCGAAGCGGAAGCCCTGCCCGGCTACGAGGCGTGGCAGGCGCATGGAGGCCTGGCCGACCGCCTGCAGGCCACGGTGCGCGAGACCGTCGGCGCCGGTTCGCTGGCGGCGCACGTCTTCGGCCGCCTCGGCAACGCGCTCCTGAAACACGAACGGCCGCTGGCCCGCCTGGCCGAACTCACCGACCGCGCCGAAGCGCTGCTCGATCGCTGCAGCGACGTGCTGGCGCAGGCCTGGGCAGATGCGCCGCCCATGCGCTGGGAGGCGCTGCAGCGGATCGTCGCGCAGGCCGTGCAGTTGCAGCCGGTCGGCGCGCGCGGCCAGCTCGCGCTGCTCGACGCGGGCAGCGGGGACAGCCGCGACCTCGATGCGGCGCTCGCGAAGATCGCCGAGTGCAGGCGCGGTTGTGCGGCCGCGGCGGAGAAGAACGTGCATTGGCGCGAGAAGCTCGCGCCGGCCGATACGGAAGCAGCCGTGGAGCAGGCCCGCGCCCAGGAGCGCGCGTTGTGGCGCTGGCTGCTGCCGTCCTGGTGGCGCCTGTCCAAGGAGGTCGAGCGCCGCTACGACTTCACCCGGCACGCCGTCCGCCCCCGGGCCAGCGCGGTGCTCGCCGACCTGGCCGCGGAACACCGGGCGAACGCCGCCCTGCAGTCCGAACAGGCCGCGTTCGCACAGCGCTTTGGCGCCAGGGACGCGGAACAGCATGCGCAGGACCTCCGCGCCCTGCGCGCGAGCGGGCAGAAGGACGCGGTCGTCGGAGCGTTCCACCGCCGGTTGCTGGACGGAGATGCCGCACAGGAGGCCGTGGAGCAGTTGGCGGGTCTCGCCCCCGAAGCCGAGGAACTGTGCGCGGTCCTCGACGAATTGCTGGCCGAGTCCGGCCCGCTGATGCTGGACGCGCTCGGCGAGCTGGTGCGCGACCTGCGGGAGAACGGCGACGCCCTGCCCGAACTGCTGCCGCTGCTGCAGGAGCTGGCCGAGGCCGAACCGCGCTTCGCCCGCGCATTGCGCACCCTGGACCTTCCGGCCGCGGCGCTGGAATACGCGATCGCGCGCGAAAGCCTGGAGCGCGTGTACCGCGCGGAGCGCTGGCTGCCCCGCTTCGACGGCGCCGTGCTCGCGCGCCACGCGGAGCGCCTCGCCGCCACCGAGCGTGGCCTGATGGAGCTCAACGCGCGCACCGCCCGCGCCGGCGTGCGCCGCCGCTTCCGCGAGAACGCGCGCAGGTCCACCCTGGCCGCGAGCCAGCTGGACGACGCCGGCAAGCTGTTCAAGAAGGCCTACAGCGCCGGCCGGCGCGAGCTGGAACACGAGTTCGGCAAGACCATGCGCTACAAGGCGATCCGCGAACTCGCCAGCGCGGAGAGCGGGCGCGTCGTGCGCGACATGAAGCCGATCTGGCTCATGAGCCCGCTGTCGGTGTCGGACACGCTGCCGCTCGCGGCGGACCTGTTCGACGTCGTGATCTTCGACGAGGCCAGCCAGATCCCCGTCGAAGAGGCCGTGCCGGCCCTGTACCGCGCGCCGCAGGTGATCGTGGTCGGCGACGAGATGCAGCTGCCGCCCACCAGCTTCTTCTCGGCGCAGCGCGATGCCGACGAGGACACGGTGGCCGTGGAGGAGGAAGGCGAGCGCCTCGCCGTGATCCTCGATGCGGACAGCCTCCTGAACCAGGGCGCGCGCAACCTGCCCGCGACCCTGCTCGCCTGGCACTACCGCAGCCGCTCCGAATCCCTGATCGGCTTCTCCAACGCGGCCTTCTACGCCGGCAACCTGTACACGATCCCGGACCGCAGCCTGCCGTCGGCCGCGGAGCGCGACATCGCCGTGCGCAGCGCCGACCTGCAGCCCGAGGCGACGGCCGCCCATGCCGACGCGCTGCTCGCGCGCGCGATCAGCTTCCATGCCGTGGAGGACGCCGTCTACGCCGACCGCCGCAACGAGGGCGAGGCGCGCTACCTCGCGCACCTGGTGCGCGAGCTCCTGCGGCGCGACACCGGACGCAGCATCGGCATCGTGGCGTTCTCCGAGGCGCAGCAGGGCGAGATCGAGTCCGCGCTCGACGCGCTGGCGGCGCAGGACCCGGCGTTCGGCGCGCGCCTGGAAGCGGAATACGTGCGCGAGGAGGAGGACCAGTTCTGCGGCCTGTTCGTCAAGAACCTGGAGAACGTCCAGGGCGACGAGCGCGACATCATCCTGCTGAGCATCTGCTACGGGCGCGGACCGGACGGCCGCATGCTCATGAACTTCGGCCCCATCAACCAGCGCGGCGGCGAGAAGCGGCTGAACGTGATCTTCAGCCGCGCCCGGCACCACATGGCCGTCGTGAGCAGCATCCGCCACGACGCGATCACCAACGACTACAACGACGGCGCCGCGGCCCTGAAGCAGTTCCTGCGCTACGCGGAAAGCGTTTCGCGCGGGCAGCGCGGGCTGGCGCAGCAGGTGCTGGAAGGGCTGAATCCCGTCACGCGCAAGGCCCTGGCCGGCCACGAGGCGGCCGATGCCACCGTGGCGCAGCTGGCGCAGGCGCTGCGGGAGCGAGGCCACCACGTGGACGAACAGGTCGGCCAGTCACGCTTCCGCTGCGAACTGGCGGTGCGGGACGCGAGCCAGGAAAGTTACCGCCTTGCGGTGCTGGTGGACACCGACGCGCACTACGGCGCGCCCGGCGTGTTCGAGCGCTACGTCTCGCGGCCGCGCATCCTGGGTGCGTTCGGCTGGCGCGTGGTGCAGGTGCTCACGCGCGACTGGCTGCACGACGCGCAGGGGGTGCTGGACCGGATCGAGCGGGCGCTGCGCGAGGAACCGGCGCCGGCCGGCGCCGGGGACAGCCTGGACGAAGACGAGACGCAGGAGACGCCTGCCGCGTTGCAAGTGCCGGCGGAGGCCGCCGCCATCGCGCCCGCCACGGCGGAATCCCCGCCCGTCCTGGCCGCCGGAACGCGTCGCTTCGAGTGCACCGAGGGCGGCGCCCGCAAGTTCTGGGCGATCCAGCAGCAGGGCGTGGACGTGACCGTCACCTTCGGCCGGATCGGGACCCGCGGCCAGGTCCAATTGAAACAGTTCGCTTCCGAGCCGCGGGCGCGGCAGGAGGTGGACAAGCTGGTGGCGGAAAAACTGCGCAAGGGCTATGTGGAGACGCCGGGCTAGGAGCCCAGGGAAATCGGCCAGACCACCCCCAGCTCGTTCAGGATCGCGTCCAGCGCCACGTCGTGCGGCTCCGGCTCCAGCTCCGGCAGGAAGCCGGCCGCGAACCCCAGCCCCACCGTGAAGGGCTTCGGCCGCAACTGCGCGAGCGTCCGGTCGTAGAAGCCGCCGCCGTAGCCCAGCCGGTAGCCGCCCACGCCGTAGCCCACGCAGGGCACGAACAGCAGGGTGGGCACCACGATTTCCGTGTCCTTGGGCTTGGGGATGGCGAACTTGTCTTTTTCCATGGGGCAGCCGGGGAACCAGGCATGGAATTTCAATGTCTGATGTACCTTGTCGACCACGGGCAGTCCGATCCGGCGCAATTGCGGTTCGTCCAGCAGTTCGCCGTCCTCCTTCCAGCGATGCAGGGCGGGCAGCGGATCGAATTCCCCCTTGATCGGCCAGTAAGCCCCGATGACGGTGTCGGAACGGCCCACCAGCCAGATGCGCATCACCTGCTGCAACAGGTCGGCGCGGCGTAGGCGGTCCGGCATCTTCATGCGTTGATCAATGAGCCTTTGGCGCAATGCCTTCTTGTCTGCCGACCTGTCCATAATTCCCCGATGAAGTTGAGAACGATTCTGGCACCCCTGGCCGTCGTGCTCGCCACCTGCGCCCATGCGCAGCAGACCACCCAGCCCCGCGACGACGTCATCCTGGAAATGCAGAAGGCGTTCCAGGCCGGCAACAAGGCCCGCCTCTCCCAGCTCCTGCCCGCCTCCCAGGGCCATGTCCTGGAACCGTGGGCGGCCTACTGGGAACTGCGCGCCCGCCTCGACACCGCTTCCGCCCAGGAGATCCAGCAGTTCCTCGCGAAATTCGCGGGGACGTACCAGGAGGATCGCCTGCGCAACGACTGGCTGCAACTGCTGGGCCAGCGCCGCGAATGGGACACCTTCGCCCAGGAATACCCCAAGTTCCGCATGAAGGACGACCGCGAGGTGCGCTGCTACGCGCTGCTCGTCCAGACGGTGCAGGATCCCCTCACCGTGCCGGCCGTGTCCGAGGAAGTGCGCCGCAGCTGGCTGGCGCAGCGCGACGCCGATGACGGCTGCACCCTCGCCGCCGGCTCGCTCATCGGCAAGCCGGGCTCGCGCGTGACCGCCAACGACGCCTGGCGCAAGGTGCGCCAGGCCGTGGAAGCCGGCCGGATGCGCGCCGCCTCCGACGGGCTGGAGATGGTCAAGCCCGAGGCGCAGCCCCTGCTCAAGGAGCTGATGGCCAGCCCCACGAAGTTCCTGACCGGCAAGGTGATCGCCGCGTCCAGGCCGCGCCGCGAGCTGGTGGGCATGGCGCTGATCCGCCTGGCGACGTCCGACATCGACAACGCGGCCAGGCTGATGGAGGACAAGTGGGGGCCGCAGCTCCACCCGGAGGAGCGCAACTGGATCTGGGGCGTGATCGGCCGGCAGGCGGCGCAGCGCCTCTCGCCGGACGCCGTGGGCTACTACGACAAG
>Ga0209051_1000312_pt1 | contig 75251 bp, 58 predicted proteins | sample AraplaCvi_mMS_r2_2_FD_184286 | JGI IMG/M metagenome (GOLD analysis project Ga0209051, IMG submission 184286) | Arabidopsis root microbial communities from North Carolina, USA - plate scrape MF_Cvi_mMS_r2 (SPAdes) (version 2) | ecosystem: Host-associated > Plants > Roots > Endosphere | place...
CCGGGAACAGGTACTTGTAGGGCACCTTCAGCAGCTTCACCCACACGCCGATCATCGGCACGTTCAGGATCACGAGGATCACGTTGCCGATCCAGAACGAGGCGATCAGGCCCCAGAAGATGTCCGGATGCTCGGTGATGAGCTGCGGGCCGGGCTGGATGCCCTGGATCAGCAGCGCACCCAGGATCAGCGCCATCACCGCGTCGCCCGGAATGCCCAGGCTCATCGTCGGGATGAAGTCGACCTGCGTCTTCGAATGGGCCGAGGCCTCGGGGCCGGCCACGCCTTCGATCATGCCGGTGCCGAACTTGTTCGGCGTCTTCGACACCTTGCGCTCCAGCGCATAGGCGATGAAGGTGGTGATGGTCGGGCCCGTGCCGGGCATTGCGCCGAACACCGTGCCCACCAGCGTGCCGCGCAGCATGGCGGGGAAGGCGCGCTTGAGTTCTTCCTTGCTCGGGCGCATGTCGCTGAGCTTGAGCGTGCCGGTGTCGCCGATGGCCTTCATGCGGTTCACGTTGAGCAGGAAGTCGGCCACGCCGAACAGGCCCATCGAGATCGCCACGAGTTCGAGGCCGTCGCTCAGCTCGGGCAGGCCGAACGCGAAGCGGAAGCTGCCGCTGTTCACGTCGGTGCCGACCACGCCGCACAGCAGGCCGAACAGCGTCATCGCCACGCCCTTGAGCGGCGAGCCGCGCGACATGGTGGAGCCGGCGAGCAGGCCCAGCAGCATGATCGAGAAGATCTCGGTCGGGCCGAACTTGAACGCGATTTGCACCAGCAGCGGCGAGGCGAAGATCATCACGATGATGCCGACGGACGCCGCGAAGAACGAGGCGATCATCGTCACCCCGAGCGCGACGCCCCCCTTGCCCTGCTTGGTCATCGGGTACCCGTCGAGACAGGTCACCGCATGCGGCGGGTGCGAGGGCATGTTCATCAGGATGGCACCGATGGCGCCGCCGTACTGCGAGCCGTAGAAGATGCCGGCCAGCATCAGGATGGCGGGCACCGGATGCATCGCGTAGGTGAGCGGCAGCAGGATCGAGATGGCCTGCAGCGCGCCCATGCCCGGCAGCACGCCGATCAGGTTGCCCACCAGCACGCCAAAGAACGACCACAGCAGGTTGGAGCCCTGGAACGCAACGCCGAAGCCGAACCAGAGGTCGTGGAGCGATTGACCGATCATGATCTCAGCCTCCCCACTGGAACAGGGGCAGCTGCAGCTTGAGCGCCCACCAGAAGACCACCACTGCGATGAAGCACATCGCGAGCGCCAGCAGCAGCGCCTCGGTCAGCGTGTTGTCGCGGTCGCCGAGCGCCGAGATGAACACGATCGCGAAGGTCGCCGGCAGCAGGCCGCCGTACTCGCCGAACAGCAGGAACGCGAGGATGCCGAGGATGATGCAGATGCAACCGCGCATGTCGGGCATGCCGCCCGGATGGCCGTGCGACGCGGCCTCTTCACTGGCGCCGCTCGCGGACTTCTCGCCGCGCGCCGAGATGGCGATGAGCAGGCCGGTGAGCGCCAGCAACCCGCCGAGCGCAACCGGAAAGAAGCCCGGTCCCATGTGCGCCAGCTCGCCCACGCGGTAGCCGATGCCGGCGTATACCGCGGCCAGTCCAGTGACGATCAGCAGGGCGCCGCCGTAGTAATTTTTTTTGAATTTTGAAGCGGGCCGGGGCGCGTGCGAGGCCGGATCTTCACCGAGCTGGTGCTGCATAAGTCTCCTTCGTTTGGAAGGAGCGCAGTCTAGGAATCGAGACTTTCAATCCCCTTTCGGAAGAGGCTCTGGCGGCCTTGCGAACCGCAAAATACGTGTAATCACGTACCGGCATGTCCGGTGAAACCCTTGCAAAAAGGACTTCAGAAGGCGCGCAGCGGCAGCCTCAGGATTGCGCGCAGTCCGCCGCCGTTGGCGCTCTCCGGCATGTCGGCGTTGTCGAGTTCGATCTCGCCGCCGTTGCGCCGCGCATAGCTGCGCGCAATGGTCAGGCCAAGGCCCGCGCCGTGCGCCGCACCGGCGCCTGCGGAGGCGTCGCGATGGAAGCGTTCGAACACCTGTTCGCGTCGTTCGGGCGCAATGCCCGGCCCGCTGTCGCACACCTCGGCCAGAGCGTACGAAGCCTCGCGCCGCACGGTCACGGTGATGTTGCCGCCGCGCGGCGTGTACTTGATGGCGTTGTGCACGAGGTTGGCGAGCGCCTCGTGCAGCTCGGCGGCGTTGGCCGCGACGGGCAGCACGGGTGGGTCGTCTTCCTCGCCGGCCGCGTCGGTGCTGTCGATGTCCGCCACGCCGTTTGCAGTGTCGCCGCGTGCATCGACCCAGCCCAGGTCCTGGTCGTTCTCGCGCGCGAGCGGCAGGTACTGCAGCACCACGGCGCGCGCGATGGCGTTGAGGTCGGCCACCGCGGGCTCGGCCGGTGCGGCCTCGTCTTCGGAGGTGGCGTGGGCCAGCGCCAGCAACTGTTCGCTCAGGCGGCGCGTGCGCGCGAGCTGCGCGACGATGGCGTGCAGCGATTCGCGCATGCGTGCCGGATCGGTCTCGCGCACCGCGTAGCCCGCCTGGATCGACAGGATGCTCAACGGCGTGCGCAACTGGTGCGAGGCATCGGCCAGGAACTGCGATTGCTTGGCCACCATGCGCCGGTGGCCCGCGATGTGGTGGTTCACCGCGTCGACCAGCGGCACGACTTCATGCGGCACGCCGCTGGCGTCGAGCGGCTTCAGGTCGTCGCGCGAGCGTTCGCGCAGCGAGCGGCGCAGGCGCTCCAGCGGGCGCAGCGACCAGGCCACGCCGAGCCACACCAGCAGCGCCATCACCACCACCATGCGCGTGTCGCGCAGGAGTTCCTGGCGCAGTGTCTCGGCCTGGGCCGCGGCGCGCGGGCCGATGCCCTCGGCCGCCTGGATCAGCACGCTGTAGGCAACGCCGGGGTGGACGTCGTCGTACACCGTCTGCCGCAGCGCGGCCACGCGCACCGGATGCTGTTCGTGCACCGCGTCGTAGAACACCGGCGTGCCGTCGGGCGGACGCTGCGCCGGGCGGGGCAGGGCAGGCACGCCCATCAGCGTGGTCTCGGGCGATTTCACGTCGAGCGCCTCGCCCTTCGGAATGCGCTGCACGCCGACGTGCAGGTATTTGTAGCGCAGGTGCGTGGACTCGAACATCGCCTGGATCGAAAACGGCTCCTGCACCCGCACGCTGCCGTCGCCGGCCACCACGATGCCGTTGGCCAGCGCCTGCACCGGCTCGAGCAGGCTTTGGTCGTAGGCGACCACGAGCGAATCGGTCAGCGCCTGGTAGTCGCTCCAACTGTCGAGCGCCAGCAGCGCGACGATGCCGGGCAGCAGCAGCGCGAGCATCCGCGCGCGGATGCCGAAGCGCTGCGCTTGCTGCGGCGCCGGCTCAGTCGTCTTCGCCGGGGAGCTCGGGGCGGACTGCTGGGGCAGAGGATCCATCGGCAATGCTCTCCAGCATATAGCCCAGGCCACGCACGGTGACGATGCGCACGTCGCTGTCCGCGAGCTTGCGCCGCAGCCGGTGCAGCACCACCTCGATGGCATCGGGGCCGGCAGTGCTGTCGTTGGTGAACACCTTGGCAAAGAGCTGCGACTTGCCGACCGGCGCGCCGCTGCGCATCAACAGGGCGGTGAGCGCGGCCTGCTCGCGCGGCGTGAGCGACAGCAGCGTGCCGCGCAGCGTGAAGGCGTGGCTCTGGCTGTCGTACGACAGCGAGGCGCACTGAAGGCGCGGGTGCTGCTTGCCGCGGCTGCGGCGCACCAGGGCCGACAGGCGCGCTTCGAGTTCGGCCAGCTCGAAAGGCTTGGTGAGAAAGTCGTCGGCGCCCAGGTTCAGGCCGCGCACGCGGTCCTGCAAGGCACCCTGCGCGGTGAGGATCAGCACCGGCGTGCGGTCGTCGGCATTGCGCATGTCGGCCAGCACGCTCAGGCCGTGCTTGTCGGGCAGGCGCAGGTCGAGCACGATGGCGTCGTATTCGGTGCCGGCCATGAAGGCCTCGGCGGTGCGCGCATCGGGCGCATGGTCGGCCACGAAGCTGCTCTGGGTCAATGCGCGGACCAGCCACGAGGCCATGTCCAGTTCGTCTTCCACCAGGAGGATCCGCATCCGGCGCCCGTGTTATTTCTTGATGCCGAGATCCGGATCTTCGGATGCGCGGGCACTGGCGCGTGCCGAGCGCGCGCTCAGGTCGGGCGCCAGGGCCTCGCGGCCGTCGAACACGAAGCAGTCGCCCTGGTAGTGCGCGCTGCCGATCTCCTCGAAGTACTTCAGGATGCCGCCTTCGAGCTGGAGCACGTGCTCCACGCCTTCCTCGCGCATCAGGATCGCGGCCTTCTCGCAGCGGATGCCACCGGTGCAGAAGCTCACGACCGTCTTGCCCTTGAACTCCTCGCGATGCGCCTTGAGGGCGGGCGGGAACTCGGTGAACTTGCCGATGCGCCAGTCGATGGCGCCTTCGAAGCTGCCGTAATCGACTTCGAAGGCATTGCGCGTGTCGAGCAGGGCGATCTCCCGGCCCTCATCGTCATGGCCCTGGTCGAGCCAGCGCTTGAGCGTAGGAGCGTCCACGCCGGGCGCCCGGCCCGCGGCGGGCTGGATGGCCGGATGGTCCATGCGGATGATCTCGCGCTTGAGCTTCACCAGCATGCGGCGGAAGGGCTGCGCGGCGGACCAGCTTTCCTTGGCCTCGAGGTCGGTAAAGCGCGCATCGGCGCGCAAATGCGCCAGAAAAGCCCGCACTCCGTCGGTGGGGCCGGCCAGGAACAGGTTGATGCCCTCGGGCGCCAGCAGGATGGTGCCCATGAGTCCCAGGGCCTGCGCGCGGGCGCGCAGGTCTTCACGCAGCACGGGGCTGTCGTCGATGGCCACGAACTTGTAGGCCGCGATATTCAAAATCTCTTGCACGGGGCGGGATTTTAGGTGCCGCCGGTGGGGCTTCCCTGACTCGGGGCCTCTTCCCGGCAGGCCGGGAGCGATTTCAGGGATTGCCAACCCACATCGTGGAGGCGGCGCTTTCTACAATGAAAGGATGTTTGTTCACCTGCGCCTGCACACCGAGTTTTCCGTCGTCGACGGCACCAACCGAATCGACGAAGTCATCAAGGCCGCCGCTGCCGACAAGCAGCCCGCGCTGGCCATCACCGACCTGAACAACCTGTTCGGTGCGGTCAAGTTCTACAAGCAGGGCCGCGGCAAGGGCGTCAAGCCCATCATCGGCGCTGAAGTGTTCGTGGAAGGGATGGGCAAGGAGCCCGGCGTGCTCACCCGCATCGTGCTGCTGGTGCAGAACATGGAGGGCTACCTGAACCTGTCCGAGCTGCTGGCGCGGGCCTGGACGCAGAACGTGGGCCGGGGCCAGTCGCAGGCGGCCTGCAAGCTGGAATGGGTCGAGGAACTGGCGGGCGGGCTGATCGCACTCTCCGGCGCCCAGGCGGGGCCGCTGGGACAGCCGCTGCTGCAGGGGCAGGGCGAGCGTGCGGCCGAGCTGGCACTGAAGCTGGCGGGCATCTTTCCGCATCGCTTCTACATCGAGCTGCAACGCGCGGGCCGGCCTGAAGACGAGCCGCACGTGATCGCTGCCGTGCAGCTGGCGGCCCGGCTGCACCTGCCGGTGGTCGCCACGCACCCCGTGCAGTTCGCCGCCCGCGAAGACTACGAGGCGCACGAGGCGCGCGTGTGCATTTCCGAAGGCGAAATTCTTGGCAACCCGCGCCGGATGCGCCGGTTCACCGAGGAGCAGTACTTCAAGTCGACCGCCGAGATGCAGGCACTGTTCGCCGACGTGCCGAGCGCGCTGGCCAACACGGTCGAGATCGCCAAGCGCTGCAACCTGACGCTGGTGCTCGGCAAGCCGCAACTGCCGGACTTTCCGACGCCCTTCATCAGCGAAGGCGTGCGCATGCCTATCGACGATTTCTTCCGCCAGGAATCGTTCGCCGGGCTGGAGCAGCGCCTGAAGCATCTCTTTCCCGACGAGGCCAGGCGCGAGGCCGAACGCCCGCGCTACGTCGAGCGGCTGGAGTTCGAGATCAACACGATCCTGAACATGGGGTTCCCGGGCTACTTCCTGATCGTGGGCGACTTCATCCAGTGGGCCAAGAACAACGGCTGCCCGGTGGGCCCGGGCCGGGGCTCGGGTGCCGGCTCGCTGGTGGCCTATGCGCTGAAGATCACCGACCTCGACCCGCTCGAATACAAGCTGCTGTTCGAACGCTTCCTGAACCCCGAGCGCGTCTCGATGCCCGACTTCGACATCGACTTCTGCCAGGGCAACCGCGACCGCGTGATCGACTACGTGAAGGACAAGTACGGCCGCAACGCCGTGAGCCAGATCGCCACCTTCGGCACCATGGCCGCGCGCGCGGCCATCCGCGACGTGGGCCGCGTGCTCGACATGAGCTACATGTTCTGCGACGGCATCAGCAAGCTGATTCCGAACAAGCCCGGCATGTCGGTCACGCTGCAGTACCCGCCCGAAAAGAAGATCGAGGGCGACAAGAACAACTACGCCATCGAGATGGAGCCGCAGCTCGCGGAGCGCATCGAGAAGGAAGAAGAAGTCCGAATGCTGGTCGAGCTCGCGCAGAAGCTCGAAGGCATGACCCGCAACATCGGCATGCACGCCGGGGGCGTGCTCATTGCGCCGGGCAAGCTCACCGATTTCTGCCCGCTCTACCAGCAGCCCGGCAGCGAATCGGCCGTGAGCCAGTACGACAAGGACGACGTCGAAGCGATCGGCCTCGTGAAGTTCGACTTCTTGGGTCTTGCCACGCTGACGATCCTGGAGATCGCGCGCGAGTTCATCATGAAGCGCCACAAGGGCCAGGAGAACTTCGCGTTCGAGAACATCCCGCTGAACGACGCGGCCACCTACCGGCTCTTCTCCGACGGCAAGACCGAGGCCGTGTTCCAGTTTGAAAGCCGCGGCATGCAGGGCATGCTGAAGGATGCGCGCCCGACACGGCTCGAAGACCTGATCGCGCTGAACGCGCTGTACCGTCCGGGCCCGATGGACCTGATTCCCAGCTTCGTGGCGCGCAAGCACGGCCGCGAAGAGGTGGAGTACCCGCACCCGGCGGTGGCCGAGATGCTCTCCGAGACCTACGGGATCATGGTCTACCAGGAGCAGGTGATGCAGACCGCGCAGATCCTGGGCGGCTACTCGCTCGGCGGCGCCGACCTGCTGCGCCGCGCGATGGGCAAGAAGAAGCTCGAGGAGATGGCCGAGCACCGCGAGAAATTCCGCGCGGGCGCGCTGGCAACGCACGGCATCGTCCAGGACAAGGCCGACGAGATCTTCGACTTGATGGAGAAGTTCGCGGGCTACGGCTTCAACAAGTCGCACGCGGCCGCCTATTCGCTGCTGGCGTATCACACGGGCTGGCTCAAGGTCCACTACACGGCCGAGTTCTTCTGCGCGAATATGACCGTGGAAATGGACGACACGGACAAGCTCAAGCTCTTGTTCGAGGACGCCCAGAAGAACTTCGGCATCACCTTCGAGCCGCCGGACGTGAACCGCGGCAACTACCGCTTCGAGCCAGTCACGAACAAGATCATCCGTTACGGCCTGGGCGCGGTGAAGGGCACGGGCCAGCTCGCGGTCGAGGCCGTGGTGCGTGCACGCGAGGAGGGCGGGCCGTTCAAGAGCCTGTTCGATTTCTGCGTGCGCATCGACCGCCAGCGCATCAACAAGCGCACGGTCGAGGCGCTCATCAAGGCCGGCGCGTTCGACGCGATCCAGCAGAACCGCGCGTCGCTGATCGCCTCGGTCGATCGCGCCTTCGAATTCGCCAACGCCACGGCGGCCAATGCGGCGCAGGTCGACATCTTCAGTGACGCGGAGCACGGCTCGGCCACCGCCGAGCCCGACCTCGTCGACGCCACGCCCTGGGGCGTGAAGGAGCGGCTGACGCTCGAGAAGACGGCCGTGGGCTTCTACCTGTCGGGCCACCTGTTCGACGAGGTCTCGCACGAGGTGCGGCGCTTCTGCAAGCGCGAGATCGGCGACCTGCTCGACAGCCGCGACCAGCAGGTCATTGCCGGCATCGTGAGCGACTTCCGCGTGATCAACGGCCAGCGCGGCCGGCTGGCGATCTTCAAGCTCGACGACAAGTCGGACTCGATCGACGCCACGGCCGACGAGGCACTCATCAACGCCAACCGCAACACGCTGAAGGACGACGAGCTGGTCATCGTCAGCGGCCGGTTGCAGCCCGCGCGCGGCGGCTTCGAGGCGCGCTTCCAGGTGCAGCAGGTGTGGGACCTGGCCACCGCGCGCTGCCGTTTCGGCAAGTTCCTGCGCGTGGCGGTGAACGGCAAGGCGCCCGACATCGCGCGCCTGCTGAAAGACTTTCCGCCGCGCACCGAGCAAACCGAGGTCGGCGACCTGATCCAGGGCCTGCCGGTGCGGTTGTCGATGGCGCGTGGCGGTGCGCAGGTCGAGCTGCAGCTGGGCGAGCGCGCCAAGTTCTTCCCGACCGACGCGGCGCTGGCGAGTTGGACCGCGCAGGCGGAAGCGGGCAAGGCGCTGATCGTCTACGACTGAGCTTGGGGCGGGGTCAGGGGCGTTTCGCTAGCGCCTGCTCGATCTGCTCCAGCACGGCCTGCGGCGTGTGCAGCCAGTCTTTCGCCAGCACCTGCACCACGTCCCATCCGAACGCATCGAGCACGCGCGGACGCGAGACGTAGCGCTCCAGCACGTTGCGGTTCTCGTAGTGCGTCGCGGTATCGACCAGGATGCCCAGCGCATAGTGCCCCCCCCCGGGCGCACGCAACGCCAGATCGCAGCGAAAGCGCGACTGCCCCACCTGCTCGTCGACCGCATGGCCACGCGCACGCAACGCCGCTGCGAGCTGCGCCGTCACCTCGTCGGCACGCGCATGCTGCGCGCTGCTGCCCCGCGTGAGCGGATTCATGCTTTCGAGCACGCGCCGAGCCGTGGCCGAATCACCGCGCGACAGGCACTCCGCATAGCGCAGGAACTGCTTGAGCGCCGCGGCGCCTTCGTTGTGGTCGTTGGTGATGGCCTCGTGGCGAATCGTCGAGACCACGGCCATGTGGTGGCGCGCGCGGCTGAAGATCACGTTGAGCCGCTTCTCGCCGCCGCGCTGGTTGATCGGGCCGAAGCTCATCAGCATGCGGCCCTCGGGGTTGGGGCCGTAGCAGATGCTCAGGATGATGATGTCGCGCTCGTCGCCCTGCACGTTCTCCAGGTTCTTGATGAAGAGGCCGCAGAACTGGTCGTCTTCTTCGCGCACATACTCGGCTTCGAGCCGCGCGGCGAAGTCGCTGTCGATGGCGCCAAGCGCATCGAGCTCGGCCTCGATCTCGGTCTGCTGCGCTTCGGAGAACGCGACGATGCCCAGGCTGCGCCCGGTCTCGCGTTTCAACAGTTCACGCACCAGCTGCGCGATGTGGCGCGCCTCGCCGTCGTTGATGCGGTTCTCGTACACCGCATCGGTCACGCGATGGAAGCTGATGGCGCGCGAAAGCAGGGCGTCGACGTTCGCGGCCACCGATGCGTCCGTCGGGTTGCGCGATTGAACGAGGATTTCGTCGCGCGCGTCCGCCGGGAGGCTGCGGTCCGGAATGGTGAAGAGGTTGCCTGCGTAGAAGGCCGCGTTCGAGAAACCGATCAGCGATTCGTAGCGGCTGCGGTAGTGCCAGGCCAGCAGCGTGGCCGGCAGATTGCGCGCGCCCTGGTTCAGCAGGCTGTCGGCATCGAGCACGACTGCGATGCGGTCGCCTTCGTCTTCCACCGACACCGTCTCGTCCTCCGGGTCGCGGCCGGACGAGAAGAAGCTCGTCGGCGGCAGCTGCATCTCGTCGCCCACCACGATGATCTGCGGCGCGCGATAGAGCGCGGGCACGGCTTCTTCCACCGGGATCTGGCTCGCCTCGTCGAAGATCACCACGTCGAAGAGGTCGGCCGCGAGCGGCAGCGTGTCGGACACCGAGAGCGGGCTCATGAGCCAGATCGGCTTCATGTCGCGCACCACCTGGCCGGTGTCGCCCGAGGCGAGTTCGCGGATGGCCTTGTAGCGCATGGTCTTGCCGAACTCGTGTTCGAGCTCGCGCCGCCCTGCGTTGTAGCTCTTCTTGAAGAGCTTGCCGCCGGCGTCGAGCTGGCTCGCGGGCAAGGCGCTTTTCTGCACGTGGTCGCGAAAGCGCTGGCGCACTGCGGCGGCAAGGGTGCGAGCGTTGCGGTCGAGCAGCTTGCGCTCTCCGTCGGCCAGGCGCTGCGCATGGCGCGCGAGCGCGGCGCTGTCGAAGCGCGGCAGCCAGCGCTCGGTGCGGTAGACGCGCTCCAGGCCTTCGCGCGCGACTGCGTACTCGACGGCCTCGGGCGGCAGCGGCAGCGTGCGCAGCGCACGGGCCAAAGCCGGGTCGGCATCGGCAAGCTCCTGCAGGTGAGGCAGCGCGGCCGGCAGGCTGTCGGCTTGTTCGCGCAACGTGCGGGCCAGCGTTTCGAGCGAGGCCAGCGGCTGCGCGGTGGGGTCGTCGAGCAGGTCGCGCCACAGGGCGTCGAGCGCGTCGGTGCGTTCGCCGAGCGCGGCCAGCCGTTCGACACTGCGGCTCGCGCCGGCGTCGGAGCGCAGGTGCGCGTGGAAGGTTGCGCGCACGCCGTTGCCGGTGGCATCGCCGCGGCGCAGGGCGTCGAGCTGCTGCACGAAGTCATCGGGATCGGCGCAGCCGTAGGTGGCCTCGATCTGCATCGCCTGTTTGCCGACGGCTGCGCGGGCCGTGTGCTCGGCCAGCAGTTCATCGAGCACCTGGCTGGGCTGCGGGCGAACGGCATGCCCGGTGAAGTCGTAGCGGCGCTTGAGTTCGCCCGACAGCCGCCACCACGACGCCTTGAGCCAGCGCAGCAGCGAGCCTTGCTGCGCCTTGGCCTGGGCGAGGCCAGCTTCGGTGTCGCTCGGCGAGAGCTTGTCGCGCCAGCGGTTCGTGCGTTCGAGGGCCTCCTCGAGCGCCTGCTGCAGCGCGCGGCGCTGCGTCATCGCCTCGCCGAACGCGAGGCTCGTGGGGTGCGCGGTGTCGAGCAGCGAGAGATGCCCGCGCGCGGCCAGCGCGGCCACGCGGCGCGCGTCGGCCACCACGGCCAGCGCATCGCCCCAGAGGGTGGGATCGTCGCCCAGCGGCGGCCAGGCGCCGGCCAACGCGTCGCGATGCGGGCCGATCTGTTCAGCCGCGCGGTCGCTGAGTTCGACCAGCCGCGCAAGCGGCCGCTCCTGTCGCAGCAGCACCGGGGCGAGTTGTGCGAACGCATGTGCCGACAGGTACGGCACGCCGAGGCTTTCGGTGACGGCGAGATGCAGGCGCGCGACCAGGTCTTCGTGCCTGCGCCAGGCCGCAAAGGTGGGCAGTGCCTCGGCCTGCAGCGGCGTGAGCGCGGGATCGTGCGGCTTGAGCGCGATCAGTCGCGCCATCAGCGTGCGCACCGCCACGGCCAGGTGCTCGGGCGCCTCGCGCATCGCGGCATCGAAGCGTTCCAGCGCCTTCAGGTCGGCGTCCATGGTGTCGACGAGCTGCGTGCGCTCGCGGGTTTCTGCGTCCAGTTCCTCGGGGGCCGCGAGCCAGTGCTCGTAGGTCTTCTTGAGGTTCTGCACGAAGGCCTTCTTGTCGCCCTGCGAGTCGTGGATCATGCAGCAGAGCTCGTCCAGTCCCTGCTGCCGCAGGCGGTGGAAAACCACGTCGATGGCGGCGCGCTTCTCGCAGACGAAGAGCACGCGTTGCCCGCGCCCCACGTAGTCGGCGATGAGGTTGGTGATGGTCTGCGACTTCCCGGTGCCCGGCGGCCCCTGGATGATGTAGCTGGTGCCGGTGCGCGCAAGCGCCACGGCGGCGGTCTGCGTGGCATCGGCCTGCACCACGGGCCACTGGTCGGCCAGTGGCAGCGCGGCCGGCGGCTCGGCATCGACTTGGCGCGGCTGCAGCGAGAACACGCGGTCGAAGGCGTCGCTCGCGATTTCCGATTCGCTCAGTGCCGAGTAGTCGCGCACAAGAGACATCTTGCGGTGATTGAAGTTGCCGAGCGTCACCGAGGTGAGGTCGACGTCCCACTGGTAGGGGTTGCCGGTGCTTTCGTGCAGCGAGTACGTCTGCTGTTCGGTCTGCGCGGCGGTGGCGGCCATCTGCGGCGCGCGTGGCATGGGAGGTGCGCCCACCGCGCTGCGCAGCGGCAGCGGAACCGGCCGCACCTTGGCGTGATAGAGCTGCAGGCCGAGCGGGCGGAAGTCGTCCTTCGCATAGCTGAAGTCCTGTGCTGCGACGGGTTGCGCGCCGGGATTGCGCACACGGGTGCGGCGCTTGAACTGTTCGAGCCGCTGGCGCGCGCGCTGATGGATCAGCTCGATCTCGGGCTGCTTCACCAGCCGCAGCTGCACGCCGGGCTCGGTCGCCGCGATCTGCGCGGCCAACTGGGCGTGGAACTGCTCGATGGTGGTTTCGTGCAGGTCCACCGTCTCGGGCAGCACGATGCCGTAGAGCTGGCGCAGGTGGTGGCGCAGCGTCGGGTTGACCTGCGCTTCGCTCGAAGCGGCTTCGAGCAGGTACTGGTCCTTCACGCCCTTCTTGCGCGTGAGCTCGACCGACAGCATCAGCAGCGGCGAGGCAATGCGCTCGGCTCGCTCGCTCTCTCCTTCCTTCAGGTTGTGCCAGCGCAGGAAGGCCATCACCAGCGAAAGCTGCGAGAAGCCGTACTCGGAGCGATCTCGCCGCGCCTCCTGCAGGATGCGGTCGAGCGCGCCCGGCAGGTAGGGCTGGTCTTCGAAGCGCAGCCAGCGCGCGAGCGGCACCGGGTCGCAGGTGGCGATGTCGCTCGCGAAGCGGCCGTCCCACACGCAGAGCTGGTCGATGCGGATGTTCTTGATGTCCACCACCAGGGGCACGCTCGCCACCGTGAGGTTCACATGCGTCTGGCTGGGCTTGAAGTGCAGCAGGCGGTTGCGGCGCGAGAGGTCGAAGAGGCGATCGCGCAGGTGCAGGCGGATCGCCTGCCGGCGCTGGCCCGCGCCGTCCTTCGCGGGTGCGATGCGGTCCAGGCCCAGGTCCAGCGGCTGGTCGCGGTAGGTTTTGAGCCGGCGGATCACCGAGGGCAGGTCGCGTGCGCGCTCGTGGCGGTCCAGCGCGGTCATCTCCCCGATCACCGCGGCCACCACCGGGTGCAGGCGGCGGTTGAGCGCGAACAGGTTGCCGCGGCTCGCGGCGAAGCGGGCCAGTTCCTCGCTGTCGGTGAGATCGAGCCCGCACGAAAGGCTGGCGAGCACCTGGCCGAGGCAGAAGATGTCGCTCAGTGCGTCGTGGTGCGCAAAGCGCAATTCCCAGGCGGTGTAGCCGGGCAGGTACACGGGGCGGGTCGGCAGGGCATCGGGCGAGGCATCGGCCATGAGCGCAAGGTTCTCGACGGAGACGCCCTCGTCGGCATCGAGCGTCACGCGGTGCTCGCCGACCACGCGCAGCACGGAGGCGGCGGGCTGTTCGAGCGGCGCAATGGCTTCGCGGTTCTGGTGCGGCTCGGTGCCTTCGGGCTGCATAAGCATGAGGGCGGGCGTGTCGTCGACGCGGTAGGCGAACGCGCTGCCGAGCGCGGCGACCTTGCCTTGCTCGTGGAGTGCGGACACTTCGCGCAGCAGCGGCAGCACGAGGCTCAGCACGTCGTCGGTCTGCAGGCCGCCGTGGGCGTCCGCGGTGTCCAGCAGTTGCAGCAGGGGAGCGATGGCGGGTGTGGTCATGCGGATGCGCCCTGCAGATGTTGGGCCGCTGCCTTTTCGAGCAGCGTGGCGGCGTCGCGCTTCACACGCGTGAGGCTGCGCTTGGGAAGGCGCATGTCCTTGACGACGCGTTCTTCGAGTTGCGCGGCGCAGCCCATGGCTTCGGCCAGGCCGATCGCGGCGGCGAGCGTGATGTCGTCAAGATCGGGATCGGCCGCGACAAAGTCGACCAGCACGCTGGCCAGGTAATCGCGCACGCCGGCCGGCACCGGAGCAGGCGGCGGCATCGGCCCGGCGGGTGGCGCGAAGTTCGGAAAGAAACGGCGCGCATGGGCCAGCAGCGATTCGGACTGGAGGAACGGGCGTTGCAAGAGCTGCGCGATGGTTTCGCGCGTCAGCGCATCGGCGCGCTGCTGCCCGAGCAAATCGAGCGTGGCGATGTCCAGCGGGCCTTCGAGCGCGCCGGCCAGCCAATCGTCGGCCTCGGGCTGGCGCTCGGTCCACAGGCGCAGAGCCCGCGCCCGCACGAAGATTTCGGGATGGCTGGTGCCGCGCGTCTGCAGTTCGGGCGCAGCGCAGATTTCGTCGGCCTGCCTCAGGTAGCTTGCCGCATTGACCTGCGCCAGGCCCGTCTGCACCTTGACCAGCGCGGTGACCGCCGGTTCGAGCGCCTCGCAGGCGATGCAGGCGCCGCGGTCGGCAAAGGCCTCGGTGTAGAGCCCGTAGCGGCGTGCCGCATGCAGGTGGCTCGCATCGGCGCGGACATCGGCCGCCGCGGCCTGCAGGATGCGGTCGACCACGTGGTACCTGCCGCCGTCGCGCTCCCACAGCAGGTAGTGCGCGAGTTCGTGGCCGAGCACGGCCTCCAACTCGGGGCCTTGCAGCCGCTCCATCAGAGGGCCTGAGAGCACGATGTGCGCCTCGCCGGGCAGGAAGTAGAGCGTGGCGTTCATCGTGCCGTCGCCCGCCTGGTAGAGCGTGACGCGCGCCGCGATGCCCATGCGGTGCGCCGCCGCATTGCAATGCGCGTGCAGCTCGGGGTGGGCATCGGCATCGAGCCGGTACGAGTTGCGCAGCAGGTCGGCGCGGACGGCCGCGGCGTGCTCCTCGCGCGCTTCGGCTGAGGCCGCCCAGCGCCACAACTCGGGTTCGTTCGCCTGCAGATGGGCGGCGAGGGCTTGCTGGTAGGGGAGCGGGAGCAGGTCTTCGAGGCGAACGGCAGGAGAGGTGTCGACCATGTCGGGAGCGTCAGGCAATGAGTTGCCGGCGATCCTAAACGAGGGTGGCGAATCAATGCGCCATCGACGCCACCGCGAGGTCCGGCACCACGTTCATGACGCGCAGCGTCTGCTGCACGATCTGGCTGAACACCGGTGCCGCAACCAACCCGCCGAAATATTTGCCCGCGCCGGGTTCGTCGATCATCACCGCGACGATGATGCGTGGCTTGTCGATGGGCGACATGCCGGTGTACCAGGCGCGGTACTTGTTGCTCGCGTAGCCCTTGCCGACCTGCTTGTGCGCGGTGCCGGTCTTGCCGCCGACCGAGTAGCCCTCGGTCTGCGCGAGCGGCGCGGTGCCGCCGGGCGCGGCCGCCAAGTGCATCATCTGGCGCACCTCGCTCGCCACCTGCGGCGAGAACACCTGCACGCCGGGCGGCTCGGTGCCGGTGCTTTTCAGGAGGCTCACAGGAATGACCTCGCCGCCGTGCGCGAACGCGGTGTACGCATGCGCGATCTGGAAGAGCGACGCCGAAAGGCCGTAGCCATACGACATGGTGGCCTGCTCGATCGGGCGCCACGACTTCCAGGGCCGCAGGCGCCCGCTGACCGCGCCGGGGAAGGGCGTCTGCGGCTTCTGGCCCAGGCCCACGGCGGTGAACGAGTTCCACATCTCCTGCGCCGTCATGCGTTGCGAGATCTTGGTGGCACCGACGTTGCTCGATTTCTGGATCACGCCCTCGACCGTCAGCACGCCGAAGTTCTCGTCGTCGTGGATGGTCGCGCCCGATACGGTGATGCGCCCCGGGTTGGTGTCGATGATGGTTTTGGGCGTCACGCGGCCCAGCTGCAGCGCGGTGGCGACGGTGATCGGCTTCATCGTCGAGCCGGGCTCGAACACGTCGGTCATGGCGCGGTTGCGCAGCTGCTCGCCGGTGAGGTTGCGGCGGTCGTTGGGGTCGTAGCTCGGGTAGTTGGCCATGGCCAGCAGCTCGCCCGTGCGCGCATCGACCACCACCACGCTGCCCGCGCGCGCCTTGTTGGCGACCACGGCGTCGCGCAGCTTCTCGTAGGCCACAAATTGCACGCGGTCGTCGATGCTCAACTGGATGTCATGGCCGTCGGTCGGCGGCACCTGGTCCTCCGTGTCCTCGACGATGTGGCCCAGCCGGTCCTTGAGGACGTGGCGCGAGCCCGACTTGCCCGCCAGCTCCTGGTTGAACGCGAGTTCCACGCCTTCCTGCCCGATGTCTTCCACATTGGTGAAGCCGGCCACGTGCGCCGCCGCCTCGCCTTCGGGGTACTGGCGGCGATAGTCGCGGCGCAGGTAGATGCCCTTGATGTCGAGCGCGGCGACCGCCTTGGCGACCGGCTGATCGACCTGGCGCTTGATCCAGACGAAGGTCTTGTCCTCGTCCTCGAGCTTCTTGTCGAAATCCTTCTGCGGCATGCCGAGCAGCTTGGCGGCCTGCCTGAGCTTGGCCTGCACCGTAGGGTCGTCGCGCTCGATGTCCTCGGGAATGGCCCAGATGCTGGGCGCCGGAATGTCGGAGGCCAGAATCAGCCCGTTGCGGTCGAGGATGCGGCCGCGGTTGGCCGGCAGCTCCAGCGTGCGCTGGTAGCGCACCTCGCCTTGGTGCTGGAAGAAATCGTTGTTGAAGATCTGGACGTAGGCGGCCCGGCTTGCCAGCAGCACGAAGCCGAAGGCGATGCTGGCCACGATGAACTTGCTGCGCCACACGGGTGTGGGGCTGGCGAGCAGTGGACTGCTGCCGTAGCGGATGCGGCCGTTGGGGTTCATCTTGTGCGGGCGTGGACCCGGCTGTTGTTGTGCGCGGGTAGACAGTGCGGCAACCGAGGAGTTCCGGGCGGCCTTGGAGAAGATCGCCCGGAACCGGCAGGAATCAGCGCTTGGGCCGCAGTGACACGATCAGCGACGGGAAGATGCGCCCGTCGGTGTCGCGCGGCAGCTTGTCGGTCTTGCGCAGGCCGCGCTCGGCCGCGTCGTCCCAGCCAGGCAGGCCGCTCGATTTGCTCAGCTTGACGCCGACGATGGTGCCGTCGGGCGCGAGGCTCACCTCGAACTCGGCCGCCGGGTTGCCGTTCACGGTTTCGGCATCGGGGAAGGTGATGTTCGGGCGCACGGCAGCGGCGATGCGGCCGGCGTAGCCACTCGAAGGCCCCGAAGAGCGCTGGGCCGTGCCCTTCGAATCGTCGCTGCCGCTCGCACCGGCCAGGCCCTGCATGCGCTTGAGCGCTGCGGCACGGTCGGCGGCGGCCTGCTTCGTGGCGGCCTCGGCCTTCTTGGCTTCGGCCTGCTTGGCCTCGGCTTCCTGCTGCTTCTTCTGCTCGGCCAGCTTCTTCTGCTGTTCCTTCTTGCGCTCGGCTTCGTCCTCGGCGCGTTGCTTGGCTTCGAGCTCTTTTTTCTTCTGCTGTTGCTCCAGCTCGCGCTCTTTCTGTTCCTTCTGCTCCTTGAGCTTCTTCTCGCGCTCCAGGGCAATGTCGGGGGCCTTGGGTGCGGGCGCGGGCTCAGGGGCCTTGGCAACAGGCGGGGGCGGCGGTGCGGGGGCGGGCGGCGGCGGCGCGGGAACCGGTGCGGGCGCCGGCGGTGCCTGCAGGCGGGGCGCTGCCTGCTGAACCGTGGACGACCACAGCTCTGCATCGACCGCGCCTTCGTCGACATCGCTGCGCCAGCGCACGCCCCAGGTGAGTGCGGCGATCAGCAGCGCATGCGCAATGAGGGCCAGCACGACGGCGCGCGGCGTGCCGCGTTGCGGCGGCGGCGCGAACTCGGGGCGATCCAGTGCGAGCGACATGCCTTATTTGCCGCCCGTGGTCGTGACCGACAGGCCTACGCGCTCGACGCCGCTCTTCTTGAGCTGGTTCATTGCTTTCACGACGGTTTCGTACTTCACCGACTTGTCGGCGCTGATGACCACCGGGCGCTGGTCGTCGCCGCCCTGGGCGGTCTTGGCCGCGGAGCCAATCTGCGTCATGGGAATGGACGTACCACCCGTGCCGGTGGACGGGTCCTTCTTGATCTGTACCTCGTCATCGCTCTTGATGACGATCTCGATGGGCTTGTCGGGCTGCTTGTTGGCGCGGTCGACCGAAGGCAGGTTGATCACGCTCGGCGTGATGAGCGGCGCGGTGACCATGAAGATGATCAGCAGCACCAGCATCACGTCGATGAACGGGACCATGTTGATCTCGTTGATCGTCCGGCGGCCGCGGCCCCGGGATGAAACGGCGGGCATGCGTTGCGCCTCCGCTCAGCGGTTGGCCGGAGCCACCGACGATGCAACGCCCGCATTCGGGTTGGCCGAGAGGTTGCGCTGCAGGATGTTGGAGAACTCCTCGATGTAGGTTTCGAGGGCAATGGCGATCTTGTCGATCTCGCGGGCGAAGCGGTTGTAGCCCACCACCGCCGGAATGGCGGCGAACAGGCCGATGGCGGTGGCCACCAGCGCCTCGGCGATGCCGGGGGCCACGGTGGCCAGCGTCACCTGGGCGAGGGCTGCGAGACCGGTGAAGGCATGCATGATCCCCCAGACCGTGCCGAACAGGCCGACGTACGGCGACACCGAACCCACGGTGGCCAGGAACGAGAGGTTCTGCTCGGCCGCATCCAGCTCGCGCTGGAAGCTCGCGCGCATGGCGCGGCGGGCACCGTCGAGCAGCGTGGCGGCGTCGCTCACGTGGCGTTCGCGCAGCTTCTGGTACTCGCGCATGCCGGAGGCGAAGATGCGTTCCATGGGGCCGGCGAACTTGGCGTTCTGCGCGGCCGAGGCGAACAGCTCGTTCAGGCTGGTGCCCGACCAGAACTCGCGCTCGAAATCGTCGTTGAGGGCGCGCATGCGCCGCAGCGCGAAGTACTTGCGGATGATCGCGGCCCAGCTGGCGATCGAGACGATCACCAGCAGCAGCACGACCAGTTGAACCACGAAGCTCGCATGGAGCAGGAGATTGATGATGGAGAGGTCTTGGTTCATGGCTTGAAAGGTTGTGTCATGGAGCCGCTGTAGCGCTCGAGGGTTCCCGTCACTTGCTTCGGAATGCGTGCGGGACGCAATGTGGCGGCGTCCACCCAGCCGATGCGGATCGTGCCTTCGCACAGCAGGACAGGCGCCGAGGCATCTGTCCGCTTTTGCTCTGTTTTTGATAGCACGCGCTGGCCGATTATCAACGACGCGGTGCCCAATTGTTGAAGATCGGCTGTAACGAGCAGTTCGTCGTCCAGCCGCGAGGGGCGATGGTATTTGAGCTGCGTTTCGCTCACCACGAACTGGCCGCCGGTTTCCTCGCGCAGCTTGTGCTGCTCGACGCCCAGTGAGCGCAACCACTCGGTGCGACCGCGTTCCATGAACTTCAGGTAGTTGGCGTAGAACACGATGCCGCCGGCATCGGTGTCTTCCCAGTAGACGCGGATCGGAAACGCGTAGCTCATTGGGCCCGGTTCTCTGCCATCGCCCGCAGACGCTCGATGGATTCCTGCAGGTGCGCCATCGAGCTGGCGGTGGAGAAGCGCACGAACTTCGCCGTCTCCGCCGTGCCGAAGTCGCGGCCGGGCGTGACGGCGACGTGGGCGCGCTTCATGGTTTCGAAGGCGAAGTCCCAGCTGCCGGAGATGCCGAGCTTCTCGGCGAAACCGGTGCAGTCGGCCCAGGCGTAGAAGGCGCCGTCGGGCACCACGGGCACGTTCAGGCCCAGCGCATTCAGCTGCGGAATGAACCAGTCGCGGCGCGCCTTGAATTCGGCGCGGCGGCGTTCGTATTCGGCGATGCTCTCGGGCTCGAAGCAGGCGAGCGCCGCGTACTGCGACACCGTGCTGGCGCAGATGAAGAGGTTCTGCGCGAGCCGCTCGACCACCGGCACCAGCGCCTCGGGCACCACCAGCCAGCCGAGGCGCCAGCCGGTCATGTTGAAGTACTTGCTGAAGCTGTTGATGCTGATGACGTTGTCGTCGATGGCCAGTGCGGTTTGCCCGAATGCGTCGTCGTACGAAAGGCCGAGGTAGATCTCGTCGATCAGCGTGATGCCGCCGCGCTGCGACACCACCTCGTGGATGCGGCGCAGCTCGCCGGGCGCGATCGAGGTGCCGGTCGGGTTGGAGGGCGACGCCAGCAGCACGCCGCGCGTCCTGTCGGTCCACGCGGCCTCGACCTTGGAGGCCGTCAACTGGAAGCGCTCTTCGGCCGTGGTCGGCACCAGCACGGCCTTGCCGTCCGCCGCGCTCACGAAGTGGCGATTGCACGGATAGCTCGGGTCGGGCATGAGAATTTCGTCGCCCGATTCGATCAGCGCGAGGCACGCCAGCTGCAGCGCGGCCGAGGCGCCGGCCGTGATGACGATGCGGCGGGCCGGCACGTCGACGTTGAAGCGCTGCCTGTACCAACCGCTGATGCGTTCGCGCAGATGGTCAAGACCGGTGGCCTGCGTGTACTGCGTGGCGCCGGCGCGCACGGCGCGGGCCGCGGCTTCCTGCACCAGTGGCGGAGCGGTGAAGTCGGGTTCACCGATGTTCAGGAAGATCATCGGCCGGTCGGTATGGGCCACTTCGCGGGCCAACGCACCGGCCGCCTTCGCCACCTCCATCACGTAGAAGGGCTCGATGCGCTGGGCGCGCGTCGAGATTCTCATTGCACCCCCAGGCTGCGGCGCTGCGGGTCTTCGCCTCCCCCCTCGCAAGCGAGGGGGCGAGCGCCTTCGGGCGGCCGGGCGGCGATCCTCATGCCTTGGCCTTCCCCGAAGCGCGGTCGGCTTCCACTTCGAGCGGGCGCAGCTGCGGCGCCAGGCCGTTCAGCACGGCGTTCACGTACTTGTGGCCGTCGGTGCCGCCGAATTCCTTGGCGAGTTCGATGCACTCGTTGAGCACCACGCGCCATGGCACGTCGGGGCAGTTCTGGAACTCGTACACGCCGATCCACATCACGGCGTGCTCGATGGGCGAAATCTCTTCGAACTTGCGGTCCAGCAGCGGGCGGATCAGCGCGTCGAGCTGCTCGGCGCCTTCGATCGAACCGTGCAGCAGCGCGTCGTAGTGCAGCGCATCGGCCTTGTGGAAGCCCGCGAGGTCGCGCGTGAAATGGTCGATGTCGGTCGGGTCGTTGCGGCCCACCAGATGCTGGTAGAGCGCCTGCAGCGCGAACTCGCGCGCGCGGCTGCGGTTCGATTTGGCCGAAGCCTTGCGCGCGCCGGTGCTGGTGAGTCCGACGCGCGACTGGCGCGGCTTGGCGCCAGCGGGCTTGAGGGGCTTGGAGGTGTCTTCGGTCATGAAAGGGTGGCCAGCAGTTGCGCCATTTCGATGGCGACCTGGGCTGCATCGCGGCCCTTGTCGGTTTGCCGCGCGATGGCCTGCTCGAGGTTTTCGGTGGTGAGGATCGCGTTGGCGATAGGCAGGCGGTAGTCGAGCGCAACGCGGCTCACGCTCGCGCCCGATTCGTTGGCCACGAGTTCGAAGTGGTAGGTCTCGCCGCGGATGATGCAGCCCAGCGCAATGAGCGCGTGGTAGCCGCCGCGCTCGGCGAGCGCCTGCAGGGCCACGGGCACTTCGAGCGCGCCGGGAACCTGCAGGTGGTGGATGTCGCTGGCAGCCACGCCCAGTGCCTCGAGCTCCGAGAGGCAGGCCGAGGCCAGCGCGTCGGTGATGTCGGCGTTGAAGCGCGCCTGCACGATGCCGATGCGCAGTCCTTTTCCGTTGAGCGTCGTCTCGCCCTTGTTTGAACCTTGCATGGTCGTTCAGTCTTTCGTGAGGTAGCCGGCGATTTCGAGGCCGTAGCCTGCTGCCATGCTGGGCATGCGGCGCGGCGTGCCCAGCAGGTTCATCTTGTGCACGCCGCATTCGCGCAGGATCTGCGCGCCGATGCCGTAACTGCGCAGGTCCATGCGGCCGCGTTCGGGGGCTTGCGCGGGACGCGCGGTGCCATCGAACTGGGCCAGCAATTCGCCGGCGGTTTCGCCGCAGTTCAGCAGCACGGCCACGCCCTTGCCTTCTTTCGCGATGTGCGAGAGGCTGGCGTCCAGGCTCCACGAGTGCAGCGAGCGGTTGATCTCGAGCGCGTCGAGCACCGACAGCGGCTCGTGCACGCGAACCGACACCGTGTCTTCCGGCGCCCACTTGCCGCGCACCAGCGCGAGGTGCACGCCGCGGCTGGGCTTGTCGAGGAAGGCATGGGCGGTGAAGGCGCCCCAGTTGGTCTGGATCTCGCGGCAGCCGACCTTCTCGACCAGCGATTCGACGCGGCTGCGATGCTCGATCAGCGCGGCGATGGTGCCGATCTTGATGTCGTGCTCGGCCGCGAAGATCTGCAGGTCGGGCAGGCGGGCCATCGTGCCGTCTTCGTTCATCACCTCGCAGATCACCGAGGCGGGCGAGCAGCCGGCCATCGCGGCCAGGTCGCAGCCGGCTTCGGTATGACCGGCGCGCATCAGTACGCCGCCGTCCACCGCCTGCAGCGGGAAGATATGGCCCGGTTGCACCAGGTCGGCGGCCACGGCGTTGGGCGCCACGGCGGCCTGCACGGTGCGGGCGCGGTCGGCGGCGGAGATGCCGGTGGTCACGCCTTCGGCCGCCTCGATGGACACGGTGAACGCGGTCGAATGCTTGGCGCCGTTGCGCTGGACCATCGGCGGCAACTGCAGCCGCTCGCACATTTCGCGCGAGAGCGTGAGGCAGATCAGGCCGCGTGCATGGCGCGCCATGAAGTTGATAGCTTCGGGCGTGATGTGGTCGGCCGCGATGACGATGTCGCCTTCGTTCTCGCGGTCTTCCTCGTCGACCAGGATCACCATGCGGCCGGCGGCGAGCTCGGCCACGATCTCCTCGACCGGGGAGATGGGGGCAGGAGCGCGCGCGGCGCGGGGGGCGCCGATCGGCGTGACGGAGGCATTCATTCGGCTGTGTCCTTGGAATACGTGGAGGGCGGCACCAGCACGCCGGCCTGGAGCATGCGCTCCACGTAGCGCGCCACGGTATCGATTTCGAGGTTGACCTTCGAGCCGGCCTGCAGGCTGCCGAGCGAGGTGTTTTCGACGGTGTGCGGGATCAGGTTGATGCTGACCTCGGCGCCTTCGGCGACGTCTTTCACGCTATTGACCGTCAGGCTCACGCCGTTGATGGTGATCGAGCCCTTGTACGCCAGGAAGCGGGCCAGCGCCTGCGGCGCAACGATGCGCAGCTCCCAGCTTTCGCCGACGGGCTCGAAGAAGCTCACGCGGCCGATGCCGTCCACGTGGCCCGAGACGATGTGCCCGCCGAGGCGGTCGCTGGCGCGCAGCGCCTTCTCGAGGTTGATGCGGCTGCCTTCGTCGGTCAGGCCCGCAGTCTTGTCGAGGGACTCGGCTGAAATGTCGATGGTGAACTGCTGTCGCTCGGGGGCGAGCGTGGTGACGGTCATGCAGGCGCCGTTGAGCGCGATGCTGTCGCCAAGGCCGACGTCATCGAGGTAGCCGTCGGGCACCGCGATGCTGAGTCTTTTGCCGTAGGAGGAGGAGGTGCCGAGGTCGTGAATGGCGGCGATGCGCCCCACGCCGGTGATGATTCCGGTGAACATCCGCGCATTTTCGCAGACATCCTGGGTCCGGCCGTCGGACGCCCGCATTCGCCCGCTAGAAAGCGTCCCTTCCGGCGACCCGGGCCACGATCCGCAGGTCCGGTCCCACCCGGTCGAAGGTCCGGAATTCGAGCGGTAGCGCGCCCGCCAGGTCGGCCAACAGGCCGCCCGTGTGAATGCCGGATGCCATGCCGAGGCCATCGCCGATCAGTTTCGGCGCCAGATACACCAGCAGTTCGTCGACCAGGCCTTCGCGCAGCAGCGATCCATTGAGCTTGTGGCCGGCCTCGACGTGGAGTTCGTTGACCTCGCGCCGGGCGAGATCCCGCAGCATCGCCGCCAGATCGACCTTGCCCTGCGCATTGGGAAGAAAGGCGATGGTGGCGCCGCGCGCTTCCAGGGCGGCGGCCTTCGCGCTGTCCTGGGCCGCGGCGTAGATCCAGACGGCGCGGCCGGGCAAGAAGAGCTTTGCGTCGGGCGGGGTCTGCAATTGGCTGTCGATCACCACCACGTGCGGCTGGCGCTTGGTTTCCACCAGCCGCACGTCGAGCCGGGGATCGTCTTCCAGCACCGTGCCCACGCCCGTCAGTACCGCGCTGGCCCGCGCACGCCATGCATGGCCGTCGGCGCGCGCCGGTTCGGACGTGATCCATTGGCTCACGCCGTTGTGCAGGCCGGTCTTGCCGTCCAGCGAAGCTGCGGCCTTGAGCCGCACCCAGGGTGTCTTGCGGACCATGCGGCTGAAGAAGCCGATGTTGAGCTCCCGCGCTTCCTCTGCGCCCGGGCCCACCTCGACCTCGACGCCCGCAGCGCGCAGCCGCTCGAAGCCCTGGCCGGCGACCAGCGGGTTGGGGTCGGCGAGCGATGCAACGACCCGGCCGATGCCCGCCGCGACCAGCGCATCGCAGCACGGGCCGGTGCGGCCGTGGTGGGCGCAGGGCTCGAGCGTGACCCAGGCGGTTGCGCCCGTGACCGAATGGCCCCGCGCGGCCGCATCGCGCAGCGCCATGATCTCGGCATGCGGGCCGCCGACCTGCTGGGTGCTGCCTTGGCCGATCACAGCGCCATCCGCGGCCACCAGGACGCAGCCGACACGCGGATTCGGATCGGTCTCGGGTCCGGCCTGGCGCGCGAGATCCAGTGCATGGGCCATGAAATTCGCAATTTCTTTTGTCATCTTTTTGTTAAATCGAATTTATTTGATTGGCAATTTGTAATCAATTGAAAACCATTGACCGTTGATCCATTTGCTTTGACCGCTTGTCGCGCAATGGCCTTCAATAAGAAATTGAAAAAATAGAATTTCCGGCTATTGCAAACAGGGGAGAAGCGTCCGTCCGGCACTGTGGTGCAAGGCGGCGGGCGACACGACATGAACAACAGATTCTGCGCGTCCGCGCGGGGCTTCACGCTGGTCGAAATGATGACCGTCATCGTACTGATGACCGTCCTGCTGGCCATGGCGCTGCCCAATTTCAGCAGCCTGATCGAAAAGTATCGCGTACAGGGCATGGCCTCGGCCTTGATGGCGAGCCTGAGCCACGCGCGCTCCGAGGCCGCCCGGCGCGGAAAAACCGTGACCCTCCAGCAGCGTGCAGAGTGCCGCGGCAGGGATTGGAGCTGCGGCTGGGACACGACGGTTAGCAGCGGGGACACCGTCGAAACCCTCAGGCGGCAAGACCCCGACACGCGGGTCGCGATCGGAAAGAGTTCCCTCGGTGCCGTGTCCTTCGATGCCATGGGCCACTCTGCAGGCGTTGCCAGCTTCAGCTTCCGCCCGGCCGGGAACGACGCTTCGCCCAATGCCGCCGCAGTGTGCGTGGCGCTCGGTGGGCGCGACCGGCTGGTGAAGGGGAGCGCAACGTGCTGAGCGTTCCATTTCGCAAGCCGCGCGGGAGCCAGGCGGGCTTTTCGCTGATCGAGGCCATGGTGGCCGTTCTCGTGCTCTCGTTCGGCCTGCTGGCGCTGGCCGGCCTCCAGCTGCGCGTGCTCGCAGACAGCGCGGGTGCCAGCAACCTGAACATGGCCGTGCAACTGGCCGGCGACATGGCCGACCGCATCCGTGCCAACCTTGTCACGGGCGCCACGGCCGACAGCCCCTATGTGGCCGACTGGTCGCCGGCAAGCGCTGCCGCACCCGAGCGTTCATGCGCAGGGGCCGATGCCAGCTGCAGCGCCGTCGAGCTCGCGGCCTACGATCTGTGGAACTGGAAGCGCACGGTAGCAAGTGCGTTGCCGGGCGGACTGGCCGACATGCAGGGCAAGGCGGCGGCCGGCGGCTTGCTGTTCATGCACATCGCCTGGGACGAGCCTGCCGTCGTCAACCCGATCGCGCCGGATCCGGCCTGGAGCTGCCCGACGGGCAAGGCCTGCCTGGAAGTCGTCGTTGCGGTGCCGCAGCCATGAACGACAAGGCCCGCGCTCCTCGCCCGCCGCAGGCCGGCTTCACGCTGGTCGAGTTCCTCGTCGCGCTGATCATCGGCATGCTGGTGGTGCTGGCTGCCATCGCCAGCATGCTCGGCACCCGCAACACAGCCATGACGAGCGACGACGTCAACGCGCTCCACCAATCGTCGGCATTGGCGTTCAGGCTGCTGGGCCAGCAGATCCGGCAGGCCGGCTACATCCCCATCGACGCGACCGAGCCGCTGTACTACTTCAATGCCAATGCGGACAGGAACACCAATCTTGCGAGCGAGCCGGCCTTCTTCGCGATCAAGGGAGAGGAGTCGCCGGGCGGTTCGGTGCACGACAGGCTGAAGATCGGCTACGCGCCGAATCCCGATTACTTCAAGGACTGCCTGGGGCAGGGCGCCAAGAACGCGGCGGGCGACGTTTACGACCCGGCCATTCCTGTCGCTCCGGACAACGTGCGGGTGATCACCAGCGAGTTCTCGGTGGCGAACGGCGTCCTGAGATGCAAGGGCAGCGGCAATACCGCGCCGCAGCCGATCATCGACGGCGTCGAGCGCTTCGATGTCGCGTACGGCGTAGGGGCTGCGGCGGGAAGCGAACAGGTGGTGCGCTACGTAACGGCCGATGACGTGGCGAGCTTCAACCGCGTTCGCACGGTGCGCGTCTGCCTGCAACTTGCGGGCAGTTCCAGGAACAACCCGAGCGGCGGCTATACCGATTGCGACGGCAAGTCGCAGGCCAGCGGCGATGGCAGGCTGCGGCGCGTCTACACGGCGGTATTCGCGCTGCGAAACAACCTGGGGGCGCTGTGAGGCGCGCGCTCCGGTTCGGCGGTGGTTCCGGCGCCTGGTTGGCGCAGCGTGGGTTTTCGCTTTTCATCGTGCTGATCATGCTGCTGCTCTCAGCGCTGCTGGCGGTGGGCGGCGCGCGAGTGGCGCAGTTGCTCGAGTCGGTGGCAGGCAACCAGCGCGAACACCAGCGCGCCTTCGAGGCTGCGGAAGCCGCGCTGCTGGATGCGGAGCGCGACATCCGGCAACTGGCTTTTGCCACCGCAACCCAGACCTACGTGGCCTGTTCGACGCTCCCGGCGTCGCGCTGCCGCAAGGCCGACGATGGCCGTGTCTTCCCCGACAGGGAAACCGGCTGGGTGACTGCCTACATGGCCGACGGCGCCAACAGTTGCGAGCAAGGCATCTGCTATTTCTCCGCGGCCGATTCGGTGGCGGCTGCGTCCGGCAGCGAGGCCTACCGGTTCTGGACCCGTACCGCGTATGTGAACAAGCATGCGTCGTACGGGCAATTCACGGGGGCGCCCGCTGCGGGCAATCCGGCGCTGGCCAGCGCCAGGTACTGGATCGAAGTCATCGACCGCAAGAACAGCAAATACCCGCTGTACCGAATCACCGCCGTCTCCACGGGGGCGCGCAGCGCGAGCGCCGCAGGCGGGACGCGGGTCGAATTGCAGGTGTCCTTCGATCCGGACCCGGTCACCGAGGTGAATTGAGCATTGCGAGAGGGAGGCATATGAACATCGACAGGTTTTCGAGGAACGCCCTGGTGTGCGGCTTGGTACTGGTGCAGGCCGTCGGCCACGCCGGGCAATATGTGCTGGCACAGGTGCCGCGCAGCACCACAGTCGATGAACCGGCGCCGAACGTGATCGTGTCGGTCGACAACTCGGGGAGCATGGCCTGGTCCTCGCGGGCGTCGGACGGGCAAGCTGCGCCGCCTCCCGGAACGCCCAACCGGATGGAAGCGCTGAAGACCGCGCTCCGCGCCAATTTCTCGGTGGCCAACATTCCCGATGACCGTATTCGTCTCTCCTGGCAGGCGATGAACGACAACAAGGACAACAGCTGCGTCGGGTTCTTCGGCGACACCTCGCCAGGCACCTACCAAGCCGGCGGCTGCCGGATCAACGGCCTCGCCAATGCGAACCTGATGAATTCGCTGGGCGGCACGCACCGCGCCGCGTTCATGAGCTGGGTCGACGCCCTGGCCGCGGGCGGCGGCACACCGCTGCACGCCATGATGACCCGCGCCGGCGAATACATGAAGACCACCGGGCGCTACAGCCCTTACTCGGACGACCCGGGCGTGGAGGGGGCCGCACAGTCGAGTTGCCGCAAGTCCTTTCACATCTTCATGACCGACGGCGACTACAACTTCTTCGGATTCAACCCGGATCCGGCGGCGCTCGGCATGCCGGCCATCGGCAACGCCGACGGGACGAATCGCGTGCTGCCCGATTCCGTGGACTACCTGCCGCGCGCGCCCTACAAGGACAATGCCGGCGCCATCAGCGACAGCGCCAACTGGGCGAGGGATGCCACGGGCAACTGGAGGCCGATCGCGGAATACCGTCCGACCCTGGCCGACATGGCCTTTCACTACTGGGCCAGCGACCTGCAGCCGGGCGTGCCGAACAATCTCAGGAAGATCGTTGCGGAAGCCGGCAACGTCACGGTAGGCACGGCGACCGTCCCCGAGTACTGGAATCCCAAGAACGATCCGGCCACTTGGCAGCATCTGACGACCTACACCGTCGGTTTTGGCGCCGCTTCGTCGTGGACGGGCGCACCGGCCATTTCAGCCGAGACCGCGCAGCCGACGTACAGCGGGGACTATGCGCGCCTGGTCGATGGCTCGGCCACCTGGATGAACCCGCTGGCGAGCACGGCGACGGAAACCGAGACCAGCTCGTCGAATGGAACCAGAATATTCCCGCCCTGGCGTTCCGGCAGCGGCTCCTATGGCTATTACCACGAGAAGGCTGCCAACGCCGCCGCCGTGCGCATGGACCTCTGGCATGCCGCGCTCAACAGCCGTGGCACCTTCACGCCGGCCTCCAATTCGCAGGCGCTCAGCGATGCTTTCAGGTCCATCCTCGGGCAGATCCTGCTCAACACCAGCATCCCGCTGACTTCGATTTCGGCGAGTGCCTCCAGGGTGTCGACCGGCACGGCGGTCTATCGAGCCGGCTACGACTCGGCCGACTGGTCGGGCGCGCTCACCGCCACCAGGTTCGGTGCCAACGGCAGGCTGGCCGCCACGTCCGACTGGTCGGCGCGCGGGCTGCTCGATGCCCGCATAGCCGCAGGGGGCGCGCACGACGGCGATCGCAAGGTGCTGAGCTTCTCGGGCACTGCCGCGGCAACGGCCACCAGTGCCGCAACCACGGGCTCAGGCGTGCCGTTTCGCTGGGCCAGCCTCAGCGACGTGCAGAAGGCCGCGCTCAAGGGAACCGCCAGCACAGACACCGCGAGCATCGCGCTCGGCCGTGCCGTGCTCGATTTCCTGCGCGGCGATCGCAGCAACGAGGGCGCCGGCCTTCAATTGCGCAAGCGCGGCCATGTGCTCGGTGACATCGTGGGTTCCAGTGTCTGGTATGCGGGGCAACCCAGGAGCGGTTTCACCAACGATGCATATGCCACGTTCGCCGCCACCGCTCGCACGCCCATGGTCTACGTGGGCGCCAACGACGGCATGCTGCATGCCTTCAATGCGGCAACCGGCAGGGAAGAGTTCGCCTATGTGCCCGAAGGCCTCTACGGCACGGCGGCCGAACCCGGTCTCAAGCGGCTCAGCGAAACCGCCTACTCGCACAGGTACTACGTCGACGGCAGCGCCTTCGTGGCCGACATCTACATGGGGGCGGCTGCCACGGCCACAGCCACTGACGCCGAGAAAGCGGCTGGGTGGAAATCCTTCCTCGTGGGCACGCTGGGTGCGGGCGGCAAGGGCTACTTCGTGCTCGACGTGACCAAGCCCGAGAACATCGACGAGTCCAGGGCTGCCAGCGTGGCGGTGATCGATACGACCGCGCTTTCCGATAGCGACCTGGGCCATCAGTTCCAGCAACCCGCGCTCGATTCCTTCTCCAGGCGTGCGCTGCAGGTGGCGCTGCTGAACAACGGCCGCAAGGCCGTGATCCTCGGCAATGGCTACAACAGCACGAGCGAGAAAGCGGTGCTGTGGATCCAGTATCTCGACGGCGACAAGTCGGTCCTCAAGATCCCCGCGCCTGCCACACAGGGCAGCGGCACCGGCAACGGGCTTTCCGCCCCGCGCGTGGTGGACCGCAACGGCGACGGCAAGGTCGACTTTGCGTACGCCGGCGACCTGCTCGGCAACCTGTGGCGGTTCGACCTGAGCGATGCCGACAGCCGCAAATGGAAGGCCACCATGGGCTCGGGCGCGACCGCGTCGAGCCTCGACGACGTGCCGCTGTTCACGGCCGGCGCCACGCAGCCGATCACGGCGGCGCCGGTGGTCGTCGGCCATCCGCGGGGCGGCTACATGGTGGTGTTCGGCACGGGTCGCCTGTTTGCCGCCGGCGATGAAAGCACTGTCGCCAGCCAGTATCTGTACGGCGTCCGGGACCGGGCCAACGGCAGCACGGGCACCGCGGCATTGACCGACCTTGTGGCGCAGGCCATTGGCACCGACGCCGTCAGGGAAGGTGATGCCGAGTTCCGCACCGTTTCGGGCAACAGTGTGAGCTACAGCGGTTCCAGCGCCAGGCGCGGCTGGTACCTCCGACTGCCGGCCGCCAGGGAGCGCATCGTCTATCCGGGCGACGCGCTGAGCAACAGCGCCGGCTTGTTCTCGACCACCATTCCCGGCACCGGCAGCAATCCGCTCGATTGCACCGCGGGCACCGGCGACGACGGCTGGTCGATGGTGATCGACTTCTTCAGCGGCTCGGCCCCTGACGGCATCGCCTACAACGGGTCCGGCACGGCTGGCGGCTACCTCGGCTTTCGCAATCGTTCCGGCAGGGACGACATCGCCTTCGAGCCGCAGGACCGGGAAAAGGGCAAGGACGTCATCTGCAACGCGGCCGGCGAATGCAATGCGCCGAAGCGGCCGGATATCGTCCGGCGCTTCGGCTGGCGCAACCTGATGTCGTCGAACTAGGCCATGGACAAGCATCCCGAGGCGCAGGCCAAGGAGCGGTTCCGCTCGCGCGGCTTCACGCTGATCGAACTCATGATCGTGACGGCGGTGATCGCCATCCTCGCGGCGATCGCCTACCCGAGCTATACGCGTTATGTGCTGCGGGCCAAGAGGGCCGATGCCAAGCAGCAGTTGCTGCAGGCGGCGCAATGGACGGAGCGGTACCTGACCGTCAATGGCCGGTATCCCCCGGCGACCGTCGCGCTGCCGGCAGGGCTGCGGCAGGCGCCGTCGTCCGGTACGGCGAACTACGCCATCGGCTATGCCGCGAGAACAGCGACCACCTACACGCTGCAGGCCGTGCCGGAGGGCGCATCGCGCAACGACGAGTGCGGAACACTGACGGTGAACCAGCAGGGTGTCAGGCTGGCTGCGGGCCAGGCCGACGCTTCGGATGCGCTGGTGCAGCTTTGCTGGAATCGTTGAGAGGCCGGCGCCCGGCCCTCAGATGTCGCGCAGTAACTGCCTGAACTCGTCCACGTCCTCGAAGCTCCGGTACACCGAGGCGAAGCGCACGTAGGCGACCTTGTCGAGCTTCTTGAGTTCGCGCATCACGAGTTCGCCAACCTTGGTCGAGTCGATTTCGCGCAGGCCGCTGGCCAGCAGCTTCTGCTCGATGCGCAGCAAGGCGTTGTCGATCTGCTCGATGCTCACCGGACGCTTGCGCAGCGCCAGCATCATCGAGGCGCGCACCTTGGTCGAGTCGAAGTCAGCGCGGCTGCCGTCCTTCTTGACCACCACGGGGAAGTTGACGTCAGGCCGCTCGTAGGTGGTGAAGCGCTTGTCGCAGGCGCTGCATTGGCGGCGCCTGCGCACGAAGTCGGCGTCTTCCGAAACGCGGGTCTCGACGACCTGCGTTTCAAGATGACCGCAAAAAGGGCATTTCATGCGGTCAGGTCTTCCAGGTGATCAGCGGTAGACCGGGAAGCGGCTCGTCAGCGCGTGCACCTTGGCGCGCACCGCGTCGATGTTCGCCGCATCGCGCGAGTTCTCGAGCACATCGGCCACCAGGTTCGCGGTGATGCGAGCCTCTTCGTCCTTGAAGCCACGCGTGGTCATCGCCGGGGTGCCGATGCGCACGCCGCTGGTGACCATCGGCTTTTCCGGGTCGTTGGGGATCGCGTTCTTGTTGATCGTCATGTGGGCGGCGCCCAGGACGGCTTCGGCTTCCTTGCCGGTGATGCCCTTGGCGCGCAGGTCGACCAGCATGACGTGGCTTTCGGTGCGACCACTCACGATGCGCAGGCCGCGCTCGGTGAGGGTGTCGGCCACGATCTGGGCGTTCTTGACCACCTGTTGCTGGTAGGCCTTGAACTCGGGCGCCATGGCTTCCTTGAACGCGACGGCCTTGGCGGCGATCACGTGCATCAGCGGGCCGCCTTGCAGGCCCGGGAAGATCGCACTGTTGATGGCTTTTTCGTGCTGCGACTTCATCAGGATGATGCCGCCGCGCGGGCCGCGCAGGCTCTTGTGGGTGGTCGAGGTGACGACGTCGGCGTGCGGCACCGGGTTGGGGTACACGCCCGCGGCCACGAGGCCGGCGTAGTGGGCGATGTCGACCATGAAGATCGCGCCCACGTCCTTGGCCACCTTGGCGAAGCGCTCGAAATCGATGCGCAGCGAATAGGCCGAGGCGCCCGCGATGATCAGCTTGGGCATGTGCTCGTGCGCCTTGCGTTCCATCGCGTCGTAGTCGATGGCTTCGTTGGCGTCCAGGCCGTAGCTCACCACGTTGAACCACTTGCCGCTCATGTTCAGCGGCATGCCGTGCGTCAGGTGGCCGCCTTCGGCCAGGCTCATGCCCATGATGGTGTCGCCGGGCTTCAGGAAGGCCAGCATCACTGCTTCGTTGGCCGAGGCGCCGCAATGCGGCTGCACGTTGGCGGCGTCGGCGCCGAAGATCTGCTTGATGCGGTCGATGGCCAGCTGCTCGGCCACGTCGACATGCTCGCAGCCGCCGTAGTAGCGCTTGCCCGGGTAGCCTTCGGCGTACTTGTTGGTGAGCTGCGAGCCCTGGGCGGCCATGACGGCCGGCGAGGCGTAGTTCTCGCTGGCGATCAGCTCGATGTGGTGTTCCTGGCGCGCGTTTTCGGCTTGGATCGCGGCCCAGATTTCGGGATCGGTCTGTTCGACCAGGATATTGCGTTGGTACATGGCAGTCCTTTGAAGACGAGGTCCTTGTTCTTCAACCAAAACAAGGGCTGCCCAGGCGAACGGCTGAACGCCTGTGGTGCCAGGCGGTACGCTTCCCAGTGGTGTTCCACGTCAGCGCGTGGCACCTTGTTCGGATGCTGCGCCTATCGCCAGTCGCGTACCGGCCGAGTGTAGCTCACACCCGGCCCGCGAAGCTCAGGAAACGGAGGAGAGCAGGGCGACCTTGGCCGGTTCGGTGCTGCGTTCCTCGGGCTTGGGGGGCACTGCCACGGGGATCGGCTGCGCGCGCACGCTCGGCGGCGTGACGGTCGACGGCGCGCGGCCGTTGGCCACCTGCCGCAGGCGCTCGTGCTCGGCCATCACCTTGCTGGCGTAGCCGCCGTCGTCCTCGAGATTGGCCGCGCCCACGTAGTAGCGCAGGCCGCCTTCGAGCGAACCGGCGCGGGTGATGCATTCCTGCAGCACCTTCACGCCGACACGCATGTTGGTCACCGGATCGAAGGCGGTGAGCGTGCCGCCCGCGCTTTCGTACTTGTCGCCGTGCACGCGGGTCATGACCTGCATCAGGCCTTGCGCGCCGACCTGGCTCTGGGCGAACGGATTGAAGCTGGACTCGACGGCCATGATCGCGAGGATCAGGGTCGGATCGATCTTGGTGCGCTTGCCGATGCCGTAGGCCTCGGCCACGAGCACGCTCAACGGCTCGGCGGCCACGCGGTACTTCTTGCTCAGCCAGTAAGCCACGGCGGCCTGCTGCTTGGGCAGGTCGGCGGGGCTCGCGGCCGTGGTGCGCTCGATGGCGGTCGGCTCCAGGTCGGTGGCTTCAGGCGCGGGCTTGCGCGACTGCAGCCAGCCCATCAGTTGCTCCTCGCCGGTCTGGCGCAGGTCGGGCCGCGCCACGAGGGCGAGGGCCGCGAACACGATGGCCAGTCCGACCAGCGCAAACCCGTTGTGGGTGATTTCAAAAAAGCCGTCTGTCACGTCGGACACGAAGGTCCGTAGCCCGCGGGCTGTGGCATGGAACGCCTTGTTCATCGCTCTTCCTTTCTGTGCGGCACCTGCTCGCAACGCCTGGAGAGGCGATGGATGAAAGGCAACGGCGCTTGGATTGGTACGAATCAGGCTCCGCGCATGGAGTGAAGGGGGTTGAGGGCGCGGCGACCTGATCAAGCCGGGGGAATTCGGCAGCGGATTCAGGGAGGCTCCGCTGCATCGGGCAGTCGGAGCAGGGCGGATTCTAGCGTGGCTAAATACCCGGTCAAGTATAAGAAATTGTTTCCTTATGCTAATAAATGGTTAAAAAAGCGACTGGCAAGAGGTGTTTAGGTTTACGGGAAACCCCTTGGCAAAACGCGTTTGCAATCCGAGGGTGCGACGCCTAATCTGGATCGGCCTGAGTTTTCAGGTGTTTTCCGAGGTCCGGCAGCCCGAGGTGCAAGTCAAGGGCTCAGCGGCCGAGGATCCATGGTGGCAATCTCTTGCTGCCAGCACGGCAGGAACCATTGACTTCCGGTCGCGCGAATCGATGGCATGGGTTTTGGGCCCGCCATCAAGCCCGGCAACAAGGCAATTCCGTCGCGTTGCCGGGCTTTCTTGCTTCTGGATGGGCCATCCGTTTGCGGCACACTCCCTTGATGGACTTTGCTTCGATCAAACAAAACAAATGGGTGCGGCGTGGGGTCGTCGCGGTGCTGGGTCTGCTGGCCTTCTGGGCCATCGCCTGGCTGGCAGTGCCGCCGATTGCCAAAAGCCAGCTCCAGAAGATCGCGAGCGAGAAGCTCGGGCGCCAGGTAACAGTAGGAAAGATCGATTTCAAACCCTGGACGCTCGAACTCACGCTGAGCGATCTGCGCATCGCCACCGCCGACGGCAGCAAGCCGCAGGTGGCCATCAACCGCATCTACGCCGATGCCGAATTGCAGTCGCTCCTGCGCCTTGCGCCGGTGATCGATGCAGTCACGATCGACGGCCCCGCCGTCCTGCTCACGCACCTGACCGACGGCAAATACGACATCGACGACATCCTGGCCAAGCTCTCGGCCGGCCCGCCGCCCGATCCGAACGCCAAGCCCGCGCGCTTTGCCATCTACAACATCGCGATTAATGGCGGCTCGGTCGATTTCGACGACCAGACAGTCAAGCGCAAGCACGAACTGCGCGATTTCGTGCTCAAGGTGCCGTTCCTGAGCAACCTCGATTCCAAGCGCGACATCAACACCGAGCCCAAGCTGGCCTTCGCGCTCAACGGCAGCAAGTTCGACTCTGCCGCCTTCACCACGCCCTTCGCCAACAACCGCAAGACCGACGCCCACGTGCAGTTCAAGGGGCTCGACCTGGTGCCGTACCTTGGCTACATCCCCGGCGGCCTGCCGGTGCGCCTGCAGGCGGGCAGCCTCGACGCCGACCTGAAGATCGGCTTCGAACAAGCGGAGACCACCGGCCTGAGGATCACCGGCACGGTCGAGGCGCACACCGCCAAGGTGGCCGATGCGCGCGGCCGCGACCTGCTGGCCTTCGATTCGCTCAAGCTGGCGCTGGCCGACGTGCGCCCGCTGGAATCGGTGTTCCACCTGAGCGAAGTCGCGCTGGTCAAACCGCAGCTGGCGGTGGCGCGCGATGCGGCCGGCAAGCTCAATCTGCTGGCCACCGATCCATCCACTGGCGCGGCCGAGAAGGCGGCGCCGCTGCCGGCTGCTGCGGCGAGCGCTCCGGCCGGCAAGGCGGTGCCAAAACCGGCCTTGAAAGTGCAGGTCGACAAGCTGGCGCTGGATGGCGGGCGCATCGGCTGGCGCGATGAAACGACCAATCCGGCCGCGGCCGTCGACCTGATCGACCTGGGCATCGGCGTCACGGGCGTCACCTGGCCGATGGAAAAGCCGGCCGCATTCAACGGCAGCACGGCCATCGCCGGCGCCTCGCTCAAGTTCAAGGGCACCGCCACCGACAAGGTGGCCGACGTGCAGACCGAGGTCGACGCGCTGCCGCTGTCGCTGGCCGCACCTTATCTGGCACAAAGCCTGGAGCCCACGCTGGACGGCAAGCTCAGCGGACAGATCGACGTCGCCTGGGCTCAGCCCGACCTGAAGTTCAAGGCGCGCCGCCTGTCCGCCGAAGGGCTCGCGCTGACCCAGGCCAAGACCGCGCTGGCGAGCGTCGGCCGCTTCGAGCTGGTCGATGCCGAGGCCGACATGACGAAGCACACATTGAACGTGGCCTCGTTCACCGCGACCAACCCCAAGGTGCGCGTCGAGCGCGACAGCGAGAAGCGCTGGATGTTCGAGCGCTGGCTCAAGACGCCGGCCGGCGGTGGCGACAAGGAGGCCGAAGCCAAGGTCGCCGCGCCCAAGCCCGCGGGCGCCGAGACGCCGAAGCCCGGCGCCAACACCAAGCCCTGGGCGCTGACCATCGGCACGCTGGCGATCGACAACGGTGCGCTTTCCTATGCGGACAAGGCCGGCGCCACCCCAGTCGCAGTGGAAGTCACCGCCTTCAAGCTCCAGGCCCAGAAGATCGCGCCCGAAACCAGCACGGCGTCGCCGCTGGAAGTCTCGGGCCGCATCGGCTCCGGTCGCTCCGAGCCGGGCCGTTTCGACTACAAGGGCAACGTGGTGCTCAAGCCGCTCGCGGCCGAGGGCCGGCTCGAGGTGGCGTCGTTCCCCGCGCATACCTTCAAGGCCTACTACGCGGACGCGCTCAACGTCGACATCCGGCGCGCCTTCGCAAGCTACCGTGGCACGGTGCGCTATGCCACGTCGCCGGCGGGCATGAGCCTGAAGCTGGCGGGCGACACCGCGCTCGACGACTTCCGCGCCAACAGCGTGTCCCTCACGCAGTCGCCCGGTTTCGACCGCAACACCAACCAGTTGCTGAGCTGGAAGACCCTGAGCCTGCGCGGCCTGCAGGTCAGCATGGTGCCCAACGCCCCGCCGAACGTGGACGTGCGCGAAACCACGCTGACCGACTTCTTCGCCCGCGTGATCGTCGACCCGACCGGCCGGCTCAACCTGTCGAGCCTGACCAAGAAGGGCGAGGCCGAGGCGAACGCGGCTGCGGCGGCGGCCGGCGAGGCCAGCACCCGCAAGGGCCTGGGCGGAACCTCCACCACCACGGCCCGGGCACCCGTGCAGAAACCCACGGGGGGCGCGCCGGTGTCGGCCGAGGAGATGGTCGGCGGCGCACCTCCATCCGCCAAGCCGGTGGCGACCGCAGCGGCGCCCGCTCCGGCGGCCGACGCGGGCCCCGCACCCATCATCAACTTCGGCCCGATGAGCCTGGTCAACGGCAAGATCGACTTCACCGACCTGTTCGTCAAGCCCAACTACTCGGCCGACCTCAGCGAGCTGACAGGCAAGCTCAGTTCGTTCTCGTCGAACCCGCCCAAGGGCGAGGGCGGGCGCCCCGCGCTGGCCGACCTCGAACTGCGCGGCAAGGCGCAGCAGACCGCGGCGCTGGAAATCACCGGCAAGCTCAATCCGCTGGCCAAGCCGCTCGAACTCGACATCACCGCCAAGATGCGCGACCTCGACCTCGCTCCGCTGTCGCCGTACTCGGTGCGCTATGCCGGCCACGGCATCGAGCGCGGCAAGATGAGCATGGACGTCAACTACAAGGTCGCGCCGGACGGGCAGCTGACGGCCACCAACAAGCTGGTGCTCAACCAGCTGCAGTTCGGCGACGAAGTTGCAGGCTCCACCAGCAGCTTGCCGGTCAAGCTGGCCGTGGCGCTGCTGGCCGACCGCAACGGCGTGATCGACGTCGACCTGCCGCTCAGCGGGTCGCTCAACGATCCGCAGTTCAGCGTCGGTCCGTTGATCTGGAAGGCCGTGGTCAACCTGATCGCCAAGGCCGCGACGGCGCCGTTCCGCCTGCTTACAGGCGGCCTCGGCGGCGGCAGCGACGAATCGAGCGCCATTACTTTCGAGCCCGGCAGTTCGGAACTCGGCGCCACCGCCAAGGAGGGCCTCGACAAGGTCGCCAAGGCGCTGACCGACCGGCCCACGCTGCAGATGACAGTGGTCGGCACCTCCAGCCTCGAGAAGGAGCGCGACGCCTACCAGCGCCAGCGCGTGCGCCAGCTCGCCTACGCCGAGAAGCGCCGGGTCGCCGTGCGCGGCGGGGAGACCGGCACCGAGGTGCCGCCTGTCACCGATGCCGAATACCCCGCGCTGCTGACCGCCGTGTACAAGCGCGCCGACATCACCAAGCCGCGCAACCTCGTCGGCCTGGCGAAAGACCTCCCGGTTCCGGACATGGAAAAGCTGCTGTTCGCCAGCGTGCCGGTCGACGAAGAGTCGATGCGCCAGCTCGCGGTCGAACGTGGCGCAGCCGTGCGCGACTACCTGCTCGCGAAGAAGCTGCCGAGCGAGCGCCTGTTCCTGGGCGCCGTGCGCACCAGCGCCAGCGGCGGCGACTGGAAGCCGGGCGCCGAGCTCAGCCTGACCATGAGGTGAGGCGCGGCGATCCGTCCGCGGGACTTGGTTTTTTTCTTCAGCTTGCTATATATGTAGTTCGTTCACCTCCCGCCCACGACCCGTGTTCGCCACCGTTTCAGGACGGAATTCAGCGGCCAACCGCAAGTGGGTGAAAATATCGATGTGCGCCGGCCTTTGCCGGCGCCTTCGCTTTCTCTACCAAGACAACGATTTCGCGCAGTGACCTCTACTTCTTCCAAGCCACACGACCTTCAGGCCCTCGACACGCTCACCGGCGGCGCCTTCACCGCGCCGACCTCCGGAGAGCGCGCCGCGCGCATCCGCGACTGGCTCGCGGGCAACCCCGCGCCCGAGCTGATGCAGGAGGTCTTCAAGGAGCTGAGCGGTCGCGACAAGGGCGCCGCGCGCCTGCTGCGCGAAAAGCTCGACGAACTCAAGCGCGCCAAGGGCCAGGAGGCCATTGCCGCCGAATGGGCGCAAAAGGCCGAGGCGCTGCTGGGCCAGTCCAAGCTCAACATCGCCGATGCACTGGCCTGGCAGCGCGACGCCGCCAAGGCCGGCGCGCCGCTGTCGCGCGAGCCGCTGGCCGGCTTGAAGGCCAAGCTGGCCGAACGCGTCAAGGGCATCGAAGACCTGCAGCACCGTGCCCAGGTGCACCGCGAAGCCGCCGTGCTGCTGGCGCAGCGCTTCGAGGTGCTGTCCACCAAGGGCTGGCAGGACGCCCAGGCCGCCGAGGAATCGCTGCGTGCCGACGTGACCCACTGGCAGCAGCAGGCGGGCGAGATCACGGCCGATGCCAACTGGACCAGCCTCGACGCCAAGTTCGCGCCGCAGCTCGAATCGTCGAAGTCGCAACTGCTGGTGGTGTCCGATGCGTTCCACAGCGCGCTGGCCCAGGCCGTCGCGGCCGCGGCCGATGCGGCCGCACCGCTGCCGCCCGTGCCCGTGTGGGCCGATGAATTGCGCGCTGCGCGCGGCGAGGTCGTGGCGCCAAAGCCCGCCGCCCCCGCTCGCCCCGCTGCGCCCAAGGTCGACCCGGCCGTGCGCGCCGCCGCGCAGGACGCGGTGCAGGCCGCGCTCGCCAAGCTCGAGCAGGAAACCGCCGAAGGCCATGGCAAGGCCAGCGCCGGTGCGGCCGCTGCGCTGCGCGCTGTGCTCAAGGAGCACGGCAAGCTGGTCGAGGCGCCGCTCGAAGCCCGCGTGCATGCCGCGCTGGTGGCCGCCGGCGAACTCGAAGGGTGGCAGCGCTGGAGTGCCGACAAGGTGCGCGAAGACCTCGTCGCCAAGGCCGAAGGCCTGCTCAAGCGTCCCGAAGGCCAGGCCCTCGGCGGCCGCAAGATGCAGGAAACCCTGCGTGCCCTGCGCGACCAGTGGAAGCAGGCCGACCAGGGCGGTGTGCCCAACCACGCGCTCTGGAAGCGCTTCGACGAAGCCTGCAACGAAGCCCACAAGGTGGTCGAAGCCTGGCTCGAGAAGGTCCGCGCCGATGCGGCCGAGCACCGCGCGCACCGCGTCGCGCTGATCGAAGAAGTCAAGGCCTGGGCCGCCGAACATGCCGGCGCCACCGACCTGAAGGCGCACAACCGCGCGCTGCACCAGTTCGCCGACCGCTGGCGGGACGGCGGCCACGTGGGCGAGAAGGTGTTCGCCGAGCTGCAGTCGCAGTGGAACGAAGCCTTTGGCGCAGCCCGCGCACCGTTCGAGGCCGCGCAGAAGGCCAGCGTCGAACGCCGCCAGGCGATGATCGCCGAGGCGATCGAACTCGGTGCCCAGCCGATGCTGCGCATCGATGCCGTCAAGGCGCTGCAGCAGCGCTGGCAGGCCGAAGCGCAGAGCGTGCCGCTCGACCGCCGCCACGAACAGAAAATGTGGGACGCATTCCGCGCGCCCATCGACGAAGCCTTCAACCGCAAGACGGCCGAGCGCGAAAAGGCGTCGTCCGCAATGAGCGAGCACGACCGCCATGTGCTCGACGCGTCCAAGGCACTCGACGCAGCCAATGCCGGCGGCGACGTGCAGAAGATCCGCGCCGCCATTGCCCGGCTGGAAGCAGCGATGCGCGGTGAAGCACCGCCGCCCGCACCGAAGGCCGAGCAGGCCGCTGTCGCGAGCGACGGTCCGTCGGTTGGCGCGACCGAGATCGAGGCTCCGGGTCAGGCCGCCGCTGAATTCGGCGAAAGCGCGGAGCAGGCGCCGAGCCCGAGCGATGCGGAAGCCTCGCCCGGTACGCACGCAAGCCAGGCGCTTGCCGCTTCGGTCGACCTCGTGGCGCCCGCCGACGGTGCCGATGCCTCGGCACGCGCCGATGGCCCGGCGCATGACGCTGGCGAAGCTGCCGCTGTCGAAGCGCCTGCTGCGGCACCGAAGCCCGCGCCCAAGCCCGTCGTGGCGATGCGCGGCGACGACCGCCCCAGCAGCAAGAAGGCCGAAGCAGCGCCCGCGGCCCGTGGTGCAGGTGGCCGGTTCGGCGATCGGCGCGAAGGCGGCAGGCCAGGCGCTGGCGGTCCGGGCCGCTCGAGCGATCGCGGTGCTCCGCGCTCCGATGCACGCGGCGATCGGGGCGCACCTGCCGGCCGTTTCGGTGACCGTCCGCCGCGTTTCGAAGACCGGGGCCCGCGCCTGGGCGATGCAGCCTTCCGCGCGCAGCGCGAAGCACTCGAACGCGCCGACATGGCACTGCGCAAGCTCGCCGCGCAGGCGCATGGCGAAGCGCTGACCCAGGTGCTGGGCGCATGGGAACAGCGCGACGCCAGCCGCCTGCCGAGCATTCAGGAGCTGGGCCGCGCAGTCACGCCCGCCGTGCGCAGTGGCTGGTCGCAAGCCATCGGCTCCGCGCCGACGGCCGCCGCACCCGACGCCGCCGAAGCATTGCTGCGCCTCGAAATGGCAGCCGAAGTGCCGACGCCGGCCGAGCAGCTCGACGCGCGCCGCGCGTTGCAGCTCAAGCTGCTCACGAAGCGTGGCGACCCGGCGCCCGACCAGACCTGGGGCCAGGATGCCGGCAAGGTTCTGGCCGCGGCGCACGATGCCTCCAGCGCGCGACGTTTGCAGAACGCACTGAAGGCGCTGCTGCGCAAGTAAGCGGCCGGCCGAAAGTCAGGGCCACGAAAAAGGCGCCCCCGCGGGGGCGCCTTTTTCTTTGGGGGTTGAATCGAATGTCGATCCGTTCAAACCTTCTCGCCGATGACGGGCGTCTGCACGGCGGCAGCCTGCTCGGCCTGGTAGCCGTCGCCGATCCTGCGCCGGATCAACAGCCCGCCGATGCCCAGCAGCAGGGCGACGGCGCCGGCGATCAGCGTGCCCTTGTCCGTGGCACTCGATGCCGCAGCCTGGTCCTTGCTTTCCATGATCTTCTGCACGTCGGCCAGCTTCACCACGGGCTGACCCTTGAGCTTCACTTCGTAGACAAGGTTGTTGTCCGAGGGATCGATGCGTACTTCGACGGATTCGTCGATCAGCGGCTCGAGCTTGCTGCGGCCGATTGCGTAGTCGACGCGCCATTTTTCGGTGCTGCCGTCGGCAACCTTGGCGTCGAGCACGAAATAGTGGCGCGTGGTACTGCCGCCGCGACGGCGCTTGGTGGTTTCGGTGACTTCGCTGCCGCTGACGATCTTGCCGCTCCTGGCAACGAGGTCTTCCACGGCGGCGCCGTGCGTGTCGGAACCAGCCTTGAACTGCGCATAACCTGCCCAACCCAGGATGCCGATGCCGAAAACCAGTGCAAGCCACGCCTTGCCCGTGAGCTGATAGAGCCAATCCCTCATGTTGTTTACCTTTTTAAACGAGTTGTTAACCCGTCTATGGTAGCGATGGAGTTGCTATTGAATGAATAGCATGCCAACAAGAGTGGGCGAGCGTTCAGGGACTTTTAGGTAGAAAGAATTCATCGAAAAGCGCGAGCACGCCCGGGAAGTCCCGGGCGAAGTTCGGGCGGTTCACGAAATAGGCCTCGCACGCCACCGCGAAGAACTCGCTGATCGAGGTGGCGCCGTAGGCGTCGAGCCACGGCGGCGCGGCGCCGAAGCGCTCTGCCTTGATGGTCCGCTCGCGAAAATCCTCGTAGGCGGGCTGCAGCACCGCAAGCCATGCCGCGCGAGCCGCACGTGCGCTACGCTGGCCCGCAAAGCCGGCGGGCAGCGGCGGGCAGCCGTTGGCGTCGCCGCTGCGCATGTCGATCTTGTGGGCGAACTCGTGGATCACGACGTTGTAGCCGCGCTCGCTGGTGATGCTGCTTGCCAGCACATCGTCCCAGCTCAGCATGACGGGGCCGCGGTCCATGGCTTCGCCGGCCACGACTTCGCCGTACTCGTGGACCACCTGGGCTTCGTCGACAACCTTGCGGCGCGCCACCACCTCTGAGCGGTGCACGACGATCCCCACGAAGTCGTCGTACCAGTTCAGCCCGCCCTTGAGATGCAGCACCGGCAGCACGGCCTGCGCTGCGATGGCCAGCGCAACTTCATTGGTGATGGTGAAGCCCTTGGCGCCGTGGAATTCCTTGTCGCGCAGGAACTCGGCCGTCAGCGTGCGCAGGCGTTGCTGGTCGGCGGCGGGCAGGGCGCCGAGAAAGGCGTAGCGCCTGAGCGCGGACTGCCAGGCGGCTTCGGGAATCGGGGGCAGGGCGCGCAGGCGGCGCAGCCACTTGAACATTGGCGGCGGCGGCGCGGCTAGCGCAGATCGACGCGCTGCGCGCCGACGGTGGACAGGCACAGCAGCTGCGCGCGCGGCGGATGCGCTGCCGCATCCCAGTCGCTCAGCACGACGCGGCGCAGGCCGTCGCCCAAGTCGTGATCGGCAGGGCGGTGCGTGTGGCCGTGCACCAGCGTGTGGGCGTTCGCCTGCTGCAGCCAGTTGCGCGCGGCGGCGGTGTCGACGTCGGCCCAGATGGTCGAGGGGTTGCGCTTGCGGTCTTCGCTCTGCACGCGCATGGAACGTGCGAGCGCACGGCGCTCTTCCAGCGGCCTGGCCAGGAATGCGGCCTGCCACTCGGGCGTGCGAACCTGCGCGCGAAACCTGAGGTACTCGGTGTCCTCGAGGCAGAGGATGTCGCCGTGGCTCAGCAGCCATCGTTGGCCGTGCAGCACGAGCACCGTGGGATCGTCGAGCAGCGTGAAGCCGCATCGCGCCGCGAACGCGGGGCCGACGAGGAAGTCGCGGTTGCCGTGCACGAAGAACACCGGCAGCCGCTGCGCGGCGCGGCGCAGCAGCTCGGCGCACTGTGCCTCGAAACCAGCGGAGTCGAGCGAGTCGTCGCCGACCCATACTTCGAACAGGTCGCCGAGGATGATCAGCGCGTCGGCGGGTGTGGTCTGCAGGTAACCCTGCCAGGCTTCGAAGGTGGCGGGCTCGCCGGCCTGCAGGTGCAGGTCGGAAATCAGGTCGACCGTACGCCACGCAGGCGGCGCCACCAGTTCCTTGAACACTGTCGTTGCGACCGCCGCCGGGCTCACAGTCACTCGGCGATGACGACGGCCTTCTCGATCACCACGTCTTCGAGCGGCACGTCGTCGTGGAAGCCCTTGCGGCCCGTCTTCACGGCCTTGATCTTGTCGACCACGTCGGTGCCGTTGATGACCTTGCCGAACACGGCATAGCCCCAGCCCTGGGCCGAAGGTGCGGTGTGGTTCAGGAAGCCGTTGTCGGCCACGTTGATGAAGAACTGCGCGGTGGCCGAGTGGGGCGCGCTGGTGCGGGCCATCGCCACGGTGTAGTTGGCGTTCTTCAGGCCGTTGTTGGCCTCGTTCTCGATCTCGGCGCCGGTGGGCTTTTGCTGCATGCCAGGCTCGAAGCCGCCGCCTTGCACCATGAAGCCGGGGATCACGCGGTGGAACACCGTGTTGTCGTAGTGGCCCTTCTTCACGTACGAGAGGAAGTTCTCGACCGACTTCGGCGCCTTGGCGGCGTCGAGTTCGAGCGTGATCACGCCGTAGTTCTTGATGTGCAGTTCGACTTGGGGATTGCTCATGAGGGGACTCCTGCTTGGGAAATGAATTACTTCGCCACCAGCGTGGCGGACTTGATGGTGACGGCCTCGAGCGGCACGTTCTGCATGCCGCCCTTGTTGCCGGTGGCCACCGCACGGATCTTGTCGACCACGTCGGTGCCGGCGACGACCTTGCCGAACACGGTGTAGCCGTAGCCGTCGGGGTTGGGCGCGTTGAGCGAGTCGTTGTTCTTCACGTTGATGAAGAACTGCGAGGTCGCGGAATTCGGATTGCCGGTGCGGGCCATGGCGATCGTGTATTTGTCGTTCTTCAGGCCGTTGCTCGCTTCCAGCGGAATGGGCGCTCGCGTGGGCTTTTGCTGCATGTCGGCCGTGAAGCCGCCGCCCTGGATCATGAACCCATCGATCACGCGGTGGAAAACCGTGCCGTCGTAGTGCTTGTCCTTGACGTACTGCAGGAAATTCTCGACCGACTTGGGTGCCTTGGCCGCATCGAGTTCGACCACGATGTCGCCGGCCGAGGTGGCCAGCTTGACGTGCGGCGCCGCGGCAGTTTGCGCATGGACCGTGGCTGCGAACGCGAGGGCGGCGGCCAGCGTGAGTGCGCTGCGGCGGCTGAAGCGGGAGAGGGACTGGATCGTCAAATGAGGCTCCGTGTGCGGATGAGGAAACGGGGCCGCGCGGCAGGCACCGTTGCGGCGCCCATGCCGGCGGTGGCGATTACTTGCTGGTGCGGCCGACCGGTTTGCGGATGACCGCCGGCGGTGCGGGCAGGGGGGCCGCCTCGGCTTCGGCCTTCGGCGTGAAGATCTGGCGTATCAGCACGAGCTTGGGCGCAACGCTCACGTTGGTGCTGGCGAACTGTTGCGCACGCACGTATTCCTGGGCAGCGAGACGGGCGTACACGTCGCCGAGGTTCTCGTGCGCCGTGGCGTAGTTCGGGTTGAGCTTGATGGCTTGCTCCAGCGCGGCGCGCGCCTGGTCGAACTTGCTTTGTGACGCGTACAGCGCGGCCAGGTTGTTGTAGGGCTCGGACAACTCGGGGAAGTCCTGCGTGAGTTGCGTGAAGGCGGCGATGGCCTCGGCCTGCTTGTTCTGCTCGGTGAGGATCACGCCGCGCAGGAAGCGCATCTGCGGATCGCGCGGCTTGCCGGCGATGTAGGTGTCGGCCTTGGCGAGCGCCTCGTTCGACTTGCCCTGGCGCAGCATCAGGTTCACGTCGTCGTATTCGTTGGCGTGCGCTGCGGAGCCCCACAGGCTGAAGAGCAGCGCGAAGGCAATGAAGAGTCTGGAGAATGCGGCGTGCTTCATGTAGCCTCGGCGGAAATGGGGGAGATGCGGGCTCGGCGGGCTTGGGGAACACCCGCACGCCGCTCGACGGCAGACGTTTATACTAGGTCGGATTGTAGCCGAGGGGCCATGTCCAACCCCTCGCGACACAGCCCCCGTCACCCCTGAAAAAACACCGTCTTTCGCCCGTGCCGCACGTGCGCGAAACGACGCTTTCCGAGCCTCATGAGTCTGCGCATCTACAACACGCTGTCGCGTGAATTGGAGGAATTCTCCCCATTGCAACCGGGACAGGTGCGCATGTACGTTTGCGGCATGACGGTCTACGACTACTGCCACCTCGGCCACGCCCGCTCGATGATCGCCTTCGACGTGGTGCAGCGCTGGCTCAAGGTGAGCGGCTTCGATGTGACCTATGTGCGCAACATCACCGACATCGACGACAAGATCATCCGCCGCGCCGTGGAAAACGGCGAGAGCATCCGCGCGCTGACCGACCGCATGATCGACGCGCTGCACGAGGACGCCGACGCGCTGGGCATCGAACGCCCCACCCACGAACCCCGCGCCACCGACTACATCCCGCAGATGCTGTCGATGATCGGCACGCTCGAGCAGAAGGGCCTGGCCTATCGCGCCGAGAACGGTGACGTGAACTACGCGGTGCGCAAGTTTCCGGGCTACGGCAAGCTCAGCGGCAAGTCGATCGACGAGTTGCATGCGGGCGAGCGCGTGGCCGTGCTCGACGGCAAGGACGATCCGCTCGACCCGGTGCTCTGGAAGAGCGCTAAGGCCACCGAACCCGACGAGGTGAAGTGGGCCAGCGAATTCGGCGCCGGCCGTCCGGGCTGGCACATCGAGTGCTCGGCCATGGCCTGCGAACTGCTCGGCGAGACGCTCGACATCCACGGCGGCGGCGAAGACCTGCAGTTTCCGCACCACGAGAACGAAATCGCGCAGAGCGAGGGTGCCAACGGCAAGCCGCTGGCCAACTTCTGGATGCACAACGGTTTCATCGTGACCGACAACGAGAAGATGTCCAAGAGCCTGGGCAACTTCTTCCTGATCCGCGATGTGCTCAAGAAGTACGACGCGGAGACCATCCGCTTCTTCGTGCTGCGCGCGCACTACCGGCGCCCGCTCAACTACAGCGACGTGCACCTCGACGATGCGCGCGCCTCGCTCAAGCGGCTGTACACGGCGCTCGATCTTGTGGCGCCGGCCGACGTGAAGATCGACTGGACCGACCCGTACGCCGCGCGCTTCAAGGCCGCGATGGACGAAGACTTCGCAACGCCCGAAGCCGTGGCGGTGCTGTTCGACCTGGCGGGCGAAGTGAACCGCACGCAATCGGCCGCCCAGGCTGGATTGCTGAAGGCATTGGGTGGCTGCGTGCAGATCCTGCAGGACGACCCGAAGGCCTTCCTGCGCGCGGGCGCCACGCTCGACGAGGCCACCATCCAGGGCAGGATCGACGCGCGCGCCGCCGCCAAGGCCGCGAAGAATTTCGCCGAAGCCGATCGCATCCGCCAGGAACTCCTCGAGCAGGGCATCGTGCTCAAGGATTCGCCCACAGGCACGACCTGGGCGGCTGCGCAGTGAACGGAACAACGAACCCCATGCCCGCCACCAAGAAGACCAGCGTTCAGATCTATACGCCGGACTATTGGGAAGAGGCATGCAAGCACCTCTCCCGGAAAGACCGCGTCATGAAGCGGCTCATTCCGAAGTTTGGCGATGCGTGTCTCGAGTCGCGCGGCGACGCGTTCACCACGCTCGCGCGCAGCGTGGTCGGCCAGCAGATCTCGGTGAAGGCCGCGCAGTCGGTCTGGGACAAGTTCGCCGCGCTGCCGCGCAAGCTCACCCCGGCCAACGTGCTCAAGCTCAAGGTCGACGACATGCGCGGAGCAGGGCTCTCGGCGCGCAAGATCGAGTACCTCGTCGACCTGGCCCTGCATTTCGACTCCGGCATGGTCCACGTCGATGCGTGGAAGGACATGTCGGACGAGCTCATCATCGAGGAGCTGGTGGCCATCCGCGGCATCGGCCGCTGGACGGCCGAGATGTTCCTGATCTTTCACCTGATGCGCCCGAACGTGCTGCCCGTGGACGACCTGGGGCTGCTCAACGGCATCAGCGTCAATTATTTTTCCGGCGATCCCGTGAGCCGCAGCGATGCCCGCGACGTCGCCGTGGCCTGGGCGCCATATTGCAGCGTGGCGACTTGGTATATTTGGCGATCACTGGACCCGGTTCCAGTCGCGTATTGAACAACAGGAGAAGACGTTGGCGAAACGAACCTTCCTCGACTTCGAGCAGCCCATTGCTGAACTCGAAACCAAGATCGAAGAATTGCGCTATGTGCAGACCGAATCCGCGGTCGACATCTCTGAAGAGATCGATCAGCTCGGCAAGAAAAGCCAGCAGCTCACCAAGGACATCTACAGCGACCTGACGCCCTGGCAGATCACCAAGATCGCCCGGCATCCGGAGCGCCCGTACACGCTCGACTACGTCAACGAGATCTTCACGGACTTCGTCGAACTGCACGGCGACCGGCACTTTTCCGACGACCTGTCGATCGTGGGCGGCCTTGCGCGCTTCAACGGCGTGCCCTGCATGGTGCTCGGCCACCAGAAGGGCCGCGACACGAAGGAGCGCACAGCGCGCAACTTCGGCATGAGCAAGCCCGAGGGCTACCGCAAGGCCTTGCGCCTGATGAAGATGGCCGAGAAGTTCAAGCTGCCGGTGTTCACCTTCGTGGACACGCCCGGCGCGTACCCCGGCATCGACGCCGAGGAACGCGGCCAGTCGGAAGCCATCGGCCGCAACATCTTCGAGATGGCGCAGCTCGAGGTGCCGATCATCGTCACCATCATCGGCGAAGGCGGCTCCGGCGGCGCGCTGGCCATCTCGGTCGGCGACCAGTTGGTGATGCTGCAGTATTCGATCTATTCGGTGATCAGCCCCGAGGGCTGCGCTTCCATCCTGTGGAAGACCAGCGACAAGGCGCAGGAGGCGGCCGATGCACTGGGCATCACCGCGCACCGCCTCAAGGCGCTGGGCCTGGTCGACAAGATCGTGAACGAGCCCGTCGGCGGCGCGCATCGCGACCATCGGCAGATGGCGGCTTTCCTGAAGCGCGCGCTCAACGACGCGTTCCGCCAGGTCAGCGACCTGAAGACCAAGGAACTGCTGGATCGCCGCTACGAGCGCCTGCAGAGCTACGGCCGCTTCAACGACACCAAGGCCGACAGCGTCAGATAACGCGCGGGCGCTGTCATGAACTCCGCTTTCGAACGCGCCATCGCCGCGTTCGAGCCGGCGCATTGGCCGCTGGCGGTGGGGTTCAGCGGCGGCGCGGATTCAACCGCCTTGCTGGCCGCCTGCGCATCGCGCTGGCCGGGGCAGGTGGTCGCCTTTCATGTGCATCACGGGCTGCAGGCCGCGGCTGACGATTTCGAGCGGCATTGCCGGGCGGTATGCGAGCGCCTGGGCGTGCCGCTGGTCGTCCATCGCGTCGATGCGCGGCATGCGCCCGGCGACAGTCCGGAAGACGCCGCCCGCCGTGCCCGCTACGCGGCGTTCGCCGAGATGGCACGCGCGGATGGGGCGAGGGCGGCTGTCAAATGCGTGGCGCTGGGGCATCACGCCGACGACCAGGTCGAAACCCTGCTGCTGGCGTTGTCGCGCGGCGCGGGCCTCCCGGGGCTTGCTGCCATGCCAGCGCAGGCGCGACGCAACGGGCTCGACATCCGTCGGCCGCTGCTTGCCGTTGCTGGCGCCGACATTCGCGAATGGCTGGCCGGCCGCGGCCTGCCATGGATCGAAGACCCGACCAACGGCGACGCACGCTATACCCGCAACCGGATTCGCTCAGTGCTGATGCCGGCGCTGGAGCAGGCCTTTCCGCAGTTCCGTACGACGTTCGCGCGCAGCATTGGCCATGCCGCACAGGCGCAGCAGCTGTTGGCCGAACTGGCGGCGCAAGACCTGGAAACCGTGGGCAGCCCGCCGCGCATTGCGACGCTGCAGACGCTGTCGCGCGCCCGCCAGGCCAACGTGCTGCGCCACTGGCTGATGCAGTCGCACGGCTGCGCGCCCAGCGCCGCGCAGCTCGACCAGCTGCTCGACCAGGTCCGCGCCTGCACGACGCGCGGCCACCGCATCCACCTCAAGGTGGCCGCCGGTTTCGTCGAGCGGCAGGGCGATTTCCTGCATTGGTACAATGTTTCGCCCTCGCCGAAGACTTTGCTCTGACAGCTTGCAGGGCGCCGCCTTTCAAGCGGCCCTTTCCCTTTCTCTGATTTCACCCATGGCATTGATCGTTCACAAATACGGCGGTACGTCGATGGGCTCGACCGAGCGCATCAAGAATGTCGCCAAGCGCGTCGCCAAATGGGCCCGCGCAGGCCACCAGATGATCGTGGTTCCGAGTGCCATGAGCGGCGAGACCAACCGCCTGCTCGGCCTGGCCAAGGAACTGGCGCCCAGCAAACCCGGCGTGGCCCACAGCCGCGAGCTCGACATGCTGGCCTCGACCGGCGAGCAGGCGTCGTCGGCGCTGCTGGCCATCGCGCTGCAGGCCGAGGGCGTCGAATCCGTGAGCTACGCGGGCTGGCAGGTTTCGGTGCGCACCGATAACTCGTACACCAAGGCCCGCATCGAGAGCATCGACGACGAGCGCGTCATGGCCGACCTGAACGCCGGCAAGGTGGTGGTCATCACCGGCTTCCAGGGCGTGGACGACGACGGCAACATCACCACGCTGGGCCGTGGCGGCAGCGACACCTCGGCCGTGGCCATTGCCGCGGCCATGAAGGCGCACGAATGCCTGATCTATACCGACGTCGACGGTGTCTACACGACCGACCCGCGCGTCGAGCCCGATGCGCGCCGCCTGACCACCGTGAGCTTCGAAGAGATGCTCGAGATGGCGAGCCTGGGCTCCAAGGTGCTGCAGATTCGCTCGGTGGAATTCGCCGGCAAGTACAAGGTGCCGCTGCGTGTGCTTTCGAGCTTCACGCCGTGGGACATCGACATCAATGAAGAGGCCAAGTCCGGCACGCTGATCACATTCGAGGAAGACGAAAACATGGAACAAGCCGTCGTATCCGGCATCGCATTCAACCGCGACGAAGCCAAGATCTCGGTGCTCGGCGTGCCCGACAAGCCCGGCATCGCGTATCACATCCTCGGTGCCGTGGCGGACGCCAACATCGAAGTCGATGTGATCATCCAGAACCTCAGCAAGGACGGCAAGACCGATTTCAGCTTCACCGTGCATCGCAACGAATACGCGAAGACGGTCGACCTGCTGCAGTCGAAGGTCATGCCTTCGCTGGGCGCGACCGAGATCGTCGGCGACACCAAGATCTGCAAGGTCAGCATCGTGGGCATCGGCATGCGCAGCCACGTGGGCGTGGCGAGCAAGATGTTCCGCGTGCTGAGCGAGGAGGGCATCAACATCCAGATGATCTCGACCAGCGAAATCAAGACTTCGGTCGTGATCGACGAAAAATACATGGAATTGGCAGTGCGTGCACTGCACAAAGCCTTCGATCTGGATCAGCCGAGCGCCTAAAGATGGCATAATCTCGGCTTCTTTCAGGAACTGTGACCGAGTGGCCGAAGGTGCTCCCCTGCTAAGGGAGTATGGGGTGTAGAGCCTCATCGAGGGTTCGAATCCCTCCGGTTCCGCCAAGCTGATAAGGCCCCGTTGATCGTTTGATCGGCGGGGCTTTTTTCATGCTCCGGAAAGCTCAGTCCTCAAGAACCTTGGCAGCTGTAGCTGTCCGCCGAATTTACGTCGCCGCTGCCCTTGTATTTCGGGAAGGTCGGGTACCGGCACAAGGGCCGCGCCAGCGTGGCGGCCTTGGTCGCCGGATCGAGCTTCTTCGCCACGATGCTCTGCGCGGAAGGCTTGGCGCCACCTTCTCGCCATTTCACGACAGCGTCCACAAGATCGACGGTGTCAGGGCCGACCCCGCCAGAGCAATGCTGGACGCCCGGCTGGAGAAAGAACTCCATCGAGGCATCCCGCGTGGATGCGCCACCAACCGCGGTCGCGACATCGTTGAAGTACTTGATCGAGCCCTTGTAGCTGATCGCCCAGTCATTCGTTCCGTGAGCAAGGATCATCTTGCCGCCCTGTCCGAAGAAGGAGCGGAGGTCGGGCGTCGCATCGAGCGTGGTGGCCGCGAGGCGCAGTCCCGGAGAGTAGAGCTCCGGATCGAAACCCAGCACGTTGAAAGCCGGCTCGCCCGTGACCCAGTACTTCACCAGGCCGCTGCCGAACATGAACTGGAGGCCGGTGCCGCCGATGGCGGAGCCGGTCACCCACAGGGGCCAGCCCAGGTTCTCGCCGCCGGGCCCCCAGCCGGGATAGACGCTCGTGCTGTCCGCACGCTTGAGTTCGGAATAGATCGTCTTGGCCGTCGCTATCTGCTGGTCGGTCAGGCAGGTTTCCGCATCCCCTGCCGTGCAGCGCAACACCGCCGGGTCGAAGGTGCAGGCGGCCTGATTGCTCACGATGCCGTCCGCAATGCCGTCAAGCGCATCGCACTGCGCGGTGACGGTGTTGCCGATGAGCGAGGCCTTTGCATCGCTGAGCTGCCCACCGGGTGCCGCGAGAGCCTTTCCGTTCGCAACGAAGGCCTGGAACAGTTCGGTGAAAGAGTAGGCCGGTGCACGCACGACGATGCCGTCGAAGTCGTTCGGGAAGCGCGTGGCCTGGATCAGCGCCTCTCTGCCGCCGTTGGAGCAACCTTCGAAGTAGCTGAACGCGGCATCCGAGCCATAGCGCTGGCGAACGATCTCCTTGGTGACCTCATTGACCGAGTGGATCGAGAGATAGCCGAAGTCCGCCTGTGCCGTGGAATTGTTCAGGAAAACCGAGGCGTCCAAGGCGTCTCCCTGACGCCCTCCGTCCGAGGCCACGAGCACGTAGCCTGCGGTGGACCCGCTGGGCGAGATGGGCGTGATGTTGATGCTGCCGTCCCAGCCGCCACCGCCGGAATACAGGAGCTTGTTGTTCCACGCGGTGGGGAGGTGCACCTCGAAGTTGAGCGTGCCATGAAGAGTGCCCGTGACCTTGCAGTACTCCGCGGAGTCTGCTGTTGCGGCGAGGAGCTTGGCGTCTTTCAGCGACGCACCGGCGAGCGAGGCGCCGGCGAAGGCCGTGCACTTCTCCTGCGCTGACGCGACCGGGGCTGGCGCGGGCGCCGGCGGCGGGGTCGATGTCGGCGCAGGCGTGGGGAACAACACCGGCAGGTTGCTCCCGCCACCGCCACCACCGCAAGCCGCCAGCATGATGGGGATGCACGCAAGAGTGCAGCGCGCCATCGAGAGAGGGTTTTTCATGATTTGTCTCCTGTTCGTACTGCCACATAAACTCAGGCGGCCCGGACCATCGCCTGCGCAGCGCATGCTAGGCACTACGGTCGAGGAAGAAAGTCTTTCCAATGACAAAGCACGTGCAGACCATTGCCATGCTGCGAGCGGCTGCCTGGGCTCGCGGCTTGTCGCAAGAACAGCTTCAGCGCGTCGAGCAGGAAACGCAGGATCGTTTCTATTCGGCCGGCGAAATCGTCTGTCAGAAATCGAGCCCGGCCACGCATTGGATCGGGGTCGTCGAAGGCATGGTCAAGGTGGATGTTCTTTCGGCGGATGGCAGAAGCACCACTTTGACCGGGGTATCCGATGGAGGTTGGCTCGGGGAAGGATCCGTGCTGAAGGGAGAGTCGCGTCCCTACGGCGTTGCGGCGCTACGAGACAGCCGCATCGCATTGATGCCGAGCTCGACCTTCCACTACCTGGTCGCCAACAGCCTGACCTTCTGCCATTTCATGATCGACCAGCTCAACGCAAGGCTTGGCCAGTTCATCGCCCTCGCTGAAGGCTATCGGATGCATGACATCAATTCGCGAGTGGCGCACTGCCTAGCCGAACTCTTCAACCCCCAGCTCAATCCCCAGACCAATCCTGTGCTGCACATATCGCAGGAAGAGATCGGTCGGCTGGCCGGCATCTCGCGCCAGATCGCCCACCGCGCGCTGCACGAACTCGAGGACGCGGGCCTGCTTCACATCCGCTACGGCAGCATCGACGTGCTGGATGTCGACGGCCTGCGGCTGTATGCGCGCGAACACGCGGAGTAAGGGCCTTGGGCTATTCGATGGCCGCCACCTCGGACTTGCTGACGGGTTGCCAACCCCCGCCCAGTGCCTTGAAGGCAGTCACCGCGGCGCGTGCCGATTCGGTTTGCGCCTGGGCCCGTGCATCGGAGGCGCGCAGCAGGTTCTCGTCTGCCTGCAGCACTTCGATCAAGCTGACCACGCCTTTCTGGTAGGCCGCGAATGAAGCGCCTCGCGCGCGGCCGAGCGAATCCACGCCCTGCGCGAGCGTGCTGGCCTGCTCCTCGCGCTTGACCAGCGCCGAGAAGGCGTTTTCCACGTCCTCGGTGGCGCGCAGCACGGCCAGCCGATACGCGGCGAGCATCTCCGCATCCTGTCCCTTGGCGAGGTCGATCTGCGCGTCGATGCGGCCAAAGTCGAACAGGCGCCAGCGCAGGCCCAGCACCCCGGCGGCCTGGTTGGCACCGCCGGTGAACAGGTGGCCGCCGGACACCGACGTCGCACTGCCGATCAGCCCGCTCAGCGAGAACTTGGGGTAGTACTCCGCGATGGCGACCCCGATCCGGGCGTTCGCTGCGGCGAGGCGGCGCTCGGCCGCGATCAGGTCGGGCCGTCGCCTGAGCAACTCGCCCGGCGATCCCGAGTCCCTGATCTGCGGGGCGACCGGAATGGCACCGGCCTCGGCCAGTTCCGCCCGATGCGTGCCCGGCGGCGAGCCCAGCATCACATCCAGCGCGTTCATGGCCGCGTCCAGGCCTGCCTCCAGGACCGGGACGGAGGCGCCGACCTGGGCAAGCGCACCTTCGGCCTGCCGCACCTGAAGTTCAGCCGTCAGCCCTTTGCCATAGAGAAGATTGACTGTGGAGAGCAGGTCCCGCTGCGTGCGCACCTGCCGGCGCGCCACGTCGAGCCGGGTCTGCAGCCCCCGGATGCTGATGTAGATATCGGCGGTCTGTGCCGCCACCGCCAACCGGGTGGCGGCCGCGCCTGCTTCCGAAGCCCGGTAATCCGCCTGCGCCGCCTCGCGTCCACGGCGCAGGCCGCCGAACACGTCCAGTTCCCAGCTCGCGCCGAGATTGGCCTCGTAGGCGCTGCCGTAACGATCGAAACCGGGCCTCGAGTTCAACACCTGTCCCAGGGGCGTTTCAACCGACTGGTAGGCCCTGGCCGCCTGGCCGCTGACATTTCCGGAAGGCAGCAGGGCGGCATTCGCCGCCCCGAGTCCTGCACGCGCCTGGGCCACGCGCGCGGACGCCTGCGCGAGGTCGAGGTTCTGCTCCAGCGCCAGCGTGACGAACCGGGCCAGTTGCGGGTCGCCGAAACCCATCCACCATGCGGTGAGATCGGCATTGGAGGTGGCGGGGCGTCGATCGACGGCGGCTTGGCCCATGTAGCGTTCGGGCAAGGGCGCCTCGGGCCGGGCATAGTCGGGGCCGACTGTGCAGCCTGCAGCGAGGCTGGCAACGAAGAGCGTGGCAAGGGTGCGTTGGAGCATGGCTTCTTCCGGAAGATGGGAAAGAAAAACGTGATCAATTGAGTGACTATAATTCAATATGGTCACTTGTTGTTGATTTTCAGGGGAGGCGCTAAGCTTCAGGCATGAGCAAAGCCACCCTTCCTTCCGTTTCGGCGCGCGGCCCGGCCGACCACGACGTGCGGGACCAGATCGTTCTCGCGGCCACGGAGCACTTCAGTCGGTATGGCTACGAGAAGACCACTGTTTCCGACCTCGCCAAGGCCATCGGTTTCTCCAAGGCCTACATCTACAAGTTCTTCGAGTCCAAGCAGGCCATCGGCGAGATGATCTGTGCGAACTGCCTGCGCGAGATCGAGGCCGAGATCCGGGCGGCCGTCGAAGGCGCCGATCGCCCTCCCGAGAAGCTGCGCCGTATGTTCAAGGCGGTGGTCGAGGCCAGCCTTCGCCTGTTCTCCGAGGATCGCAAGCTCTACGAGATCGCGATTTCTGCGGCGACCGAGCGCTGGCAGTCGGCGCTCACGCATGAAGAGTGCATTCGGCAGTTGCTCCACGACATCTTGCGTGAAGGCCGTGAAATGGGGGAGTTCGAGCGCAAGACGCCGCTGGACGAGGCAGCGGGGGCCATCTATCTCGTCATGCACCCCTACATCAATCCGCTGCTTCTGCAGCACAGCTTCGACCACACGGCCGAAGCGCCGGCACAACTGTCGGGCCTGGTGCTGCGCAGCCTGTCGCCTTGAGGAAAAGATGGATGTGACTATTGACTGAATTAGTCACTAGTATCAAAATGACGGTCCCGATCACTTCGTCACTGGGACTCTCATGCTCTGGCGCCGCCTTGCCACTTCTGCAGTCATCTGCGCATTGCCGTTGGCGTTGGTCGCTTGCGGCGAAGCAACGCCCTCCGATCCACGCACGCAGGCGCCGCAGGTGCGTGTCACCTCCGTCCAGGGGGCCGGCGCCGCATCGCGCGCCTTCACCGGCACCGTAGCCGCCCGGGTCCAGAGCGACCTGGGTTTTCGCGTCCCCGGCAAGGTGCTGGAGCGCCTGGTGGATGCGGGGCAGGCCGTCAAGCGCGGCCAGTTGCTCATGCGCATCGACCCCGCCGACCTGAAGCTCGCGGCCCATGCCCAACAGGAGGCGGTTGCCGCTGCTCGGGCGCGCTCGCGGCAGACGGCGGAGGACGAAGCCCGCTACCGCGACCTGCGGGGTACCGGTGCGATCTCGGCCTCGGCCTACGACCAGGCCTTGGCGGCCGCGGACGCCGCCAAGGCCCAGCTCAGCGCCGCCGAGGCCCAGGCCGACGTGGCCCGCAATGCGAGCCGCTATGCGGAACTGGTGGCGGACGGCGATGGCGTCGTCATGGAGACGCTGGTCGAGCCCGGTCAGGTCGTCGCCAGCGGACAGGTCGTGGTGCGCGTGGCCCGCGTCGGAGCGCGCGAAGCCGTGGTCCAGTTGCCCGAAACCCTGCGGCCGGCGGTCGGTTCCGCCGGGCAGGCCACGCTCTTCGGCAAGGAGGGCGTGGCGGTGCCGGCCACGCTGCGGCAACTCTCGGACGCCGCGGACCGGCTGACCCGCACCTTCGAGGCGCGTTATGTGCTCAAGGGCGAGCTCGCCAATGCCCCGCTGGGGGCCACGGTCACCATCCGGATTCCGGACGGGCTTCCCGCCGCGCAAGGCGGCCTGCAGGTGCCGATCGGCGCCCTGTTCGACGCGGGCAAGGGGCCGGGCGTGTGGGTCGTCAGCGGCGAACCGGCGAAGGTCAACTGGCGGCCCGTCATGGTCGAGCACCTCGATGACGATGGCGCGCGCGTTGCCGGCTCGCTCAAGCAAGGCGACCGGATCGTCGCGCTCGGCGCGCACCTGCTGCGCGAAGGCGAGCAAGTGCGTGTGGCGGGTCAGGCCGCTGCGGCGGAGGGAGTCCGTCCGTGAGCGAAGGCCGCTTCAACCTGTCGGCGCTCGCAGTGCGCGAGCGCTCGGTCACCCTGTTCCTGATCTTCCTGATCTCGCTCGCGGGTCTTGTCTCGTTCTTCAAGTTGGGTCGGGCGGAAGACCCCGCCTTCACGGTGAAGGTGATGACCATCATCACCGCTTGGCCCGGCGCCACGGCGCAGGAAATGCAGGACCAGGTGGCCGAGAAGATCGAGAAGCGCCTGCAGGAGCTGCGCTGGTACGACCGCTCCGAGACCTACACCCGGCCAGGCCTGGCCTTCACGACCCTGACCCTGCTCGACAGCACGCCGCCTTCGCAGGTGCAGGAGCAGTTCTACCAGGCTCGCAAGAAAGTCGGCGACGAGGCGGGCAACCTTCCGTCCGGCGTGATCGGACCGATGGTCAATGACGAATACGCGGACGTCACCTTCGCGCTGTACGCACTGAAGGCGAAAGGCGAGGCGCAGCGCCTGCTGGTGCGCGACGCGGAGGCGCTGCGCCAGCGCCTCCTGCATGTGCCGGGCGTGAAGAAGGTCAACATCGCCGGCGAGCAGTCCGAGCGAATCTATGTCGAGTTCTCGCACGAGCGCCTGGCAACCCTGGGCATCGGCCCGCAGGACGTGTTCGCCGCGCTCAATGGCCAGAATGCCTTGACGCCGGCGGGCTCCGTCGAAACCAAGGGACCCCAGGTGTTCATCCGCCTGGACGGCTCTTTCGATGAACTGCAGAAGATCCGCGACACGCCGGTCGTGGCACAGGGGCGCACCCTGAAGCTGTCGGACATTGCCACCGTCAAGCGCGGCTACGAAGACCCGGCGACCTTCATGATCCGCAACGGCGGCGAGCCTGCCCTGCTGCTGGGCGTCGTCATGCGGGACGGCTGGAACGGGCTCGACCTGGGCAAGGCGCTGGATGGGGAGGTGGGTGCGATCAACGCCGGGCTGCCGTTGGGTATGAGCCTGGCCAAGGTCACGGACCAGGCCGTCAACATCAGCGCCGCGGTCGACGAGTTCATGGTCAAGTTCTTTGCTGCGCTGCTGGTGGTCATGCTGGTGAGTTTCGTGAGCATGGGCTGGCGCGCGGGCCTGGTGGTGGCCGCGGCCGTGCCGCTGACATTGGCGATCGTCTTCGTGGTGATGGCCGCGACCGGCAAAAACTTCGACCGCATCACGCTCGGGTCGCTGATCCTCGCGCTGGGCCTCCTGGTGGACGACGCCATCATCGCCATCGAGATGATGGTGGTGAAGATGGAAGAGGGCTACAGCCGCGTCGCTGCCTCCGCCTATGCCTGGAGCCATACCGCGGCGCCGATGCTCTCGGGCACGCTGGTCACGGCCGTCGGCTTCATGCCCAACGGCTTCGCGCCATCGACCGCGGGCGAATACACCAGCAACATGTTCTGGATCGTCGGTATCGCACTGATCGCGTCCTGGGTCGTCGCCGTGGTTTTCACCCCCTACCTGGGCGTCAAGCTGCTGCCTGATTTCAAGAAGGTCGAGGGCGGCCATGCCGCCATTTACGACACGCCGCGCTACAACCGCCTGCGCGCGGTGCTCGGGCGCGTCATTGCGCGCAAGTGGCTGGTCGCCGGCGCGGTGGTGGGCCTCTTCGTCGCGGCCATCCTGGGCATGGGACTGGTCAAGAAGCAGTTCTTCCCGATCTCCGACCGGCCCGAAGTCCTGGTCGAGGTGCAGATGCCTTATGGCACTTCGATCACGCAGACCAGCGACGCCGCGGCGAAGGTGGAGGCATGGCTGGCCACGCAGAAAGAAGCGCAAATCGTCACAGCCTACATCGGGCAGGGCGCGCCGCGTTTCTACTTCGCGATGGGTCCGGAGCTGCCCGATCCGTCGTTCGCCAAGATCGTGGTGCGAACGGGCAGCCAGGAAGAGCGCGACGCGCTGAAGCACCGGCTTCGCCAGGCGATCGCCGATGGCCTGGCCCCCGAAGCGCGCCTGCGTGTCACCCAGCTCGTGTTCGGTCCCTATTCGCCGTTCCCTGTCGCCTACCGGGTCATGGGGCCGGACCCGGACAAGCTGCGCCAGATCGCGGCCGAGGTGCAGCAGGTCATGGATGCCAGTCCGACGATGCGCACGGTCAACACCGACTGGGGAACGCGCACGCCCACGCTGCACTTCACCTTGCACCAGGACCGGCTGCAGGCCGTGGGGCTGAGCTCCAGCGCGGTGGCGCAGCAGCTGCAGTTCTTCCTGAGCGGCGTGCCCGTCACCGCGGTGCGCGAGGACATCCGCACGGTGCAGGTCGTGGCCCGCTCGGCCGGTGCCACCCGGCTCGATCCGGCGAGGATCGCGGACTTCACGCTGTCCGGCGCCAACGGGCAACGCATCCCGCTGTCGCAAGTGGGCGAAGTCGACGTGCGCATGGAAGAGCCGGTCATGCGACGGCGCGACCGCATGCCCACGATCACCGTGCATGGCGACATCGCCGATGGCTTGCAGCCGCCGGACGTGTCGACGGCCATCACCAGGCAACTGCAGTCCATCATGGACAAGCTGCCGGCCGGCTACCGCATCGAGGAGGCCGGCTCCATCGAGGAATCGGGCAAGGCGACCAAGGCCATGCTGCCGCTGTTCCCGATCATGCTGGCGATCACGCTGCTCATCATCATCCTGCAGGTGCGGTCCCTCTCCGCGATGGTCATGGTCTTCCTGACCAGTCCGCTGGGCTTGATCGGCGTGGTGCCGACGCTGATTCTTTTTCGGGAGCCTTTCGGCATCAATGCGCTGGTCGGCCTGGTGGCGCTGTCGGGCATCCTGATGCGCAACACGCTGATCCTGATCGGGCAGATCCACCACAACCAGCAAGAGGGGCTCGATCCGTTCCGCTCGGTCGTCGAAGCCACCGTGCAGCGTGCGCGGCCGGTGGTCCTGACGGCGCTCGCCGCGATCCTGGCCTTCATCCCCCTGACCCATTCGGTGTTCTGGGGAGCGCTCGCCTACACACTGATCGGTGGCACTTTGGCGGGAACGGTGTTGACGCTGGTGTTCCTGCCGGCCATGTACTCCATCTGGTTCAGGATCAGACCCGCCCACGGCAGCCAGCCTGCGCACTGATCCGCTCTTCACCCCATTCACCTGTATCGAGGAACTGCAATGTCGAATTCAACAGTGGTCGTGGTCACCGGCGTGTCGTCGGGCATCGGACGCGCCGCCGCACAGAAGTTTGCCGAGCGGGGTTGCCAGGTATTCGGCACCGTACGCAACCTTGCGAAAACGCCAGAATTGCGCGGCGTCGAGCTTGTCGAGATGGATGTCCGCGACGAAGCTTCCGTCCAGGCTGGAGTTCGATCCATCATCGACCGGACCGCGCGCATCGACGTGCTCGTCAACAGCGCAGGAACGACGATGATCGGCGCGGTGGAGGAGACCGCGACGGCCGAGGCCGCGGCGCTGCTCGACACCAACGTGCTCGGTATCCTGCGCACGACCCAGGCTGTGCTCCCGCACATGCGGGCACAGCATCGCGGAAGGATCGTCAACATCAGTTCGGTGCTCGGCTTTCTTCCGGCTCCGTACATGGGCCTCTACTCGGCGTCCAAGCATGCCGTGGAGGGGCTGTCCGAAACGCTGGACCATGAGGTTCGCCAGTTCGGCGTGCGCGTCACGCTCGTCGAGCCGTCTTACACCAAGACCAACCTGGATATCAATTCGCCGCATGCAAAGTCAAAGATCGCGGCCTATGACCGCGAACGCGACGTCGTAGCGCGCTCCATCGCCAGCAGCGTCAACGGTGCACCCGAACCCGATGGCGTGGCAAACACGATCGTCGAAGCGGCGATTGGCGCGTGGCGCATGCGTTGGACTCCACCGGGCCAGGCATCTTTGCTAAGCAAATTGCGTCGCTTCATGCCGGCTGGTCCTGTCGATGCAAGCTTGAGAAAGAAACTCGGACTCGCCTGAAACATCGAAAGGCGGATCGGCCATCGGCCGATCCCACGCAAAGTCTTGCAAGGAAGGAGATGCTTTGGACAGCTTGGATCTTTTGCGAACCTTCAGCGAGGTTGCAGTTTCAGGCAGCTTCTCGCGCGCCGCCGAGCATCTGGAGATGTCGAGAGGAACCGTGAGCAAATACATCGCGACGCTCGAGGGGCGTTTCGGTGTCCGGCTGCTGAACAGGAACAGCCACGCTGTCAGTCTTACAGATGCCGGCGTGTTGCTGCTCGAAAGAAGCAAGCCCATGTTGGAGCTGGCCGACATAACGCGCGCGGAACTCCAGGAACGAGCGCTGACGCCCAGTGGGCGCCTGCGTATCTCCGCACCGCATGGCATCGATCAGACGGAGCTTCCGGCGCTGGTCAATACTTTCTTGGGCCACTATCCGGAAGTCAGCGTAAGCCTTGTTCTGACCAATCGCCAGGTCGATCTGGCGGCAGAGGGGATCGACATAGCCCTGCGTTTCGGGCCGACTGCGAACGAGAACCTCATCGTCCGCAAGTTGCTTCTGATGGATCTGACGGTGTGCGCGTCTCCGATGTACTGGAAAAACCGAGGAGTTCCAGCGCACCCCGGCGATCTTGCAAATCACGATGCGCTGGTAAGCGTCCATCTGAACCCCCTATCGAAGTGGCGATTTCAAGTCGACGGAGAACCATTGGAGGTTGCGGTGCGCGGCCGACTGGACGCGACAGAAGCCGGGCCGTTGATCCAGGCCGCGTTGCGGGGCGCGGGCGTCCTGTACCTGCCGTCGGTGATGCTGAGGCCGTACATCGAGAGCGGCCGCCTCGTCCCGGCATTGACGGAGTTCGTTCGCAGCGACATGTGGCTCTCTGCGGTCTATCTGCAGCGGCGACACAGTACCGCGGTCCAGCGCGCCTTTCTGAGCTTTCTCGAGGACCGGATCAGTCCTCTGCGGTCTCCACGCAGAACTTGAGCCAAGGCGAGAAAGCGAAGTTTCCGCCTTGAAGACACGACGTTGCTGCATGCGCGTACCAAGATGGCGGGAAGGCGCCAGAAAATCGCACACGCAGGCAACAAATTTCAGAGCAGTGAAAGTTTGAGCCGAGCAAGGATCGACACTCAACTCTCAAGGACAGACATGAAGAAAATTCAAATTGTTCAAGGCGCCATTCTTGCGCTTCTTTTCGCTTCGGCCGCTCAGGCGGAAACCTACGACGGCGTGCTTCAAGGTTCCAGCGTTCGCTCCCGGGCAGACGTCGACGCAGAGGCCGCAACCGTCGCGCAGAAGGAAGATCTTTACAGGGAATCGGCATCGAGCGGAGTCATCGCACCGCTCGGGTCTTCAAAGTCCCGGGATGTCGTCAATGCCGAAGCAGTCAAGGAAGCCCATTCCGCCAATCAGAATCTCACTGGCAAGGCCTATTACAGGGATGCCATTCCTTCCCAGTACCAGAGTCGGCCGCAGCTGGTGAACGCGGCGAAGTAGGAATGTGGTCAGCGGACCCCGTTGCCTGGAACGTCATGCCGCGTGTGGCTCCCGCTGCAGCGGCAGCCACAGCACGAACCGCGTTCCCGTCGGTTTCGATTCCCAACGGACCACAGCCTTGATCGCCTGCGCCCGCCGCCGCTGGTTCTGCAGGCCCCGTCCGGATGCGGACGGATTGCCCATCACCTTCTGGACGTCGAAGCCCTGGCCGTTGTCCTCGATCGTCACCTGCACACCCGCGCCCTCCAGCGAGGTGCCAACGCGTATCTCCGTAGCGCGCGTGTGCCGCAAGATGTTCGAGATGCTTTCCTGCACGATGCGCAGGATGTGCAGCGCGCTGGAGGGATCGAGCCAGCCCAGGGCCGGCAACTCCTGCACTTCCCATCGCAGCGAAACACCAGTGCCTTCGAGCCGCGGCTCCAGCCGGTAGCGCAGCGTGGCCAGCAGCAGCAGCAGGTCGGCCTCGACCGGCTCCAGGGAGTCGAGCGCGAGCCTCAGGTCGTCCAGGCAGCTCTTGAGGATCTGCGAGACCTTGTCGTCGCTCATGCCGCCGCTCTCGACCGAGCGGATCGCGCTGATCAGCGAAGAGCCGAGCCCGTCGTGCATGTCCTGCATCAGGCGCTGGCGCTCGTCGCTGATGGTCTGCAGGCGCTCGACCTCGCGCAGCCGCTGGTGGCTCAGCTCGAGTTCGGCCTCGCGTTTCTGCAGGCGCTGCGCAAGGCTCGCGTTGAGCTGCTCGACCTCGCCGATGGCGTGCATGTAGCGGCGGTACATCAGCACGCCGAATACGCTGAAAGTGACGGCGTTGGTGTACGCCCCCATGTACCAACCCTCGGGGCTGATGAAGTTGTTCTGCAGAAGCCAGTCGGTAAGGCCCAGCAGCACGCAGATGCCGATCCCTACCGCCACCAGCCGGCCTTCGTTTGAGCGGCGCCATGCGCTGACGCCGCCCACCAGGCAGACCGCCGCGCCCAGCAGTGCCGCGACCGCGTAGATCAGCGGCGTGACCCGGGGGGTGTTCTGCACGATGGACAGGCCGGGCATCGTGACGATGCCGATGGCGGTGGTTGCCACGACCACGCCGCAAGTCAGCGCTTTGAGCTGCCGGCCGTGCAATTGGCGCAGGAAGAAGTGCACGATCATCACCAGCCAGAAAAGCGAGTTGACGGTCAGCCAGGCGAACCAGTCGTTCGCTATCGGCAGGCTCACGTAGAAATGCAGCCCCCGCATGAAAGAGGTGGCTGAGAGGTTGAAGAACAGCAGGTAGGCCGTTTCGTCGCGGCGCCTGAACCACACGAACAGGGCGAACACGCCCACGGTCATGAAGGCCGCACTGAGCAGTGCCGGCAGCTCCTGCTGCAGCCACTGGCGCATGCCGTAGCGGCCTCTCAGCGCGTCGATGGGGCCGATCCACAGCGACGACAGCGCCACCTGGGCACCCCGGGTGTGCTCCAGGCGCAGGAGGATCTCGCTGGGCGGCTTGCTGCCGGCGCCGTCGTCCAGCTGGACCCACAGCGGAGTGCGGGTGCTGTTCCATAGCGGACCCGACTGCTGCGCCCGGTGGACCAGATGGCCATCGGCGTAGACCGCGATGGTGCCGTCGGTCTTGATCCGGATGCCATACAGCGCAAGCGGCCCGGGGTTGGGCGGCAGGCCGCGCACGGACAGCCTGATCCAGGTCGTGCGCGTCGTCCTTGTGGAAGTGGCCTCTGCCTGTCGCAGCAGCGCAATGGGAAGGGCGAGGGGCAGTTCGACCTGCTTCCAGGTGTTCGGCAGGGTGCTGCTGTCCTGAAGAGGCGCTGGATTGCTGAAGCCAGGCGCGTCGTCGACCTGCCAGTCGGCCCGCGTGAGGTGCAACAGCGCATCGGACTGCTGCGAGCCGACCGCTCCGACCAGCAAGACACCGATGACGCCCAGCAATGCCATCGAAACGACGAGCACCACGTTGGCGAAGAAGGGCGCGGGACGGTAGGTCAAGGGAAGTTCGGATGGGCAGCGTTCAGAACCGACGCGAACGAGATGTAACCTATTTTCTCATTTTGTAATCCAACTTCGAGACGTGCGCCGTCGTGCATTCACGACAAGGTGATTCAGGAGTAACTATATGTATGGTTAAATCCCGCAACTATCGCGAAGAAGACGAGGGATTGCATGAAGCTGCTGCTGAGCATTGTGTTCGCCGCCGTGGGCCTGGCCGGTTGCGCCAGCGCACCGCCGACACCCACCGAACCCGGAACGGGCACAGGCACTTCCTATGTGCCCATGGTCGCCATGGAGGGCGTGGACAAGGCGCGCTACGACAACGACGTGGCGGCATGCCGCACGGCATCGACCCGCATCACGGCCCGCAGCGAAACCGGCGACGCCATGTGGGGCGCGCTGGGCGTCGGGCTGATCACGGTGTACGGGCAGGGTATCGTCGCTGCAGCCTCTTACACCGGCATCACCGCCGCCGTCATCGACTGGAACGGCCGCCCTGATCCGGAACTGATCGCCGAGCACCAGCAGATCGCGATCGTGCATTGCATGGCCAAGCGCGGCTATCGCAACCTCGACCCCAACGTGCGCGAATCGTTCTACGGCAACACCTTCACCCCGGGCGTCATTGCGAAGCCCCGCCGTACCGGCGTCGACACCTACAACGTCGAGACGCTCGCCAAGGCCGGCCGCTGCAACCTGCAGCCGCGCGCCGAGCTCACGGCCAAGGGCCCCGGCTACGAGAACTACAACGTGCCCTGCGACAACGGCGGAACCTGGGCCGTGCGTTGCGAGTTCGGCCAGTGCCGCGTGCTGGCGCAGGCACCAACCCGCCGCTCCTGAGCTTCGACGGCCCCGCGCGGGGCCGGCAAGCTCACTTGACGATCATTCCCTTGAGCGCCGGGTCCGGCGGCGGCGGCTTGAGCTTCATCTGCCGCATCGTCTTCACCAGCAGCTGCGCGATCATCACGTTGCGATGCCGCTTGCTGTTGGCGGGCACCACGTACCAAGGCGCGTGATCGGTCGATGTGGCGCCCAGCGCGGTCTCGTAGGCCTGCTGGTAGGCGCTCCACTTGGTGCGCACCGCGAGGTCGTCCATGCTGAACTTCCATTGCTTGCCGAGCGTATCGATCCGGGCCTGCAGGCGCTCCCGCTGCTCGTCCTTGTCGATGTGCAGCATGCACTTGACGATCACCGTGCCGGTTTCGGTGAGCAGCCGCTCGAAGTCGTTGATCTGGGCGTAGCGGCGTTTCGCCTCGGCCTTGTCGATCCAGCCCTCGACCACGGGAACGAGCACGTCTTCGTAGTGGCTGCGGTTCCACACCATGATCTCGCCGGTGCGCGGCACGGCGGCATGGCAGCGCCAGAGGTAGTCGTGTGCGCGTTCCTCGTCGTTCGGCGCCTTGAAGGCCGTCACGCGCACGCCCAGCGGCGAGGTGCGCGAGAACACCCAGCGCACGGTGCCGTCCTTGCCGCTGGTGTCCATGCCCTGCAGCACCAGCAGCAGCTTGCGCCGCCCCTCGGCGTGCAGCACGTCCTGCAACTCGTCGAGCTCGACGGCCAGGGCGTCGAGTTCGGCGCGCTGCAAGGCCTCGTCGCCATGGCAGAACGACGTGTCGTCGGGGTCGATGTGCGAGAGCTTGAACTTGCCGCCGGCGCGGTATTTCTTGAAGCTGGCCATGAAGCGGGACTCCGTGAAGAAAAAGAGCCGACAGCGTACGCGATCGATCAGCGCTCGTCGTCTTCGGGGGGCAGCGAGGCGCTCCAGCGGTCGTCCCATTCGGCATACCGGCGCGCGGCGCCGTCGAGCTCGCGCCGGTCGCGCTTGGTGGGGCGGCCCTGTTCGATGGCCAGGGCCGGTTCGGTGCCCGCGCGGCGCTGCTCCCGGAAGGCGGCCTGCGCCGCGAGGCTCTCGGCGGTTTCCTCGTAGAGCTGCTGCGCCACCGGCGCCGGCCCGCGCTGGCCGCTGAGACCGCGCACCGTCACGGTCCGCGTCAGCGGGCCCATGCGCATGGCCACGGTGTCGCCGGGCTTGACCTCGCGCGATGCCTTGGCGACGTCGCCATTCACCTGCACGCGGTTCTTGCCGATTTCCTCCGCGGCCAGCGAGCGCGTCTTGAAGAAGCGGGCGGCCCAGAGCCATTTGTCGATGCGCAGACGGTCCATGGATGTCGAAGAGTGGGTGTCAGGAATTGTGCCCCGACAGCGGCAGATGCACGACCGCGTCCAGCCCGATCACCTGTTCGGCCCCGTTGTGCGCGTCCGGCTCGCAGCGGTTGTCGAGGCTGATGCGCCCGCCGAGCGCCAGCACGATCTCGCGGCAGATCGCCAGTCCCAGCCCGGAACCGCTCGACGCGCTGCCGGCGGAGAAGGGCGCGAACAGGCGCTGCCGCAGCTCGGGCGAGATGCCGGGGCCGCAGTCGCGCACGGTGAGCACCGCGTCATCGCCCTCGGCGCGCACCGAGACCGACAGCGCAGCGCCCATGGGGCTCTGCTTGATCGCGTTGTGCAGCAGGTTGCGCGTGAGCTCCTGCAGCATCCAATGATGGGCGCGCACCGGCACGGGCTCGTCGATGGCGAGCTCGAAGTCGAGCGCCTTGTCGGCCACCAGCGGCGACAGGTCGAGCGCGATCTGCCGCGCCACCTCGCCGAAGTCGAGCGTCACCGACTCCGGCTGCTGGCGCAGCTGCTCCACCTTGGCGAGCGACAGCATCTGGTTGGCCAGCGTGGTGGCGCGCTCCACCGTGTGGCTGATCTCGCCGAACGCCTGCTCGGGAGCGACGTCGCCGCGCCGCGCCGACTGCACCTGGGCCTTCAGCACGGCCAGCGGCGTGCGCAGCTGGTGGGCGCTGTCGCGCACGAAGCGCTTCTGGTGGTCGAGCAGCCGCTGCAGCCGGCCCATCACCTGCGTGGTGGCGTCGATCAGCGGGCGCAGCTCGCGCGGCGCATCGGGCGCGTCGATGGGCGAGAGGTCGTCGGCCGGGCGCTTCTCGATGGCTTCGCCCAGCTCGCGCACCGGCCGCGTGGCGCGCTGCACCACGAACACCGTGACCAGCGCGATCACGCCCATCAGCAGCAGCTGGCGCCACAGCATGTCGAGCAGCAGCTTGCGCACCAGGGTTTCGCGCAGCTCCAGCGTCTCGGCCACCTGCACCACGGCCATGCCGCGGCCGGTGGCGCTCGCCACCGGCTGCAGCAGCACGGCGACCCGCACCGGCTGGTTGCGGAATTGCGCGTCGTAGAAGTCGACCAGCGCCGCATACGCGCCGCGGTCCGGAATGCGGCCGCGCCAGAAGGGAAGCTCGGCAAAGCCCGAGATCAGCTTGCCGTCGAGCGCCGAGACCCGGTAGAACAGCCGGCTGCGGTTGTCGGCCTCGAAGGCCTCCAGTGCGGAGTAGGGCACGATGGCCCGCAACCGCGCCATGTCGTCGTAGCCCTCCACGTCGAGCTGTTCGCCGATGGTCTTGGCCGACGCGAGCAATGTGCGGTCGTAGGCCGTGGTGGCGGCCGCGAGGCTCTGGCGGTACAGGCTCACGCTGTTGATCACGATGAACACCGCAATCGGCGCGAGGATGCCGAGCAGCAGCCGTGCGCGCAACGAGATCGCGCGGGTCATCGAATGGGCCTGCAGCTCGGGGAACGCCGCGGAACCGGCTTTGCCGGGCCGCAGGCGTTGCCCCCTGCAAGGGGGTTGGCGAAGCGACACGAAGTGCGCGCAGCCTGGGGGTGAATCATGTCTCGGGGCGCAGCAGGTAGCCCAGCCCGCGCATGGTCATCAGCACGGCGCCCGTGCCCACGAGCTTCTTGCGCAGGCGGTAAACCACCACCTCGATGGCTTCGTACTGCACGTCGGCCTCGCCTGGAAACACCAGCTCGAACAGGCGCTCCTTGGTCACGGCGTGGCCGGGCTTCATCATCAGCGCCTTCAGCAGCGCCAGCTCGCGCGGCGTGAGTTCGAGCAGTTCGGCGCGGTTGTAGATGGCGCCGTTGTCGGGCTCGAAGCGCAGCCCGCCGATCTCCTGCGGGTTGAGTCCGGCGTCCTGCCCCGCGACGCCGTGGCTGCGCCGGCGCAGCGCGCGGATGCGGGCTTCCAGCTCGTCGAGGTCGAAGGGCTTGGGCAGGTAGTCGTCGGCGCCGGCGTTGAGGCCCACGATGCGGTCGCCGACCGTGCCGCGGGCGGTCAGCAGCAGCACCGGCGTGCGCAAGCCTTCGGCCCGGGCCTGGGCCAGCACCTGCAGGCCGTCGAGGTTGGGCAGGCTCAGGTCGAGGGCGACCACGTCGGGCTCGATGGCGCGCCACTGGGCGACGGCTTCGGCCCCGTCGCCGCAGACGCGCACGTCGATCCGGCGGCGCCCGAGGGTGCGCTGCAGGGTGATTTGCATCGAGGGATCGTCTTCGACCAGCAGCAGCTTCATACGGTGGCGGCAGGGGTGGGTACTTTGGTGTTTTCCCCAGTCTGGCGGACAGCCAACTGACAGCGGGGCGGCGCATGATAGCGCTCAGCTAAAAGTCAGCTTCCTTTCAAGTTCCTTCCAATTCCAGGAGACACGCATGCGTCGCGACACCTTTCTGAAGTCATTGGCCGCGCTGGCCGCCACCGGGGCCCTGCCACTGTCGGCCCTGGCGGCCGCCAACGTCAAGATGATGATTCCCGCCAACCCCGGCGGCGGCTGGGACACCACCGGCCGCGCACTGGGCAAGGCCCTGACCGAAGCCAAGGTGGCCGACACCGTCACCTACGACAACAAGGGCGGCGCCGCCGGCGCGCTGGGCCTGGCCCAGTTCGTGAACGGCTCCAAGGGCGACGCCAACGCGCTGATGGTCATGGGCTCGGTCATGCTGGGCGGCATCATCACCGGCAAGCCGCCGGTCAACCTGTCGCAGGCCACGCCCATCGCCCGCCTGACGACCGAGTACAACGTGTTCGTGCTGCCGGCCAACTCGCCGCTCAAGAGCATGAAGGACGTGGTCGACCAGCTCAAGAAGGACCCGGGCAGCGTCAAGTGGGGCGGCGGTTCGCGCGGCTCCACCGAGCACATCGCCGCGGCCATGATCGCGCAGAAGGTGGGCGCAGATCCGTCCAAGATCAACTACGTCGCCTTCCGCGGAGGCGGTGAAGCCACTGCCGCTGTCCTGGGCGGCAACGTTACCGTCGGCGGCAGCGGCTACAGCGAATTCGCCGAATACATCGCCGCCGGCAAGATGAAGGCCATTGCCGTCACCTCCGCGCAGCGCCTGCCGGGCATCAACGTGCCCACGCTGAAGGAGCAGGGCATCGACGTCGAGATCGGCAACTGGCGCGGCGTGTACGGCGCGCCCGGCATCTCGGCCGAGCAGCGCAAGGCGCTGACCGACATGGTGCTGGCCGCGATGAAGAGCCCGTCGTGGGCCGAGTCGCTCAAGAAGAACGACTGGACGCCGGCGGTGCTCTCGGGCGACGCCTTCGCCAAGTTCGTCGATGACGACTTCGCCAGCCTCCGGGCCATCATGACCAAGTCCGGCATGGTCTGACCCTGCGGCGCCCGCACCGTTACTGGCCCGCCCCACGGCGCGCTGTCCTCGCAAGAGACGACAGCGTGCCGTTTTCAAATCCAGCTCCACATCCCCGGGAGAAAAAATGACAACTCCAGACTCCTCGGCCTCGCCGCGACCCTCGGCCACATGGCCACAAACCCTGGTCGGCGCCGGCGTGCTGCTGACCGGCCTCGCGCTGGCCTTCGGCGCGATCGGCATTTCTTCCGAAGCCGGCTATGGCGGCGTCGGCCCCAACTTCCTGCCCTGGCTGGTGTCCGTGGTGCTCGTGCTGTGCGGCGCCTGGATCCTGTGGGAGGCGCGCACCGGCGGCTTCCGCGAGCTCGACGCGCCTACTGGCGCCGAGCATGCCTACTGGCCCGGCTTCGTCTGGGTGTCGGCGGGGCTGCTGCTCAACGCAGCGCTCATCACCACGCTCGGCTTCATCCTGAGCTGCACGATGTGCTACGTGCTCGCGGTGCAGGGCCTGCGCCGCGCGAGCGGGCAGGGCGGCGTCAACTCGCCGCGCACCTGGCTCATCGACTTCGTCACCGGCGCGCTGATCTCGGCCCCGGTGTTCTGGATGTTCACGCAATTCCTGGCCATCAACCTGCCTGGCCTCACCAACACCGGGTGGATCTGACATGGATATCTTCAACGCACTCATGGCGGGCTTCGCCGCCGCCATCACCCCCGTCAACCTGCTGTGGTGCCTGGTCGGCTGCGCCCTGGGCACGGCCGTGGGCGTGCTGCCCGGCATCGGCCCGGCCGTGGCCGTGGCCATGCTGCTGCCCATCACCGGCAAGGTCGACATCACGGCCTCGATGATCTTCTTCTCGGGCATCTACTACGGCGCCATGTACGGCGGCTCGACCACCTCCATCCTGCTGAACACGCCCGGCGAAACCGCCAGCATGGTGACGGCGATGGAGGGCAACAAGATGGCCAAGAGCGGCCGTGCGGGCGCAGCGCTCGCCACGGCTGCCATCGGCTCGTTCGTGGCCGGCACCATCGCCACCGTCATCGTCACGCTGTTCGCGCCCTTCGTGGCCGACTTCGCGGTCAAGCTCGGCCCGCCCGAGTACTTCCTGCTGATGCTGCTGGCCTTCACCACGGTGAGCGCGGTGCTCGGCAAGAGCACGCTGCGCGGCATGACGGCGCTGTTCGTCGGCCTTGCCGCGGGCTGCGTCGGCCTCGACCAGATCTCGGGCCAGGGCCGCTACACCGGCGGCGTGCCCGAGCTGCTCGACGGCATCGAGATCGTGCTGGTCGCGGTCGGCCTGTTCGCGGTGGCCGAGGTGCTCTATGCCGTGCTCTACGAGGGCAAGGTGGTCGAGGCCCAGAACAAGCTGAGCCGCGTGCACATGAGCAAGCGCGACTGGAAGCGCTCCATTCCCGCCTGGCTGCGCGGCACCGCCATCGGCACGCCGTTCGGCTGCATTCCGGCCGGCGGCACGGAGATCCCGACCTTCCTGAGCTACGCGACCGAGAAGAAGCTCGCCAAGGACAAGGACGCCAAGGCCGAGTTCGGCACCACCGGCGCCATCGAAGGCGTGGCCGGCCCCGAGGCCGCCAACAACGCCACGGTGACGGCCGCGCTGATCCCGCTGCTCACGCTGGGCATTCCGACCTCGAACACCACCGCCATCCTGCTGGGCGCGTTCCAGAACTACGGTATCCAGCCGGGTCCGCAGCTGTTCACCACCTCCGCCGCGCTGGTGTGGGCGCTGATCGCATCGCTGTACATCGGCAACGTGATGCTGCTGGTGCTGAACCTGCCGATGGTCGGCCTGTGGGTCAAGCTGCTGAAGATTCCGAAACCCCAGCTCTACGCCGGCATCCTGATCTTCGCGACGGTGGGCGCTTACGGCATGCGCCAGAGCGCGTTCGACCTGTTCCTGCTGTACGCCATCGGCCTGCTGGGCGTGGTGATGCGCCGCTTCGATTTCCCGACGGCTCCCGTGGTGGTCGGCATGATCCTGGGCCCGCTGGCCGAAGCGCAGCTGCGCAACGCCATGTCGATCGGCGAGGGCAGCGCGTCGGTGTTCTTCCAGCGTCCGATGTCGATCGCGCTGGTCGTCATCGTGGTGGCCGTGCTGGTGCTGCCGCGCCTTGCCAAGCGCATGAGCGAACGCAAGCTGAAGCGGTTGGCGCAGCTGGACGCCTGATTCTTCTTGGGGCCCGCTAGAGGGCCAGGCAAAAAAAAGCTGCGGCATTGCCGCAGCTTTTTTCATTTCCGCTCGGGGATTTATCGCCCCGCCGCAGGCGTCTCGACCAGGTCGTCGTCGATGTGCGGATCGGCCGGCTGCCCGCGCAGCTTGCGCATGGTGCGCCGGATCCAGTGCTCGATGTCGTCCACGTAGGTGAACACGGCCGGCACCACCAGCAGGCTCAGCACGGTCGAGGTGATCAGCCCGCCGATCACCGCCATCGCCATTGGCGAGCGGAAGCTCGAATCGGCCGCGCCGAAGCCCACCGCAATCGGCAGCATGCCCGCGCCCATGGCCAGCGTGGTCATGATGATGGGCCGCGCGCGCTTGTGGCAGGCGTCGCGCAGCGCGTCCCAGCGGCTCATGCCGTGGTCGCGGCGCGCCACGATGGCGTACTCCACCAGCAGGATGGAGTTCTTGGTGGCAATGCCCATCAGCATGATGAGACCGATCAGCGAGGGCATCGACAGCGCCTTCTGCCCGATCAGCAGCCCCACGAACGCGCCGCCCAAGGCGAGCGGCAGCGCGCACAGGATCGTCACCGGATGCAGGAAGTCCTTGAACAGCAGCACCAGCACGATGTAGATGCATAGCACGCCCGTGAGCATGGCGAGACCGAAGCTGGCGAACAGCTCGGTCATCACCTCGGCGTCGCCCACTTCGGTCACGCGCACGCCGGCCGGCAATTTCTGGATCGAGGGCAGTTTTTCCACAGCGGCCTTGGCGTCGCCCAGGCCCACGCCCGAAAGCTCGATCTCGAAGTTCACGTTGCGCGAGCGGTCGTAGCGGTCGATCACGGCCGGGCCGCCTTCCATGGTGAGCGAAGCCACCTGGTTCAGCATCACGGGCCCGCGTGCGCCGGGCACCGAGAGGCGCCCGAGCAGATCGATGTCCTTGCGTGCCGAGTCTTCCAGCTTCACCACGATCGGCACCTGCCGCTGCGCGAGGTTGAGCTTGGCCAGCGCCTGGTCGTAGTCGCCCAGGGTGGCCACGCGAAGCGTTTCCGCGATGGCCGAGCTGGTCACGCCCAGGTCGGCGGCGCGCGCGAAGTCGGGCCGCACGGCGATCTCTGGACGGATCAGGCTGGCGGTGGAGGTGATGTTGCCCAGGCCGGGAATGGTGCGCAGGTCTTTCTCGACCGCGCTGGCGGCGCTGGCCAGCGCCGCCGGGTCTTCGCCCGTGAGCGCCAGGATGTACTTCTCGCCCGAGCCGCCCAGGCCCACAGTGCTGCGCACGCCGGGCAGCGTTTCGAGCGCGGCGCGGATCCGGTTCTCGATCACCTGCTTGCGCGGGCGGTCGCCGCGCGGATCGAGCTTGATGGTGAGCGTCGCCTTGCGCGTCTCGGGCGTGCCGAAGTTCGCGAACGGGTCGCCACCCGCGCTGCCGCCCGCCACCGTGGTGTAGACGCTCTTCACGTGGTCGATCTTCATCACGCGGTTGCGGGTTTCCTCGGCAGCGGCCGTGGTCTGCGCCAGCGTGGAGCCGGGTGCGAGCGAGAGATAGATCTGCGTCTGCGAGTTGTCGTCCGCCGGAATGAAGCCGGTCTTGAGCAGCGGGATCATCGCCAGCGAACCGAAGAAGAAGAGGGTGGCCAGCACCATCGTCTTGAAGCGGTTGTGCGTGCTCCATTCCACCGCGCGCATGTACCAGCGCAGCCAGCCCGGCTCCTTCTCCGCGCCGACGATCGGCTTGAGGATGTAGGCCGCCATCATGGGCGTGAGCACGCGCGCCACCACCAGTGACGCGAACACCGCGAGCGAGGCCGTCCAGCCGAACTGCTTGAAGAACTTGCCGGCCACGCCGCTCATGAAAGCCGTGGGCAGGAACACCGCGATCAGCGTGAAGGTGGTGGCGATCACGGCCAGCCCGATCTCGTCGGCCGCCTCCATGGCCGCCTGGTAAGGTGTCTTGCCCATGCGCAGGTGGCGCACGATGTTCTCGACCTCCACGATGGCGTCGTCCACCAATATGCCGACCACCAGCGACAGCGCCAGCAGCGAGATCACGTTGACCGAGAAGCCCAGCAGGTACATGCCGATGAACGCCGGGATCACCGACATCGGCAGCGCGATGGCCGACACGAACGTGGCGCGCCAGTCGCGCAGGAACAGCCACACCACCACCACGGCCAGGATGGCGCCCTCGTAGAGCAGGTGCAGCGAGCCGTTGTATTCCTCGTCCACCGGATCGACGAAGTTGAATGCCTCGGTCAGCTCGATGTCGGACCGCTTCGCGCGCAGGTCGGCCAGCGCCTTCTGCACGGCGTGGCCCACTTCCACCTCGCTGGCGCCGCGGCTGCGGGCCACTTCGAAGCCCACCACCGGCTTGCCGTTGAGCAGCGCGGCCGCGCGCGGCTCGGCGATGGTGTCGCTGATGCGCGCCACCTGGTCGAGGCGGATGCGCCGTCCGTCGGTCAGCACGATCTGCATGTCGGCCAGCTGGTCGGCCGACTGCACCGTGGCCATGGTGCGAACGGGCTGCTCGCTGCCGCCCAGGTCGAAGCGGCCGCCCGCGCTCTCGGTCTGCACCTGGCGCAACTGGCGCGAGATGTCAGCCGCCGAGGCGCCCAGCGCCTGCAGCTTGCCCGGGTCGAGGTCGACGTGCACCTGGCGCGTGACGCCGCCCACGCGGTTCACCGCGCCCACGCCGGGCAGCGCGAGCAGCTTCTTGGTGATGTCGTTGTCGACGAACCAGCTCAGCGCTTCGTCGTCCATGGCCGACGAGGCGATGGTGAAGGCCAGCACCGGCTGGGCCGCGAAGTCGAGCTTGGTGACGACCGGGTCGCGCACGTCGGCCGGCAGGTCGGCGCGCACGCGCTGCACCGCGGAGCGCACGTCGTCCACGGCTTCCTGCACCGGCTTCTCGAGGCGGAACTCGACGATCAGCGTGGCGGCGCCGTCCT
>Ga0209051_1000314_pt1 | contig 74316 bp, 65 predicted proteins | sample AraplaCvi_mMS_r2_2_FD_184286 | JGI IMG/M metagenome (GOLD analysis project Ga0209051, IMG submission 184286) | Arabidopsis root microbial communities from North Carolina, USA - plate scrape MF_Cvi_mMS_r2 (SPAdes) (version 2) | ecosystem: Host-associated > Plants > Roots > Endosphere | place...
GAGGAAACGCTGAAGGGCCTCGGCACCAGCCGCGAAGAACTGCGCCGCAAGGGCGCGCAAAGCTACGTGTTCTGATCACAGGGCCGGCGCGGGATCTCCTCCCTCACCCGCCCGGCTTCCAGAATACGAGGCCCCGCTCGAGCGTCTCCCTCCCTCAGGCTCGCGGGTTCGATCAGCGTCAAACCTGATCGCAAGGCGGCACCATTGGTGCCGCCTTTTTGCTGTCCGGCTCCGGCAGCCATGCGCGGATATCAATGCTGCACTGCGAGATAAAATCAGTTCCGGCGCAGATGGATCGTTACCCAGCCATTGCGCCAGATGGTGCGCACATGCGCGAGGTGGACGCCGCTATAGGCGGCCAGCACCTTCCAGCGCTGCGCAGCCAGAATGCCCGAGAGGATCACCGACCCGCCCGGTGCCAGATGCGCCGCGAGCTGCGGCGCCATCTTCATCAATGGCCGCGCCAGGATATTGGCGATGATCAGGTCGAAAGGCCCTTCCCGGTCGAACGACGGCGAATGAAATCCCGGCGCGGTCTCCAGCCGGATGCCGGTGGCGATGCCGTTGCGGCGGACGTTTTCGCGCGCCACCCGCACCGCGACCGGATCGATGTCGGTCGCGAGCACCGGGATGTTGCGCAGCTTGCGCACGGCAATCGCCAGCACGCCGCTTCCGGTTCCAAGGTCGAGCGCGTTGCGGACGGTCCGCGCGCGCATCACCTCTTCGATCACTTCGAGGCAGCCGGCCGTGGTGCCGTGATGGCCGGTGCCGAAAGCCTGGCCGGCATCGATTTCGATGGCGATATCGTTGACCTTCACCTTGTCGCGGTCATGCGAGCCATGGACGATGAACCGCCCGGCCCTGACCGGCTTCAGGCCTTCCAGCGACTTGGCGATCCAGTCGATATCCGGGATGATCTCCCTCTGGATTTCAAGCGTGGGAAAGGCTTGGGCGAGACCTTCGGCGATACGCTCGCGCACCGCCTCCTCGTCCTCCGCCATCATATAGACCGAGGCTTCCCATATGTCCTTTTTCTCGTCCACCTCGGTGGTGGCGATGGCGAAATCCTCCTCCCCGAAGACCTCCGACAGGATATCGAGGATCTCGGTCGCACCTTTTTCGGTGGACGTGACGTAAAGGCGGATTTCGCTCAAGGAAGGGTCTCTCAGCTGTTCGAAACGGTGGCGGAGAGGATTGCCACAGAAGCCGGGTCGGCTTCAACGGCAAACGCATCAGCCCTTGATGAGATTTTCGAGCTTCTTGACCGCGACGTCGGGATTTTCCCCGTAAGCGATGGTGCCGGCGAAACGTCCGCCGTTGTCGAGCAGGAAGACCGAGGCGGTATGATCCATCGTGTAGTCGCCGTTCGGCACCTTCTCGTCGACCGGCACCTTCTTGGCATAGACCTTGAAGCCCTTGATCATCTCGTTGACCTTTTCCGGCGGGCCGGAAATGCCCTTCACCCGGTCGGTGACATTCGAAATGTACTGGCCGAGCAGTTCCGGGCTGTCGCGCTCCGGATCGACGCTGACGAAATAGCCGTTGAGCTTGGTGCCGTCAGGATCGACCTTGTGCAGCCAGCCGTTCAGCTCGAACAGGGTGGTCGGGCAGACTTCCGGGCAATGGGTGAAACCGAAGAACAGCGCGGTCGGCTTGTCCTGAAAGGCTTTCTCGGTGATCGGCTGGCCGTTCTGGGCGACGAGCTGGAACGGCACCCCGAACGGGCCCTCCGCGAGCTGCTGTTTCGAGCGCGTCACTTCCATCGTCAGCCAGACAAGCACGCCGGCAAGCGCCACGACGGCGATCCACAGGATGGTGCGAAAGCTCTTCATCGGTATCTCTTCAGCTCGGGCTACGTTGACGGAGCGATAGACCCGAGGCGGCGGACACGCAATTCAAGAAGTCGTTTTCGAAAGGTATCGCGCTGATTTGTCTCAACGACCGGAGAACCGGTCAAAGACACCAGGAAAGGCCGTTTTCGCCGAGCGTCAGCAAGATGGAGGAGCCGAAGGCCAGCCACCCGTAAAAGGTCACGCCTGCCAGCCCGAACAGGAGCAGGCTCGCGGCGGCGATCAGCGGCAGGCGGTAGCCATCGGAGGAGATGCGGTCCATGGCGTTCAATCTACAACCTTTTCCGGCCTTCCGGAAGGTCCGGCAGCTCCAAACAAGCTTAGCGGAAGATTAATATCTCTCTGAGACCTTATAAAGGCGAAGGTGGTTTACGAATCGTTGCGGCGAATGGGAGTGGGGATGCTTCATGCATCGCACTGGGGGCCGCGATATCGTCCGATCCGCCCACAGACATGACGTCGCCGACATCGGTTCGCTTCCTGTATCCATCTCTATCCGAAGCCTGCCGGGCCTGCCCGGCGCCGGGAGGAATTTCAACGGCATGACCGCAAAACCCATCCGCAAGTCGCTGTCGGTCAACCACCGGCTATGGACGCTGGCGGGCTCCGCCTTTGCCGGTATCGGCGCCATGCTGCTTGTCGGCTGGTACCAGGGCCTCCAGGTCGACGACGCGTTGCAACGCGCCACCGAAATTCAGGAACACGTGGATACCGTCAACGCGATGCGAATCGCCAATCTGGAACTTGTCCTGGCGGCGATGGACACGATCGTCGACCGCGACGACAAACGCGTCGACCCGAGCCGGCTGAAGGCGATGGCGGATTCGTCCGACAGGCTGAAAAGCTCCGCAAGCGACCTGAAAAAACTGGGGGCCGAAATCGGCAATCCCGGCCTCGTGGCAAGCTTCGAAACGGATCTGGCGGCCGTTTCCGCGGCGATCCAGGTCGATCTCAGAAAAATGGTCGAAACGGGCGCATCCGACGACGCTTACGACAGAATCGACGACGTCATCGACGGCGCCGGCGAGCGGCTTGGCGCAATGCTCGAATCGGCGGCCGGCGCCGGCGAAAAACTGGTCCGCAGCCGGGTCCAGGAGGCGAACGCCCGTTCCTCGACCTCTCTTTACGTGCAGCTTGGCTGCGGCCTGATCGCACTGGTCGCCATGGCGATCCTGCAGAGCATTCACGGCGGCGCCATCCGGCGCGGTATCGACGGCGTTCGCGCCAGCATGCAGCGCATCATCGGCGGTGACTACGAAACACCCGTTCCCGGCATCGACCGTGGCGACGAGATCGGCGAGATGGCACGCGCCACCGACGTCTTCCGGCTTTCCGCCGTCGAACGCCAGACCCTCGAAGTCAACCTGGAAGACGAACGCCGCCAGAACGAAACCCGGCGGCGGACGAGCGAATCCGAGCAGAAGGCCGAAGCCGAAGCGCTCCACTTCGCCGTCGATTCGCTCGCAGCCGCGCTGAACCGCCTCTCCGAGGGCGATCTTGCCGCCGCCCTCGACCGCCCCTTCCGCGACGACCTGGAGCGCCTGCGCACCGACTTCAACCGGGTCGTCGAACGTCTGCGCCACATCATGACCGAGGTCGCCACCAGCTCGAGTTCCATCGGCGCCAACGCCAATCAGATGCGCTCCGCTGCCGACGATCTCGCCAAGCGCACCGAGAAGCAGGCGGCCTCGCTCGAGGAAACATCCGCAGCCCTTGAGGAAATCACCTCGACGGTACGCAATGCCACCAGCCGCGCCGAAGAGGCGACCCGGATGGTGAGCCATGCCAAGGATTATACGGAACAGTCTGCCGGCGTCGTCCGCGATGCCACGGCCGCCATGGGGCGGATAGAAGACGCCACCGCCGAGATCGGCAAGATCATCAACGTCATCGACGAGATCGCCTTCCAGACCAATCTCCTGGCGCTCAATGCAGGCGTCGAGGCGGCCCGCGCCGGCGAGGCCGGCAAGGGCTTTGCCGTGGTCGCCCAGGAAGTGCGCGAACTCGCCGGGCGTGCGGCGGGTGCGGCCAAGGATATCAAGGCTCTGGTCACCCGCTCCAACCAGGAGGTCAAGACCGGTGTCGATCTGGTAAGGGCGACGGGCGACGCCCTCACCCGGATCGGCGACGACGTGCTGAAAATCAACGACCACGTTCACGCGATCTTCACTTCTGCGCGCGAACAATCAACGGGACTGACAGAAATCAACACCTCGATCGGCCAGATGGACCAAGCAACGCAACAGAATGCCGCGATGGTGGAGCAGAGCACTGCGGCCAGCCATTCGCTGGCCAGCGACGCCGAAAACCTCAACCGGCTGATCAGCCAGTTTCAAATCCGTGGAGGCAATGGCCCGCGCGCCGTCGAGGCAGCGAGCGCTTCCACACCAGCCAAACCCTCCCCCGCCCTGAACTTGATGAACAAGCTCGCGGGAGCCTTCAGCAACAGTCCCGCCTCCGCCAAGCCGAAGGCCGTGGGATCCTCAGACAAATGGGAAGAGTTCTGACATGAGCAATGCCATCAAGCAGTCCGGCGCCTACCTGGAAATCGTCTCCTTCCACCTCGGAGACCAGGAATTCTGCATCGACATCATGGCGATCCGCGAAATCCGCGGCTGGGCGCCGGTGACCCCGATGCCACACACTCCGCCTTACGTGCTCGGCCTCATCAACCTGCGCGGCGCGGTGATCCCGGTCATCGACATGGCCTGCCGTCTCGGCATGAAGATGACCGAACCGTCCGAGCGTTCGGCGATCATCGTCACCGACATCGCCGGCAAGCTGGTCGGCCTTCTGGTCGAACAGGTATCCGACATGATGACCATCCGCAGCGAAGACCTGCAGCCGGCGCCGGAAATCATCCCGGAAGAACAGCGCGCCTTCTGCCGCGGCATCGTGGCGCTGGAAAAGACCATGGTCTGCTTCCTGAACCTCGACACCGTCATTGCCGACGAACTGGCCCGCGAAGCCGCATAATTCTGCGGCTCCAAAAAGGTGCGAAATCAAGTCCGGATCTTCCGTCACACGCAAATGTGACGGAAGATTAACGCGTTGTAATCATTGCTTATTTGTAATAATTTCGGCCGGAACTGAAATACTGGCCGTGTCGTTCTCTCGTCGCAAAACGCCCAACCGAACCGCAACAAACGCATCGGCTGGTTACCAACACTAGGAGAACGACCATGAACAAGGCTTTTGCTCTCGCAGTCCTGATGTCCGCAGCCACGATGGGAACCGCCTATGCCCAGGATAAGAGCATGGCGACCAAGTCCGCCAGCGACGTCAACATCGTCTATACCAACCCGGAAATCGATAACAGCGCCAAGCGTCTCGACGTGCCCGAAAGTGTCATCCATCCGACCGCGGAAATGGTGCAGAAGGCCCAGGACGAGCTCAAGGCCGACCCCGCGTTGCGTGCCAATCTTCTGAGCCAGAATGTCGAACTCAACAATGTCGTCGGGATCGATACCGCCGCCGACGGCAGCCGGATCGTCTACGTCCGCTGATTCGCCCCCCGTCTGCACCTCGCGCTTCAAAACCGGGCCCGCTCAGGCAGGCCCGGTTTTGCCGTTCTGGCGGCTATCCTGTTGACCTCGGCCGCACCACATGACTGTATTCGTCGACGGGATGCAACATGACTTGCATCCCACGCTGGGGGAGAAGCGTGATTGAGCGACAGAGTTGACGTCATCGTGGTGGGCGCGGGCCTGGCGGGCCTGGTGGCCGCCACCGAACTTGCGGATGCCGGCCGCTCCGTCATCATCCTCGACCAAGAACCGGAACAGAACCTCGGCGGCCAGGCCTTCTGGTCGCTCGGCGGGCTGTTCCTGGTCGATTCCCCCGAACAGCGGCGCATGGGCATCCGTGATTCGCTCGACCTTGCCTGGCAGGATTGGCTGGGCACCGCCGGTTTCGACCGCGAGGAAGACCACTGGCCGCGCCTGTGGGCCGAAGCCTATGTCGCCTTTGCGGCGGGCGAGAAACGCGCCTGGCTGAGGCAGATGGGCCATCGCATCTTCCCGGTGGTCGGCTGGGCCGAGCGCGGCGGCGGCTCAGCGACGGCACACGGCAATTCCGTGCCGCGGTTCCACACCACCTGGGGCACCGGCCCCGGCGTCGTCGAACCTTTCGAGCGGCGGGCACGCGAGGCGGAAAAGGCCGGAAAGATCCGCTTCCTCTGGCGGCACCGCGTCGACAATCTGGTGAAGACCGGAAAGGCGGTGACAGGGGTTGTAGGCACCATCCTCGAAGCCAGCGCGGCCGAACGCGGCGAGGAGACCTCACGGAAACCGGTTGGGAATTTCGAACTCCGGGCTCCGATCGTCATCGTCGCATCGGGCGGCATCGGCGGCAACCAGGACCTGGTGCGGCAGATGTGGCCGGCAAGACTGGGAAAGCCGCCTGCCTTCATGGTCTCGGGCGTGCCGAAACATGTCGACGGGCGGATGATCGGCATCACGCGGGCGGCAGGCGGGCAGGTGATCAACCGCGACCGGATGTGGCACTATACCGAGGGCCTCAGGAACTGGAACCCGATCTGGCAGGACCATGGCATCCGCATATTGCCCGGCCCCTCCTCCATGTGGTTCGACGCGACCGGCAAGCGCCTGCCCGCCCCCTTCTATCCCGGCTACGATACGCTCGGCACGCTGCAGCACATCATGGCGACCGGTTACGACTACAGCTGGTTCGTGCTGAACCAGAGCATCATCCGCAAGGAATTCGCCCTCTCGGGCTCGGAACAGAACCCGGACCTGACCGGCCGGGACTGGAAGCTCACGGCACGCCGCGCGATCGGCAGGAAAGCGACCGGGCCGGTCGAGGCCTTCAAGGAACATGGCGAGGATTTCGTGATCGCCGACAGCCTTGGCGAACTGGTGGCAGGCATGAACCGGCTCTCCGGCAGCGATCTCCTGAACCTTGCCGATATCGAACATGAAATTCTTGCCCGCGACGGCCAGGTGGCTAATCCCTTCGCCAAGGACCCGCAGATCATGGGCATCCACAATGCGCGCCGTTCGCTCGGCGAAAAGCTGGTGCGGACGGCAAAACCGCACCGCATCCTCGATCCGGCGCATGGACCGCTGATCGCGGTGAGGCTGAATATCCTGACGCGCAAGACGCTCGGCGGGATCGAGACCGACCTCTCGGCCCGCGTGCTTGCAGAGGACGGGCAGGCCATTCCGGGGCTCTACGCGGTCGGCGAGGCCGCCGGCTTCGGCGGCGGCGGCATGCACGGCTACCGGGCGCTCGAAGGCACGTTTCTCGGCGGCTGCCTGTTTTCCGGCCGCACGGCCGGTCGGGCGGCGGCAAGCGCGCTCGCCTGAACCGTGATTTACGGCTTCGGTTTGCCGTTCTTCCAGGTGACGTTCTGGTTATAAAGCGGGATGGTCGAGATCGCCATCTTGGCCGAACCATCCACCACCTGGCGCGAGTGGGCGAGATAGATCAGCGTGTCGTTCGCCTTGTCGTAGATGCGCTTGACGAGCAGGTCCTTCCAGATCAGCGAGCGCCCCTGCCGGAACACTTCCTCGCCGCCCTTGCCGAGATCGATCTCGCCGATCTCGATCGGGCCTGTCTGCCGGCAGGCGATCGAATTGTTGGATGGGTCCTCGAACCAGTTGCCGTTCTTCAACCGGTCGATGATGCCGCGCTCGAAATAGGTGACGTGGCAGGTGACGCCCTTGATCTGCGGATCGGCGACCGCCTCGACGATGATGTCGTTGCCGGTCCAGTCGACACCGACTTCGCCGACCACCTGGGCGGAGGCGGGCACGGCAAGCGCGCTAAGCGAAATCGCGGCGGCAGATGCGAGGCAGGCAAGGCGATAGATGGGGGCTTTCATGGGGGCACGGCTCCGGTAAACGATCCGTGATCTGAGATAAGGATTGCCGACGCGGAAACAAGCCGGCGCTCCCGGAACTCCTATTTCATCCGGCAGGTGCAGGGCGCGTAACCGCCGGAAAACAGCCGCCCCACCTTCATGCCGATCACCCCCGGAATGTCGCGGATATCAGGCACGGCAAGCGATTTGGCGATCGCGATCGTCGCCCGCGCGCAAATGGCGGCATCTTCGGCCGCGTTGTGATGGGCGAACCTGAGGCCGAGATGCTGGGCAAGGACGTTGAGCTTGTGCGAACCGAGATGCGGCCAGACCTTCTGCGACATTTTTACACTGCAGAGATAGGAGAGTTCCGGATAGCTCTGCCGATAGGCATCGAGGCAGGCCCGCCAGACGCTGAAATCGAAGGCCGCGTTGTGGGCGATCATCGTCGCACCCCGGAAATCGTCGATGAACTCGTCCATCACCTCGGGAAACTCTCCCGCATCCTCGACATGTTCCGGCCGGATGCCGTGGATGGCGATGTTGAAGGAAGAGAAACGCATATCCTTCGGACGGATCAGCCGTTCCTCCACCCGCACCACCTCATCGCCCTCCAGCCAGGCAAGCCCGACCGAACAGGCGCTGCCGCGCTGCTCGTTGGCGGTTTCGAAATCGATGGCGATGGTCTTCAAGAGCACGTCCCGGATGAATGTCGCAGAACTTCTACAGCCCGCAGTCCGATTCGGCAAAGAAGGCCGGGGTTTCATCCACCCTTGACGATACGGCTGTTGTTTGAGACCTTGCGCGCCATGACCCGTTTCGCCGCCCACATGCATCTTACCGTGACCATTCGCCCTGCAGGGTGCGTGGCGGGTATGGCGCGTTAATCGGTCATCCGTCCACCAACCCTGCCGAAACATGGCAGGGTTCGGTTCTTCCGCTCTGCCTCGGCAAATGCCCCAAGGAGAGCAAGATGAGTGAATTCGATGCCCCGCCGCTGGATCCCGACGCCCGATGGCCTGAAGGCCTGTCGATCCGCGCCCGCGCACCGTCCGATGCCGTCGGTATTGCCGCGCTGCACAACATGCCCGGTTATCGTTACGGCACCCTTCGCACGCCACACCACACCGTCGAGGAAATCCGCAAATACATCGAGAGCCCGCCGGCCAACAACATGGGCCTTGTCGCCGTCATCGACGACATGATCGTCGGCGATGCCGGCCTCAATCGCTATCTCAACCGCCGCGCCCACGCCGGCAGCATCGGCATGGGCGTCCATGATGCCTACCAGGGCCGAGGCATCGCCCGCGCGCTGATCGGTGAAGCCCTGGCCATCGCCGACCGCTGGCTGAACCTGAAGCGCATCGAGCTTACGGTCTATGCCGACAACGAAAAAGCCATCCGCCTCTATGAGCGCAACGGCTTCGTCAAGGAAGGGCATCTCAGGCAGTTCGCCTTCCGCGACGGGGAGTTCGCCGATGCCTATTCGATGGCGCGTTTCAGGGCCTGACGTCAGCCGATGAACGCCAGCCACTCATCCTCGTCCATCACCTGGACGCCGAGTTCCCTCGCCTTGTCGAGCTTGGAGCCGGCGCCCGGGCCTGCAACCACGTAGTCGGTCTTCTTGGAGACCGACCCGGCCACTTTGGCGCCGAGACTTTCCGCCCGCGCCTTGGCCTCGTCGCGGGTGAATTTTTCAAGCGAGCCGGTGAAGACGACCGTCTTGCCGGCGACCACGCTGTTGCTGGCGGCGATCTGTTCCGCGGCCTGTGGCGTTACCTCTTCCAGAAGCCGGGTGATGACCTCGACATTGCGCGGCTCCTTGAAGAACTCGACGATGGCGCGCGCCATGACCTCGCCGATCCCCTCGATATTGTTCAGATCATCCCAGGCGTCGCCGGAAAGCTCGGCCGCGTCCTGCATGGCCTTCGCAAACGCCTCGTAGGTCCCGTAGGCGCGGGCCAGGAGCTTGGCGGTGGTCTCGCCCACATGGCGGATGCCGAGCGCATAGATGAAGCGGTGCAGCGCGATCTCGCGCCGCTCGTCGATCGCGTCGAACAGCTTCTTGACGCTCACCTTGCCGAAACCCTCGATATTCTCGAGCTTGGTGAGCGCGGACGCTTCCTGCCGCCGCTTCAGCGTAAAAATGTCCGGCGCCGTGCGAATCTTCAGCGTCTCGTCCTCCGCCTCGAAGAAGAAGTCGATCTGCTTGGATCCGAGGCCCTCGATATCGAAGGCGTTGCGGGAGACGAAATGTTTCAGGTGCTCGGTCGCCTGCGCCCGGCAGACGAAACCGCCGGTGCAGCGGGTGACCGAATCGAGCTTGCCGGTCTTTTCGTTGCGCTCGCGCACCGCATGGCTACCGCAGACCGGGCACTTCTTCGGGAATTCGTAAGGCACGGCTTCCCGAGGGCGCTTTTCCATCACCACGTCGAGCACCTGCGGGATGACATCCCCTGCCCGCTGCACGATGACGGTATCCCCGACGCGGATATCGTGATCCGGCTCGCGGATCGGCTCGCCGGAATTGCCGAGCCCCTTGATGTAATCCTCGTTGTGCAGCGTGGCGTTGGTGACCACCACGCCACCCACGGTGACGGGCGTCAGGCGTGCGACCGGCGTCAATGCTCCGGTGCGGCCGACCTGGATGTCGATCCTCTCCACATGGGTGAAGGCCTGCTCCGCCGGAAACTTGTGCGCCGTCGCCCAGCGCGGCGAACGCGAGCGGAAGCCGAGCCGAGCCTGCAGGTCGAGGCGGTCGACCTTGTAGACGACGCCGTCGATTTCGTAATCCAGGTCCGGGCGCTTGAGGCCGATATCCTTGTAATGGGCGATGATGTCCTCGACCGGGTGCAGCCGTTTCATCAGCGGATTGACCGGAAACCCCCATTCCCTGAACTTTTCCACCATGCCCATCTGGGTATCGGCCGGCATTTCCGACATTTCTCCCCAGGCATAGGCGAAAAATTTGAGATTGCGGCTGGCGGTCACCTTGGCGTCGAGCTGGCGCAGAGAGCCTGCGGCCGTGTTGCGCGGGTTGACATAGGTCTGCTTGCCTTCCGCAGCCATCTTCTCGTTGAGCGCCAGGAAGTCGCTCTTGGTCATGTAGACCTCGCCGCGCACCTCCACCACATCTGGCACGCCGGCTGGCAGGCGATTGGGGATTTCCTTGATCGTCTTGATGTTCTCGGTGACGTTCTCGCCGGTCGTACCGTCGCCGCGGGTGGCGGCATTCACCAGCCGGCCGTTCTCGTAACGAATGGACATCGAAAGCCCGTCGATCTTCGGCTCCGCCGTAAACGCGATGGACCCGTCCGGAAGCTGGCCGAGAAACCTGTAGACGGAGGAAACGAAATCCCGCACGTCGTCATCGGAAAACGTGTTGTCGAGCGACAGCATCGGCCGCGAATGGGTGATTGACGCGAAGGTCGGCAAGGGTGCGGCGCCGACCCGGATGGACGGGCTGTCGGCCCGGATCAGCTGCGGAAACCGCTTCTCGATCGCATCGTTGCGCCGCTTCAGCGCGTCGTATTCCGCATCCGAAATCTGCGGCGCGTCATGGCCGTGATAGAGCTCGTCATTGCGGGCAATCTCGGCCGCCAGATAGGCGAGCTCGGCTGCGGCCTGTTCTTCGGTCAGGTTTTCGACGGGCGTCTGTTCGGCGGGCATGGTCATGGACTCCTCAGCGTAGCGGAGTCGTTTTAGAGCAAATTCGGCCGTTGGAAAGTATGAAGCGAGCGCGCCGGGCGGGTATGCGAAGGAATGGTCGTGCGCGCTGCGTTCCAACCGCGAGGGCGCGCCGTGCCCGCCCCTTCTTTTCGCCTCAGCCGTTCCCCGCCAAAAGCCGCTTCGCTGCCGCCCTCGCCTCGTCGGTGACGGAGGCGCCGGCGAGCATGCGGGCGATCTCTTCGGTACGATGCTCCGGCTCCATCGTGGCGACACGGGTGGCGATCTTGTCGGTGCCCTGGCCGGCCGGTCCCTTGGAGATCAGAAGATGCGTCGCGGCGCGCGCGGCCACCTGCGGTGCGTGGGTGACGGAGAGAACCTGCACCTTGTCCGAGAGCCGCTTCAGCCGCTGGCCGATCGCATCGGCGACCGCGCCTCCCACGCCGGTGTCGATTTCGTCGAAGACCAGCGTCGGGGCCGAACCGCGGTCGGCAAGCGCCACCTTCAGCGCCAGCAGGAAACGCGACAGTTCGCCGCCGGAAGCCACCTTCATGATCGGGCCTGGACGCGTGCCGGGATTGGTCTGGACGTGGAATTCGATGGTATCGATGCCCTCGGCGCCCGCTGTCTGCGGATCGCTCGCCACATCGACCATGAAACGGGCCCGTTCGAGCTTCAAGGCCGGCAACTCGGCCATCACGGCCGCCGCCAGCGATTCGGCGCCATGCCGGCGTTTCCCGGATAGGATCACGGCTGCCTCATCATAGGCGGCCTTGGCGGCGGTGGTCAGCTTTTCCAGCTCGCCAAGCCTCTCTTCGCCGGCGTCGAGATCGGCAAGGTCCGATATCATCTTTTCGGCGAGCGCCGGCAGGTCGGCGACCGGGATCGAATATTTGCGGCCGGCGGCACGCAGCGCAAACAGCCGCTCCTCGACCCGTTCCAGTTCGCGCGGGTCGAACTCGGTGCGCCGCAGCGCCGCCTCGACTTCCATCTGCGCATTGGAGAGGTAGTTGAGCGCCTGGTCGAGAAGCTCGACCGTCTCTTCGAGCAGGCCGGGCGCTTCGTGGCTCTTGCGCTCCAGCCGCCGCACCATCGAGGCGATCAGCGGCACGGGAGATGCATTGCCGTTGAGGAACTCGGAAGCCTCGGAAATGTCGCCGGCGATGCGCTCGGATTTCTGCATCCGCGAGCGCTGCTCGGCAAGCTCGTCCTCCTCGCCGTCGCGCGGCGACAGCGCCTCGAGTTCCTCGACCGAGGCGCGGATATAATCGGCCTCGCGGGCCGCAGCCTCCACCTTGGCGCGGTGGGTCTTGAAAGCGCGCTCGGCATCCCGCCAGGAGCGGTAGAGGCCGGAAAGCTGCTGAACCTCCTCGCCGAGGCCGGCAAAGGCGTCGAGCAGGGTCCGGTGCGCGTCCGTGTCGATCAGGGCGCGGTCGTCATGCTGTCCGTGGATCTCGACGAGCAGCTGGCCGGCCTGGCGCATCAGCTGCACGCTGACCGGCTGGTCGTTGATCGAGGCGCGTGTGCGCCCGTCGGCAGACTGGATGCGCCGGAAAATCAGGTCGCCGTCGTCGTCGATGCCGTTGTCGCGGAGAAGTTTTCGGGCGCCGTGGCTGCCGGACACGTCGAACACGGCCGTCACCTGGCCCTTGTCCTCGCCATGCCGCACCAGGCCGCCGTCACCGCGACCGCCGAGAGCCAGCGAAAGACTGTCGAGAAGGATAGATTTGCCGGCGCCGGTTTCGCCGGTCAGCACCGAAAGGCCGGTCTCGAAGGCAAGATCCAGCCGCTCGATCAGAACGATATCGCGGATCGACAACTGGATCAGCATGTCTTGAGACCTTATGCGCCGATCAGCTTGGCCCCGGCGCGGGAAATCCACGAGCCGCGATTCTCGCGGGGCTCGACGCCATTGCCCTTCAGCAGCTTGAAGGAATCGGCATACCACTGGCTGTCGGGATAGTTGCGCCCGAGGACGGCGGCAGCGGTCTGCGCCTCTTCCGTGATGCCCATCGCATAATAGGCCTCGGTCAGGCGCGCCAGCGCCTCTTCCACCTGGTTGGTGTTCGGGAACTGCTCGACGACGTTGCGGAAGCGCTGGATCGCGGCAAGATATTCCTTGCGCTCCAGGTAGTAGCGGCCGATCTGCATTTCCTTGCCGGCCAGCTGGTCGCGCGCGAAGCGGATCTTCGCCTGCGCGTCCTCGACATATTCCGAGCTCGGATAGTTGGTCACGACCTTGTTCATCGCGTCGATGGTGCGCACCGCGGCGCGCTGGTCCTGGGTCACGTCGGCGATCTGCTTGGAGTAGGCGAGGCCGACGAGATACTGGACATAGGCCGAATCCTGCGATTGCGGATACTGGCTCATATAGCGGTTGCCGGTGGCGACCGCCTCGTCGTTGCGGCCGAGCCGGTACTTGGTGAATGTACTCATCACGAGCGCCTTGCGGCCCCATTCGGTAAACGGGTTCTGGCGGTCGATCGCGTCGAACTTGCGGCCCGCTTCGGCAAGGTTGCCGGCCTTCATGTTGGCGAGACCCTGGTTGTAGAGCGTCTCCGGCGCATCCGTTTCGAGACCGAGCTTGGTGATGTCGATATCGGGATCCGACTGGCAGGCGGTCATGCCAAAGCCGGCGCCGGCCAGCACCAGCGACACAAGCGCTACTCTTGCCGTCTTACGCATTCCAACAGACCTTACATGGTTCATTCGACAATTCCTGATCGTCCCGCGCCTGAGAAGCCCGCTGCCCAAGCAGGCCGTTCTAGCCATAAAAGCAAAGGGAGAGCAACGCAATGCTGCGGCATTAATGCATTTTTGTGGCACGCCGCCGCAATAGGGCAATTCAAGGTTAAATCGAAACATGTCTCCAAAAGAAAAAGGCCGCTTCCAAGGAAGCGGCCGAGTCGACTGGATCAACTGTCTCAGGCAAACCAGGACGTCAGTTCCGGCACGTTGACCGGCACGAACTCCCGTGCACGCACCCGCGCTGCCCGCGACGAGGGAGCCTCGACGACTTCATAAGCCGTCGGGTCGCTCATCAGCGCCTTCAGCGCATTGGCATTCATCTTGTGGCCGCCGCGATAGGACCGGTAGCAGCCGATGAACTGGGCACCGGCAAGCGCCAGGTCGCCGACAGCATCGAGCGTCTTGTGGCGGACGAACTCATCCTTGTAGCGAAGGCCCTCGACATTGACGATCGTGTCGTCGTCGGAGATGACCACCGAGTTTTCGAGCGAGGAGCCGAGCGCGAAGCCGGCTGCCCAGAGACGTTCCACGTCGCGCATGAAACCGAAGGTGCGGGCGCGGGAAAGTTCCTGCTTGAAGGTTTCGGGGGTCAGGTCGCCCTTCCAGCTCTGGCGGCCGATCAGCGGCGAAGAGAAATCGATTTCCACCTCGAAACGCGTGCCGTCATAGGGCCGGAATTCCGACCAGGAAGCACCGGCATCGATACGGACCGGCTTCAGGACGCGGATGTAGCGACGCTTGATGCCGAGATTGACGATGCCGACCTGCTCGATCGCCTCGATGAACGGATAGGAGCTGCCGTCCATGATCGGCATCTCGCCGCTGTCTACTTCGACCATGACGTTATCGACGCCGAGCGCGTAAAGCGCGGCCATCACATGTTCGATGGTCGCGACGGAACGGGAAAGCGACGTGCCGAGAACGGTGCAGAGATCGGTATTGCCGACCTGGGAGGAAACGGCGCGGTATTCGACCGAACTGCCGTCTTCCAGAAGACGCGTGAAGATCACGCCGGTACCGGCTTCGGCAGGCTGAAAAGTGAGGCTGACGGGGGCTCCCGAATGAACACCAATTCCCCTCAGGGTTACCGGGGAAGCGATGGTGGTCTGGAAACCGAACAGTCCGATGGTCATTCCTGCTGCCTTCTTTTCGCCGGATCCGTAAAGAAAATGGATCCGAAATTCTTTCTCGCCATCCGGACCGATCGCCTGAATCGGTCGATCTCTGTTGGCGTCCCTTAGCATCCTTCATACGCAGCCGTTTGGCACAATCCAAATCACTGTTCATTTCGGATTGTTACGTTGTTAACTCTGCGTCTTGATTGACAAAACGCGCGAAGGCCCGGATGCGTGATCCGGGCCTTCTTCACATTTCGTGACCGTCTTTAATTCAAGTCGAAATCAGTTCGATTGACGGCGCAGGAAGGCCGGGATTTCGAGCTGGTCTTCCTCGTGATGGGCCTGCGGAACCGCACGTCCATGATCGTCGAGATTGCCGCGGCGCGGTGCATAGAGGCTCGCTTCCGCCGAAAGCGGACGACGCTGCTGCGGTGCCGGAGCGGGTGCCGCCGGCTCGACGTGAGCGGGCTCTTCCTCTTCGCGGCGGCCGAGCGAATTGGTGATCCGCTTCAGGAGGCCCATCGGGCCGCGCTCTTCCTGTACATGCTGTACCGGCTGGGCGCGATGATCCATCTCGGCTTTCACGACCGGCGGGAAATCCTCGACCTTCGGCATGCGAACCGGCTCGACCACCTGCGACATCGAAGGCGCGACCGGCTCGCGATAGACCGGCTGTGCCGGACGCGGAGCCGGCTGGCTCATCATCGGAGCAGGCTGTGGCTGCAGGTGATGCTGAACCGGAGCCGGCTGCGGAGCCGGAGCCGGACGGCTCATGACCGGTGCCGGAGCTTCGACCGGAGCTGCACCGAAGATGCGGCTCTGCGGACGGAACTCTTCCTGCTGCTGCATGACAGGCTGCGGTGCGACCGGCTGGGGTGCCGGAGCCGCATACTGCTGCTGCGGTTCGACGATTGCGAGCTCGCGTTCCATCTCCGCTTCCGCCATGCGGATCGTCTCGGCGATCGGATCGACGACCGGCTTCGGAGCCGGGGCTGCCTGCATGACCGGAGCCGGCTGGACGGCAACCGGGGCCGGAGCGATCGCCGCCGACGGACGGATGATCGGCTTTGCGGCAGCGCGCATTTCAGCAGCACGGATGTCGACGGCGCCGGCGGCACGATCGATGCCGGTTGCGACGACCGACACGCGGATCAGGCCTTCGAGCGCTTCGTCGAAGGTCGCGCCAAGGATGATGTTGGCGTCCGGATCGACTTCCTCGCGGATGCGGGTCGCGGCTTCGTCGACTTCGAACAGCGTCAGGTCGCGGCCACCGGTGATCGAGATCAGGAGGCCCTGGGCGCCCTTCATCGAGGTTTCGTCGAGCAGCGGGTTGGCGATCGCGGCTTCGGCGGCCTGCATGGCGCGGCCCGGGCCGGATGCTTCGCCGGTACCCATCATCGCGCGGCCCATTTCGCGCATCACCGAGCGGACGTCGGCGAAGTCGAGGTTGATCAGGCCTTCCTTGACCATGAGGTCGGTGATGCAGGCGACGCCCGAATAGAGAACCTGGTCGGCCATCGCAAACGCGTCGGCGAAGGTGGTCTTGTCGTTGGCGATGCGGAACAGGTTCTGGTTCGGGATGACGATCAGCGTATCGACCGACTTCTGCAGTTCCTGGATACCCGATTCGGCAAGGCGCATGCGGCGCTGGCCTTCGAAGTGGAACGGCTTGGTGACGACGCCGACGGTCAGGATGCCCTTGGAGCGGGCGGCCTGCGCGACGACAGGGGCAGCGCCCGTACCGGTGCCGCCGCCCATGCCGGCGGTGACGAAGCACATATGCGTGCCGTGCAGGTGATCGACGATTTCGTCGAGGCATTCTTCCGCGGCGGCACGGCCGACTTCCGGCTGCGAACCGGCGCCGAGACCCTCGGTGACCCGGGCACCCATCTGGATGATGCGTTCGGCCTTGGTCATGGTCAGCGCCTGGGCATCGGTATTGGCGACGACGAAGTCGACGCCTTCGAGGCCTGCGGTGATCATGTTGTTGACGGCGTTACCGCCACCGCCACCGACGCCGAACACGGTAATCCGCGGCTTCAATTCGGTGATATCAGGCTTCTGCAGCTTGATGGTCATTGCACCAGTTCCTTCTTTTGCTGGCCGTATCGCCGCCGGCCAATTCATTGCAACTCTTCTCCGATGCGCGCGGGCTGAACGCCCCTCGCATCAAAAACTTTCCTTCAGCCACTGCCCGACGCGGGCCAGCCGGCCATTGCCGCTTCCCAGCGAGGCCATCAGGCCGCTCTGCGAGGCGTGTGTTTCGAGATCCGCGACCTGCGGATAGATCATCAGGCCGACCGCCGTCGAAAACGCCGGTCCCTTGGCTGCCGTCGGCAGGCCGGAGACGCCCATCGGGCGGCCGATCCGGACGTTGCGCGCCAGGATGCGGCGCGCCGTTTCCGAAAGACCGGTGAGCTGGCTGGCGCCACCGGTCAGCACGACGCGCTTACCCACGATCGGGCTGAAGCCCGACTTCTGGATGCGGTCGCGAATGAGTTCGAGCGTTTCTTCGATGCGGGCCTGAACGATGCGGGTGACCAGCGAACGCGGCACCTGGGTCGGCTGGTCGCGGTCGTCCTCGCCGATCGGCGGAACGGAGATCACGTCGCGCTCGTCGGCACCGTTGGCGAGCGCCGAACCGTGCACGACCTTCATGCGCTCGGCATCCTCGATACGGGTCGAAAGGCCGCGCGCCAGATCGGTCGTCACATGATGGCCGCCAAGGCTGATCGCGTCGGTATGGACGAGCTTGCCTTCGGCAAAGACCGAGATCGTCGTCGTGCCGCCGCCCATGTCGATCGCAGCGCAGCCCAGTTCGACTTCGTCGTCGACGAGGGCTGCAAGGCCGCTGGCATAGGGGGTCGCCACCATGCCCTCGACGGAGAGGTGCGCACGGTTGACGCAGAGTTCGAGGTTCTTCAGGGTCGCGCGCTCGGCGGCCACCACATGCATGTCAACGCCCAGAGCATCGCCGAACATCGCCAGCGGGTCGCGGATGCCGCGCTCGCCGTCGAGCGAGAAGCCGGTCGGAAGCGAATGCAGGATGGCGCGATCCTGGCGCAGCGACTGCTGGCTTGCCGCGACGAGCACCTTCTTGAGATCCGCCTCTTCCACTTCCTGGCCACCGAGATCGATCGTCGCGGTATAGACGTCGCTGGTGATACGGCCGGCGGAAACATTGACGATCAGACTGTCGACGGTAAGCCCTGCCATACGCTCTGCAGCATCGACCGCCAGGCGAACGACGCTTTCGGCGGCATCGAGGTCTGCGATCACGCCGGACTTCACGCCGCGCGAACGCTGATGGCCGATGCCGATGATCTCGATATTGTGGGTACGGCCAGGCAGAACCTGGCTTTCCTGGCGCGGCGTCAGCCGGGCGATCATGCAGACCACCTTGGTGGAGCCGATATCCAGCACCGAGACGACGTGGCTGCGCTTGGATGACAGAGGCTTCATGCGGGGCAGGCCGAAATGAGAGGAACCGAATACGCTCAAGACTGCTCTCCCAGTTTCTTCAGGGCCTTTGTCCGCGCATCGAGCGCGTCCTTGCGGCGATCGATCGCACCGGGGGTCAGCTGAATGGTGGTGCGGTCCTCGAGCCGCAGGTCAACGGCTGCGACATCCCGCTCCAGCAAGCCCTGATCCTTTTCAAGCTTTGCAAGCACGGTGAGCGCCTTGGCGACATTGTCTTCCGGCAGCTTCAAGACGATCCCGTTGTCGAGATGCAGATCCCAGCGACGGCCGGCGATGCGCACATAAGCCTTCACGCGGTTCTTCAGTTCGGGCCAGCCGGACATCGCGCCGTCAAACGAGGCGGCAGCCGTCTCGGCATCGCGGCCGACGAAGAGTGGCAGCGAGGCGAACTTGTTGTCGCGCAGCGGCGCGATCACGCTGCCGTTCTTTTCGATCAGCGACAGCTCGGAACCGTGCTGCCAGATGCCGAAAGCCTGACGCTCCTTCAGCATCACCTCGATCGTCCTCGGGTAGATCTTGCGGACTTCGGCATACTGGACCCAGGGAAGCGCCGAGAGCTTGCGGCGGGCCGAATCGATATCGAGGGCGACGAGCGAGGTCGTGCCGTCGAGACCGAGGAGCTGCAGGATATCGATCTCGGAGGTCTGGTCATTGCCCGAAACGCGCACGTCCTCGATCGCAAAGCCGACTGCCGCCGTGGTCGCCTGGGCGACGACCTGGCCGTGGCCGCCGAGCGACATGCCATAGAGACCGACTGCGGCGAAGAAGCCGGCGGCGGAAACCGTTCCGGTATGGGCCGGGATATGGATGCGGCCGGTGGCGAGACTGACGCAGAAGCGGAACACCCGGCGAAGCGGGCGCGGAAGCACCCGGCGCTCTTCGACACCGAGATAATGAGCCTGAGAACGGCCACGCGGTCCACCCGCCTTTTTGCCGATCAACGCAAACACGTAGCGTCCTCCACCATCCAACGGACGAGTTCACCAAACGAGTGGCCGGCATGCGCGGCCATTTCGGGCACCAGCGATGTCGGGGTCATGCCCGGCTGCGTATTGATTTCCAGCCAGATAACCTCGCCGTTCTCGGAGAACCGGTCGTCGTAGCGAAAGTCGGAGCGACTGACGCCACGGCAGCCCATCGCCTGATGCGCCTTGAGCGCTAGTGTTTGAATCTTTTGGTAAATATTCGGTGAAATTTGCGCCGGAATGACGTGTTTCGAACCACCTTCCGCGTATTTGGCGTCGTAATCGTAAAAGGCGTGGCTGACCGGCACCACTTCGGTAACCCCAAGCGCCACATCGCCCATCACGCCGCAGGTCAGTTCGCGGCCGTAGATATAACGCTCGACCAGAACGCGATCACCGTAGCGCCACTCGGACGAACCGATGATCTGCGGCGGATGCGACTGATTTTCCTGGACGATCACCACGCCGAAGGACGACCCCTCGCGCACCGGCTTCACCACATAGGGCGGCTTGATCGGATGAGTGTTGCCGATATCGAAGCGGCTCATGGCCTTGGCTTCGGCGACCGGAATGCCGGACGCCTTGGCGACATGCTTGGCCTGATGCTTGTCCATCGCGAGCGCCGAGGCCAGCACACCGGAATGGGTATAGGGGATTTCGAGATATTCGAGGATGCCCTGGATCGTCCCGTCCTCGCCGAAAGGTCCGTGCAAGGCATTGAAGGCAACGTCCGGCCGAAGCTCGGAGAGGACGGCGGCCACATCCCGGCCGACATCGACCCGGGTGACGCGATAGCCCTCACCTTCGAGAGCCTCCGCGCAGGCATTGCCGGAGGACAGGCTGACAGGCCGCTCGGAGGAAAACCCTCCCATCAAAACAGCCACGTGCTTGTCGCTCATCAATCACTCCCGCCAAAAGGACTTCACTCTAAACTGCGGCGCTTGCGCCAACCTGTCTTCCCGGACGATTCCCGCCGGACGTTAGGCATGCCTGCATTAGTGCCTGAATATAGTTAACAAACCGTTTACCTTGATTAACCCGGGCAGCCAAAAGCATGAAAACAAAGGAAAAATCGACCGGCCAGATATTAACGCCGAGTTTGAGGCGACATTCGGGACGGCGACAATGCAATGAGCGAGTCGGTCGAATCGACACACAATTCGCGAAATTCGGCGCCGCGATCCTCGGGCCTTCCGAATGATGCCGGGCACTATCTCAGCCCGTCCGATCCCGTACCCCATGGCACGCCCGCCCACCGGGAAGATCAGGGCAACAAAAAGCCCGCGAAGCACTCTGCTTCGCGGGCTTTTCTTAACTCAGCGGAACGTTTCGTTTCGCCAATATCAGGCCCGGCCTTCCGAATCGTCCACCAGCTTCCATGCCAGCGCACCGAGAACGGCGCCCACGATCGGAGCCACCCAGAAAAGCCAAAGCTGTGCGAGCGCCCAGTCCCCGACGATCAGCGCCACGCCGGTCGAACGGGCCGGATTGACCGAGGTATTGGTCACCGGGATCGAGATCAGGTGGATGAGCGTCAGTGCAAGGCCGATGGCGATCGGAGCAAACCCTGCCGGCGCCTTCGGTCCGGTCGCGCCGAGGATGATGAAGATGAAGAAACCGGTGAGAACCAGCTCGATCAGCAGCGCGGAGGTCAGCGCATAACCGCCGGGCGAATGTTCGCCATAACCGTTTGACGCAAAACCGCCGAGCTGGAAACCGGCCTTGCCGGAAGCGATGAGATAAAGAACCAGGGCCGCGACAATGGCCCCCACCACCTGGGCAATGACATAACCCAGGAGGCTCGATGCCGGGAACCTGCCCGCCACCGTCAGCCCCACAGAAACCGCCGGATTGAAGTGGCCACCGGAAATGCCGCCGACCGCGTAAGCCATGGTCAGCACCGTCAGACCGAAGGCGAGCGCAACGCCGACGAAACCGATGCCGAGATCCGGGAATGCAGCGGCCAGAACCGCGCTGCCGCATCCGCCGAAGACAAGCCAGAAAGTGCCGAAAAATTCGGCCGCTAGTTTTTTGAACATGTAATCCCCCTGATCGCGCCCCGGCACCCCGCCGGTCTCAGGCGCGACTCTCATTCAAGACAGGGTCATTATGCAACAGATGCTCATGAATGCTCAATGAATGAGAAAACGCTGAAACAGCCGCATTCCGTCGAGCCGGCGCACACCTGCAAACATGCCGAACAAACGCATGAGGGAGTTGACACAAACTTTTATTTTAAAAGCATTTTTTGGATTGCGAAGGTTCGCCGATGGCATGGCTTTTCCCTCGCCATCGGCCAGATCCGTCAGTCGGTCGTCACGCCTTGGAACGGTCTTACCTCACGGCCGGGCATGAAGATGCCGAGCCGCTTGATTTCCCATTCGAGCTTGATGCCGGAATGTTCGAAGACCCGCTGGCGGATGGTCTCGCCGAGATATTCGAGGTCATAGCCGCTGGCATAGCCGATATTGATCATGAAATTGCAATGCAGCGACGACATCTGCGCGCCGCCGCTGACCAGTCCGCGGCAGCCGGCCTCGTCGATCAGCTTCCAGGCGGAATGGCCTTCCGGGTTCTTGAAGGTCGAGCCGCCGGTCTTTTCCTTGATCGGCTGCACCGTCTCGCGATGCTGGCGCACCGCATCCATCTCGGCGCGGATCTTCGCCCGCTCCTCGGCATAACCTTCGAAGACCGCGTGGGTGAAGATCATCTCAGCCGGAACCGATGAATGGCGGTAGCTGTAGCCCATCTCGGCGCCTGAGAAGACATGGCTGACGCCCTTGCGGTCGATGGCGTGCACTTCGACGACGCGTGCCGCCGTCTCGCCGCCATTGGCGCCCGCGTTCATGCGCAGAGCCCCGCCGATCGAGCCGGGAATGCCGTAGTAGAAAGCGAAGCCGCCGATGCCGTTGTCCATCGCCATCGCGGCAATATGCTTGTCGGGGCAGATGGCGCCGGCCTTGATGCGGTTCTCGCCGACGAGGTCGACCCCGCCGAACCCTTTGGCCGAGAGGCGCAGAACGACGCCTGGAATGCCGCCGTCGCGGACCAGCAGGTTGGAGCCGACGCCGACCACGGTCAGCGGCACCTCTTCCGGCAGGATCTGCAGGAAGGTCACCAGGTCGTCGACGTCATGGGGCTGGAACATCAGTTCGGCGAGACCGCCGGCCTGGAACCAGGTGACACGATCCATCGGCGCGTCCGGCGTCAGCCTGCCGCGCAATTTGTTGACGTCATCCCCCAACGACGCCAGAAGCTTTTCCCCGTTCACCTGTTTCATTTCCTATCGTCCCGATATGCTTTCCAGTTCCTTCGGCAATGCTGCCGCCCACTGCGTGATATTGCCTGCCCCCAGAAGAACCACGAAATCACCCGGTTTCGCAATGCCCGATACAATCGAAGCGAGTTCGCTCGGCGATGCCATGTATCGCGCGTCGCGATGGCCGCCCGAACGGATGCGCGAAACCAGGGCTTCCGAATTCGCGCCTTCGATCGGTTCCTCGCCCGCGGCATAGACCGGTGCAAGGAGGATGCTGTCGGCATCGTTGAAGCAGTTGGCGAAATCCTCGAACAGGCTCGCCAGGCGGGTGTAGCGATGCGGCTGGTGGACGGCGATGATGCGGCCCTGGCACGATTCGCGCGCCGCCCGCAGCACCGCCTTGATCTCCACCGGATGGTGGCCGTAGTCGTCGAAGATCGACACGCCGTTCCAGGTCCCCGTCAGGGTGAAGCGCCGCTTGACGCCGCTGAAATTGGCAAGCCCCTTGCGGATATCTTCCTCCGAAATGCCGAGCCGGTTGGCGACAGCGATCGCGGCGGTCGCGTTGGAAATATTGTGGCGACCCGGCATCGGTAGCGCCAGGTCCTTGAACTGGAACACCCTTCCGGTGCGACGGCGGCGGATCTCCACGTCGAAGATCGACTTGGTGCCTTCCATCCGCACATTCGAGAATCGGGCGTCGGCCTGCGGGTTTTCGCCGTAGGTCACGATCTTGCGGTCCTCGATGCGGCCGACCAGCGCCTGCACTTCCGGATGGTCGAGGCAGAGCACGCCGAACCCGTAGAACGGTACGTTCTCGACGAACTGCCGGAACGCGGCACGGACCGCATCGAAATTACCGTAATGGTCGAGATGTTCGGGATCGATATTGGTGACCACGGCGACGTCGGCGGGCAGCTTGAGGAAAGTGCCGTCCGATTCGTCGGCTTCGACCACCATCCACTCGCCCTCGCCCATGCGGGCGTTCGTGCCATAGGCATTGATGATGCCGCCGTTGATGACGGTCGGATCGAGATTGCCAGCCTCCAGCAAGGTCGCGACCATCGAAGTCGTAGTCGTCTTGCCATGCGTGCCGCCGATGGCGATCGCATTGCGGAAGCGCATCAGTTCGGCCAGCATTTCGGCGCGGCGGACGACCGGCAGCGATTTTTCGCGCGCCGCCACCAGCTCCGGATTGTTCTTCTTGATGGCTGTCGAAACGACGACCACTTCGGCGTCGCCGATGTTTTCCGCCTGATGGCCGACGAAGACCGGAATGCCCTTGTCGCGCAGGCGCTGGACATTGGCGCCGTCGGCCTGGTCGGATCCCTGCACCTTGTGGCCGAGATTATGCAGCACTTCCGCGATACCGCTCATGCCGATACCGCCAATGCCGATGAAATGGACGAGCCCGATGGCCTTCGGCATCTTCATGAATGCACTCCCCTGTCTGCCAGTGTCTTGAATTCCGAAATTGATTTCCGCTCGGCGATCGCGACGACCAGATCCGCAAGCAGGCCGGTGGCGTTGGGCCGTCCGGCGGACTTGGCGGCTGCCGCCATTCTCTCGAGCTTGTCCGGATCCTTCATCGCACCCGAAATGATCGCGGCAAGCTTTTCCGGAGACAGATCCGACTGCTGCACCACCTTGGCGCCGCCGGTCGCCACCAGCGCCTGCGCATTGGCTGCCTGATCATGATCCAGAGCATGCGGGTAAGGCACGAGAATGGCCGGCCGGCCGATCACCGCGATTTCCGACACCGTCGAGGCGCCGGAGCGGCAGATGACGAGATTAGCCGTCGCCAGCCGCTCGGCCATGTCCGAGAAGAACGAGGAAATATCGGCCGGCGCCTTCAGCTTCGCAAAGCAGGAACTGACCCGATCCTTGTCTTCCGGACGCGCCTGCTGGGTGACGACGACACGATCGCGCTCGACCTGGTCGAGCAGGCTGAGCGCCGTCGGCACGACAGACGAGAAGAACTGCGCGCCCTGACTGCCGCCGAACACGACCAGCCGGAACGGATCGCCGCCGCGCGACGGCCTGTACGGGACATTTGAGGCCGCAAGCACCGCAGGGCGCACCGGATTGCCGGTCGTCACCGTCTTGTCGGCATAGGGACCGCCGCTTTCGGGAAGGAAACCGCCGGCGATCGCCTGCACCTTGGCGGCCAGCGCCTTGTTGGCGCGGCCCATCACGGCGTTCTGCTCATGGATCAACGTCGGCACGCCCATGGCGGTCGAGGCCATCAGCGGCGGCACGGTCGGATACCCCCCGAAACCGACGACGGCGAGCGGCTTCAGCCGGGAAATCAGGCGGCGCGCCGCCCGCAGGCCCGTCCACAGCTTCCAGCCGGTGCGGGCGAGCGCGATCGGGTTCTTGGATCCGAACGTTCCGGACGGAACGACATGGATCTCGTCGGCCGGAAACGTGCCGGAATAGCGCTCGGCCCGACTATCGGTGACGAGGTGCACGGAATAACCGCGTTCCCTCAGTTCGTGTCCCAACGCTTCCGCCGGAAACACATGGCCGCCGGTTCCCCCGGCGGCAAGCAGGATAATGCCCTTGCTCATTCGACTTTACTCCGCGGGTACGCCCTGGGCGACCCGGAACAGGCTCCGCTCCTGCGCTCGCTTCTCCGGACGATGGCGGGTAAGCGCCAGGATGAAGCCTGCAGTGATGCAGATCGCGATCATCGAGGAGCCGCCATAGGAGATCAAGGGGAGCGTCATGCCCTTGGCTGGCATGAGTTCGAGATTGACGCCGATATTGATGAGCGACTGCATGCCGATCTGCAGCACGAGGCCAGCGACCGCGAACCGGTTGAAGTCGTTGCGCTCCTTGAAGGCGTGGTTCAGGCCGCGCAGCACGATGAAGGCGAAGATCGCCACCAGTGCCATACAAAAGATAATGCCGAATTCCTCGGCTGCAACCGAGAACACGAAGTCGGTGTGACTGTCCGGCAGGATGCGCTTGACGATGCCCTCGCCCGGCCCCTGCCCGAACCAGCCGCCCTGCAGGATCGCCTCATGCGCCGTCTCGATCTGGAAACGGTCGCCCTCGCCGGTCAGGAACTTGTCGAAACGGGCGGTCACGTGCGGCAGCATGTAATAGGCGGTGACGATGCCGCCGGCGCCAACGCCGCCGAGCATGACGATCCACAGCCACGGCATGCCGGCCATGAAGAACATGCCGCCCCAGACGACGCTGGTAAGAATGGTCTGGCCAAGGTCGGGTTGCGCGACGAGCAGCGCGGCGACGATGCCGAACAGGATGATGGCGAAGAGGTTGCCAGGGATTTCAGGCTGCCGCGCGTGCTCGGCGAACAGCCATGCACACACGACCACGAAGGCCGGCTTCATGAATTCCGAGGGCTGGATGGAGAATACCCCAACGCCGATCCAGCGGCGCGATCCCTTGACCTCGACGCCGAAGAACAGCGCCAGCACCATCAGCGCCAGCGCGATGATCAAGAGGACGATCGCCGTCCGGCGCACCTGCCGTGGCGTCAGGAAGGACAGGCCGACCATCACGATCAGCGAGGGAAGCAGGAACAGCGCGTGACGTTCGACGAAATGGAAGCTGTCGAGACCGATGCGCTCGGCCACCGCCGGCGAGGCGGCGAAGGAGAGCATGAAGCCGACCCCCATCAGCAGCACGAAGGCGACGAGGAAGAAACGGTCGATCGTCCAGAACCAGTCTGCAAGCGGTCCACGGTCTGCGCGGCTTACCATCTGTCGTTCCCCTTTTCCGTCTCGATCAATCCAAACTCGATCAACCCAAGTCTATCAACATCGTGACGCCGTCGAGGCCCGCGACATGGCCGACAAAGGCATCGCCGCGAACCTCGAAATTCTTGAACTGATCGAAGCTGGCGCAGGCCGGCGACAACATCACCGCGGACGGTGTGGTATCGGCTCCGGCATCCGCTGCGGCATGTGCAACCGCCTTTTCGAGCGTGCCCGAAATCTCGTAGGGCACCGCCTCGCCAAGCGTCGCAGCAAAGGCCGGAGCTGCTTCTCCGATCAGATAGGCCTTGACGATACGCGGGAAGAGTGGAGCGAGGCTGACTATCCCGCCTTCTTTCGGCAGGCCGCCGGCAATCCAGTAGATCCGGTCGTAGCTGGAAAGCGCCGGAGCTGCCGCATCCGCATTGGTCGCCTTCGAATCGTTGACGAACACAACCTGAACCTTGCGGCCGACCGGCTGCATCCGGTGCTTCAGGCCCGGGAAAGATTTCAATCCCGCACGGATTTCGTCTTTCGAAACACCGACCGCCAGGCAGGCGGCGATTGCCGCAGCCGCATTCTGGGCGTTGTGGCTGCCCTTGAGCGTCTGGATGCCGTCGAGATCGACGAGCAGCGACGTCGCGCCGCCATGCGCCTCGATGATCCGGCTGCCCTCGGCATAAAGTCCGTCGGCAACGACAACCCGCTTGGAGATCCGGCGCACCTTGACCCCGGCCCGCTCGACGCGGTCAGCAATCAGCGCGCAGAACGAATCGTCGACGCCGATCACCGCCGTCTTGCTGCCGGCGACGAGCCGTTCCTTCACGTCAGCATAGTGCTGCATCGTGCCGTGGCGGTCGAGATGGTCGGGCGTGAGGTTCAACAGAATGCCTGCGGTCGGATTGAGCGTCGGGGCCAGATCGATCTGGTATGACGAACATTCGACGACGAAGAACCGCTGATCCTTGGGCGGATCGAGGGTTAAAATCGCCGTGCCGATATTGCCGCCGAGCTGCGTGTCGCGGCCGCTGGATTTCAGGATATGGGCGATCAGCGCAGTGGTCGTCGACTTGCCGTTGGTGCCGGTAATGGCGATGAACGGGCAATCGGGCGCATGCGCCCGCCGCTCGCGCACGAAAAGCTCCACGTCGCCGATGATCTCGACACCGGCGGCGCGCGCGAGATCGACGCTCCAATGCGGTTTCGGATGGGTGAGCGGCACGCCGGGCGACAGGACGAAGGCGACCTGTGCCGACCAGTCTATGCCCCGCAGATCGGCAGTTGCGATCCCTTCCGCCGCGGCCTTGGCGACGCTGTCGGGATTGTCGTCCCAGGCAACCACCCGCGCGCCGCCCGCAACCAGCGCCTTGGCGGTTGCGAGCCCCGAGCCGCCGAGACCGAAGAGCGCGACGGGTTTGTCCTTGAACGTGGTAACCGCAATCATCAGGGCGTCACCGCAACTTGAGCGTCGAAAGGCCGAGCATCGCAAGGCCGACGGCGATGATCCAGAAGCGGATCACCACCTGGCTTTCCGTCCAGCCGAGCTTTTCGAAATGGTGATGGATCGGCGCCATCAGGAAGACGCGCTTGCCGGTCATCTTGAAGAAGCCGACCTGGATGATCACGGACAGCGTCTCCATCACGAACAGGCCGCCGATGATCGCCATGACGATCTCGTGCTTGGTGGCGACCGCCACCGAACCGATCAGGCCACCGAGAGCCAGCGACCCGGTATCGCCCATGAAGATCGCGGCCGGCGGCGCATTGAACCAGAGGAAGCCTAGGCCGGCGCCGATCACCGCGCCGACGATCACGGCAAGCTCGCCGGTGCCGGGCACGAAATTGATCTGCAGGTAACCCGCAAACACCGAATTGCCGGCGAGATAGGCGATAACGCCGAAGGAGGCCGCGGCGATCATCACCGGCACGATCGCCAGCCCGTCGAGCCCGTCGGTCAGGTTTACCGCATTGCCGGCGGCAACGATGACGAAACCGCCGAACAGGACGAAGAAGACGCCGAGATTGATGAACAGGTCCTTGAAGAAGGGAAAGGCGATCGAGGTGCCGAGCGTCGGATTGCCCGACTGGCCGGTGGCGAGCGCCACGCGCATCATGAAGAAGACGGCGATCCCCGCGATCACGAACTCGATGCCGAGACGCGCCTTGCCGGAAAAACCCTTGTCGGTCTGCTTGGTGACTTTCAGATAGTCGTCATAAAAGCCGATCGCGCCGAAACCGAGCGTCACGAGCAAAGTGGCTACCACGTAGACGTTCGAAAGATCCGCCCAGAGCAGCGAACCGCCGACGATGCCGGCGAGGATCATCAGGCCGCCCATGGTCGGCGTGCCGGCCTTCTTGAAATGGGTCTGCGGCCCGTCGGCGCGGATCGGCTGGCCCTTGCCCTGGCGCAGTCGAAGCGAGGCGATGATCATCGGCCCGAACAGGAAGACGATCAGCGCGGACGTGAACATAGCAGCGCCGGTCCGGAAGGTGATGTACCGGAACAGGTTGAAAAACAGGACTTTGTCCGCCAGTTCCACAAGCCAGATCAGCATTCAGCGCCCTTTCCAGAAGCCCGTCTCATTAGTGGCGCTCCGTGTCGGAGAATGCCGGGTAGTTGTCAATAAGCGCGGCGACGATCTTGCCGAAACCGAGCCCGAGCGAGGATTTCACCATCACCACGTCGCCCGGCATCACCGAGCGCACTGCGTAATCGGCGAGATCCGCCGTTTTGTCGAAATACGTCACTTGGACGTTTGCCGGCAGCGATTCCTTGAGTGCCGCCATTTCTTTTCCTGCGAGCCAGACATGTTCGATTCCGGCGGCAAGCAGCGGGCCAGCCAGTTCCTCATGCACCTGGGCGGAAAACTCGCCCATTTCCAGCATGTCGCCGAGGACTGCGATCCGCCGGCCGGTCAGTTCCGGCGTCGCCGAGGCAAGCAGCGCGATCGCCGCGCGCATCGAGGCCGGATTGGCGTTGTAGCTCTCGTCGATCAGCGTCAGGTGGCCCTCGCCGATGCCGAGACGGTGGCGTTCGCCCCTGCCCTTGACCGGCTTCAACGCCGCGAGCGCCGCCATGGCGCCGGCCATGTCCGCGCCGACCAGCAGGCAGGCGCCGAGGACCGCCATGGCGTTTTCGGCGATATGCCGGCCGGGTGCGCCGATATGGACTTCCGACGTCTCGCCGTTCAGCACCGCCCAGACGACTGAGTTTTCCGCATTGCCTTCGAAATCCGCCAGCCGGAAATCCGCCTTGGCGTGCTGGCCGAAGGTGTGGATATGCGAAACACCGGCATCCTTCGCCTTCTGCTCGAGGAAGTCGAACTGCTTGATATCGCGATTGAGGATTGCCGAGCCGCCCGGCTCCAGGCCTTCGAAAATCTCCGCCTTGGCGCTCGCGATCTCTTCCAGATCCTTGAAATGGCCGAGATGGGCGGCGGCGATCGTGGTGATCATCGCCACATGCGGGCGCACCATCTTCACCAGCGGACGAATCTCGTCGGGATGGTTCATGCCGATCTCGAACACGCCGAAATCGGTATCGGCCGGCATGCGCGCCAGCGTCAGCGGCACGCCCCAGTGATTGTTGAAGGAGGCGACGGCGGCATGCACCCGGCCGGAAGGCGCGAGCGCATGGCGCAGCATCTCCTTGGTGGTCGTCTTGCCGACCGACCCGGTGACGGCGACAATCCGTGCCCGGCTCCTCGCCCGCGCGACCAGCGCCAGCCTTCCGAGCGCCGCCAGCACGTCCTCGACGACGATCATCGGCACGCTCAGCTTGCCGAGCGCCGGCAGCTTCGCCTCGTTGACGACGATCAGGGTCGCGCCGTTGGCGACCGCCAGGCTCGCAAAATCATGACCATCGACGCGGTCGCCCTTGATGGCGAAAAAAGCCTCGTTCTGACCGATGGAGCGGCTGTCGATCGAGATGCCGGTAATGCCCGCCGGAAGCGAGCCGATCGGCCGGCCGCCCATGGCGGACGTCAGATCCTCGGAGGTCCATAACCAGCTCACGATTTCAGTTCCTCCAGCGCTTTGCGGACTTCGACGTGATCGGAAAACGGCAGGACCGTGGTGCCGATCGTCTGGCCTTCCTCATGGCCCTTGCCCGCGACGATCAACGTATCGCCCGACTGGAGCATCCCTACCGCCTCGCGAATCGCCTTTGCCCGGTCGCCGATCTCGATCGCGCCCGGGGCCGCCGCCATGATCTCGGAGCGGATCACTTCCGCGACCTCGGAACGCGGGTTGTCGTCGGTGACGATGACGATATCGGCAAGCCGTGTCGCCACATCGCCCATGATCGGCCGCTTGCCCTTGTCGCGGTCGCCGCCGCAGCCGAACACCACGATGACGCGGCCGGTCGTGAACGGACGCACGGAGATCAGCACGTTTTCCAGCGCGTCCGGCTTGTGGGCATAATCCACATAGGCGAGCGCGCCGTCCTTTGTCTGGCCGATCAGTTCGAGACGACCCGAGGCGCCGACCAGTTTTTCGAGCGCGGCCATGGCGATGGCGGCCGGAACACCGGTCGACATGGCAAGCCCTGCCGCGACAAGCGCGTTAGCCACCTGAAAATCACCGGCAAGCGGAATATCGACTTCGAAGATCTGGTCGCCGATATGGATCTCGGCCTTCTGCTTGTGGCGGAAATGCTCGACCCGCTTCAGGCAAAGATAGTCTCCCCTTCGCCCGACCGTGCGGACGTCGAGATCGGCAGCCGTCGCCACCCGCATCGCTTCCTCCGACCAGGCGTCATCGGCGAAGATCACCGCCGGCGAGCCTTTGGGCATCAGCGTATCGAAAAGCCGCATCTTGGCGGCCATGTAGCTTTCGATCGTCGGATGGTAATCCATGTGGTCGCGGCCGAGATTGGTGAAACCGGCGGCGGAAAGGCGCACGCCGTCGAGCCGGCTCTGGTCGAGGCCGTGGCTGGAAGCCTCCATGGCGGCGTGGGTGACGCCTTCGGCAGCCAGTTCTGCCAGCAGCTGCTGCAGTTCGATGGGATCCGGCGTGGTCAGCGTTCCGTAGTCGTTGCGGGTGGGCGAGACGACGCCGGTCGTGCCGATCTGGGCTGCGGCATGGCCGGCATGCGCCCAGATCTGGCGGGTGAAGGAGGCGACGGAAGTCTTGCCGGCCGTGCCGGTCACCGCCACCATCGTTTGCGGCTGCGCGCCGTAGAAACGGGCGGCGGCGAGCGCCAGCAGCCGGCGCGGATTGGAAACCGCAAGAACGGGAATGCCCGCCTCGGCCGCCTGCCCCGCAATCGCCGCGACCGCGCCGCGCGCGGCTGCATCGCCGATATAGCCGGAACCGTCCGCCTTGGTGCCCGCGAGCGCTGCAAACAGCATGCCGGGCCTCACCTTGCGGCTGTCTGAAGTAAGACCGGTCACATCGAGATCACCTGCCGGCCCGGCCATCAGATCGGCTATTTCCGGGAAATCCCCTCCGGCGAGTTCGCGCAATTTCATCAGCTGATTGTCCATTCTGAGCGTCGTCCCCTCGATTCGTCCGCTCACGTTGTTATCGCTCAATAAGACACAAGCAGGGCAGAACCGTCATTGCCGAATTTCGGCTTTACACCGAGAATGGGAGCAGCCCGGGTGATGATCTCCTTGACCATCGGAGCAGCGGATGTCGCGGCAAGAGCCGCGCCATTGCCCTTGTCGGTCTTGGGCTCGTCGCAGAACGTCAGGACCACATACTGGGGATTGTCCATCGGGAAGGCTGCGAGGAAGGCGTTGAAGTTCTTGTCATGGGCGTAACGCCCGTTGACGACCTTGTCCGCCGTTCCCGTCTTGCCGCCGACGTTGAAGCCTGCGACGCGCGCGTTCCTGCCCGATCCGTTGACGCCGTTCCATTCGAAAAGGAAGCGCATGTCCTTGCTGGAGGTCGGCTTCATCACCTGGGTAGCCACCTTGTCGGCTTCCGCACGCGTGCGCGGCAGGAAGGTCGGTTCGACAAGCTTGCCGCCGTTGACCAGCGCCGCGCCGGCAACCGCCGTCTGTAGCGGCGTCGTCGACACGCCGTGGCCGAAGGAGATGGTGACCGAGTTGATCTTCTTCCACTCGCGCGGCTGGCTCGGATAGGCCACTTCCGGAAGCTCGGTGTGCATTTTCGTCAGCAGGCCGAGCTTGGTCAGGAAATCCTTGTGGGCTTCGATGCCCACCGTATCGGCAATCTTGGCGGTGCCGATATTCGACGAAAACTGAAAGATTTCCGGAACGCTCAGTATGCGGCCCTTGCCGTGGAAATCCTTGATGGTGAAACCGCCGATCCGGATCGGGAAACGCGCGTCGAACGTGCTCTGAAGGTTTACCTTGCCCGAATCCAGACCCATGGCGATGGTGAACGACTTGAAGGTGGAGCCCATTTCGAACGTGCCGTTCGACACGCGGTTGAACCATCCCTCCTCGCCGCCTTCGGCCGGATTGTTGGGATCGAAATCGGGCGCGGACGCCATGGCGAGCACCTCGCCGGTATGGACGTCGAGGACGACGGCGCCGGCGCCGATCGAGCTGTACTTGCTGATCGCCTCGGTCACCACATCGCGAACGATGGACTGGACACGCAGGTCGATGGACAGCTTGACCGGTTCCAGCGGCTGGCTGGAGGTCATGCCGACGGCGGCCAGATCCGCAAGGCCCTGATTGTCGACGTAGCGTTCCATGCCGGCGACGCCGCGATTGTCGATATTGACGTAACCGACCACATGCGCAGCCGTCGGGCCGCCCGGATAGAAGCGGCGCTTCTCGGGACGGAACCCGATGCCCGGAATGCCGAGCGCCAGGATCTGGCTCTGCTGTTTCGGGGTCAGCTGGCGGCGAAGCCACTGGAAACGCGAGTTCGAAGTGAGCTTCGAATAGGTACCCTTGACGTCGAGATCGTTCAGAACCGTCGAGAGCTTCTCGATCACCTCGTCGGCGTCGATGATCTTGTTGGGCTCGGCAAACAGCGAGACGGTGCGGATGTCGGTCGCCAGGACCGCGCCGTTGCGGTCGACGAGGTCGGGGCGCGATGCGAGCAACCGGTCCGCCGGCAGGATGCTCGACGTCGTCAGGGGCTGCGCCACGCCATACTGCATCAGGCGGCCGCCGATGACGCAATAGAAGACGGCGAAACCGGCGATCAGCAGGCCAACGCGATTTTTCGCCTGGGCGGACTTGCGCTTGCGGGTCCCCTCGAAGGACGCCTTCTCGGAACCGCGGCCGCGGCTGCCGGACGAGAAGTGCGCGCGGCTTTTGACGATCATGATGCGGGACAGGAAAGACATCAGCGTTTCACCGATCCTGTGGAAATGACTTCGATGGGACCGCGCCGCAGCGGCACGGGAATTTTTGCAGCGGGCTTGGCCTTGGCGGCCGCAACGCCCTTCAGCGCGGCGGCGACTTCGCTGTTCTTGCCGGCGATGATGTCCTCGATGGTCGTCTCGGGTTGCGGCAGCCGCGCCTTCGGCATCGGCAGCTCCTTCGGCATCGCAAGCTGGGTCGTCTCGGTCGGTGCGAGCGCCAGCTCGGAATTGTAGACGTTGATCAGCCGGTGCAGGCGGTTCGGCTGGGTCAGCAGGGCCCAGTCGGCCTTGAGCAGGTCGATCGTGTCCTTCTCCAGCTTGATTTCCGCCTCGAGCCGGCGAACCTCGTTGAGCTTCTCGTCGGCGCGGTGCTTGATCGAATAGGTGACGACGGCCGCAGCCGTCATGACGCCGATCAGGACAAGATCGAAGCTACGCAGCATTATCAGGCTCCCATCTTTGCAAGGCTGGCGAGATCGGGCAGATCGAAAATGGACATGTCGGCGGCCCTCGGCGGGGCTTCCGTGCGGATACCGGCGCGAAGCTTGGCGGAACGGGCGCGCGGATTGAGCTCCGCCTCCTCGTCGCTCGCCGCGATCATCGACTTGCCGAGCGGGTCGAAGATCGCCGGCTTGGCTTCGACCATCGGAAGATGACGGGAACCGGAGGCCTTGCCGGAACGATCGGCGAAGAACTGCTTGACGATCCGGTCTTCGAGCGAATGGAAGGTGACCACCACCAGGCGTCCGCCCGGCTTCAGCGCCCGCTCGGCGGCGAACAGCGCCTGCGCAAGCTCGCCCAGCTCGTCGTTGACGAAAACCCTGAGCGCCTGGAAGACGCGGGTCGCCGGATGGATCTTGTCCTTGGCCTTGCGCGGATTGACCGTCTCGATGAGGTTGGCGAGTTCGCGCGTGGTGGTGAACGGCTCGGTCAGGCGACGCTTTTCAATGGCGCGGGCGATGCGGCCCGACTGCTTTTCCTCGCCGAGGAAACCGAAGATGCGGGTGAGATCACCGACCTTGGCGCGATTGACGACATCGGCCGCAGAGACGCCGCTCGCCGACATGCGCATGTCGAGCGGACCGTTGCGCTGGAAGGAGAAGCCGCGATCGGCCTCGTCGATCTGCATGGAGGAGACGCCGATATCGAGCACGATACCGTCTAGACCGCCCTCGGGCGCATGATCGGCAAGATCGGAGAATTGCGAATGAACGAGGTGGAGGCGACCCTTGTGGGCATCGACCAGCGCCTTGCCGGCGGCGATCGCATTCGGATCGCGGTCGAGGGCGATCACGTCGGCACCTTCAGCCAGGATGGCGGATGTATAGCCGCCCGCCCCGAACGTACCGTCGAGGATGACCTTGCCGGCCCGGGGTTCGAGCGCCTGCAAAACTTCCTTCAGAAGAACCGGAATGTGGCGAACCGGTCCGCCTTCGGGCTCGGTTGTTCCGTCGCCTGGATTCGCCGCCATTCCGTTCCCCTGTATTACGCGGGGCGCGAACCGAAGCGCCCCTCTCTCGCCGCCGCCTGCGCCTCGTGAAACGCCTGCGGCTGCCAAAGTTGAAAATGATCCGAGCGCCCGACGAAGGTCACATCCGAGCTGATTCCCGTGAAGTCGCGGATAAAATCCGTGACCATCAGCCGGCCCTCCGCATCGAGCCTCATGAAGACGCCGCCACCGTGAACGAGCAGCGACATCCGGTTCGCTTCCGGCGAAAACGGATCGACGGAGGCGATCTGCCGCTCGTAACGATCGAGCAGATCCGGCCCGCCGACGCTGATCGCCGGATAGGTGAAATCCTGGAGACAATAAAGCTCCTGGATCCCGCGCTCCGAAAGGACCGCACGAAAACTCGCCGGAACGGAAACCCGTCCCTTCGCATCGATCCTGTTCGTCGCATTCGACAGGAAGCGGCTCATCACGCCAAACATCCGCCCCGTTACGGTTCAAGACGGAAACCCGTCCACCAGTTGGCACCACACCAAACAAAGCTTCGCCGTCCGGATGGGCGGATATCCGCCCGGCCGCAGGACGACCGAAACTCTGGGATTGGCGGGCGCTCATTCGCCCTTGTGCAGTGCGATTTTGGGATACCATGGGACCATATGGGCGTCAATGGGAGAAGCCCCGCTAGCCACTCCCAAGCAGGATTTATTTATAAGCTGTTAAGTTTAACAAAGGGTTATTAGAGGAAGCGAAGAAACCGCCTTGGCAGCGTCCCGCAAGTCGGTTTGGGACACCCAGTAAGCTGCGGAAAATAAAATAGCTTTCAAAATTCCTCATATAAAAGACAAGGCGCCAAACGGGGCCCTTTGGGACGCCTGCCCGGTATCTGGCGGGCGCACACAGAATCGCGAGGAAGGAAGATAAACGCCAGTTGGCCTGTAAGCCGGGTTCTGTATGGCCCCGGTGCGAGCACCGGAACGTGGCAGCCATTCATCTGGGACGACATTCGCATATCGCCTCACGCAACCCACCCGGATGACTGGCCCGGAAACAGGCTGTAGCCCGCGCTTTCGCGTGGGCCCGCGTCATCCCTATTCGGTCTTGCTCCCGGTGGGGTTTACCTTGCCGCCGCTGTTACCAGAAGCGCGGTGGGCTCTTACCCCACCCTTTCACCCTTACCCCGCCGGCTCTGCCGCTCTGTTCGAAGCGGTACAGCAAGCGGGGCGGTTTCCTTTCTGTGGCACTTTCCCTGGGGTCGCCCCCGCCGGACGTTATCCGGCACCGTGTTTCCGTGGAGCCCGGACTTTCCTCACCCTACCGCCTTTCGGCATTGGTAAAGCGCGGCTGCCCGGCCAACTGGCAGCGGTCACATAACCGAGATGCGGAACGAAAGCCATAGGCCGAAGGCAATCGCTTCAGAGATAATCCGCCCGGAAATCCGTCGAATAGGCTTCGTCCCGGATTTGCCCATGGAAGATCAGTTCCGCGCCGAGCCGGCCGATCTCGTCGGAACTTTTGGCTGCCGCCCCGCAACCACCGCTGAGGATGCCGATCCGGGATGCCTCCGTCATCGCGATCGCCGGATATCCGGTCGGCGTGAACGAGGTGACGCAGGCCGCCATCGACGAGCGGGAGAGATCGAGTTCCGGCATCAGCCGCATCATGATTTCGCTCAGCCGCGCCCTCGTGCTTTCGCGCCCGCCCGAGCGGAACCAGGCGCGGATGTCGGGCTCTGTCGGCAGCAGAAGGTCGTCCGGATCGCCTCCGATCTTCAGATAGATCCTGCCGTCGGGATAACGCACCGGCGGCAGCAGGTAGATGCCGTCCTCGCCCTCGCGCCATTTCCAGATCAGCGAAGGCACCCTGCCCCAGGTGTCCATCGCCGCCTCGTCGACCTCGAAGAAAGCGACGGTGCGCGCATAGACGCTGAGGTCCAGACGCCGGGGCAGAAGGTTTTCGTTGATCGAGAATCCGCCTGCCGCCACAAGCACTTTTTCCGCCGAAAGGCTGTTGCCCTCGGCGGTCGTGACGGTGACGGAATCGCCGTCCTGCCGCACGGAGACGACCGTTTCCGCGATGATCGCGGCTCCCTGGCGCTCGGCGACGAGAGCCTGGGCCTTCACCAGCCGGCGGGGATTGACGTGCCCGGCATTCTTCGGTTCCCAGACGCCCTCGCTGTCCTTCGGGAAGGAGAAGAAGCCGAATCGGCCGCCAAGATCCGCATCCGAGAGCGTCTCGGTCGAAACGCCGAGCCGACCTGCGGCATCGAGGACATTTGCGACATAGGATGGCCCCTCGCCGCGCTTCGGGCCGACCAGCAGGCAGCCCGATTCGGAATAGAAATCCACGCCGCTTTCACGGGCGATCTCGCCGTAACGTTCGATCGAACGATTGGCGAGGCGCGCCCACACGGGATCGGGATCGATCGTCCGGGTGATGCGCGCCTCGTCGTAGTGGCTGGCAAAGACGCCGTCATGGCGCCCGTAGTCCGCCGGCTCACCTGGACCGACCAACGCAACACCGTCGGTCCATTTCGAGAGGTACCGGGCAGCCGCAGCGCCCATCATGCCCCTCCCGATCACGATATATCTGAACCGTTCCGTCATGCTCTCGCCTTTCGATTCCACCGGCCGAAATGCCTTCTGTCGGAAGCACTTCTAGCCGTTTTCGGAATCAAAATGCCACAGGCGAAAGCGACGCAGTCTGTTCCGCGGTTTCGATGACCGCCTGCACCCGATTGCAATAGCGCTTGGAAACCGGGTTCATGCGCTTGGCGCCGTGGCCGGCATTGTATTTGAGGATCGTGCCGCAGATCTTGCCGCCGCCGAGCTCGTGCGCACCGGCCAGATATTTCATCCCGTAGCGGATGTTGGTTTCGGGATCGTAGAGCCCATAGTCGGGGCCCTCGTAACCCATCATCCTGGCGGTCGCCGGCTTGATCTGCATCAGCCCGATCTCGCCGGCACTGCCCTTGACCGTCGGGCGGAAATTGCTCTCGATCCGCACCACCGCAAGCGCGAGTTCTTCAGGAACGTCGTATTCATCGGCGTATTTCGATATCAGCTCGGAATAATGAAGCTGCCGAACCATGCGCTTGGCTTCGTCCGTGGGCGCGGCAAAGCCGGTTTCGCGCGTTTCCCATGGAGTGATGAGCGGCTTGGTATAGGTGGTGACGTCGTCGTCCTGGGCGCGCACGAGTTCGGTTCCCGCGACCAGCATGGCAAGGCCCGCGGCGGCAGCAACAATCAGTGTATTCATGTAGGTGAAGTGTCTCCGGACCAACAGGAAGCGCGGGTGTCGTTACGCAAACACCCTCTCGCCGCGCCGCCGGATGGACGGCGCGATGTGTCAACGATCCTGGTCGTTTATCTCTGCAACCCCCGTCCAACATGGTGGCTGCCGTTAGCGGGTCCTTTAGACCGGGCTAATAAGGAGATGATGTGGCACGATGGATTTTTGGGGTTCGAGCGATATCCCGACGACCCGGCGCGACGCCCCGCGCTAATTGAATTTCGGCAAGGACTTGAGCAGCCGGTGAAGCGTGTCGATCGTCGAGAAATCGGCGATCCCGTCGACCAGCTGCGGCCGGAAATGACGCTGGAAGGCTTCCACGACGCCCTTCGTGCGCTCGCAGAAATTACCCGTGATTTCAATTCCGTAGCCATAGAGCGACAGCATCGACTGCAACGCCTCGATGGGCTGGCCACTCTCGCCGAACTGGAAAAACCGCCCGCCGCTGATTTGCGTTGGATCGATCCAGTGACCTATCCCGTCAAGGTACAATTTTTCCCAGGGGAAATTTTCGCCCGGATCGACCTTGCGGACAGGGGCAATATCCGAGTGTCCGAGCACCCTCTCGGGCGGAATCTGCCATCGGGCGCCGCAATCTCGACACAATTCGACGACCGCCGCGATCTGAGCCAGGGGATATTCGGGCAGACCTCCGGGATGGCCCGGATTGGCGATCTCGATGCCGATCGAACAGGAATTGATATCGGTCTCGCCGGCCCAGGAACTTTTGCCGGCATGCCAGGCGCGGCGATCCTCCGGCACGAGCTGCAGCACGCGCCCGTCCTCGTGGACGAAATAGTGGCTGGAGACCTGGCTCTCCTCGTTGCAGAGCCAGGAGAGCGCCTGATCGCCGCTCGGCATGCCCGTATAGTGCAGGATGATCATGTCTGGCCGGCGGTCGCCGGCACGTTCGCCATGATTGGGGGAAGGCCTTACCGTCGCGCCGGCATAATCGGCGTTAAACGGCGTCATGCGGCGCGGCGCTCTTTCTCGATCGCCGAATAGGCGGCATTGAGCGCGGCCATGCGTTCATTGGCGGCGGCATGCAAGGAGGCCGGAACGCCGCGGGCGATCAATCGGTCCGGATGATGCTCGGAAACCAGCAGGCGATACTGCTTGCGGATCTTGGCGAAATCGTCTTCCGGCGACACGCCGAGCACCAGATAGGGATCGCGGCCGTCCAGATGCACGTGCCGCGCCATGATGCGGCGGAAATGTCCCTCATCGATGCGGAAGATCTCGGCGATGCGCGACAGGAATGCCAGTTCCGCCTCATGCACGAGGCCGTCGGCCTTGGCGATGTGGAACAGGCCGTCGACGACGTTTTCCAGCATCGGGCAGTTATGGGCCTTCCCGGCCCCGGGGCTGCACAGGCCGGCGAGCTTCATCGCATAGGCCTCGTAGCCGGCGACGTCCTGACGCGCCAGGTTATAAAGACGCGCGACGTTTCGGGCTTCCTCGTCGGGAAAATCGAAGATCTGCTGGAAGGCTTTGACTTCCGCTTCGGTGACGATACCGTCAGCCTTCGCCATCTTGGCCGACAGCGCAATGATGGCGACCGAGAACGACACCTGGCGGCGCGTTTCGGGATCACCTTCGAACATCGTACGGATCGCCTCGACGACGCGGCCGAGCGCGTTCCCGGCTGCGTCGCCCATGGCGCCGAGAAGCCGTTCCCAGAGGGAGGAAAACTGAAGGCAAGCAAAATCCCAGATCATGATAACAGTGGACCAGATTACCAGCGCGATTGCAAGGCGACGGACGGCCCGTCTCAGATTAAACTATGTTCATGTTTTCCGAACAATCAACGGCGCTCACAGGCAGGTGATCCGTCGTACGGGACAATGGAGATGACCTTGCCGGACCTGTTTTCCACAGGCGGGGCTCGGGCGCCGCAAGGGTTGAATCGATTATATTAGGCCCTCCTGCGCGACGAAGTCGAAGCTGCGGTTTTTCTTGAGAAATTCACTTTACAGGGGGCCGTCTCTGTCGCATCCATTCCAGCGGTTTTGAGCTGTACGCGAGCATGCGCGTCAAGGAGGATCGATGGCCAAACAGAAAGTAGCAATGCTGACCGCGGGGGGCCTCGCGCCCTGTCTGTCTTCCTCCGTCGGCGGCCTGATCGAGCGCTACAACGACGTCGCGCCTGATATCGAGATGGTCGCCTACCGCTCCGGTTATCAGGGCGTCCTGCTCGGCGACCGCATCGAAATCACCGCAGGCATGCGCGAAAAGGCCCATCTGCTGCACCGCTACGGCGGCTCGCCGATCGGCAACAGCCGCGTCAAGCTCACCAATGCCGCCGACTGCGTCAAGCGCGGCCTGGTCAAGGAAGGCGAAAATCCGCTGCGCGTCGCTGCCGACAGGCTCGCGGCCGACGGGATCACCATCCTTCACACGATCGGCGGCGACGACACCAACACGACCGCCGCCGACCTTGCCGCCTATCTCGGGGCCAACGGTTACGATCTGACCGTCGTCGGCTTGCCGAAGACCGTCGACAACGACATCGTGCCGATCCGCCAGTCGCTCGGCGCCTGGACGGCTGCCGAGGTCGGCGCCTATTTCTTCGACAACGTTTCCAACGAACAGAGTGCTGCTCCTCGCACATTTGTGATTCACGAAGTGATGGGACGTCACTGCGGCTGGCTTACCGCCGCGACCGCGCGGGCCTATATTCAAAGGACCAAAGGCAACGAATATGTCGAGGGCCTGATGATGGACGCGGCGCTGAAGAATATCGACGGCCTCTACCTGCCGGAAATGGTCTTCGACCTCGACAAGGAGGCCGCCAGACTGAAGCACGTCATGGACACGCGCGGCCAGGTGACGATCTTCGTGTCGGAAGGCGCGGGCCTCGACGCGATCGTCGCCGAGCGGGAGGCCGCAGGCGAAACCATCAAGCGCGATGCCTTCGGCCATGTGAAGATCGACACGATCAATGTCGGCGGCTGGTTCCAGAAACAGTTCGCGGCACTGATCGGCGCAGATCGCTCGATGGTGCAGAAGTCGGGCTATTTCGCGCGCTCGGCGCCGGCAAACGGCGACGACCTGCGCCTCATCCAGGGCATGGTGGATCTCGCCGTCGAAAGCGCGCTCAACAAGGTTTCGGGCGTCACCGGCCATGACGAGGATCAGAACGGAAAACTGCGCACGATCGAATTTCCCAGAATCAAGGGTGGAAAACATTTCGATCTGACGGCAAAATGGTTCGGCGAAGTGATGGATCATATCGGCCAGCCCTTCGAAGCGGCTTGAGACAGGAATATTGGCGGGCGTCACCGAAGGCGTCCGGGAGGAAATGGAATGACGGCTGACATCTGGCTCGCTTTTGCTGCGACCGCGATCTTTCTCGCCCTCCTTCCGAGCCCTCTCGCTTGCCTGACCGCCAGTTTTTCGCTCCAGCGCGGTCGCCGCACGGCGATCGCCACGGTTCCGGGGCTTGCCGTCGGAATGTCGGCGGCCCTGATCGTCGCGATGATCCCCATGGCCCTGATCGCCGTCTACCTGCCCAAGCTCATCGACGTGATCTCCTGGGCAGGGCTCGGCTACCTGATGCTCTATGTGCTCTGGTCCTACCAGGACCCGCGAATCTCCGGGCCGATTGCCGACAACGACAATCTTCCGGAATGTCGTGCAGCGCGAATCTTCGGGTGCCTGTTCGGCAAGTCCGCTTTCCAGGCCCGTTATTCCGTCGTCCTTGCGGCGGTGCTCGCACAGTTCATCGAGCCGGACCGCGCGCTCCTGCCCCAGCTTCTCGAAATGCAGGCGACCTTCCTTGTCTGCGCGGCGCTTGGCGCCGGAATTCACGTGATTTTTCCGCGCCGCGTGCTCAGCCGCAAACGCCGGCCCGCCAACCTCAATTCCGCTTCGCGCAAGCCCCAGACGCGCTTCATTTCGCGCCGCGCAGTCACCGCCGGCTATCGCCGGATCGCCGCCTGACGCTCTCCGTCTTGCCGGACGCCGCCCAATAGGTTAATGGAAACGCTCGTTTAGTGGCGTTTGGGCGGACTGGGGTAACCAATTTTTCATGAAAGCGACCCAATGGCGATAATCCGTTTCCTCGGCCGCGGGACGGCTGTGGCCTGTGCCGTTTCCTCGGTTCTCGCCGGATGTTCGAGCGTCGAACGCGAGCAGAAGCTGGCAGCGACGCAGTCGGTCGCCCCGATCAACGGCCAGGCGAACGGTCAGACGATCGGACCTGTCCAGACGGCCTCCGCGGACGGCCAGACGACCACCCAGTATAAGGCCGACCTGCCCGTCTACGGCCCGGTCCAGGTCGCGGGCCAGACGCCCCCTCCGGGAGTTCAGCTTGCCTCGACCGCCCAGACCGCCGGCATTCAGCCGACCGTGGCGCTGGCCAAGACCACCAGGCTTCCCATTCCGATGCCCGCCGCCGCCGATGCGATGTCCGTGCAGTCGGCCGCAATGGCATCGCCCGCCATGGCCCCGCTCGTCGCTTTCGCGCCCGCGCCCGGCCCGGCTATGATGCCGCCGCCGGTTGCGCCGACCACCTCGACGATCCTCGCTTCGGCCCAGCCGGCAAGCCCTGCGATGCAGAAGGGCGGCCGCCTCGTGTCGCCGCCGATCGCACCGGCCGTCACCGAAGGCCGGATCCAGCCGGCAGCCGCCTCGGCGATCGCGCTGGACGAACCGGAACTCACGCCGGACATGGTCGCGTTGCAGAGCGTCGTACCGACCCCTCGTCCGGCGACCGCGACGCTTGCCTATGCATCACAGCCGAGAGCGATTGCCGCATTGTCCGCCATGGAATTCCCGCCTGCCCCCGGCGAGCCGATGCCGACCACGGCATCCGATGCGCCGCCGGAATTGAACAAGCTCATCAAGCGTTATGCCGGCATGTACGGCGTGCCGGAATCGCTGGTGCATCGCGTCGTGCATCGGGAAAGCAAGTACGATCCCAAGGCCTATCACAAGAACGGCTATTGGGGCCTCATGCAGATCAAATATTCGACCGCCAAGTCGATGGGCTACGAAGGCCCGCCGGCCGGCCTGCTCGACGCCGAGACCAACCTCAAATACGCGATCAAGTATCTGCGCGGCGCATGGCTCGTCGCCGACAACAAAAACGACAATGCCATCAAGCTTTATGCGCGCGGCTATTATTATGACGCCAAGCGCAAGGACATGCTGGACGTCCTGGAGAAGTGAGCCGGGGCTGAAAGGCCCGAGCAAAAAATGATCAAGCGGCGCCTCAGGGCGCCGTTGTCGTTTTGACCACCTCGGCGACAAGCCGCGTCGGATCGTAACGGTTCCAGCTCGGCGTCAGCCCGAGTCTCACCACCACGAGATCGAGCGACGGGATGACCGTGATCGTCTGCCCGTCATGCCCCTGCAGGAAGAACGTATCCGCCGGCATGCCCGGATTGTCCTTTCCCGGCAACCAGGTCTGCATCTTCGAATAACGGCCGTTCGACGCGGCATTCGGCTGATGCATCAGCGCGACAAAACCCTCGGGCAGGATCCGGTTGCCGTTCCAGACGCCGTCACGGGCGAGCAGCAGCCCGATCCGGGCCCAGTCGCGCGCGGTCGCGTACATATAGGAACTGCCGACAAACGTGCCGGCCGCATCTGCCTCCATGACCGCACTCGTCATGCCGAGCGGGCCGAACAGGGCGGCGCGGGGATAGGAGAGCGCCGCAGCCCGGTCGCCGATCTTGTCCATCCAGATTTTCGAGAGCATCACCGCCGTGCCGGAGGAATAGCTGAACCTCGAGCCGGGATCCGCCTCGAGCGGCTGGTCGGCGGCGAAACTCGCCATGTCCGGCTCGAGATAGAGCATGCGCGTTACGTCCGCGACTGCGCCGTAATCCTCGTTGAAGGCAAGCCCGCTCTCCATGGCGGCGAGGTCGGCGATCCGGATATCGCCGCGCTGGTTGCCCTGCCATTGCGCAAACAGGCCCTTGTCTTCCAGCGACAGCTTTCCGGCGCGGACCAGCGTGCCGATGATCGCGGCATTGACGGTCTTGGTCATCGACCAGCCGATCAGCGGCGTCTCCTTCGAAAAGCCGGGCGAATAGGTCTCGCCGACGATCCGTCCTTTCTTGACCACGACCACCGCCCGCATGCCCGGACCGGCAAGCGCCGCATCTGAAAGAAGCCGCGCAACCGACGGATCGGACTCCACTTTTCCACCGTCCGGCCAGAGCGCGGAGGGGTCGGCTGCCGTAACGGCAGGCACCGGCGCGCTGGCGGCGGCGGCCGGCGCCGCATCGGGCGTGACGGCGCAGCCAAGCCCTTCGCGATAGACCGCGTCATTGCCGGCGAAAATGCCGAGCAGTGCCGCATGAACGCGCTTTTCCGTTCGATCGACGGAGACCCGCATCAATCGCAGAAGCGGATGGCCCGGCGCCTGCACGTCCACGGAAAGAACCTCGCCGCTGTCGCGGCCGGCAAGGAAGACGTTCGAGCAGACCATCTTGGCCGAATAGCCGCTGCCGACCCTCAGCAGTTCCGGCGGCGACGTATGGAGCCAGATCCCAAGCCCGATCAGGCCGACGACGATGACACCGACGAGGATTTTCACGAATCGGACCAAGAACCGCATGCCTGCCTCCCGTTTCAGGGCCGCATGCAATCAGGATTCTTCGGAGCACGGAAGGGGTGATCGGCCGCTCGGCGCCGATTGCCGGACTGGACACAGGCGGCGTCATCAATCTGTAGCATGACGGGTTTACACGCGCTGAAACTCTGGACAAGGCGGGACTCGACCATGGCGGATATTGCACAGGAAGCCGGTTTTCGGAAAAACCAGAAGCTCAAGGACGCGCTTCTGCAGCATAAAGCGCTCTCCCGGCAGGGTTTTTCAGAAAGGCTTTTCGGCCTTCTGTTCTCCGGGCTCGTCTATCCGCAGATCTGGGAAGACCCTGAGGTCGACATGACCGCCATGGAGCTTTCCGACCGGCATTCGATCGTCACCATCGGCTCCGGCGGCTGCAACATGCTCGCCTATCTTTCCCGCTCGCCGAAGAAGATCGATGTGGTCGATTTGAACCCGCATCACGTCGCGCTGAACCGCCTCAAGCTCGCCGCCTTCCGCCACCTGCCCGGCCATGGCGATGTCGTGCGCCATTTCGGCATGGACGGCGTGCGCACCAACAGCAAGAGCTATGACACCTTCATCGCCCCGAACCTCGATGCCGCGACCCGTGCCTACTGGGATAAACGCTCGCTCGCCGGCAGCCGCCGGATCGAAGTGTTCGACCGCAACATCTACAAGACGGGCCTGCTCGGCCGTTTCATCGGCGCCGGCCACCTGATCGCCCGCCTGCACGGCATCAACCTGACGGAAATGGCGAATGCCAAGTCGCTGCGCGAGCAGCGCCAGTTCTTCGACGACCGTATCGCGCCGCTGTTCGACAAGCCGCTGATCCGCTGGATCACCAGCCGCAAGAGCTCGCTGTTCGGCCTCGGCATTCCGCCGCAGCAATATGACGAGCTGGCGAGCCTCGCCTCCGATGGCTCGATCGCGCCGGTGCTGCGTCAGCGCCTCGAAAAGCTCGCCTGCCACTTCCCGCTGCGCGACAACTATTTCGCCTGGCAGGCCTTCGCCCGCCGTTATCCGAAGCCGGAGGAAGGCACGCTGCCGACCTACCTCAAGGCGGAAAACTACCGAGCCATCCGCGACAATGCCGAGCGCGTCACGGTCCATCATGCCAGCTTCACCGAGCTTCTGGCCCAGAAGGCCGCCGGTTCGGTCGATCGTTACGTCCTCCTCGACGCGCAGGACTGGATGAACGACGAACAGCTGAACGACGTCTGGTCGGAGATCACCCGCACCGCCGCTCCCGGCGCGCGCGTTATCTTCCGCACCGCCGCTGAAAAGAGCGTCCTCGACGGCCGCCTTTCATCCGCACTGTTCGACCAGTGGACCTATCTGGAAGAGCGCTCCAACGAACTGAACCTCGAGGATCGCTCGGCGATCTACGGCGGCTTCCACATCTATGTGAAAAAAGCCTGATGGCGGCGGACATGGCGAGCAGCCCCCTGTCGAATGGCCACGCCGAGCGCATGGACCGGATGTACCGGTACCAGCGCCATATCTACGACATCACCCGCAAATATTACCTCTTCGGCCGCGACCGGGCGATTGCGGGATTGAACGTCCCGCCGAATGCCTCGCTGCTCGAGGTCGGCTGCGGCACGGGCCGAAACCTTGCCCTCGCCCACCGGCACTATCCGGCGGCCAGGCTCTACGGTCTCGATATCTCCGCCGAAATGCTGGAAAGCGCCCGGGCCAATTTCCGCGGCCAACCGGTTATGCCGGAATTCCAAGTCGCCGATGCCACCAGTTTCACGGCGGAGGAATTCGGCGCCACCGGTTTCGACCGCATCCTCATCTCCTACGCCCTGTCGATGATTCCCGATTGGGAAAAGGCGATCGACGCCTCGCTTGCGGCGCTCGCGCCGCACGGTTCGCTGCATATCGTCGATTTCGGCCAGCAGGAACGGCTGCCCGCCTGGTTCGGACGGCTTTTGAAGGCGTGGCTCATGCGTTTCCACGTCACGCCGCGGCCGAACCTGCACGAAGTGCTCGAAAGCAAGCTTGCCGCCGCCGATGCCGACATGATCTTCGAGGAGATCGGCGGAGGTTATGCCTGGCATGCGGTCATCCGCCGCCGGAGCTGAATCCCGCACATCCTGGCGTTTCTGGCAGGAATTCCCCTTGCCCTAACCGATTTTTTACGACGTTATGGTGAACATGGAGTTCACGCCTCCCTGTTTCGCGTCGAACGGGGCAAGAGGCTTCCACATCGACACCACACGGGATGTTCATGCCTCGGCTCCTTCTGGCCCTCCTTGCGACCGCGCTCCTTGCCACGGGATGCACCTCCTCAAGTTATGACCTGATGGAAACCTCGTCGGTCAAGAAGATGCGGTTCAAGGACAATGATCCGCAGGATTTCGGCAAGAACCATCCGGGCCTGCACGAGATTCACGGCATCGACGTCTCGAAGTGGAACGGCACTGATATCGACTGGCCCGCCGTCAGAAAATCCGGAATCGCTTTCGTCTTCATCAAGGCGACGGAAGGCAAGGATCGCATCGATCCGACCTTCGAGCTGAACTGGCGCGGCGCCGCGTCCGCGGGCATCCCATACGCCCCCTATCACTTCTATTATTTCTGCTCGACGGCCGACGAACAGGCCGACTGGTTCATCAACAACGTCCCCAAGGATGCGGTGAAGCTGCCGCCTGTCCTCGACATGGAATGGAACCAGTCGTCGCCCACCTGCAAGACCCGTCCGGACCCCGAAACGGTGCGGGCCTCCATGCAGCGCTTCATGGATCGCCTCGAAGCCTATTACGGCAAGCGGCCGATCATCTACACCTCGGTGGATTTCCATCGCGACAATCTGGTCGGCGCGTTCAACAACTACCATTTCTGGCTGCGTGCCGTGGCGCAGCATCCGACCAAGATCTACCCGGATCGCCGCTGGGCTTTCTGGCAATACACCTCGACGGGCATCGTGCCGGGCATCAAGGGCGAGATGGATATCAACGTCTTTGCGGGCACGTCCAAGAACTGGCACAACTGGCTTGCGGCGGCCGGCAAATAGCCGTCGTTCGGTTGGCGAACAGGTGTCTGGCAATGTGTGAGCAGTTGCGATAAAAACTGCGCCACCAGGGCTGTCCTCCACGTTTCGGTCACAAATTTCTCCGAGATCGGACGGCGCTCACTCAGATTCTAGGAACGCCGAATGTCCGCTCGTTTTGTCCGCCGTCTTGCCCTTGCTTCCATTATCACCGGTTGCCTCGCATCCACCGCCCTCGCCCAGTCGCCGGCTCCCGCCTGCGGTGGCGACCTCGGCGCGTTCCTCGCCGGCGTCAAGGCCGAAGCCGTTTCCAAGGGCGCGTCGGCAAGTGCGGCAGACGAGGCGCTCGCCGGTGCCCAGATCGACCAGAAGGTTCTGTCCCGCGATCGGGCCCAGGGCGTCTTCCGCCAGACCTTCCTCGAATTCTCGCAGCGCACCGTCAGCCAGGCGCGCCTCGATATCGGCCGCCAGAAGATCAAGCAATACGCGGATGTGTTTGCCCGCGCGGAGAAGGAATTCGGCGTGCCGCCCGGCGTCATCACCGCCTTCTGGGCGATGGAGACCGATTTCGGCGCCGTCCAGGGCGATTTCAACACCCGCAACGCGCTGGTGACGCTTTCGCACGATTGCCGCCGCCCCGAACTCTTCCGCCCGCAGCTGATCGCCCTGATCGAGATGGTCCAGCACGGCGACCTCAACCCGTCCACCAATACGGGAGCCTGGGCCGGCGAGATCGGCCAGGTGCAGATGCTCCCCGAAGATATCATCGCTCATGGCGTCGATGGAGATGGCGATGGCCATATCAACGTCAAGAACAGCTCCCCGGACGCGATCCTGACCGCCGCCAAATTCATCCAGAGCATGGGCTTCAAGCCTGGGCAGCCCTGGATCCAGGAAGTGGCGCTGCCCGAGAACCTGCCCTGGGACAAGTCCGGGCTCGGCAACGAAATCCCCGCCGGCGAATGGTTCAAGCTGGGCGTCACGCCGCGCGACGGCGTCACCAATTTCGGCAACCTGCCGGCGGCCCTCATTCTGCCGCAGGGCCGCAAGGGACCTGCTTTCCTGACCTATCCGAACTTCAACATCTACCTGGAATGGAACCAGTCGTTCATCTACACGACCTCGGCCGCCTATTTCGCGACCCGTCTTTCCGGCGCCCCGACCTATCAGAAGGGCACTCCCGACCAGGGTCTCGACGATGGCGGCATGAAGGCGCTGCAGACCAAGCTCGAAGCGCTCGGCCACGATATCGGCAAGGTCGACGGCATTCTCGGATCGGGCACCCGCCAGGCCGTCCAGAAGGAACAGGCGCGCCTCGGCCTGCCGGCCGACGGCTGGCCGACCCAGTCGCTGCTCTCCGCTCTCTAAAAAATCGCAATCGTCGCCGCCCGAACGAAATCGGGTGGCGACTCGCTGACCATAACGTTATCCCTCGCCTTGACCGCGAGGGAGATGCCAGATGACAACCGCCGCCATTTCGAAGCCCGGGGCCACAGTCTGGGCGCTGATCCTGCTGCTCGGGCTGATCTGGGGCGGATCCTTCTTCTTCGCGCGCATAGCGGTCCTGGAAGTGCCGCCCTTCACGCTCGTCTTCCTGCGCCTGTCTCTGGCGGCAGCGGCGCTGCACATCTACCTGCGCGGCCGGTTCGGGTTCTATGCGACGCTTCAAGCCCACTGGCGGTCGTTCTTGGTGATGGGCTTCGTCAACAACGCCCTGCCCCACACGCTGATCTTCTTCGGCCAGACCGAAATCGGCGCCGGTCTTGCCTCGATCCTCAACGCCAGCACGCCGATCTGGACGGTGCTGATCGCCAATCGCTGGACCGCCGACGAGAAACTGACGAGTGCCAAGATCGCCGGCTGCCTTGCGGGCCTCGCCGGCACCGCCGTGCTGATCGGCCCGGGCATTACCGCGGCCGCCTCCGTACCGTTCTGGGCGCTGATCCTGCCGGTCCTTGCCGCCATCTCCTACGGGATCGCCGGCACTTACGGCAAACGCTTCCGCGGTCTCCCCGCGCCGGTCAGCGCCGCCGGACAGCTCACCGCCTCCAGCCTGATCATGCTACCGGTGTCGCTGATCTCAGACCAGCCCTGGGCGCTGCCGGCGCCCTCGACGCATGCCGTTCTCGCAATCCTCGGCCTGGCGCTCTTGTCGACCGCCTTCGCCTACCTTCTGTATTTCCGGATTCTTGGGCTGGCCGGCGCCACGAATGCTTCTCTGGTAACGCTCGTCGTGCCGCCGAGCGCCATACTTCTCGGCGCGGTTTTTCTCGGAGAGAGACTCGAGACGACAGACCTGATCGGCATGCTGCTGATCGGTTTCGGCCTCATGCTGCTCGACGGAAGGCTCCTTCGCAGGCGCAGCAAATCGGCACCGAAAGCCTCATAACGAAGCGAAATCATCACGGAATATGTCGGAAGTTAACAGTCGTACACGGCTTTTTAACTTTGCGGAAATTAAGATTAACGGATGATTTACAATTAAAAATCAGGCGGTTATGAAATTACGGCAGGCACGGCGTCAATAACTCGACGGCAGTGCAGCACAGAAACACGCTTCCCAAGCGGCACAAAATCGACATAAAGTCAGCCCGTCAACGCAAGGAGGCAGACATGGGACGTACATACTCTCTCAATGTCTTGGTAGTCGGTGCAGCGTTTGTGTTTGTGGCATCCATGCTCTTCATTTGAGCGCCACCAGTTTCCACTACCAGCTAAGATATCGCATCCACCACCGTTTGATAATCAGCACTTCCAGTGAAGACGCATGCTCCTTTTGTAGGAGCATGCGTTTTTTCTGAAACGCCGCCTCAGGCGGCGGCAATACGCGGCGCGCGGATCTGACGGCGGCCGAGCCGCTGCAGGACCGCCGATACGAGCGGTGCGCGGTTCATCGTGTAAATGTGGAAGTCGCCGATCCCGCGACGGATAAGGTCCTGGATCTGTTCTGCGGCAATATCGGCGGCAACATTGGCGCGATCCTCCGGCCGTTCGTCCAGTCCTTCGAAACGGGCATCGAGGAAGGACGGAACCGAGGAACCGCAGCGGCCGGCGAAACGCTTGAGCTGGGTAAGGTTCTGGATCGGCATGATGCCCGGCACGATCGGGATGGAGATGCCGGCAGCACGCACCTTTTCGAGATAGCGTTCGAAAACGTCGTTGTCGAAGAAGAACTGGGTCAGAGCGCGGGCAGCGCCGGCATCCGCCTTGCGCTTCAGCATTTCGATATCGGCGGAAAGATCAGCGCTTTCCGGGTGCTTTTCGGGATAGGCGGAGACGGAAATATCGAAGCCGCCAAGCTCGGTCAGGCCGCGCACCAGATCCGCCGCATTGGCGTACCCCTGCGGATGCGGGCGATATTCGGTGCCGACACCGCTTGCCGGATCGCCGCGCAGCGCAACGATGTGACGGATGCCGGCGGCCCGGTATTCGTTGACGACGGCGTGGGTCTCCTCGCGCGTGGCATCGACGCAGGTCAGGTGTGCGGCGGTGACAAGCGAGGTCTCACCGACCAGTCGCCGGATCGTGTTGATCGTCGGTGCCTTGGTCGATCCTCCTGCCCCGTAGGTGACAGACACGAAACGCGGATCCCAGAGCGCCAGCTCGTCCACGGTGTCCCAGAGCTGGGCCTCCATCTCGTCCGACTTCGGCGGGAAGAATTCGAAGGAAACGCTGAAAGTTTCGCTATCGGCGGTCATTGGTTCAGCTCCCTTAAAGAACGGTTTGCGGTAGAGAGGATGCATGATGGGCGGCGATCAGCAGGCGGCGGTCGCGGGCGAGCCAGACGGTGGCCGTCAGCCCGCCTTCCCTGCCGGAGCCGAGGTCGATCGCCTGCTCGACTTCCAGGCCCATCTTCTCCAGCCATTCCGCCATCACCTGATGGGAAAAGCCGAGACGCACATGGGCATGGTCGTCGCGCAGGTATTCGAGCGTATGCGGTGCGAGATCGACGATCAGCAGGCGGCCGCCCGGACGCAGCACGCGGGCCGCCTCGGCGATCGCCAGTTCCGGCTGGTCGAGGAAGTGCAGCACCTGGTGAACGGTGATCAGATCGAAATCCTGGCCTTCCAGCGGCAGGTTGAGGATGTCGCCCTGCCGGACGGATGCCTTGACGATGCCGGCCTTGTCGAGATTGGACCGGGCGACCGAAAGCATGTCGCGGCTCGCGTCGATTCCGACGGCGCGGCGGTAGATGCTGGAGAGAAGCTGCAGGATGCGTCCGGTGCCGGTGCCGAGATCGAGGAGCGCGTCGACCGGCGTCGTGCCGATCAGCTTCAGCAGCGCCGATTCGACGGCCGCGTCGCTGACATGCAGGCGCCGAAGCTCATCCCATTCGGAAGCATTGCGGGTAAAATAGGCCTGGGCGCGCTCGGCGCGCAGGCGCTTGACCGTGGTCAGCCGCTCGCTGTCGCGGAGCAGGACCGGATCGTCTTCGAAGGCGGCGGCCAGCAGCGTTCTGACCAGCGTCGCCGCCTTGCCCTCCTGCTTCAGCCGGAAATAGGCCCAGGCACCTTCCTGATAACGATCGATCAGCGCTTCCTCGGCCAGCAGCTTCAGGTGCCGGGAAATGCGCGGTTGCGATTGACCCAGGATTTCGGTGAGATCGGTGACCGTCAGGTCTCCGGCAGCCAGAAGTGCGAGCAGGCGAAAGCGCGTCGGCTCGCCGGCCGTTTTCAGTACGTCCACCAGAGTGTCGAGTGACAATCCCATCCAGCCGCATCCTCATGCAATCAACATATAAAGATATGTTTATATGATTTCTCGCCCTTATGCAAGCGGCAACTGATGGGCCGGTTGGGATCGGCCAAAAACGCGGAAGGCGGCCGAAGCCGCCCTCTTTGAGTTGTGGTCGTGGCCGGTGGGATCAGAATTCTTCCCATTCGTCGGCCGATTGGGCGAGAGCCGTATTGCCACGCGAGACCGGCGCGCGGGCCGGGATCGGGCGGCTCGGCGCAGCGGCAACCGGGCGGGAGACCGGAGCAGCCGGCGCCCGCATACGGTTTGCCGTCTCGCGAAGCTGGCTGGAGGCGCTGCCGCCGAGCTGGAAGTGCGACAGCAGATCGCTGAGCTTCCCGCTTTCCTGGGCAAGGCCGGCACCGGCGGCGTTCATCTCCTCGACCATCGCCGCATTCTGCTGGGTCGACTGGTCCATATGGTTGACGGCGGTATTGACCTGCGCGAGGCCCACCGACTGTTCCTGCGCCGCGATCGCGATCGCATCCATGTGGCTGTTGACGGTCTGGACGAGTTGCTCGATGACGCTCAGCCCTTCGCCGGTCTCGCTGACCAGCTTGACGCCTTCGCCGACCGCAACCGCCGAGTTGGAGATCAGCGCCTTGATTTCCTTGGCGGCGTTAGCCGAGCGCTGGGCGAGCTCGCGGACTTCCTGGGCGACGACGGCAAAACCCTTGCCGGCTTCACCGGCACGAGCCGCCTCGACGCCTGCATTGAGGGCCAGAAGGTTGGTCTGCGCCGACCGCAACCGCCGAGTTGGAGATCAGCGCCTTGATTTCCTTGGCGGCGTTGGCCGAGCGCTGGGCGAGCTCGCGGACTTCCTGGGCGACGACGGCAAAACCCTTGCCGGCTTCACCGGCACGAGCCGCCTCGACGCCTGCATTGAGGGCCAGAAGGTTGGTCTGGAAGGCGATCTCGTCGATGACACCGATGATCTGGCCGATCTGCTGCGACGACTTCTCGATACGCTCCATGGCCGCGACCGCATTGCGGACGACCTGGCCGGACTGGTCGGCGCGTGTCCGGGCGTCGCGGACGACGTCACGGGCTTCGCCGGTACGCTTCGAGGTCGAAACGACGTTTGCAGTGATCTCTTCGAGCGCGGCGGCCGTTTCCTCCAGCGAGGCAGCCTGCTGTTCGGTGCGCTTGGAGAGGTTGTCGGATGCGTCGGAGATCTCCCTCGAACCGCTGGTGACGGTGGCAACCGAGTTGCCGACGCTGAGCAGCGCGTCACGCAGCTGGCGGACGGAGGTGTTGAAGTCCTGGCGCAGGCCTTCGAACTGCGGCGCCAGGGCCTCGTTCACTTCGCAGAGCATGTCGCCTGCCGCCAGACGGCGAAGGTTGGCGGCGAGCGCGCCGGTCGCCTGGATCAGCTTCGCTTCGGCATCGGCCTCGCTCTGGCGCTGCATTTCCAGCCGCTCGGCTTCCGAACGGCGACGGGTAGCCTCCGCCTCCGCTTCCAGCTGAAGATTGCGGATGGCAGCTTCGCGGAAGACCTCGACCGAGCGGGCCATGTCGCCGATGCCGTCCCTGCGATCCGAATAGGGGATGGCCTCCTCGGTATTGCCGGAGGCGAGGCTCGCCATCCGGTCGCCGATCTTGCGGATCGAGCCTGACAGGCTGCGGGCGATCATCACGCTCAGCCCGATGACGGCCACGATGAAGATCGCAAGCGCCGCAAAAAGCATCTGCAGGCTGGACGCAGCGTCGGAGGACTTCTCATCGCCCAGCTGCCTCAGCTCGTTCGCCGCCTGCGCGATGATGCCGGAGGTGAACGTGCGACGGTTTTCCATGGCGCGCACCCAGGCGGTGTTGTCGTCGGCACCCGGCGTATAGGGCTTCAGGCTGTCGAGGGCCTTCATCGTGTTGGTGATCAGCTGACCGTCAGCCGTCTGGAAATAGGCGTCGTACTGAGCGATGAGCTTCGGGGACAGGAAGGCGCGCATCGGCTTTTCGAAAAGCCGGACCTGCTGCCGTCCCTGCATGAAACGGGCGGCTTCCTCGACGGTCAAAGCGCCGTTCTTGGCATATTGCTGCCCCATGCGGCTGATGATGACGTAACCGTTGCTGAGTTGGACCAGCGCGTGAAAGCCGTCCACATAGCGGGCGAGATCGCGGTCCTCGGTCAGCCCCGCGACACGGCCGATGATATCCAGCGTCTTTTCCGAAACCGGCGTAACGTATTGCGCGGACAGGAGCTGGTTCGTGTCCCCGCTATCGATTTTGGCGCGATATTCCGGCATCCGCAGGAAGCGCTCGTCGGCCGAGGTCACAAGCTCGCGCAGGCTGGCCTCGCCGTAACCCTGCGCATCGATGGCCTTGAACTGGCTCACAAGGCGCTTTTCCGCCGCATCGACCGCAGCGCGGGCCTGCGGCCGCTGCGCTACAGAACCAAAACTTTCTTCCGGAATGGCGTTCATCAGCTCGCCGGCGGCAAGCGCCAGGCCTTCGAGAGCGACCGCACGGTTCAGGTCCCGGTACTGGTTGTAGGATTCCCAGCTTGCGAATGCGCCAAGCCCAATCACGGCCGCCAGCGGAATGGAAGCAAGAAGTGTCAACGATGTTCGGAAAGGCAGACGTTCGATCAAACGCAGCATGAAATAAACCCTCTGAAGCGGCCCGTCATCATGACAGCGATAAGACCCCTGCAGACATGGCCTACCCGCGCGGAAAGTGCGTCGGGAACCTTTGCGATTGTCTTTATTAGGCTACGTAAAAAATCCCCATAATTTTGGGGGTGCAGAATTCAGCAGTTATTAACTTCGCCGCAAAACAAAACCCCGGCAAAGCCGGGGTTCTAACTTAGATGAAGCTAAAAGATATTAACGCGTCAGACGCTTGTGGGCCTGGCTGCCCGGATTGAGAGCGTCGGGTCCGAGGCGGCGGACCTTGTCCTCTTCATAGTCCTCGAAATTGCCTTCGAACCACTCGACATGACCTTCGCCTTCAAAGGCGAGAATATGCGTCGCCAGACGGTCGAGGAACATGCGATCGTGGCTGATGATGATCGCGCAGCCGGCAAAGTTTTCCAGCGCGCTCTCGAGCGCACCCAGCGTTTCCGTATCGAGGTCGTTGGTCGGTTCGTCGAGGAGGAGGACGTTGCCGCCGGCCTTCAGCATCTTGGCGAGGTGAACGCGGTTGCGCTGGCCGCCCGAAAGGTTGCCGACCTTCTGCTGCTGGTCGCCGCCCTTGAAGTTGAAGGCGCCGCAATAGGCTCTGCTGTTCATGTCGAACTTGCCGAGCTTGATCACTTCCGCGCCGCCGGAAATTTCCTCCCACACGGTCTTGTTTGCGTCGAGCGCGTCGCGGCTCTGGTCGACATAACCGAGATGGACGGTGTCGCCGATGCGGATGGAGCCCGCATCCGGGGTTTCCTGGCCCGTGATCATCCTGAACAGCGTCGTCTTGCCGGCGCCGTTCGGGCCGATGATGCCGACGATGCCGCCCGGCGGCAGCTTGATCGACAGGTCCTTGATCAGCGTGCGGCCTTCGAAGCCCTTGGTGATGCCCTCCATCTCGATCACCACCTGGCCGAGACGCTCCGAGACCGGGATGATGATCTGCGCATCGCCGGGGCGCTGCTTTTCGGCGGCTTCCACCAGCTGCTCGTAGGACTTGATACGCGCCTTGGACTTCGCCTGGCGGGCCTTCGGGCTGGATGCGATCCATTCCTGCTCGCGGCTGATCGCCTTCTGGCGGCCGGCTTCCTCGCGGGCTTCCTGCTGCATGCGCTTGGCCTTGGCGGTCAGGTAGGCGGAATAGTTGCCTTCGTAGGGAATGCCGCGGCCGCGGTCGAGCTCGAGGATCCAGCCGGTGACGTTGTCGAGGAAGTAGCGATCGTGGGTGATCATCATCACGGCACCCGGATAGTCGCGCAGGTGCTTTTCCAGCCAGGCGATGGTTTCGGCGTCCAGATGGTTGGTCGGTTCGTCGAGCAACAGCAGGTCCGGCTGCGACAGGAGGAGCCGGCAGAGGGCAACGCGGCGGCGCTCACCACCGGAAAGGCTGGTGACTTCCGAATCGCGCGGCGGGCAGCGCAGCGCTTCCATGGCCATCTCGACCTGGCTTTCCAGATCCCAGAGGTTCTGGCTGTCGATGATGTCCTGAAGCTTGGCGCCCTCTTCCGCGGTCTCGTCGGAATAGTTCATCATCAGTTCGTTGTAGCGGTCGAGGACGGCCGTCTTCTTGGCGACGCCTTCCATGACGTTTTCGAACACGGTCTTGCTCGCATCGAGATGCGGCTCCTGCTCCAGATAGCCGACGGTCGCGCCTTCAGCGAGCCAGGCTTCGCCGGTATATTCCTTGTCCTGGCCGGCGATGATGCGCAGCACGGTCGATTTACCGGCGCCGTTCGGGCCGAGGATACCGATCTTGGCATCCGGATAGAATGACAGATTGACGTTCTCGAGGATTTTCTTGGCGCCGTAGGACTTGTTGAGTCCCGACATGTGATAGATGAACTGACGTGCCATGGATAAAAGTGCTCCGGGGGGAATTTCGGTTTGCCGCTATGTAGGCGAATTGGAAGCCGGGAGCAATGCGCGAACGGTCGAGGGAGCGAGGATGTTCGACGAAACGAGGCGGTTTTCGAGCCCGACAGGCGCAAGCCTTGCCTATCACTACCAGCCGGCGGCTGAGCCGGCCCACGCCATCCTGCTGATCTCGCACGGACTTGCCGAGCATTCGAGGCGCTACAAATCTTTCGCCGAAGCGATGGCCGCTCACGGCTTTCACGTCTACGCCTTCGACCATCGCGGCCATGGCGAGACGACCGCGCCGGATGCACCGATCGGTCGCTTTGCCAGGCACGACGGCGTCAGCCTGGTGCTGGAGGACGTCAAGGCCATGCGTGACATGGCGGCAGGCGCCCATCCCGGCCTGCCTGTCCTGCTTTTCGGCCACTCGATGGGCGGCCTGATCGCGCTCAATGCCGCCGTCGATTATCCCGAGAGCTTCGATGCGGTTGCGGTCTGGAATTCCAACTTCCATCCGGGCCCCGCAGGCCGCGCCGCCCAGGTGATCCTGCGCATCGAAAAACCCCTGAAGGGCTCGGACGTCCCGAGCGGACTTCTGCCGAAACTCACGTTTGGCGCCTGGGGGAAATCCATTTCGGGCCACCGCACCGAATTCGACTGGCTGAGCCACGACCCGGAGATCGTCGATGCCTATATCGCCGATCCGCTCTGCGGTTTCGATGCCAGCGTCTCGCTGTGGCTCGACCTTTTCGAACTCACCTTCCGTGCGCCTAAAATGATCGACCGGCTGGCCAAAAACCTGCCGATCCACCTGATCGGTGGCGCCGAGGACCCGGCAACCAATGGCGGCCGCGAAATCCTGTGGCTCTCGGAGCATTTCAGGAGCCGCGGCTTTTCGAACGTCACCACCAAGGTCTGGCCCGGCACGCGCCACGAGACGCTGAACGATACGGTGCGGGCGCGCGCCACCGCCGAATTCGCCGCCTGGGCGCGGTCCTCCCTGCCCGCCCCGGCGACGACGGTCTGAACCGGCGGTCCGTATCGGGCGGCCAACACCTGAGGCGGCCAGGACGGCAAGCGGCCAGACAGCAAACGGAATGAGTTCATGACATTTAATCAAGTGCTTCCGGGGCCGGTCCCGGCTATAGGAAATCCATGAATTCGTCGCCCGCAAGCCTTGCCGCATCAGCCCCGAACCGGATCGTCAACGGCCTCGGCCTGATGATCGTCGCGATGCTGATCGCCCCGTTCATCGACATCTTTTCAAAGCTTGCGACCGATACCGCGTCACCCACCTTCATTACCGCGGCCCGCTTCGTCTTCCAGGCGCTCTGCATGCTGCCGATTGTGCTCTGGAACGGTTACTGGCGGGCATTCTCCTGGCGGCTCAGCGCCTTCCACGCTATCCGCGCAACGCTCATCACCGTCTCGATGGTCTGTTTCGTCGCGACGCTCGCGGTCATGGAAGTGGCCGACGCGATCGCCATCTTCTTCGTCGAGCCGATCATCCTGACCGTTCTCTCCAGCATCTTCCTCAAGGAGACGATCGGCTGGCGGCGTTACACCGCCTGCGCCATCGGCTTCGTCGGCGCCATGATCGTCATCCGCCCGAGCTTCCAGGAGATCGGCTTCGTGGCGCTGCTGCCGATCGTCACCGCCTTCTGCGTGGCGATCTTCGCGCTCCTGACGCGGGCGCTGGCGCATCGTGAAGACCCGTGGTCGATGCAGTTCCAGATGGCGCTCTGGGGCATTCCGATCTCCGCGATCCTGCTCGTTGTCGGCGACCGGACCGGCATCGCCTTCCTGATGCCCTCCATGCCGGACGGAAAGACCCTGATATGGCTTGCCGGCGTCGGCGTGTTCGCCGCACTTTCGGGCGTCCTTGCCGTCTATGCCTATCGCGCCGCTCCGGCATCGGTGATCGCGCCGCTGCAATATTTCGAGATCGTCTCGGCGACGCTGTTCGGCTGGCTGGTCTTCGGCGATTTCCCCGATCCGATCAAATGGCTTGGCATTTCGATCATCATCGGCTCCGGCCTCTACATCATCTGGCGGGAACGCCGCGTCGCCTCCATCAAGCCGGTCACCAGTGCCGCCAAATCAACCATGACCCCGTGACATGACCCAGACACCCAAGAAACCGCCGCTTTCCGGCATCCGCGTCATCGAACTTGCCCGCGTGCTCGCCGGCCCCTGGGCCGGCCAGATGCTGGCCGACATGGGCGCCGACGTCATCAAGGTGGAAAACCCGGATGGCGGCGACGACACCCGCGCCTGGGGGCCTCCCTTCGTGGAGAGCGCGAACGGCGAAAACCTGTCGGCCGCCTATTACCACTCCACCAATCGCGGCAAGCGCTCGATCGCTGTCGACCTGAAGACCGAGGAAGGCCAGGACATCGTGCGCCGGCTGGCCGCCACCGCCGACGTGCTGATCGAGAATTTCAAGCTCGGCGGGCTGGTCAAATACGGCCTCGACTACGAGAGCCTGAAAAAGATCAATCCGAAGCTGATCTATTGCTCGATCACCGGTTTCGGCCAGAACGGCCCCTACGCCAACCTCGCCGGCTACGACTATATCGTCCAGGGCATGTCCGGCTTCATGTCGATCACCGGCGAACCGGACGGCCAGCCCATGAAGGCGGGCGTGGCGATCGCCGACATCTTCACCGGCATCTATGCGGTGACCGCCATCCAGGGCGCGCTGATCCACGCGATGAAATCAGGCGAAGGCCAGCATGTCGACATGGCGCTGCTCGACGTCCAGGCCGGTATCCTCGCCAACCAGAACATGAACTACCTGATCTCGGGCGAAGCGCCGGTACGGCTCGGCAATGCCCATCCGAACATCAGCCCCTACGAAGTCGTGCCGACCGAAGACGGCCACCTGATCCTCGCGGTCGGCAATGACGGCCAGTTCCGCCGTCTCTGCCGCATCCTCGGCATCGAAGGCGTCGCTGACGACGAACGTTTCGCCACCAACAAGGCACGCGTCGCCAATCGCGTCGAAGTGCGCAGGCTGATTCTCGCGCAGACATCGAAATGGAAGAAGGCGGACCTGCTTGCCGCCTGCGGCGACAATGCCGTGCCTGCCGGACCGATCAACTCGATCGCCGAAATGTTCGACGACCCGCAGGTCAAGGAACGCGGGCTCCGGATCGATCTCGAAGCGGCCGACGGCACCGTCATTCCGGGCGTGCGCAGCCCGATCGTGCTGTCGGAGACACCGCTTGCCTATCACCGGCCGAGCCCCGCACTCGGCGAACATACCGCCGACGTGCTGGCGGAACTGGAAGCCATGGAAAAGAGGGGGAGTGAGAAATGAAAACCGTCAACAGGACCGGAGGCCAGCTCATCGTCGAGGCGCTGAAGGCAAACGGCGTCAAGCGTATCTCCTGTGTTCCGGGCGAAAGTTATCTCGCCGTGCTCGACGCGCTTTATGAAAGCGGCATCGAGGTGCTCGTCTGCCGCCAGGAAGGTGGCGCTGCGATGATGGCCGACAGCTGGGGTCGTTTGACCGGCGAGCCCGGCATCTGCATGGTGACCCGCGGTCCCGGCGCCACCAACGCCTCGGCCGGCCTGCATATCGCAAGGCAGGATTCGATCCCGATGATCCTCTTCGTCGGCCAGATCGGCCGCGACATGAAGGAGCGCGAGGCCTTCCAGGAGGTCGAATACCGCCGTGCCTTCACCGAATTCGCCAAATGGGTCGGCGAGATCGACGACGCCCGCCGCATTCCCGAATTCGTCACCCGCGCCTTCGCGGTCGCCACGTCAGGCCGCCCCGGCCCGGTCGTGCTGACGCTGCCGGAAGACATGCTGGTCGAAGAGGTCGAGGCCGTCGAGGCGCGCGCCTACATGCCCGTCGAAAGCCATCCTGGCAAAAGCCAGATCGCCGCATTCGAAACCCTTTTGAAAAATGCCGAGCGTCCGATGTTCATCCTCGGCGGCACCCGCTGGAGCGAAGAGGCGCATGCGGATTTCGCCGATTTCGCCAGCCGCTTCAAGGTGCCGGTCGGCTGCTCCTTCCGCCGCCAGATGCTGTTCGATCACCTGCATCCCTCCTATGCGGGCGATGTCGGCATCGGCATCAATCCGGTGCTCGCCAAGGCGGTGAAAGAGGCGGACCTGCTGGTGCTGCTCGGCAGCCGCATGTCGGAAATGCCCTCCTCCAGCTATACGCTGATCGACATCCCCTATCCGAAGCAGAAGCTCGTCCACATCTTCCCGGATCCCGAAGAACTCGGCCGCATGTACCGGCCGGATCTGGCGATCTGCGCCGCACCTGCGGAATTCGTCGCCGCGCTGAGGGATCTTGAGCCGCCCGCCGCCCCGATCTGGGCCGAACGGAAATCGGCGCTGCACGACGCTTATCTCAAATGGTCGACGCCGCCGGAGGCCGGCCCCGGCCCGGTCAGGATGGGTCCGATCATGCAATGGATCGAGGAAAACGTGCCGGACGACGCTATCTTCACCAATGGCGCCGGCAATTACGCCACCTGGCTGCACCGTTTCCACCGTTTCCGGAAATACAATACCCAGTCCGCCCCGACCTCCGGCTCGATGGGCTACGGCCTGCCGGCGGCGGTCGCCGCCAAACAGCTGTTTCCGGAACGCGAAGTCGTCTGCTTTGCCGGCGACGGCTGTTTCATGATGCACGGCCAGGAATTCATCACTGCCGTGCGCTACGGCCTGCCGATCATCACCGTGCTGGTCAACAACGGCATCTACGGCACGATCCGCATGCACCAGGAGCGCGAATATCCCGGCCGCGTCAGCGCCACCGACCTCGTCAACCCGGATTTCGTCGCCTATGCCAGGGCCTTTGGCGGACACGGGGAACTGGTGGAGAAAACGGAGGAGTTCGGCCCCGCCTATGAGCGGGCTCGCGCCAGCGGAAAACCGTCGATCATCGAGGTGAGGCTCGATCCGGAAGCGATCACGCCGGCGCGGACGCTGACGCAGATCCGGGAAAAGGCTTGAGGATTTGGCGGTGCCCCTCATCCGGCTGCCGCCACCTTCTCCCCGCATGCGGGGAGAAGGACATATGCCGCACCCTCCGAGCGCCGCATGAGGCAAGTCCCCTCGCCCCGTCAGAACGGGGAGAGGGTTAGGGTGAGGGGCGCTCTTGCTTAGATCGCAGCAGTAACGATAAACTCGACCTTGTATTTCGGCGCGGCAAGCTTGGCTTCGCTGGTAGCGCGGGCCGGCGGGTTGGCCGGGTCGATCCAGCTTTCCCAGACGGCGTTCATTTCGCCGAAATAGGCGATGTCCGAGAGATAGATGATCGTCTGCAGGATCTTCGACTTGTCCGAACCGGCGGCTGCCAGCAGGCGGTCGACTTCGGAAAGCGCGTCCTTGCACTGGTCGGTGACACTCTCGCCCTCGCCGACCTGGCCGGCGAGATAGACGGTGTTGCCGTGGACGACGGCGCCGCTCATGCGGGCGCCCGGCTCGATGCGCTGGATGCTCATGGAATTCTCCTCAAAAAATTGAGCTTCGGGAAAAGGCCCCGCGCGAACGGCACGAGGCTGCGGAAGTCTTCAGCCGCGCAGATGCTGGCTCTTTTCGTAGATCGCGGTCGAACGGGCGCCGGAACGGCAAAACCCGAGCATCGGGCGCGGGAATTCCTCAAGCGCATCGACCATCGCGTTGACGCCCTGTTCGTCGACGCCCATGCGTCCGACCGGGATGTGGCGGATGTCGAGGCCGAGTTCCTTGGCGCGGGCTTCGATCTGGGCATAATGCGGCTGGCCCGGCTCCTCGTCGTCCGGACGGTGGCAGACGACCGACTTGAACCCCATGGCCTTTACCTGGTCGAGATCCTCAACGGTGATCTGGCCGGTGACGGAATACTCGTCGTTGATCTGGCGGATATCCATGGACTTAGCCCTCCGTTCTGATTGAGGCGAAAGCATTACGACGGTGCCCTTTGGGCGTCAATCGCCGAACGACATCTCTCACACGAAGCAGAAGCGCAGGCCGTATTCGACGCTTTCGCCCGGCTTGACGAAGCCGAGTTCACCACTCCCGGCAAGCTCCCCGCGGTTTGCCATGCGATGCGACACCGGCTCGATACCGAGCACGTGCGCCGGTGCCTTCTGGTTGCGCCAGACCTGCAGATGCGGCAGCGTGTCGGTCCTGAACTTCACCTTGAGCGTCAGCCCGCCGATCGCCGCGATCGGCCCGAGCGCCACTTCGGCCCACTGCTCGCCCTCGACCGCCGCCGGCACGCACAATATGCCGCCGGTCTCGCCGCCGAAGGTCCAGGGAAAGCCGCCGCCTTCGAGCATCCTGCCGGTAAGCCTGACCCGGTCGTCAAACAGCCATGCGCCGATATTCATATGGTACATATGCACCCGCGCGAACGGCTTCGAACCGGTATTGGTGACCTTGTCCGACAGGCTCACCTCGCCGGTCGCGCCGTCGATACGCCAATGCCTTTCCAGAAGCGCCGTTTCGCCCGTCGCAAGCGTCACTGGCACGCGCGCGCGGCATTCGGCATCCGGCCCCTGCGCATCCCAGAAGAGGATCTCGGCCGGGTGCAAGGAGAAGGATCCGTGCAGGGGATATTTGCGGCCGTCGGCCGAGCCTTCGATGGCCTCCGGATGACGGATATGGTCCGGCCCGCAGGTGAAGAGAAAGCCTTCGAGCGAATGATCGATTCGCGGATCGCCGTCATCGGGAATGGCCCGGCCCGGAGCTAAGTCCACATCGCCGATGAAACAGCCTCCGATATCGAGAACCGAGCTCTCGTCGAGGAAAATCCTCGGTCCGTTGGCAGCCGAAAAAGCCTTCATAATCATTCCCTTCACGGTTTCGTCAAAACTTCTAACCCATCGTGATGTGAATTTAACGGTGTGTTCATGACGAATTCACTTTTTCCACACTACGGTCAAATTTACCTTGTCTGTGGCGACAGGCGCACGGGCGGGAACCAATGTCCGATTTCCCGATTACGTGTAGGTAGGAAACAAGGAAGTCGGTGACATCGTGAAGCGGCTATTTTTTGCATGTGCAAGCCTGATGATCTTGACCGCGGCGCAGGGGATCTCCTCCGCCGAGGCCCAGAACCGTTATGGCCGCTATCCCTCGGAAACGATGCTTGTCGCTCCTGACGGTTCGATCCTCGATTACGAGCCGGACCGCCGCGACGTCATCATCAGCCGCGACGGCATGGGCCGCCGCGTGCTGATCGACCATTTCGGCAATGTAGTCGCGACCGAAATCCGCCAGGAGACCTATCGCCCCAACCGGAGGCAGGAATATCCGCCGGCGCCGGGCGGTTACCGTTCTCTGCGCGATTCGGGCGGCTACCAGCAGGACGCCGGCGGTTATCGCGATTACCGCGAATACCGGCCCGGCGAACCCGGAGCCATTACCGGCGGCATCCCGGGGCGAGGCTCGGTCAGCCGCATGCCGCTGGATGATCAGGCCCTCCCCGGCGCCGACGACGGCTATCCGCAGGAAGCCTCGATCGAGCCGGACCAGCGTCCGGCGGAAACACTTCTGCCGCAGAAGCCGATCATCGCCGTCACCAAGAAGCCGCAGGCCCAGATCGCGGCACTTCAGGTCTTCCTCGATCGCGAAGGCATCTCGCCCGGCGTTATCGACGGCCATCTCGGCGACAACGTCAACAAGGCGATCGCCGCCTGGCAGGAAATGACCGGCGAGACGCTCGATCCGAACAATTCCGAGGACATCCTGCAGCGGCTGACCTATTCGGGCGGCCTGCCGATCGTCGACTACACGATCACCCCGGCTGATGCCGCCGGCCCCTATGTCGCCTCGATCCCGGAAGACTATGCGCATAAGTCGCAGCTGCCGGCCATGTCCTATACGTCGGTGACCGAAAAGCTCGCCGAGCAGTTCCACATGGACGAAGGTTATCTCAAGGCGCTCAATCCGGGCGTCGATTTCACCGTCCCCGGCTCGACCATCAAGGTCATCAATCCCGGCCAGCCGAAGGTTGGGCAGGTCACCCGCATCATCGCCGACAAGAGCAAGAAACAGGTTTTTGCCTATGGAGCCGACAACAAGCTGATCGCGGCTTATCCGGCGACCATCGGTTCGACCGACACGCCCTCGCCGACAGGAACCCATACGGTCGAACGCATCGCGCTCGATCCGGGCTATACCTACAATCCGAAGATCAATTTCAAGCAGGGCAATAACGACCAGATCCTGCAGATCCCGCCAGGCCCGAACGGCCCGGTCGGCACTGTGTGGATTGCGCTCTCTAAGCCCACATACGGCATCCACGGCACGCCGGAACCCTCCAAGATCGGCAAGACCAACAGCCATGGCTGCGTGCGCCTGACCAACTGGGATGCAAGGGAACTCGCCAAGATGGTCAAGCCCGGCACGACGGTCGAGTTCATCGAGTAAGGTTCCAGGACAACGCACGAGCCGTCGGCACCCGTTGCCGGCGGTTTTTGTTTGCCCGGCAATTGGCTTCGTGCGACGGCGACCTAATTTTTCGCCAGAGGCATGTATATCGGCGGTGGATGGAATGGATTTCCCAACGAGACTGAAAGGCGCCCTGTCCCTTCTCTTCGGACGCGGGGACGATGGAGCCGTCTGCTCCTTTTGTGGCGAAAACCGCCGCACCGTCGAAATGATCATTGCCGGTCCGGCAGCGACAGCGATCTGCAATCGCTGCGTCATCGTGTGCACCCAGGTCATGCTGGAGCATCAGGGCCCGCCCGGCTTCCGCCGCCGTGCCGAAAAAGATCATGAAAAGACAATCGCGATACCGCTTGCCCATGACGAAGTCCTGCTGGGCGCTCCCGAGCGGGTCGCGCTCGAGCAAATGCTGCATGTCCTCGTCGAATCGCTTCCGCAAAGCAGATTGATCGGCTGGAGCTACATGCATTCGCAGGATCGGTTCGACCTGCTGACGGTCGAGATCCTGACGACGTCCGGAATGGCACCGGGTGACATCGGCAACCTCGCCCAGCAGAACTGGCGCCGGATGCGCGACCGGTTCATCGCCGCGCGAAAAATCCCGGCCAATCAGGAAGAGCCGGACCTGATCGCAACCGCCGCCGCCGCGACCCAGGCGGCCGGCGCCTATGCAAAGGCGGTCGGCTCTTTCGAACCGACCGCCTCCTGAGCGAAATTTTTGGATCGCCGGCCCCCGGATGGTGATCAGGCGGCGTGGCGGCCCAGTCCGAAGAGGCGCGACGCGGCGGAACGGGTGATCTTGACGGGCATGAGCCGCAGGACTTCCTTCGCAAAGGCGCCGGCATTTTCCTTCGCCTTGTCGACATTGCTGACCTTGGCCGGGTCGAGCATGTGCAGCGTGCCGCCGGTCTCGAACAGTTCCTTGAAGGCGATGCGTTCGCCGATCGGCGTATCGAGGACATGAACGCCGCGGGCCGCAAGCAGGCCCTTGATGGTCAGAAGCGCCTTGGTGGTCACCATCGAGGTGACGCGCGTCAGCACCACCGAATGCGGGATCACCAGGCCGGCTTTTTCCTTCATGTAGGACAGAAGGTCGAGAATCTGCGCCGCACCCTTGGCGTCCATGGCCGAACCCTGAACCGGGATCATCACGTGGTCGGAAAGGCCGATCGCCGTGGTCACCAGCGCATCACGGGCACCGGCGAGGTCGATGATGAAATAATCGGTGCGCGATGCCATTTCCCGCAGGTGACACTGGAGCGATGCGAGGGTGACTTCCGATACCACCTCGATGTTGCGTACCGCGCCAGAGGTTTCGAACCACTGGCTGATCCAGCGCTGGGGATCGCCATCGATGACGGTGACACGAAAACCCTGATGGGCGAGTTCGGTCGCGAGCAGGAGCGCGGCGGTCGTTTTTCCGGCTCCACCCTTGGCATTGGCAAAGGAAATTACTGGCATTGTCGGTCCTCGAAGAAGTCTAGAGCCACATCGCTCACGAGGACACCGGGAAGCATGGTGTCATAAACGCCATCCTTTCCAAACATGGTTAACGAATTGCAAATTTCGCTTCCATTAATATCACCCAAAAGATTTAGCTTCCGGCTCTAAAATGCGGAAAAGCCCGGAGGTTTCGGCCTCCGGGCTTCGTTAATGCCGATCTTGCGACGATTGAGAAGTCTTAAAAGCAGTCGAGGAAAAGCGCCTTGGTGTTCTCCATCGTCATGGTGACGGGGTTGCCGCCGCAGCTCGGGTCTTCCATCGCCATGGCCGTCAGCTCATCGATTCGGTCCGGCTTGATGCCCATCGCCGTAAGGTTGTCCGGTACGCCGAGTTCCGAGCGCAGCGACAGGACGTAATCGTAGAACCCGTCGAAGCCGCCTGAAATGCCGAGATAAGCGGCGGCGCGGGCGATCTTGTCCTCTATCGCCGGGCGATTGAAGCGCAGCACCGGCGGCATGACGACCGCATTGGTCATGCCATGATGGGTGTTGTAGACCGCGCCGATCGGGTGCGACAGCGAATGGATGGCGCCGAGCCCCTTCTGGAAGGCGACCGCCCCCATGGCGGCGGCCGACATCATGTTGGTGCGGGCTTCGAGATCCGCTCCGTCCTTATAGGCGCGCGGCAGGAATTCCTTGACGAGCCGCATGCCTTCGAGCGCGATGCCGCCGGACATCGGGTGGTAGAAGGGCGATGAATAGGCTTCCAGGCAATGGGCGAATGCATCCATGCCGGTGCCGACGGTGATCACCTTCGGCATGCCCATGGTCAGTTCCGGATCGCAGATGACGACGCCCGGCAACAGTTTCGGATGGAAGATGATCTTCTTCACGTGGGTGACGGAATTGGTGAGCACCCCTGCCCGGCCAACCTCCGACCCGGTGCCCGCCGTGGTCGGCACGGCAACGATCGGCGCAATCTTGGCAGCATCGGCGCGTGTCCACCAGTCGCCGATATCCTCGAAATCCCACACGGGCCTAGTCTGGCCGGCCATGAAGGCGATCAGCTTGCCGAGATCGAGGCCCGAGCCGCCGCCGAAGGCGACGACGCCGTCGTGATCACCGTCCTTGTAGGCCTTGATGCCGGCTTCGAGATTGTTCTCGTTCGGGTTGGGATCAACATCGGCGAAGATCGCCCGGCCGAGGCCTGCCTCTTCGAGCACGTCCAGCGCATGGCCGGTAATCGCCATCGAGGCCAGTCCCCGGTCGGTGACCAGAAGCGGCTTCTTGAGGCCGAGCGTCTTGCAGGCGTCCGCCAGTTCCTTGATCCGTCCGCGGCCCAGCTTGACGGCGGTCGGATAGCTCCAGTTCGCGACGATATTCATTTCGTGACCTTCTTCAGGTGATAGGATTTCGGGCGGGTCAGGTTGTGGAAGCCGAGGACGGAGAGCGAACCGCCGCGCCCGGTTTCCTTGACGCCTGTCCAGACCAGCGCCGGGTCGAGGTAATCGGCGCGGTTCATGAACACCGTGCCGGTTTCGAGCTGGCTGCCGATCCGGTTGGCACGATCGACATCTGGGGTCCACAGCGACGCCGTCAACCCGTAGCGGCTGTCGTTCATATAGCCGATTGCCTCCTCGTCGTCCTTCACCTTCATGATGCCGACGGCCGGGCCAAAGGTCTCTTCGCGCATGATCTCCATGGAATGATCGACATCGACCAGAACCTGCGGCGCCAGATAGGCGCCGCCGTCATCGGCGGGGAAAAGCTTGGGATCGACGAGCGCCCTGGCGCCGCTCGCCACCGCATCGGCGATCTGCTGGCGCACCACCTTGGCGAAACGCTTGTTGGCCATCGGCCCGAGCGTCGTTTCCTTGTCGAGCGGATTGCCGAGCTTGTAGTTCGATACCCAGGCGACCGACTTCTCGACGAAGCTGTCGTAGAGCGATTCGTGCACGTAGATGCGCTCGATGCCGCAGCAGCACTGGCCGGAATTGTAGGTCGCGCCGTCCATCAGCGTGTCGACGGCGGCGTCGAGATCGGCATCCTCCATCACGTAACCCGGATCCTTGCCCCCGAGTTCGAGCCCGATGCCGGTAAAGGTGCCGGCCGCAGCGCGTTCGATCGACCGTCCGCCCTCGACCGAACCCGTGAAATTGATGAAGTTGAACAGCCCTTCCGAAATCAGCTTTGCCGACGTCGCGTGGTCGAGGAAGATGTTCTGGAAAACATCCTCGGGAACCCCGGCCTCGACGAAGGCGCGCACCATACGCTCGCCGACGAGCAGCGTCTGCGACGCATGCTTGATGACGACCGCATTGCCTGCCATCAGCGCCGGCGCGACAGTGTTGATCGCCGTCATATAGGGATAGTTCCACGGCGCGATGACGAACACGACGCCATGCGGCTCGCGTTCGATACGGCGCTCGAAAGACGCACTGTCTTCGACGCGCAGCGGCGCAAGCGCATCGGCCGCAATCGAGGCGACGTAGTTGGAACGCTCGTTGAAGCCCCTGAACTCGCCGCCGTAACGCACCGGCCGGCCCATCATCCAGGCAAGCTCCGGCACCACCTCGTCGACCATCTCGTTAAGACGTGCAACGCCCTTGAGCACCAGCTGGACGCGTTCGTCGAGCGGCCGCTTCGCCCAGGCCTTCTGCGCATGCCGAGCCCGGCCGACGGCCTCTGCTGCGGCCTCTGGCGACATGGCCGGACGTTCGGCATAGACCGAACCGTCGACCGGCGAGATACATTGGATCATCGTCATGATCGGTATTCCCATTGCGTTTTTGATGTGTGCGGAGAGATCTACACCCTCTCGAAGCCGCGTGCCACTTCCCAATCCGTCACGCGGCGGTCGTATTCCTCCTGCTCCCATTGGCCGGCGCGGACATAATGGTCGATGACGTCGTTGCCGAAGGCGGAACGCAGGAGTTCCGACCCGTTCAGGAGATCGATCGCATCGCGTAGCGTCCGGGGGATTTCGCGGATACCCTTGCCGCCATAGGCGTCACCGACGAAGGCCGGCTCGAGCGCCATCTTCTTTTCGATCCCGTCGATGCCGGCGGCGATCAGTGCCGCCATGGCGAGATAGGGGTTGAGGTCGGAGCCGCCGACACGGCATTCGACGCGGATCCCCTTGGTCGCCTCGCCGCAAAGACGGTAGCCGGCGGTGCGGTTGTCCTTCGACCAGACGGCCTTGGTCGGCGCGAACGTGCCGGCCATGAACCGCTTGTAGGAATTGATGTAGGGCGCCAGGAAATAGGTGATCTCGCTCGCATGCGCGAGCAGTCCGGCGATGTAATGCCTCATCAGTTCCGACATGCCGTGCTCGCCGTCCTTGTCGAAGAACAGCGGGGTCTTGCCGTCGGCGCTCCACAGCGACTGGTGGATGTGCGACGAGCTGCCGGCGGCGGAATAATTCCACTTGGCAAGGAAGGTGATCGCCTTGCCCTTGCCCCAGGCGATTTCCTTGGCTGCATTCTTGATGATCACGTGCCGGTCGGCCATGGTCAGCGCATCGGCATAACGGACGTTGATTTCCTCCTGGCCGGCCGAGGCCTCGCCCTTGGAATTCTCGACCGGAATGCCGGCGCCCTGCAGCCCGGTGCGGATCGCCCGCATGACCTCCTCTTCCTTGGTGGTCTGGAAGATGTGGTAGTCCTCGTTATAACCGCTCGCGAGCTTCAGGTTGCGGTAGCCGTTTTCGCGGGCCTGGTCATAGCTCTGGTCGAACAGGAAGAACTCGAGTTCGGTCGCCATGAAGGCCGACATGCCCATTGCTTCCAGCCGCTTCACCTGCGCCTTGAGGATGGCGCGCGGCGAATGCGGCACCTCTTCATGGGTGTGATGGTCGAGCACGTCGCAGAGCACCAGCGCCGTGCCTTCGAGCCAAGGCAGTTTCCGCAATGTCGAGAGGTCCGGCTTCATCGTATAGTCGCCGTAGCCCTGCTCCCAGCTCGTCGCCTTGTAGCCGGAAATGGTCTCCATCTCGATATCCGTCGCCAGCAGATAATTGCAGCTATGGGTTTCCTTGTAGGCGCTTTCGACGAAATATTCCGCCTGGAACCGCTTGCCCATCAGGCGGCCCTGCATATCCACCTGGGCGGCGATGATCGTATCGATGCTGCCGTCGGCGACATCGCGCTTCAGGTCGTCGAAGGAGTAAATCGGGGTCATGCCTCACATCCATTTCAAGAGGGTGAACCGCCACGACCTTTCGCGTGTCGTGGCGGCGGGATCATAGGGGCTTCAGGCCCGGTCGCTCTTACTTTTCTCCGACGGCCGCTTCCGCAGCGGCGATCTCGGCCTGCCGCTTGGCGATGGCGTCACCGATCGGCGGCCCCATGAAGCGCCGGTTCTCGAAGGCGAACCAGACAACCCCGGTCAGCACCAGGAAGCCGACGGTGATTTCGAGCGCCCAGTCGTTCGGCGGCTGGATGCCGATGAAGAAGATCACGATCATCGAGATGATCGCCAGGACAGCGACCAGCTTGTAGACCGGAACGCCCATGTTCCAGGGTCCCATGTTCGGCCATTTCGCGGTGCCGATGGTGAACAGGCCGAGCGCGATCGGCAGGGCGAAGGACAGGAACAGGAAGATGACCGTGCAGGACACGACGATCGAATAGGCCGGCGTGCCGGCAATGGTGATCGCCGAGGTGAACCAGACGAACAGGACGGCGAGGATGGAGCCGGTCCAGATCGCCGCGACCGGCGAACGGTATTTCGGGCTGACCTTGGCGAGCACCGACGACGCAGGCAGGCCCTTGTCGCGCGAGAACGCGAAGATCATCCGCGATACCGACGTGACGGTGGCCAGCCCGCACAGCAGCTGCGAGATGAAGATCAGGAAATACAGGATGCTCTTCACGGTCGGGTTCATCTGCGCGTCCATCGCCCAGAAGAACACGTTCCAGCCCTGCTTGGCTGCGTCGTCCATGTTCGGGATCATCAGCACGAAGGCGCACAGCATGATGTAGCCGAACACGGCGGACCACACGACGGCCGAGACCATGCCGCGCGGCACCGATTCCGCCGCCTTGACGGTTTCCTCGGACGTATGCGCCGAGGCGTCATAACCGGTGATCGTGTAGATCGGCAGGAGCAGGCCGAGAAGGAAGGCCATGGTGCCCGAAACGCTGTTCGGCCAGACGAGCGCCGCCCCTTCCGTGCCGGTATAGTTCGCGAAGGTGAAGAGCCGCGCGAAATCGAAGCCGGGGGCCGCGATAAGGCAGGCGACCGTCAGCAGGATCGCGGTGGCAAAGATCAGATAGCCGGAAAAGTCGGTGAGCTTCGCCGTCAGGCCGATGCCGAAATGATTGATGCCGGCCTGCAGCCCGGTGATGACGGCAACGAAAACCACGCGGTGCGTCAGCGTGTCCTCGATGCCGAAAGTCGGTCCGAAGGCACCGAAGAAGAAATAGAACGTCCCGACATTGATGGCGCCGAGCACGGTGACGAGGCCGAGCAGGTTGAGCCAGGCGGAAAGCCAGCCGGTAAAGCGGTTGCCGAGGATCGATCCCCAGTGATAGAGGCCGCCGGCCGTCGGATAGGCCGAGCCGATCTGCGCCAGCCCGAGCGCGAAGATGCCGGAAATCAGGCAGCCGAGCGGCCAGCCGATGCCGATCGAGGCGCCGCCGGCACCGGCGGTCGCCTGGCCCAGCGAATTGATGCCGCCGGAGAGAATGCAGATAATGGAAAAGGAAATTGCAAAGTTGGAAAAGGAGCTCATGCGCCGCTCGAGTTCCTGCGCATAGCCCATCGAATGCAGGATATGAATATCCTGCTTTTTATCGCCTTCGGTATAATCGGACATGACTTCCCCCTGTTGGCAGAAAGACCGCGCCATCGCGGCCATCCGGTTTGTCCTTCCCGCGGAATTGATCGCGGGCATGCGAGCTGCTGCTCCCCGGGTCTTTATCTTTGGACGTCTGCGAGGCTTTCCCGCAGCAATCCTGTCAGAAAATCGGCCGCGACCCCCTGGCCGATTTCGTCTGTTATGAGGTCGTTCCTGATTTCGATCATGACGTTGAGAAGCCCCGCCGGCAGGGCGTGGACTTCCAGCGTATGCGTTACGCCGTCCGCCGGCCCATAGGGCTCGTTGCGCTCGACGCGATAGAGATGGGTGTCGGATGCGGCTTCCAGCATCCGGTCGGCAAGCCGGCTGTCGGTATCGTGAAGCACACCGATCTCGACTGGCCGTTCCTTGCCGAAATAGACCGGCGTGAAGCTGTGAACGGTGACCAGCACCGTCTTCTGCCCCCTCGCCCGCCTCGCTGCGATCTCCTCGCGGATGCGGCTGTGGAACGGGAGGTAGATCGCCGTGGTCCGGCGGGATTTCTCCGCCTCGGAGAGGTTCTCGTTGCCGGGGATCCGGAAGATTTCCGACACGTCGCGCATCGCGGCAGGCGATTCCGGCGGTCGGTTGCAGTCGTAGATGAGGCGCGAAAACCGCTGGTGGATCAGCGTCGCGTCAAGGCTCTTCGACAATAGCCGGGAGACTGCAAGCGCCCCCGGATCCCAGGCGATATGCGAGGCGAGCGCATCCTTGGAAAGCCCAAGATCGCCATAACGTTCCGGCAGGCGCAGCGACGCATGTTCGCAGACGAGAAGCACCTCTCCGCGAGCGTCGGCATTGTCCACGGCAACGGGCTCGCCATCCGCCTCCGTAAAGAATTCCGACTGCACCAGCATGAACGCGTTCCGGAAAAAATCGTTTAAATTGGATTAAGAAGAGAATTCTTCACTTTCCGGCCGCCGTCAACGTGATTCTGAAATTTTCTCTTCACCCGCTCCATTGACACCTGTCACAAAAGTACTTTTAACTCGTGTCATAAACCGGCGAAGACCGGAGGGAACAGCTTTCGTGCCAGCAACTGCGCGCACCGTATCAGATGTCATTCGTGTTCGTTACGACAGCCTGACGCGCGCGGAAAAACAGTTGGCCGACAGCCTATTGGAGAATTATCCGGTGTCGGGGCTCGGCAGCATCACTGTGATCGCGGAGAACGCCGGCGTTTCGACGCCGACGGTCGCGCG
>Ga0209051_1000316_pt1 | contig 73202 bp, 66 predicted proteins | sample AraplaCvi_mMS_r2_2_FD_184286 | JGI IMG/M metagenome (GOLD analysis project Ga0209051, IMG submission 184286) | Arabidopsis root microbial communities from North Carolina, USA - plate scrape MF_Cvi_mMS_r2 (SPAdes) (version 2) | ecosystem: Host-associated > Plants > Roots > Endosphere | place...
CGATAACGGCCAGTTATCGTGAATTGTTTCTGTCTACCCGAAATTGTCGGGTCGCAGATGGATCGTCATCGCGACCAGACGTTCTGGCAACGCGACGAGACTCTAGTCGTCCTTACCAGGCATCCGCAGACTACAAGCCGGATACGGCTCCGACGCCCAGACCTTCCTATGGTGAGTCTAGTCCCCAACGAATCCGGCGGTCAGCGCCCTCCGCCGCACAGCTTCCAGCGCATGGCCTAACATCGCGGCGAGCCACCCGCTCGGGCTTGGCGATGGAGCGCGGATTGGACTCGATGGACGACTCGAACGACCCCGACAACTTGTTCCACGATTGGGACGGCGACCCCCACGACCCCTCTGAATACGCCGAGCGTGACGAGGCCGACCAAATGGCGCTTTCGCTGTCGATGCGCTCGGGCTTGGGCGAGGACGGGCCCTGGGTGGAGGTCTACGCCCACGATTCGAACGAGGTCTCGGCGGCTACCATCGAGAACGGCAAGATGGCCTTGATTGCCCGGCTGAATGAAGACGGCCTGAGGATGTTCCCGGTCGTGTCGGCCTCTTTTCGCGCGGAGCGCCTCGAGCCAAAATACGGCGAGCTGCGGTCGATTTGGATCCCAGGGCTTGACCCGCAGCCGCTGCCGCGTTCGATCTCGGATTTCGACGACGTCCTGGCGCAGCTTCCGATTGGCTTCGGCCGCCACGCGAAATATGGGCTTGGCCTGAAGTGGGCGTATCGCCTGATTCCGGAAACCATCAACGCCATGGGAGGCGTGCGGGAGCTGGTTTTGGACTTGAGCGACAAGCCGCACTTGGACGGCGATCGCTTCCACATGGGGCGCTCCCTGTTCGACAATCTGCGCCGCGCCCTGGACTCGATCGTCTACCGCGCTCGCGCTCGGTCGCTTGAAGACCGCAAGACGCTGGCCTTCAACGAGCTGCTTCACGCGGCTGCCCCCGACAAATTCGCTCAGCTCGTGCGCTCCCCAAAACCGCATGAAATATACGAGCTGGTCAAGGTCGGCGCGGGACAGCGCCGCAGCCCCGATGTCCAGAGAGCCGCGCTCGAAGTAGTCGAGAGAGACGCCAGGGAAATCGCTCAATCGAACCCGGCAGAGCTCATGTCGCTTATGGCGAAGATCGAGGAGGTCGCTTTGGGCGAGCTAATCGCTCGCATGGCGGCCATGCTCGAATCAGACCTCAGCGAAGGCAAGTGGCAGGCTTTCTTCAAGACCAACCCTTTTGTGCTGGGCCTGGCGTTCGCGCATCCCGTCACGTTGATTCAAGAGCAGGCGCATGTCGGTGGCGCCACTATCAATGGCTCCGGCGAAAGCATCGCCGATTTCCTGTTCGGCCTGCGCTCGACTGGAAGCCTGGCGCTGGTGGAAATCAAGCGTCCGACAACGTCTCTGGTGGAAGCGAAGCCGTTTCGCGGAGATCTATACGCTCCCCACCGCGAGGTCGTGGCGGCAGTCGCGCAGGTCCTCGATCAGCGATCGCAGCTCATCGAGCACTTCGCCTTCAAATCAAGATCGGCTGAGTTTCGAGACAAGCATGTCGCTACGGTGCATTGCATAGTCGTCGCTGGCAAGGCCCCAGCCGAGCCTGAGCGCCAACGGTCCCTCGACCTCTTCCGCAACGCGACCAAGGACGTCGCGATCATCACTTTTGACGAACTGCTCAACAAGCTGCAAAACATCCATGGCTTGATGAGCTCCGCGGAGCAAAGCGCGGATGGCGGCGCGCCCGCAAAGAGCCTTGGGACGGTCGAAAACGCAGACCTGTTTTGACTACCGCCTGGGTTAGCGGCGGTCACCCCGACTTGTAGCGTTCAAGAAGCTTCTGAGGAACAAGATGAACGTCCCCGCGGGAGCGGGACAGAGCGACATATAGTTTGTTGAGCGTCCCTGAAGGAAGAGTTGACAACTGCCCCTTGGCGTGGAGGGCCAGCGTCTTGGGGTTCAGAACTACGCATACTTCGTCGTAATGATCTTCGCCTTTGGATGCGCCCCAGTTTTGGGAGGCGCACCCGAACTTCGAATGGCTCTGATAGAACAGCTTGACCACGTCAGGACGGCGCCAAAGGGCGTCCGCGTCGTCCTGGCTCGTGACGTCCCGCACCGACGCGGCGCGCTCCGATAGCGTGCCGATGGGAATGCCAAGCCGATCCGAGATGAACGAGCAGACTGCCGCGCTGCATCGGCGGCTATGGGCCATCGACGAAGTGTCGACCTCAATGCCGGCGTCGCGAAAGCGTTTCGCATAGCCCGAGAAGCCAGCATGCAAATTCTTGTTGACTGATCCGTCGCGGCTGGTGTCGTAGGTGTGCTGGTGAAAGTCGCCCACCAGCAGCATGTCCGCCCTGATCCCAGAGAGCCCCATTAGGAAGTTGAAATCGTGGCCCGCGAAATCCTGCACCTCGTCCACGCATACCAGGTCGAAGAAGCGGTCGATGCGGGCGCGCGCGTCTTCCGCGAGACCCCGATCGATAAGCAGCTTGGCGAGGCGCTCGTGGTAGAGACGGCCGCCGCGGTCCATGAAGTAGCTTTCTTGCGAGGCGTTGTAGCGACCAGCTGGGGGGGCATCGGCGAAGCTTATTCCGCGCGCGCGTGTGCGCAGTCCTGCCGCTGGGCGAAAGCAGAACGAATGCAGGAACCCAAAATAGGTCATCACGCGAACGCCGGCGGGCAAGCCTCCGTAGCGCTGGACGATCTTGCGCCGAAGGTTAAGCACGTTCTCCTCCGTGTAGGTGAACACGAGGCATCGCTGGCCTTTGCCGAGCTCCTCAACGATCCGTGTGGTCTTGCCCGACCCCGCCACGGCGAAGATCACTGTCTTGCCCACTCGATCGCCTCGCGCAGATAGTCGGGCACGCTGAGCCGCCCCTCAGACCTCTCCAGCAGCGCGAGCGCCGCCTCGGCCTTGTTATCCAGCATCCAATCCTTGACCGACAGCGTCCGGCGGCCCGGCGCAAACAGCTCCTCGCAAAGCTCCTTGTTGTCCTCGTAGACGCAGATCTCAAAGGTGCTCCGGCGGTTGTCCGAGTCGGCGAACACGCGCGCCTGATTGCCGAGAAGACCATCGTAGTTGTCGACACAGTGGCGCTGGTAGTCGCCATCGTTGTCGCGCACCACCGCCGTCCTGACCTTCAAGACCTCCGCCAGCGCCAAGTAGCGCTTGAAACTCGTGCCGCCTACGGCTATCACGTGGACGCCGTCGCGAGCGAGCGTTGACTGCGAGCATGACTCGTAGAGCGCCGAGATCAAAATGAACTCCGCGTCGCCCTCCACCAAGATGACCTTCGAGGACATCGCGAATTCGAGCACGTAATTGTCCGGCGCTTTGCAAAAGAAGTCGGCGGTCGGCTTGTCGAGGCTTCGCAGCGTCGTCGGCTTGCCCGATCCTCCGAGCATGATGACCTTGCGCAGGTCGAGCCGCGCGCAAACGAGGCTGCTGTGGGTCGAGATGAAGAGCTGCTTCCCGCCGGCGGCCGCCAGCGCGTCGAGAAGCTTGCGCATGCTGATGTGACTGAGATGATTCTCCGGCTCCTCCAAGAGCAACGCGTCGATGGCCTCCGACTTGGCGCCTCGGCCTCGCGCGAGCGCGAACTCGGTCTTGACCAGCGCCTGACGGCCGCGCCCTCGGCTTTCAAGGGGCACCCCAGCCTCTACGATCTGCAAATCCGACTCGAGGTTCGACTTTGAGGAACTGCGCGCCTGGAACTTGACGTCCAGTTGGGCATTGAGCTCCGCCAGGTGTTCCGCGGCGAACGCGTTCTTGGCTTGGCGATATCGGTTCTCGTGGCCACCGCGGTGGCTCGGCGACGCGTGAGAACGGTAGAGCGCTCGGGTGTATTCACGCTGCGCGTGATCTGCGTCAATCTGCGCGCCGTCGATCAGAAGATGGCGCATCGGCCTGCTGTGGCCGTTGTAAGGAGCTCCGGCGAAGGTGTGGAACTTGATCGCATAGAACTCGAAGGGGACGTTGTCGCCGTCCTCGGCCAATAGCTGCTTGATCTCCTCGGCGTAGTCATCGCTGGGCTCGCAGGAGAGCCGCAGCCCGAAGGTGTCCACGTGCAGCGAGTTGCAGCGTCCGCAGAGGTCATGGTCGGGAAAGTCGGACAGATAGACCTCCACAAAAAAAACGGGGAGCGCGTCAGGCTTCTTCCCGCCCGCGACGAAAGCCTCGACCGCCCCCTTGCGCATCAGCGCCTCGACGCCGAGCGCCTCGACTTTGCTGCGGCTCGCCGATAGAGCCAGGTCTATGGCGAGCATCGCCGTGCTTTTTCCCGCCTCGTTGCCGCCGGCAAAGATGTTCAAGAGCGGATCGAAGTCGAGCGTCAAAGTCTCGAACTTCTTAAAGTTCGACAGCACGATCTTTTGAATTCGCGCGCGCGGCTGCGCCAGCGCGCCGCCCTCGTCCACTCCGGACGCCAGCGCCGTTGTCATGGTCTATCTCCTCAATCGCTTGTCTGTCGATGATATTCCGAGGACGCCTGGCCGCCCCCATCGACGTAAAACGGAAGCCCGCGGCGAAATCCGACAGCCAAGGCCGGCAGAGCTGACTGCCTGCGCCGCTGCCCACAGAGGACGGCGGCTGGACATCGTCAAGATGCCAGGCCAGCGCTGCAGAGCAAAGGTGATCCCCGCTATCCAAAGAGCCGTGATCGTTGAAGGAAACATCGAACATTACGCGATGCTGCCTAGCGTGGACGCTAGCAAGCGCTACGCTAGAGTTGGAACCAACGTCTGCAGGTTGGTGACCATCTGCTCCCTTACCGTTTCCTCTGGCAGACCCCACAACCCGCCGAGTGTCCCGCATACCTCAGATGCATCCCACGGCATTAGTGGTCGCCCCTGGTGCAGCGCGAACGGCCCGTCGGTCTCTGGAAGAACGCGCTCCGGGGAAAGTTGCGAAGCAATCTGGCGTCCAGAAGAAGCGCGAAGCATTGCGGGACCAACGCTGAACCACGCGCCCAGTTCTACGGCCTTACTTAGATCGCGCTGGCTGCCAGAAAACCAATGAAGGACAGGAGTTCCAGCGTTCGGATGAAGCGCCAAGGTTGCTAGCACCTCCGCCTCGGCGCCTCGGGAATGAATGCTCATCACCCGACCGCCCTGCGCAGCACACTCAGCAACAACTGCTGAAAAGATCTTCCTCTGAAGACTTAGCGTGTGCCTGAAGCGCGCGGTGCCGTCGAGGCCAATCTCTCCCACCAGCGTCGCTTGGCGCACCAGCGCCACGAGCTGGTCAAGCTCGCCTGCCTTCGCCTGAGCGACTTCGGGATGCAACCCTAGCCCGACGTGGATATGCCGGTAGGGAGCAAACACACGAGACGTTGCCAAGAACGCGCGGGGACTCGTGGTGACTGCGAAAGTGAACCTGTTACGCCGCTCGACCTCCGGAAGCAGCTCAAGCGCATTGGGGTACAGGTCGAGATGGCAATGGAAGTCAATCAAAGCACGCCCTCGCGTTGAAGGAGCGCTTCGAGTTCGTGCAGGCCTCGCACGACAACGCCCTCATATCCTTCCCGTTCATCTGATGTCGCAAAGCTCAGTTGTCCCGCAGTCAGACTACGCACCCCCTCCCGCGCAAGTCGAAGGGCAGCGGCGGCAACGGCGCCGATGTCGTTGGCGCCCTTCGCTCTGCCTGCAAAGCGAAGGTCGTGAAAGTGGTAGTGATGCGTTGTATCCGGAATGTCCGCCGACAGAAATGAGGCCCGACGGACCAGGCACGGAACGCAGCGGCCGCAGTGGGTGTAGTTGTAGTAGCCGAATCTACCGCAGCTCGTGGATTCGCCAACGAGCTCACGTAGCGCAACTTGGTCGGCGCAATCGGACATCAGCTCGCCCTTGGTCTTGAACGCATACGGACGAAGTAGGTTCAGAGGAAGCTGCAGTGCAGTCAGCACCTCCTGAAGGCGGTCGAGAAAGACCGGATGGGTTGTCTTCGTGCTGAGACTACCCATTCGTCCGGCGTTAAGCGGGATGTTCAGACTGATGAAACCGTTCTCGGGCACGACCAGGTCAACCCGAGTTCGACGTTGATGAAGAAGTTCGTCGGCAGCAAGCACAGCAAACGCGAAGAACACGATGGAACGGGCTCGCGTAGATCGCTCGGTAGCGTGAGGCAGTCGGATGTTTTGATTCCACTGAAGATGCCTGCCCCCAGCGTCAAGATGACGTGCATACCTCACCTGTGTCTCAGAGTCCCCCTTCGCCATCTGGGACACGAAGAGAGGTCTGAGTCCAGCGGCCGTCAGGTCGATGGCCCCAACCAGGCTGTCGATGCCGCCGGACAGGAGGCTTACACAGTCGGCGTCATATTGGACTAGGGCGGCCGACGTCGCTGCCGGCTCGCCCCCATCGCTGAAGCTCAGATGCCAGAAGTCCCCAGTGAGGTAGCGCAGCATGGCTTCGAGGCGGGTTCGGATTGCCTCGAACGGTGCAGGTTCAACGAGAGAGATCGTGAGATCAACAATACGAGTCCATCCGTCTGAAGATCTGGACCTCAGAGCTGCTTGATCGGACGCCGACACCGCGAGCGCGAAGGTTGTGAAGTCCCACGCCTGAACACTCGGATTGAATCCAGCTCGCTCGAGGTCTCTGAGAATGCCGGTGCCTACCGTTCCGACGTTCTGTCGTCCGGAGGAACGGTAGACAGTGATGTATTCAGTTCCTGGCTCTAGGTTCTCAGGCAGAAGGTCGGGCGACGTACAGACGATCCGCGTCATAGATCACCTTCGTAGACTTGTAGCATCAGACGAACCGCGTCCTGCATGAGTCTGTCGAGCTGGGGTCGAGTTGGATTCGGCGTCACGTCTCGGAGCACACCGAGTTGCACGCCAATCTCGTTGCGAACGAACTGCCGCATCTCCAGTTCCCGCTGCACCACGGTTGCGGGATCCAAGGTTGCGCTCTCAAAGGCTTGGCCCATGTCGAAGCGCAGACGGTTGCAGACTTCTTGGCTCAGATACAGCTGCATCAATGTCCAAGTGTCGTCCACGGACATGTGAAGAGGATCGCACTCCGGCACGATAGTCATCAAGTCAGAGAGTGCGATGGCCATCGAGTCTCGGATTGACTCTTCGTCTGCGCTTCCGCCCGCCGGCATGACCGCTTCGACAATCGCATCGACCACCTCGGCGACGCTTGGGTCTCGCGCAAGAAGGTCCCGCACCCACTCTGTCGCCTGCGCGTCTGTACCGATGCTCGTCGCGTTCAGGAACGAGATGAGGCCCGCGCCGGCACGAGTCGCAGCTCGCATGCGCGTAGCAGCGCGTCCGGCGCCTCCCATTCCCGTGCGGGAGTAGTGCCCAATCGCTCTTCCGAGGGCGCGTGTGTCACCGCTTCTCAGAAATGCTGAGAGGCTTGTTCGAGCCGCACCGAACCGGCGTGTGGGCGCCAAAGCAGGAGGCAGCACCCCCGCAACGGGCTCTGCTTCAGTCGGGGCGTCCCCATGGCCACTCCCATCAGTTGGCTCCGCAGGTTCGACGTTTCCGGAAGAGGCGGCACCCGGAGCAGCAATGTCGTCTAGCCAAGGAGGATCAAGGCTGACGGCGGGCCCGGGCCCTGAGCTTGAGGTCGACGTTCCCACGGTCTATTTTCCTTTGAGCTGAAGCAACGTGCGGAGACGAGCCGGTGTGTCGGGGTCGTCCTTCCACTCTTGGAGTAGATCTGACGCCCAAGCCTTTAGCGCAAGTAGGGGCCCAACCGCAGGCGGCCGCTGCGCTGGCGCAATTTCCCTGAGCGCGTTCACCAAGGCCGGGCCGAGCTCGGCATAGGCCTCGGTGCAGTTGAACATGCGTCCAACCGACGCCCCAGTCCAGTTGTCGGCTCGAGCTCGACGAATCAAGCGCACGAGTATGCCGTCGACCTCTTGTTGGCTGAGCGCCTTGAGCTGAGTGACGAGCCCACCGACAATTTGGTCCGTGGCGAGGGTTGCATCCAACGCTGCCCGAGCTTCAGCGGAGAGCTCTGCTCCAGATGAGGTTGATGTAGCGCGGTCACGACTGAGGTATAGAAATGGCTTGAGGTTAGTATCTGCGAGGGGCGGGTCGAGCTTAAGCCACTGCTCGTAGAAGCTCTGATTCCAGCTCGGATCGGGGGCCTTGTAGTCTTCGCCCTTGCGCAGCGAGGTCTCGAGCGTCGCCAGGGCCTCGAAGCGCCCCTGATCATTCGCCGCAACACTCTTTGCCAAGTGTTCAAACGCGGCGTTCGACGCGCAACGCTCGAACAATTGCATCTTGACCAGCGCATCGAATGGCGTGGCCATATGTTGTTTCTCGGCAAGCGCTTCACGGATGACCAGGTTATTCAAGAACCGTTTAATGAGCCGAGGATTCCCTGCGATCTTCTCAGCCCCCACGAGAATCGGCGCAAGCTGTTCAGCCATGTCGATTTCCTTGGACATCGCCGCGGCGCTTGCACCGAAGGCGCGCTTCAGGACTTCAAGTGTGATGTCGCCCGCCCACCCTCGCTGCAAGGCACCAAGAAGTGCAGCCTTGGCATCGGCAAACGGCTGCGCGTCAAGCCTCCCCTTTCTGTTGGCACGCTCGGCCATCAGCAGCGCCACGTATGCTTTGACCTCGTTCGAACCCAGCCTAGGCACTCGCAACGGCACCTGAATGAGCTTGTCGAAGTAGCTGGTGACCAGATCCTCCGAGATGTCCGCGTTTCCAAAGTGCACGCGAACCGCACTGCGAATCATCTCTTCATCCGCGGCGATGATGAACGCCGTGCGCGGCACGTGCAGGAGGAGACGCATTGCCTCCAAAGTCGCGATGGCAGTGTTTGGTAGGCAGCGGTCAAGGTCGTCGACCAAGACGATAAGGGTTACTCCGAGCTTGGATAGAACTTCAACGAGAGCTTCCCTCAGTCCTTGAATTTCCTTCGGAAGCGACTCGGGCGACTTGTCCTTCAAGAGATCGGCGAGTTCGGGCTGAAGGTGCGTATAGGCTTCCTTCAGCTTCTCCATCTCGCTCAGTCGAGCCGCTTCATCAACGCTCTTGAGAACACCTCCAGCGGCGCCAACAAGTGCGCCGAGCGGCCCACCGAGCGCGGTCCCACCAATCAGACCGGCCACCGTTGGTGCAACGATGCGACCAAGCTTGAGCCAATTGACTCTGCGAGCGAACGCACGGACCTCGTCGACAAATGTCTTACGTTCCTGGGCTGCCTCCAAGAGTCGGTCGGACACGGCTTGTAGAAGAGCCTGCCGTGCGTCGTCAAAGCCTTGGTATAGCCAAGCATTGAATTCGAGAAAAACGTACCGCTTCTGAGAGTCCTTGTCGCTCTCGAGCGCTTTTCCCACCATCCTCACGAGTGAAGACTTGCCAACACCCCAACCACCTGAAACTCCGATAGTCAAGGGTTCGCTTGCAGACTCACGAATGAGCTCCGCAGCAGCTTCGGCCACAAAACCAAAGTTTAGAAGGTCAACTTTGGCCTCGATGTCATGCCACATTTTCGACTCCCTCAGGCCAAGGCGGCCTCGCGTTTATGTTTCAACTTGCCTAGGACTAAACCAGCCTGTTTCCGCGACGCGGACGCGTCCAGGCCTCGCAGCTCAGTCTTAGCTTAGGGTACCCGTCTTAAAGAACGGGAAAACTGTCTCGAACCCGACATCAAGGGTGAAAGATTGACATGCGCCCAAAGCAAGATCCTGCGGCTTGGGTACCTTCCTGGATTGAATGACCCGTAGCTCGAACGCATGAGCGGGCGCTGTCGTCACCTTCTGGATGGCCACGGGGCGCCGCACATCCGAGCCGTCCATGAACGCTCGAAGATAGCCAGGTGCCGTGCGTCGCGAAAGGCAACAATGCAGGCGATAGCGGTCGGCTAGGACTTCGCGGCGAGAGACCGTTTCGGGGTCGGGAACAGTCCTGCGCCTCTCGGAACTGAGCGTCAGCTGTGCGCTAGGCTAGGCAGCGGCCGTTCGCCCAGGCCACGTGTCAAGGGTGCCGCGCCCCGGTCGCTTGCCATTCATCGATCGCGCTTCTTGCGGTATGTCGACGGCTTGGACGTCCCGGGCCCGCTGCTCGCGCTGCCGGACGGCCGGCTCGGTCGAGGCGGCTCGGTCGGCCGAGGGCCGGCGCAGGCGCGCCGGCGACCCCGGGGCGGGCGGGCGGTCTGAGGAATTCCTGGAAGGGCGCGCCCCTATGCTGACGCGGCCCTCTTCCGGGATGCTCGCGACGCTTTCCCCTCGGGCGATTCGGTCGGGCGTTTGGCGCCCGAGGCTAGCTTGGCGATGACCCGGTCGACGAGCACGTCCTGGCCCGCCGCGCGCGCCAGTGCGGACTGGGCTTGCGCAAGCTCTGCCTGCAGCTCGTGAATCTGCGCCTCGCGACGCTTCAGCATTCCCTGCAGCTCCTCCTCTAGCTGGTTGGCTTGGACGCGAAACGCCGTGATCCGGTCTTCGGCTGCATTCATCTGCTCGGTGGCGGCGATCTGCTCGCGCAGAACCAAGTCGAGCTTCTTGGCGGTGACCTGGGCGGCCTTCTCGACGCGGACGCGCAGCATGCGCTGCGCTTCGATCTCCATCGCGGCTCGACGTTCGGCACCATCGCTTCGCTCGTTGGCCACAACGATCGCCTGGTCGGCGCGCGCGCGCTCGTCGATGACGGCCTGGCGCAATTCCGCAACCTGGGTCTCCAGGGCGCTGCAGCGCGCCGCGGCCCCGGCGAGCTGGGTGGCGGTACCGCGGTGATCCAGGCGTTCTGCGTCAAGTGCTGCTCGGGAGCGGGTCAGCTCCCCTTCCAGCGCCTCGACGCTGGCTGCGGCGCCGGCGGCAGCTGCCTGAGCCTTGGCGGCATCGCGCATCGCTTCGTCAGCACGCGCTTCAGCATCAGCCAATCCGACCGCGATCCGTGCGTTGACATCGCGACGGGACTCCGCTTGCGCGACCTCCCAAAAGTGCTGAGCCGCCTGCAGAACGGGGTCGGGAACGTCGGGCGCCAGCGCAAAGGCTCCCGGATCCTGCAGCCGCCGCCCCAATCCCTTGAACCAGGTGTCCAGCATCGGGCTGACGGTATTGGGCGAGCCTCGGCCGATCTTCTGGCGCACGCGCTCGATGGTCGGTCGCTCGCCGGCGAGCAGCAGCGCGTCGCAGGCGGTGAAGACGTCGTTTTCCGTGATCCCGCGGGGCATGGTCAGCACTCCTTGATCGGCGCCCTGCTTCGCGCCATAGTTAGTCGCGATAATAGAAGATTATCGTGACCTATCAACTTTATACGTTAGACATCATACGTTGTATGTAGCATATTGAACATATGGCGAAGCGCACTACGATTTCCCCTGTCGAGCTGGCTCCCGGCGACATCGCCGCCCTCGATCCAAGCGTTCTGACCCCGCTCGGCGCCGACGCCGTCCAGGCGCTGCTCGCCGAGGGAGAGTCCGAGAACACAGTGCGAAGCTACCAAGCAGCGCTGCGCTACTGGGCGGCCTGGTTCTGGCTGCGCTACCGCCAAGCGATCGCCCTCCCCGTCCCCGTCGCGGCTGTCCTGCAGTTCGTTGTCGACCACGTGCAGCGAAAGACGGCCTCAGGCCTAGAGAGCTCGCTCCCTTCCGTACTCGACCAGGCCTTGGTCGATGGCGGCTTCAAGGCCAAGCTCGGGCCAATGGCGCTGGCCACCGTGGTGCACCGCCTGAGCGTGCTGTCGAAGGCTCACCAGCTCAAAGGCGCTGCCAACCCGGTTCAGGACGCCAAGGTGCGCGACCTGGTGGCCAAGACGCGCCGCGCCTACGCCAAGCGCGGGGTTCAGCAGGACAAGAAGGCGGCGCTGACGCTCGAGCCGCTCCAGGCCATGCTCGCGACCTGCGACGAGTCGCTGCGCGGCGTGCGCGACCGCGCCCTGCTCCTCTTCGCTTGGTCGAGTGGCGGCCGCCGACGCTCTGAAGTGACGAACGCTACGATGGAGAACGTCCGGCGTGTCGGGCCGCGTGCGTTCAGCTTTACCCTGCTCTATTCCAAGACCAACCAGTCCGGCTCCCAGAGGGCGGACAGCGAAAAGCCCATCGTCGATGCCGCGGCAGACGCCCTGACGGCCTGGATCGCCCGCGCCGGGCTCGTCGAGGGAGCGATCTTCCGGCGCATCCGACGAGGCGACCGTCTGGGGGAGCCTTTGGCGCCCGCGGGTGTTCGCGACATCGTTCTGGAACGCGCAGCACTCGCTGGCCTGCCGCCAGAGTTCGCAGCACACTCGCTGCGTTCGGGCTTCATCACCGAAGCGGCCCGGCAAGGCATCCCGATCGGTGAGACGATGGCTCTGACTGGACATGCTTCGCCGGCCTCATTGATAGGGTACTTCCGCGCAGAGGAGGCGCAGAGGAGTGCAAGCGCCCGGCTGTTCACCCCCGCATCCGTTACACGCCAACCCAAGGGAGATTGACGTTCGAAACGTAGTGTCGCGAGGGCTCAATGCCCCCAGATGCCGAGCATTTGGGCGAGAACGAGGCAGGGCGCCTCAGAGCGCGGTGCGCAGCCGTCTGACCATGCGATAGCGCAACAGGCATATCGCGCATTTTGGGTTACGCGGGATGCGTGAGCGCGCAAAGTCGATTGGCGGAAAGATAGCAAGATCGGCGAGCATCCCCAGCCAGCCCATTTCCGAAAACAAGGGATTCGGTCTGCGCGATCGTTCACTAGAATGGCCGCAGGCGGGCGCCCCGCCACTGACAGCGGTCTGAGGGGAGGATCCTTCGACACAAGCGAGCATGGACGGTACCTACTCATGAGGGAAGATTCAGCACGCATCCGCATCCTCTGTGCGGACGACCACCCCGTTGTCCTGCAGGGAATCTCTGGCTTCGTGAGCATCCAGCCCGACATGCAGATCGTCGCGGAGGCGACGAATGGCCGCGAAGCGTTCGCGCAGTTCCGCCGTCATCGTCCAGACATCACCTTGCTCGATCTTCAGATGCCAGAGATGAACGGACTGGAAGCGCTCAGCGCGATCCGTGGCGAGTATCCCGACGCGCGCGTCATCGTGCTCACAACGTACTCTGGAGACGTGCAGGCCTTGCGAGCTCTGAAAGCGGGCGCGCGCGGCTATCTGCTCAAGAATACCCTTCACAAAGACCTGTTGGACTCGATCCGCGCCGTGCATGCTGGGCGCAGGGCAGTGACGCCGGACGTGTCCTTTGAACTCGCCGAGCACGCCACCGACGATGCGCTCACCGCAGGCGAGATTCGCGTACTCCGGCTCATCTCCACAGGAAGCGCTAACAAGGAAATCGCGGCTCACCTCGGCGTGTCCGAAGAGACTGTCAAGAAGCAGGTCAGGAACATCCTGTCCAAACTTGGAGCGAAGGACCGCACTCATGCCGCAATGATCGGTTTCAAGCGTGGGATCATTGACATGACCTGAGGTGTTACCCCATCGGGTGACCTCTTTAGCCCCAAAAGGGGGCGGTGAGCGGCCCTCCTGAGGGTATCGGCCATACCTGGAGCTGCGTAGATTGGAGACGTGCTCAGACTCTTCTCCTCTTTCGCTCGCGGTGCCCCGGGACTTGGCCTGTTGCTCATGCGAATTACTACGGGAATCGGCCTGCTCTCCCACTCCGCCGCAGCGCCATCTTCAGGCGTGACCGACCTCGGCGTAGGCTACGCGCTCTTTACCCTCACAACAGCTCTCCTTCTGTTACTCGGGCTGTGGACGCCGGTGGCTGGCGTACTTGCTGCCATTGCGACAGGCTGGCACGCAGTCGTACGAGCGATAGACCCCGGCGTGGATATCTTGTTCGGAATCATCAGCATTGCGCTTGCGCTCCTTGGACCGGGCGCGTGGTCTCTCGACGCCCGGCTGTTCGGTTGGAAGAGGTTCGAGATTCGTGACAGTGACCCCGGCCACACTGAAGATGATGACGCCCCGTCTTCTTGAACGGTAGCGTGCCGGCATCGCCCAAACGCTGTTCGAGAGCTTCGATGCACCGGCGGAGGCTGGCGCCCCAACGTCCGGGAGACAAGGGCATCGAAGAGTTCATGATCGCGTCACGTCCACTTCGAGGCTCTTGCTCAGTCTTGGGGCGTCGGTTCGAGAAGCGCCTGCACCCGGCAGCACATGGGCACTTGTCACTCCGTCTGCCTCCGTCGAGGGCCGGGAGCCGGCTACTTCGATCCCGAGCCGAGCTGCCATCGTCACGAGCTCCGGCAGCGAGCCCGCCCGCATCTTGCGCATGATGTTGCCGCGGTGTGCCTTGACGGTGATCTCGCTTATCCCAAGCGCGCTAGCAACTTTCTTGTTTGGGCGCCCCTGCACAACCAGCTCGAAGACCTCGCGCTCGCGCCTCGTCAGGTGCTCGTGCCGGGTCCGTAGACCGTGAATCCAGCTCCAATGCGGCACCGCCGCGTAGCTGCGACCGATGGCATTGCCAACCGTCCGCTCCAGGATGTCGTCCTTCGCGGGGCCCACGATGAGGTGGACGACACTCCCAGGGAGTGCTTGGAGAGCGACAGGGGGCCACGCGCGCTCGGCTGCGAGCACGATGGGCAGCCCAGGCCTAAGGAAGCGCTGATCTATTCGGGTTCCGCGGCCTGAAGCCTGTCTTCGGGTGCTGCGTTGATGCCTGCGAACTCGAACTTCACGCGCTTTTCGAGACGAGCGCGCTCGCGCACCGCGTTCAAGACGCACCGACCCCAGCAAGCCTCATCAGCGGCCTCTTGGCGATCACCAGGTTGGCCAGCGCGAACAGGCTGTACATCCGCGCTCCGTTCTTCGCCAGGCCGCGGTAGCTGACCTTCTTGTGGCCGAACAGGTTCTTGACGATGTGGAACGGGTGCTCCACTCGCGCCCGGATCTGCGCCTTCTTGCGTTCGACCAGCACCGCCAGTCGCTTGTGCGCGCCGTTCGCCATCGAGACCATCGCGCCGCGCTTGGCGGCGATCAACCAGCTGATGTCGTCGCGCAGGCGGCCCTCGGCCTGCGCCTTGGCGACCTCTTCTCGCTTGGCCGCGCCCGTGTAGCCCGAGTCGGCGTGCACGCGGCTCTCCTGGCCGTGCAGCAGCGCGTGCGTGTTGGCGACGTCGCTTTCGTTGGCCGAAGTGACGTGAACGCTGTGCACGAGTCCGGACTCGGCGTCGGCGCCGATGTGCGCCTTCATGCCGAAATAGTACTGCTCGCCCTTCTTGGCCTGGTGCATCTCGGGATCGCGCTCGCCGTCCTGGTTCTTCGTCGAGCTCGGCGCCGCGATGATGGTCGCGTCCACCAGCGTCCCCTCGCGCATGAGCAGGCCTTGCTCACCCAGGTGCGCGTTGACCGCCTCGAAGATCGCCTTCGTCAGCTCATGCTGCTCGAGCAGCCGCCGGAACTTCAGTAGCGTCGTCGCGTCGGGCACCTGCTCGCGCGACAGATCAATGCCCACGAAGTCGCGCAGGGCCTGGCTGTCGTAGAGCGCGTCTTCGAGGCCTTCGTCGCTCAGGCTGTACCACTGCTGCAGGAAGTACATCCGCAGCATTCGCTCCATGCCGATCGGCGGGCGGCCGACCCGGCCGCTCTTCGGGTAGTGCGGCTCGATCAGCGCCAGGAGTGCCTTCCACGGCACCACCCGCTCCATCTCGCCCAGGAACTTCTCGCGCCGGGTCTTGCGCTTCTTGCCTGCGTACTCCAGGCTGGCAAAGCTCGTCTGCTTCATGCGCGCATCATCGCAGCGGGCGGGCTGCACGGCCATCGTGGTCCGCCCGGATAAATCAGCGGTTCCCTAACCATGGCGACGCGCTCCTGCAGCGCAGGTAGATCGCCCGCGCTTGCTTCGGCATCCAGAACAAGGCAGCTTGGAAGGGGGAGTGGCGGGCTGGAGAGAAAGTCGATAGACGACTCGAATGAGCAGACTCGCCAGCCGAGTTCTCGGATCCTGGTGGCAAGGGAGCGCGGGGCCCTCGAGGTTGACGCCAGAACGAACACGACAGACGCGTTACCGCGGCCGGCGGCCACGCGGAACTGGTCGGTAGATCCTTCACTTTGCATGGTGGCTCACTCCTTGTTCCTAACCGACACTCGAGCGCGGTCGATCGAGGGCAAGTGTGAAAGTCCGGGCCTGTCTCGGTCTGGAGAAGCGCTGAAAATTCCTGGAGCGCGCGCGCTGCGGCATGGCTTGGGCAGGCATGCTCCCTCATGGTGCAGCGCCCATTCGTATGCCGCGGCCAGGTCACGCGCGCGCACAAGCCATCCCGGAGCTAGGCATCACCTTTGGACCAATGGCAGAGATGCCTGTCCCAGTCGAGAATCCGGTGTCCTCCAACTGACCCTGCAACATGCTCTCGCAGGAAGAACGCCACGCCGTCGCATACCGCTTTGCCGCGTTTGATCTCCTGCCCGCGGAACGCTCGCTGCGGCTGGGGGGGATGCCCGTGCAGATCGGCCAGCATGCATTCGACCTGCTCGTCGCACTCGTGGAACGGCCGGCCCAGCTGATCCGAAAAGAGGAGCTCATGAGAGTGGTGTGGGGGCGCACCATCGTCGAAGAGAACACCTTGCAGTCCCACATCTCGGCACTGCGGAAGGTGCTCGGGCCTGCTGCCATCTCAACAGTTCCGGGCAAGGGCTACCGCTTCGTACTCGAAGTCGGGCGACTGGAGGCAGACACCCGTCCCAAGCACAACCTCCCAGCGCCGCTGACCACGTTTGTCGGCCGCGAAAAGGAAATCAGCGAGTTGACGCAGTTGCTGACGACCACCCGACTGCTCACCCTGACCGGAGCGGGAGGTTGCGGCAAGACCCGACTGGCGCTCGAATTCGGCAGGACCGCGGTCGGCATGTTCCCCGATGGTGTGTTTTTGGTCGAGCTGGCCGCCATCGCCCAACCTGCCCTCGTGGGACAGGCGGTCGCCGATGCGTTCGGAATCCGTGAAGCAGCCGGCGCCGACGTCCTGCAAACCTTGGCGACGCACCTTGAGCACAGGCGTCTCCTGCTCGTGGTGGACAACGCCGAGCACCTGATCGAGGCTTGCGCCGAGCTGACCGACACCCTGCTGCAGCGCTGCGCGCAGCTCAAGGTGCTGGTGACGAGCCGCGAGCGCCTCGGGGTCGGTGGCGAGCTGATTTATCGCGTCCCCTCGCTGTCCTTGTCAACCGTTGGCCCTGACACGACCTTGGACGAAGCGCTGGCGTGCGAAGCGGCGCGCCTGTTCATCGAACGAGCTCGCCTGCAACGTCCAGGCCTCACGCTCTCGGCTGAAGACTCGCGGGCGTTGTTGTCGGTCTGCCACCAGCTCGATGGCGCCGCCTTGGCCATCGAGCTGGCGGCGGCCCGCGTCCGCGCCATGTCGATCAGCGAGCTGAGTCGCCGGCTCGATGATCGCTTCAACCTTCTGACCGGCGGCTCGCGCACGGCGCCACCCCGCCATCGCACGCTGCGCTCACTGATCGACTGGAGTCACGAGTTACTCGACGACCTCGAGAGGACGATGCTGCGGCGCGTCTCCGTTTTCTCGGGCGGTTGGACGACAGCCGCGGCCGAAGCCATTTGCGCCGGCGACGGACTCACCCAAGGTCAGGTTCTGGATCTGCTGACGTCGTTGGTCGACAAGAGCTTGCTCTGGGTCGACGCGCGCACCGGCACCACTCGGTTCTCGATGCTTGAGACCATACGACAGTACGCCTTGCACCGCCTGCATGAAAGCGGGGAGGAAGACGCGTTGCGCGGCCGTCTCCTGGACTTCCTGCTGGGCATGTCAACGCGGCTCGACGCAGTGCAGAGCGACGAGGAGCGGCAGCAGAAGCTCGACCTCGCGGAACAGGAACGAGAGAACATACGATCGACACTCGACTGGTGCGAGCGCGATCAGAATCGCGTTCAATCGGGCCTGCAGCTCACAGGTCAGCTCTTCTGGCTGTGGGTCAGCCGATTGCGGCCCAGCGAGGGAACGAGCCGGGCCACGCGACTGCTGGCGCTGGATCCGCGAGGCGGGATGACCGAAGCGCGCGGCAAAGCCCTTCATGTCGCAGGAACCTTGACTGCGAGATGCGGCGATTACGCGGGTGCCGAGCCGTTCCACCGGGCCGCGCTCGAAGTCTGGACCGCGCTCGGGGACCTCCGGCAGATGGCGCGCTCCATCGGCAGCATCGGCAACAGCGCGCTGATCAGGGGCGACTATGCACTGGCGCGCCTCGAATACGAGCGGGCCCTCGCGATCATGCGCGAACGCGGCGATCGCGGAGGCATCGCCGTGGACCTCCTGTGCCTGGCCGGAGTCGCATACCGCACTGGTGACCTGACGATTGCGCAGATATGGATAGCCGAATGCATCGCGCTCAGCCGCGAAGTGGGAAGCTACCGCCTCGGTGAGGCGCTGTGCATGCAAGGACAGATCCGCCTCATGCAGGGTGACTCCGAAGGCGCCCTCGCCTCTTTGACCGCTGCGGTGGACGAGATGAGACGCTTCGACCACAAGGGAGGCCTCGCCAACTGCCTGGCCAATCTTGGACGAGTCCTCCATGCGCAGGGCCAGAATCTCCGGGCGAAGGAGCATCACCAGGAATCGATGTCGATGCTTCATGAGCTCGGTGCCGCACTGGACATGAGCGATTGCGCCCTGTCCTTTGCTCCCGTCCTGCTTGACCTCGGAATGCCTCTCGACGCCGCGCGACTTTGGGGATGGGACGAGAAGGCGCGGGAGGAACTGGCGTCCGTTCGTGATCCCGTCCTGGTCGCGCCATACGAACGCGACATAGCCGCGGCGCGCAGGGCGTGCGGCGACACGCCTTTCTATCAGGCCTGGGCCGAAGGACGCGCCTGGTCGATGGGTGAGCTCGTGCAGTTCGCCATGGCCATCTGACCCTCCGCGCGCATGGTTGTTCCAATCCCTGGACTCGACCACGCTCGGCATTCAAGCTATGCAAGATCCAGGACGACGTTGCCCATGAACTCTCCTCGCTCGACCGCCTCGTGAGCCGAGGCGACGTGTTCGAGATCGAATCGTGCGCCGATCGTGTGCGAGAGCGCCCCCTCGGCGAGGAACACATTCAGCTCGTCGACCGCGGCGCGGCGCTCTGCAGGCGTGAGGTCGTAAACCACGAAGAAATGCAGGCTGATCGAGCTGTAGAGCAACGGGAGGAACGGGACGCCGATCTCTCCCGGATCGTTGGAGCCGTAGGAGACGATCGTGCCGTGGTGCGCCAGTCCGCCCGTCGAGATCAAGCGAACAGTGGTTGAGAAGTCCATGTCGATGATCGCATTCACGCCCCGGCCGTCCGTCAGTTGCTTGATGCGATCCGAGACCGACTCCGTCTTGTAGTTGATCGTCGTCCTGGCGCCCGCAGAGAGCGCATGCGCGGCCTTGTCCTTCGATCCGACGGTGCCGATCACATTGGCGCCGCCCGCGACGGCGAATTGGGCCGCATAGTGTCCAACCGATGATGAGGCACCTACCACCAGCACGGTGCTGCCCTCGATGTCACCGAGCAGACGGACGGCATGCAGCGCAGTCAGTGCGGGAATGCCGAGGCAGGCACCTGCCGCGAAGTCGGTCGACTCGGGAAGTGGGACGGCCTGCTCTTGCGGCAGCACGATGAATTCAGCGGCCGTTCCCATCGGACGTTGCCATTGCCCATTCCAGATCCAGACACGCTCGCCGATGCGCGTCTGCGGGACGCTGTCGCCGACCGCATCGATGATCCCGGCGCCGTCACTGTGTGGAATGACGAGATCGGCCGCCAACGGGCGATTGCGCCGCGACTTCACGTCCGACGGGTTGACACCGGAGGTCATGAGTCTGACCCGGACTTCGCCTGACGCCGGCGCGGGCGTCGGCAATTCGCCGATCAGCAGCACATCGCGTGCCTCGCCGTTTCGTTCGTACCAGGTAGCGCGCATGTGGACCTCAATTGGCTGTTGAGAGGGGCGGCAAGTCAACTCTTGCCAGGTCGGGATTGGTCACCGTGGAGTCCTCCGCGACGTGGTTGTGTCCGGTCCCCGCCAGATGCTGATGGATCAGCCCGACCACACTGGCACCCTCACCGATCGCGCCACCGACACGTTTCACGGATCCCGCGCGGACGTCGCCCAGCGCGAAGACGCCTGGCACACTGGTCTCGAGCGATCGTGGTGTTCCGCCGCCCTCCATGGCGGCGTCCGGACCGGTCAGGATGAAGCCGTTGACATCGGTGGCGATACCCGATCCCTCGAGCCACTGCGTTTCGGGGTCTGCACCGATGAAGAGGAACAGGTGGCGGATGTCCCGGCTGCACAAGGGTCCGTCGCGTCGGTCGCGCCAGGTAGCGCCGACCAGCCCGCTCGCGCGATCACCTCGCAACGAGTGCAGCTCGGTCTGCGCCAGAACCTGGATGTTCTGCGTCGTCGAGATGCGGTCGATCAGGTACTGGGACATGCTGCGCTTCAAGTCGTCGCCGCGAACCAGCATGAACACACGTCGGGCGTGAGCCGCGAGGAAGACGGCGGCCTGACCCGCGGAATTTCCGCCACCGACCAGGGCGACCTCGCAGTCCTCGCACAGAGCGGCCTCCATGGCCGACGCCCAGTACCACACGCCGCGGCCTTCAAGTTCGGCCAGTCTGGGGATGGCAGGACGTCGGTAGTTGGCACCGCTTGCGATGATCACGGTACGACTCTTCAGCCAGCGGCCATCATCGATCTGTACCCGCAGCGCACCGTCGGACGCGTCACGGCATGGATCGAGGCGACATGCAGCCGTTGGAATCATCATGTCGGCCCCGAATTTCTGGGCCTGGACGTAAGCACGCCGAGCCAGCGTCTCTCCGGTGACCCCCGTCGGAAATCCCAGGTAGTTCTCGATCCTCGTACTCGAACCAGCCTGTCCGCCAAAATGACGCCCGTCCAGGACGACGACCTTCAGTCCCTCGGACGCGGCATAGACTGCAGCCGCGAGACCGGCCGGGCCCGCCCCGACGATCAAGACGTCGACGCACTCAGGCCTGTCGCGCGTATCCAGGGTGCCGATGCATCGAGCCAATTGGCCTTCAACTGGATTGATCAACACGGCCCCGTTGGGACAGACCACGACGGCGTCACCCGGCGCAGCGCAGTACGGCTGAAGCAAGTTGACATCACAGGAGGAGTCGCTCGCCAGCATCCGCTGGTGCGGCACGGCATTCCTTCGCAGGAATCCCTGCAGGCGCAACACCTGGGGCGAATCCGAGCGCCCGATGAGTATGGGGCCGCTCGATCCGGACTCGATGAGCATCGCGCGGCGGAGCATCAACGCTCGCGTGATGCGCTCCCCGAGCTCGGCCTCCCCGATGATCAAAGAGCGCAAGCGGTCCGACGGCACCAGGATCGCCTCGACTTCCTCGGTGGCCTGCGCATCGACGAACGAGGCGAAGCCGCCCAGTTGGCCGGCCTCTCCCAGGAACTCGCCAGGCCCATGGGTGGCGATGGGCACGAGCTGGCCCAAGCCATTTCGCTGCTGGATCACAACTTGCCCCGCTGTCAGGACGAACAGTCCCGGGGGACGCTGCCCCGCCCTCTCCAGGAGCTCGCCAGGACGAAATCGCTGGTCGACACCAAAGCGCGTCAGGCGCGCCAGGTCCGAGGCGTCGAGAACAGGGAAGACCTGTTCGCGCCGTTGCGCCGCGATCTTCTGCGCCGCGTCGTGGGTCATGCCGTGCTTTCTGAGTGATGCTGCTATGGAATCGGACGGTCACTGAGGCGGATCCGTGCCGCGTCAGGAATGCATCGCCAAGGCAACCAGGACGCGAAACGGGAGGGCCAGGAAGGCGGCCGCGGCGACGCCGGCAAGCCACAGGAGCACGAACCACAGCCAGTGCCGGCTGCCGGTTCCAGCTGGTCTCGAGCGCTGACGATCCATACTCACGTCTCCCCGTAGCCGGTGCCGCCGGCGGTGATCTTTCCCCGGAAGACGCGGTACTGCATCGCGTGGTAGATCAGGATGATGGGCAGCATCACGAGCAACCCGGTCAAGGCGAACGCCTGACTGTTTCTATCGGCAGCGGCTTGCCATATCGTCAACGTCGGCGGCAGGATGCACGGCCAGATGCTGAGCACGAGTCCCGTGAACCCGAGGAAGCACAGTCCGATGGTCAGGACGAACGGAGCCGTCTCGTATCGCCTGCGGACCGCGCGAAAGATGCCCCAGACGCAAGTCACCACGAGGATGGGTACCGGCAGGAACCAACCCAGGTGATCCCCGGCAAGCCAGCGATGTGCGACGCCAGGCAAGCGCACCAGTGTCCAGAGGCTGACCACCGCGATCATGCCGAGAAGGACGCCCACGAGCGGCCGCATCAGCCACAGCATGGTCGCCTGGAGCTCACCGTCGGTCTTGAGAATCAGCCATCCGCAGCCGAGTGCGGCGTAGGTCACCAGGACGCCCAGTCCGCAGACGACGCCGAAAGGGGTGAGCCAGTCGAAGGGTCCGCCGGCGAAGCGGCCGTCGACGATCGTGATGCCGTGCAGCAAGGATCCGAGCACGAGACCTTGGCAGAAGCATGCGAGCGCAGACCCCAGCACGAAAGCCAGATCCCAAAGTCGCTGCGTGCGGTCGGCCTTGACGCGCAGCTCGAAGGCGGCGCCGCGAAGAATGAGGCCAACCAGCATCATGACCAGCGGAAGGTAGTTGGCTGGCAGCAGCGTGGCATAGGCGACCGGAAAGACGGCATAGAGCGCCGCGCCGCCCAGCACCAGGAAGGTCTCGTTGCCGTCCCAGACCGGTGCCACCGTCGCCAGCATCACCTCACGCTGCGGCTTGGCCTCGACGAACGGTAGCAACAGGGCAATGCCGAGATCGAAGCCGTCTAGCACCACGTAGATGAAGACGCCCAGGCAGACAGCGATGGCCCCGACCACGGACAGGTCGATGTGCATGATTTCTCCTTCATTCGAACGACTGCGCCAGCTGCCGTGTCGCGAGGACAGGATGCGGTGCCGTACTGGCCGGCTCTTCACCCAACGCGGGCCCGCGCGCCATCAGCCTCAGCATGTAGAAGACGCCGGCGCCGAAGACAAGCGCGTACACGACGATCAGCACGAGCAATGAGACACCGACCTGCTGCGCGTCGACGGGAGATGCGGCATCCGCGGTGCGGAGGACACCATAGACCACCCACGGCTGACGTCCCACTTCCGTCGTGATCCATCCGGCCAGCATGGCCACCAAGCCGGAGGGCCCCATGCACAGCACCCACCAGTGGAACCAGCGGGCCTCATGGAGACGCCCGGATCGGCGCAGCCAGGCGCCCGTCACCGCCGTCGCCAACATCAACATGCCCAGGCCGGCCATGATCCTGAACGTCCAGAAGACGATCGGGGAGTACGGGCGGTCCCGTGGCGCGAAGTCCTTCAGCCCGCGCAACTCTCCGTCCCAGGAGTGGGTCAGGATCAGACTTCCGAGGTGCGGGATCTTGATCGCATGACGCGTCACCTCCGCATTCATGTCGGGCAGGCCGATCACGTTCAACGCCGTGCCTCCCTTCTCCGTCTCCCACAAACCTTCGATGGCCGCGATCTTGGCGGGCTGGTACTCGCGCGTGTTCAGCCCATGCGCATCGCCCACGAGGATCTGGGTTGGCGCGAGGAAGAGAAGAATCCACAGGGCCATCGAGAAGCTCCGCTTGACGGGCTCGTCGCGACGTCCGCGAAGCAGGTGCCAGGCGCCCGTCGCCGCGACCATGAAGCCGGCGACCAGGAAGGCGGCGATCGTCATGTGCAGCAGCCGATAGGGAAACGATGGGTTGAAGATGACCTTGAGCCAGTCGACCGCGATGATGCGGCCGTTCTCGATGGCATACCCTTGGGGCGTCTGCATGAAGCTGTTCGAGGAGAGGATCCAGAACGTGGACATGAGCGTGCCCGCGGCCACCATGAGCGTCGCGAAGAAATGCGCGCGCGGGGTCACCCGCCGCCAGCCGAAGAGCATGACGCCCAGGAATCCGGCTTCGAGGAAGAAGGCCGTCAGGACTTCATACGTGAGCAGCGGCCCGGTGATGTTGCCGGCCACGTTGGAGAAACCGCTCCAGTTCGTGCCGAACTCGTAGGCCATCACCACGCCCGAGACCACGCCCATGCCGAAGCCGATCGCGAAGATCTTCGACCAGAAGACGTACAAGTTCCGGTAGCTCGGATCGCCCGTGCGCAGCCAGCGCCACTCCAGGACGGCAAGGAAGTTGGCCAGGCCGATACTGATCGCAGGAAAGACGATGTGCACGGAGATCGTGAACGCGAACTGCAGGCGCGCGAGACCCAGGGCATCGAAGAATTCCATGATCGCGTCTCTCCTCGTCGAATGAGGGCCAGCCTTCCGGGATCGCCTGATTCAGGCCTCGTGGACCGGCGTCGAGCGGGTGACGCGCACCGGAACGGACTTGTACGAAGGCGTTCCGCTGTCCCGATCGCAGTAGTCGAGCGCGACAAGCACATTCGCCTCCGGGTAGTAGGCCGCGACCGAGCCCTCCGAGATGGCGAACTCGATGACCGTGATCCGCTCCAGACGCAACGGACGATCCGGTGCGATGGTCTCGATGTCGACCAGGTCGCCGTGCTCCAGTCCCCTCGCCGCGAGGTCGCTCGCGCTCATGAACAGGACGTCGCGCCGTCCGAACACGCCGCGATAGCGGTCGTCCATGGCGTATATCGTGGTGTTGTACTGGTCGTGGCTACGAATCGTCATGAGACGAAGGACGCCCTCAGGCCAGGCCTCGTAGTTCTCGCGGACACCGTCGAAGACCGAGAACTCGGCCTTTCCGGACGCTGTCTTCCACTGGCGATCGACGGCCGGCAGGGGCAGCCGAAAGCCGCCGGGCACACGGATGCGAGCGTTGAAGTCCTCGAAGCCAGGCACCGTGCGCTCAATCAGCTCCCGGATCCGGTCGTAGTCGGCCACCAGGTAAGACCAAGGGACCCTGCTCTCGGGCAATGTGGCCTTCGCGATGCCAGCCACGATGGCAGGCTCCGATCGGAGATGCTCGGATGCCGGCCGCAGCCTGCCTGCGGAGGCATGAACCATCGACATGGAGTCCTCCACGGTAATCGACTGGATGCCGCCCTCCTGCTCATCCAGTTCCGTCCTTCCGAGGACCGGCAGGAGATACGATTCCTTGGCGACGAGAAGGTGCGAGCGGTTCAGCTTCGTGCCGAGGTGAACGCTCAGGTCCAACGACTTCACGGCCGCAAAGGTCAGCTCGGGATCGGGCATCGCCACCGCGAAGTTCCCGCCCAGGCAGAGAAGCGCCCTCACGTCGCCGGCGGCCATCGCCTGCGCGGCCCTGACGGCATCGTGTCCGTGCGCTCGCGGCGCCACGAAGCCGAATTCGCGCTCCAGCGCCGAGAGGAACTCCTCGTTCGGCTTCTCGGTGATGCCGACCGTTCGATTTCCCTGGACGTTCGAGTGGCCTCGCAGCGGACAGATCCCGGCGCCCGGCTTGCCGATGTTTCCTCGCAGCAGCAGCAAGTCGGCAATGAGGCGTACGTTCGCGGTGCCGGTATTGTGCTGGGTCACCCCCATGCCGTACGTGAGAATGGTCGCGTTCGACCTAGCGTAGGCTGCGGCAATCGCCGCAAGTTCTGAACGCGGGATTCCGCACTCGCCCTCGATGGCCTCCCAGGCGGACTCCCGCAGATTGCGGGCCATCTCTGGGAAGCCTTCGGTGTGCGCGGCGATGAAATCGTGATCGATCACGTCGTGACTCAGCGTGTCGAGCTCGAGCAGCGCCTTCATGATGCCCTTGAGCGCGGCAGCGTCTCCGCCGGCACGCACCTGGTAGTAGGTCGAGGCGATCGGCGTCGACCGGTAGGTGGCCATCTCGATCGGGTTCTGCGGGTCGGCGAATCGCTCCAGGGCTCGCTCACGCAGCGGATTGAACACGATGATCGGCACGCCACGCCGCGAAGCTTCGTGCAGCGTTCCCATCATGCGGGGATGGTTCGTGCCGGGGTTGTGACCCATCGAGATGATCAGCTCCGTACTGTCGAAGTCGGACAGGGAAACGGTGCCTTTGCCGATGCCGATCGACCTTGGCAATCCGACGCTCGTCGCCTCGTGGCACATGTTCGAGCAGTCCGGAAAGTTGTTCGTTCCGTATTCCCGCGCGAACAGCTGGAAGAGGTATGCTGCCTCGTTCGATGCCCGGCCGGACGTATAGAACTCGACTTCGTTCGGCGACGTGCAGTTTCGCAGCACATCGCCGATCCGGTCGAACGCCTGCTCCCACGTGACCGGACGGTACTTGTCCAAGGCCGCGTCGTAGACCATGGGATGCGTGAGGCGCCCCAACCCTTCCAGCTCGAAGTCCGACCGCTGCAGCAGCGACGACACGGTGTGCTGCTCGAAGAACTCTGGAGTGACTCGCTTGGACGTGGCCTCCCACGTCACGGCTTTGGCGCCGTTCTCGCAGAACTGGAAGGTCGAGCGGTGCTCCTTGTCCGGCCAGGCGCATCCCGGGCAGTCGAATCCGGTCGGCTGGTTCGTGCGCAGCAGCAGGATCGGAGCCTCCGTCACGTCCATCTGGGTACGCACCGCCTGGGCCGTGGCGCGCAGCGCGCCCCACCCCCCTGCCGGCCCGTCGTATCGCCGAACGCCAGGAACCTCGCGTCTTTGCGTCATGCGCCAACTCCACGCGGGCCGTGAACGTCTCCGGGCCGGCCAGCACTTGCCGTCGCCGGGTTGTTGTCGAAGCCTCGCGCAACCAGTGCGGTCGGCGCCGCGACCGAGGCCAAGGCAACCACCAATCCGACAACGGCGACCCAAACGTAGGCGAGACGCAGCGATGCCGATGCAGCGCCAAAGCGATATCGACGATGTTCCGTATTCACAGCTGTTCTCCAGGGCAAGGATCGCGGAATCGAAAGCCAAGGGTAGGCGTGCTGCGAGCTCGCACGTACGCCATGACGGCCGGCTCGGGCCCCCTCCAAACGCCCTCCTCCAAACGTCCTGATCGCGCTCTCGCGTCCATGGCACGTCGCATCCGTGCAGCTCATTGCGTCTCCTCGCCCAACAGGTCGGCCGCATTCCATCCGCCGCCCAGCGCCTCGAAGAGCGCGACGAAGGCGCTGCGCTCTGCGGCTCGCACCTGCGAGACGGCGAGCCGGACGGACAACAGGCCCCGTTGGGCGTCCAGCTGGTCGAGGAACGGCGCATAACCTGACCTGTATCGGCTTGAGGCGATCCGGAGCGTGCGATCCAGAGCCGCCCTTTCGGCCTCGAGAGCTTCCAGTTGCTCGCTGAGTCGCTGAGTTGCAGCGAGTGCGTCTTCGACCTGCGCGAACGCGCTCAAGGCCGTCTTGCGGTAGACCCACGCGGCTGCATCGCGTCTGGCAGCCGCTGCCGTCTCTCCGGCCTTCAAGCGTCCCGCATCGAAGATCGGAGAGAAGACCCCTGCACCGATGGCGAAGACATCCACGGGATGGTTGCCCAGGATGGTCGATGTGACGTGACCCCAGTTGGCCTGGAACTGCAGGTCTGGCATGAAGGCGGCGCGCGATGCGTCGAGGCGTCGGTCGGCGGCGACGAGCCGTTCCTCCGCTTCGACGATGTCCGGACGCCGTCGCAGCAGCGAGGACGGCAAGGACCGAGGGATCGGCGGCAAACGAGGCGTCACGGCGGAGCGATCGATCGCCCCTGGACTCTTCCCGAGGAGGAGCGAGAGCGCGTCTTCGGTCCGGGCGAGCGACAGTTCGGCTTCGGGGATGAGCTCCTGAGCGCTGCGGTACTCGGCCTCCGCCTGCGCAAGGTCGAGCTGCGTGGCATAGCCGGTGCGAACCCTGCGCTGGACGAGCTCCAGGGTTCGCTCGCGTACCTCGACGGTCTGCCGCAGTATGGCGATGCGCTCGTCCTGCGAGCGAAGGCTGAACCACTCGGTCGCCGCGAGCGCCGCGATCCGCAGTCGCACACCGGCATGTGCCGCGCGAGTCGCCAGCAGATCGGCCCTGGCAGCGGCACCGGCCGCACGCAGGCGGCCGAACAAATCAGCGTCGTAAGAAAATCGGACGCCGATGTCAGTGGCATTCTCCACGTCCAGCGAACCATCTGCCGGATTGATCGTGCGGTCGCGCTGGTAGGCAGCGTTGCCGGTCAGCTCGGGCATCCGCTGCGACCGGGCGAGAGAAGCCGCGGCGGCGAGCTCCTCGATCCGGGCGGCCGCGATCCGGATGTCGTCGTTGTTCGCGAGCGCCGACTCGACCACGGCCGTGAGGCCCGGGTCGCCGAAGGCCTGCCACCATGACATGGAGAGAGCCCCGTCCATTCCGGTCGAGATGCGCCATTCCGCCGGAGGCTGGACGCTGGCTTCCGGCGGAATCCCCGCACGCGGACCCGCGCATCCCGCTGCGGCGACGACCGCGACGCAGATCAGTTCACGGCGCATTGCGCGTATCGACATGGGCCTCCACCGACATCCCCGGCCGCAGTAACGACACCACGTCTGGTGCCCCGTCGATCCTGATGCGGACGCCGATCCGCTGCGGGATCTTCACGAAGTTCCCGGTGCCGTTGTCCGGCTTGATCACTGAGAACTCGGAACCGGCCGCTGGCGCAATGGCCTCGACACGCCCCTCGAATCGGCGGCCACCGAGTGCATCCACCGTCACCCATGCCTTCTGGCCGGGTCTCATGCGCGCTGTCTGCGCTTCCTTGTAGTTGGCGATGACCCATCGATCGGCGGGCACCAGCGCAAGCAGCTGGGTGCCGTTCGTGACGTACTGGCCAAGCCGTACACCGACCTCCCCCACTCGACCCGCGTCCGGCGCACGGACGACCGTGTAGTCCAGATCGATCCGGGCTCGGTGCAGCGCCGCCTGCGCCGCCTCGATCTGTGCCTTGACGGCGTCCCGATTGACCTCGACCGTGCGCACGTCCTGGCGCGCGATCACCTCAGTGGCCTTCGATTGACTCAGTTGCGCTTGCGCCTGCGCGAGCGCAGCCCGCAATTGATCCTGCTCGCGCAGGGAGACCGAGCCATCCGTGACGAGGTCGTCAACACGAGCGAGATCCGACTGTGCCCTCGACTGCTGGGCGCGCGCGCTCTCGACCGCCGCCGACTGACCGCCCAAGGCTGCGAGGCGGGCGGCATGGGCCTGCTCGAGACTGGCACGGGCTGCGTACTGTGCGTCCAGCGCGGCCTTTGCCTGAGCGACTTGCGCAAGATAGGTGCGGTCGTCGATCCGGGCTAGCACCTGGCCCGCGACGACGTCCGTGTAGTCCCCGACGCCCACGTAGACGACATAGCCGCTGACCTGCGGCGATACGATCGTAGTCCGACCACGGACATAGGCGTTGTCGGTCACCTGAATGGGCGTGTTGAACGGCCCGAGCTCCCAGGCGCGTAGTACTGCCAGGAGCGCGAGCAAAGCCAGCGCAGCGATCGCGGCGACCATGGCGGTCGACTTTCTCGGCAGCGGCCAATACCCGCGCGATGGCACTTCGGCCGGCGTTGCAGGGCTCGCGGGAGGCGGCAGCAGCGCATGGGGTGCCGGCGAAGTCAGGGCAGGATCGGTCGAGACAGCGCTCATCGGGCGGCCTCCATGGGAGCGGGTACGAGTAACGGCGTAGGAGTGTTCGGCGCATGCGGAAGAGCGCTCATGAGCGGCCTCCGCTGCGCGCCCGGTATGCAACCAGGAAGATGTTCGAGAAGACAAACGCCGCCGTGCCGAACGCAAGGAGTGCGACCAACCTGAAGACGTCGTTGAACGCCAAGGTGTTGGCCTCTCTCGAGATCGACGCGGCCAAGGCCGCTCCAGCCTGTGTCGTTCGCAGGGCCGGATCCACGACTGCAGTGCGCAGCGAATTCGAGGAAGCCGTCAGTCGCGTCGATCCCCGTGCATCGCCGACCGAGACGCGTTCCTGCAGCGTGGCGACATGGAGCCTCGCAGCTTCGCTCTGGTACGTTCCGAGGAGCGCGGACCCCGCCAGCCCGCCAACGTTCTGCGTGATACTGAAGACCACGACGAGCGTGACGAAGTAGTCCAGGCCACTCTTGAACACGGCCAGGAATCCGTGCACCAGCGCAGGTCCGATGAAGAGGCACGTTCCCAGGCCCAGCAACGACTGGCTGAGGTAGAACTGCTCGGGGCGAGACGAACTGCTGGCATGCGAATCGAGCAATGCACCGACTCCTATGAGCAAGGCTGCGAAGGCGATGAGCTTTCCGTTGCTGGTGGGCGAGACGATCCAGGCCGCTATCGCAGTGCCTGCGACCATCGAAGCGGCAACCAGCGCAAAGAGGGTTCGGAGTTGGTCGTCATTCAACCCGCTGGCGGTCAGCAATCCGACGGCACCGTAGGTCTGCTCCGCGAGCGCCAGCCGCAACAGCAGCGCCACCGCCGCGAAGCGAAGGACGACGAAGGTTCCGATCCAGCGCAAGTGCAGCAGAGGCTTGCTCCGAGCGGTCTCGATCGCCAGCGCGAGCGCGAGCAGCGGTATCGCCGTCGCCAATGCGGCACCGAGCCACGGTGTGTCAGTCCACCACCCGAGGCGTCCCCGGTTCACGACACCGCATATCAGCACGATCGCGGGAAGAAACAGCGCCATCGTGAAGAAGTCGAGCAGCTCGAACTGCCTTGTGCAGGAGCCAGGAGGAAGGGGCAGCGCTTGAGTCAACACGAGCGTGATCGACACGAGCGCGAATTCGATCAGATGGAGGCCGAGCCATCCGTCGCTGGCGAGCAGATCGACGGGCAGCATGCGCGCGAGTGGCGTTGCCAGTTGAGACATCCCGAGCCCCACGACCACGGCGGCGGGCCGCCACTCCTTGGCGACAGCTTGAATGAGGTAGTAGAGGCTCAGGGTGGACTCGCCGGCGGCCACCAACCCGCTGAGTGCGCGCAGCCCTATTGCCCCTGCGGAACCCGGCACCAGAACCTGCAAGCCGGCCAGGAGCGCATAGAGCAGGAACAGCGGCCGCATCACCCTCGCAACCCCAAACTGAATGCGCGACTTGACGAGCAGGAGGTTGGCGCTCGCGTTGAAGGCGACATAGATCGCCGGAAGCCAACTCAGTTCTGCAACGTACATCGAGCTCTCGCCGGCAAGGCTCGCGACGTTGACCGTCACGGCCGCATTGGCCAGCCCCGCAGTCGCAGCGATCCACATGCCGATGGAGAAATAGGCGACACGACGGCCGTCGGGATGTGGCGGCGTATGCGGCGAACCGGGAAACGTCGGCCGCTCGTCGGCGAGGAACGGATAGGTTGCCAAGGCATGCAACTCGCGTGATGGTAGTTCGAAATTCGGTGACGCAATGTCACCGCATCGTCGGCCGGCAAGACGGCCTGGTGTCGAAGTCCTGGCGCCCGCGGACGTCAGCAGTGGCTGCGATCAGAGTCGATAGACGTCGAGGATCGCCTGCGCAAACGCAATGGGGGCCTCTTGCGGCAGGTTGTGGCCGATACCGCCCGTTGTGTTTCGGTGCTGGTACTTGCCCGTGAACTTGCTGGCATAGCTCGCAGGCTCGGGGTGAGGCGCACCATTCGCATCACCTTCCATCGTGATCGTCGGCACCGTGATCTGGGGAGATGCCACGAGCAAGCGCTCGATTTCGTCGAACCTCGCCTCACCGGGGACAATGCCCAGGCGCCACCGGTAGTTGTGCAGGACGATGGCGACGTGGTCGGGGTTGTCGAAGGACTGCGCAGTGCGCTCGTAGGTCGTCGTGTCGAAGCGCCACTGGGGAGACGCCAAGCTCCAGATGAGGCGATTGAATTCTCTGCAGTTGGCCGCGTAGCCTGCCGCGCCCCGATCGGTTGCGAAGTAGAACTGATACCACCAGGCCAGTTCGGCCTTGGGCGGCAGGGGTTGGCGCCCCGCCTGCTGGTTGCCGATCAGGTAGCCGCTTACAGAAACGAGCGCCTTGCAGCGCTGCGGCCAGAGCGCCGCAATGATGCAGGCCGTGCGCGCACCCCAATCGAAGCCGGCAAGAACAGCCTGGTCGATGCGCAGCGCGTCCATCAAGGCGATGATGTCAGCCGCGATGGCGCCTTGCTGACCGTTTCGGAGCGAATGTTCCGAGAGGAACCGCGTCGAGCCGTATCCACGCAGGTAAGGCACGATGACGCGATGACCCACGGCCGCGAGTCGCGGCGCGACGTCGTCGAAGGCATGGACGTCGTAGGGCCACCCGTGTAGGAGTATCGAGACGGGTCCGTCCCGGGGACCGAGGTCGAAGTAGCCGACGTTCAAGCTGCCCGCTTCGATTTGTCGCACTGCTCCGAGCGCCGAGACGTCGACGCTGGTGGGGGCTGCAGCGGATGCGTTGCTGAAAACGGCGAATTGAAAGACCCCGGCCTCCATGATCGAGGCAGCAAGAAGGCGGCGGCGACCCATGACGATCGGCTGGTTCATCATTGACTCCATTCGGGCATTGACCGGTTGCGGGCTGTGACCGAGTCCGCGGCCCAGACTTGTCTCACTTGCCAGGCGGCGGCGCCGATGCCGCCACGGAATTGGCGCTTGTCCGCCGATGGACAGTCAGCTTTGGGGGTCTGGCCGGAGCGCCCTGATAGCGGGAGGGGTCTTCCTCCGCGAGGGTTCGACCGCTGTCGCCGATCTGGGTCTCGCCGGCCCGGATCGCCTGAATCGTCTCGCGCTTGACCTCCGCGCGCGACAGCCCCGGCGGCATCGGTTGAGGCGGATAGCGATCCGGGTTGATGTCACGATCTGTCTGGTCGAGATCATCCATCGGAAGATCGCCGTTCCGGCGCGCCTGCTCCAGTTCGGCCTTGACCTCAGCCCGTGTTTCTCCTGGTTGCGACACCTTGTGGGGATAGCGGTTCGGGTAGATCTCGTTCAGCTTGCGCCCTGCTTCGCCCCAGACGATGTCGCCTGAACGCTGCGCGTCGGCAAGTTCCGCACGAACCTGCTCTCGGGTCTTCCCCGGTGATGGGTCCGACTGCGCCATGGCTGCGACGACGAGCAGCGTGAGCAACACTCCAGCGATGGATGACTTCTTGAACACGGTCTGCTCCTTGGCATGAAATGGGATGCGCAGACTTTGTCGGAGGTCACCTTTGCGGCGAATGTGGCGAGAGGCCGTCGTTCTCGTCCGCCAGACGGACGGATACGTAGGCATCAGCACCAACGTCGGGAACGCTGCGCCTCCTCGTAGCGGGGCCTCTCGAGGCATGCCTCAGAGCTGGCGATCCAACGGCGATATCTGCTGCCGCAGTCGCATTCGAGACCTTTGTCCAATCGACCGGAGGCACCAGCATTGGTCTGATGCAGGCTCGGATCGAGGCTTCAGCGACGCGTGGACGCGGTGTCCGCGCGAGCCCATCCGCAGGAGGATATGAAATGTCAAAGCTCATGAAGTCCCTGGCTTTCGTCGGGGCGGTGCTTCTCTCGATCGGAGCTCAAGCACAGAGCACTGTCGTCGACGTCGACAACGAACCGCCCCCCGCCCTCACGGTATGGCCACCCGTGCCGGGCCCACTTTCTCAGGGTGTCGTCTTCATACCGTACAAGTTGGAAAACCTGAGGATCGTTCCGGTCGGAGGAGCGTCGGCACGCAGCATTTCTCCGCGGGTCGGCCACCTGCACCTGACGCTGGACGACCTTCCATGGCAGTGGGCCGACTACGGAAACAGCAACACCGTCATCCTCGTGGGACTGCCCCACGGTCAGCACAAGCTTCGCATCGAGGTCGAGGACCCCGAAGGTCATCCCTACACCTCGAAGACGGTCGCGTTCGTCGTTCCTGAGGCCGGATCTTCCCGCTAGCTTGCGCTTCATCGTTTGGCGGGAGATGCGAAGGTATTCCGCACGACGGCCGATCGACGGTGCGCCACGGTTCTGATGTCATTCATGGCCTCAAGTTCCGGAAGGACACCTCCATGGCAGATGAAGACCTCCAGTCGGCGCCGCTGTCTCGGCGCCATCTCCTCGCCAACACCGCCGCCATGCTGGCCGCAGGGTCGACGCTGTTCCTCGAGCCCACGATGGCCAGGGCGGCCGACGGCGCCACACAAGCGAGGAGCGGGGCCGACGTCGAACAGGTTCGACCTTTCACGTACCGCGCTTCCGAAACAGCGCTTGCCGATCTTCGCCGTCGCATTGCCGCCACGAAGTGGCCATCGCACGAACTCGTGGGCGACGCAACACAGGGCGTCCAGTACGCGACGATGCGTCAACTGGCACGCAGTTGGGAGAAAGACTACGACTGGCGCAGGTTCGAAGCCCGCCTGGGGGCGCTGCCGCAGTTCATGACGACGATCGATGGCGTCGACATCCACTTCATACACGTGCGATCCAAGCATCCGGGCGCACTGCCCGTCATCGTCACACATGGATGGCCCGGCTCGATCGTCGAGCAGATGAAGATCATCGAACCGCTGACCGACCCGACCGCATACGGCGGGCAAGCGGCGGACGCGTTCGATGTCGTGATCCCCTCGCTGCCTGGTCACGGATTCTCGGGCAAGCCCACGGAACTGGGCTGGGATCCGATCCGCATCGCTCGCGCTTGGGCCGTGCTCATGAGCCGCCTTGGCTATGCACGCTACGTCGCGCAAGGCGGCGATTGGGGCAACGCCGTGACCGAACAGATGGCGCTCCAGTTGCCGCCCGGCCTGGCAGGCATCCATACGAACATGCCTGCGACGATCCCCGACGACATCGCGAAGGCACTCGGCGCAGGGGGGCCCGCGCCGGCCGGCCTCTCGGCCGATGAGAGGTATGCGTACGATCAACTGGACTTCTTCTACAAGCACGGCCTCGCGTACGCGCAGGAAATGGGCAACCGGCCGCAGACGTTGTACGCCCTCGAAGACTCTCCCATTGGCCTCGCCGCCTGGATGCTCGATCACGATGCGCGCAGCTATGCCCTCATCACCCGGGTGTTTGCGGGCCAGTCCGAGGGCCTGTCGAAGAGCGACATCCTGGACAACATCACGCTGTACTGGCTGACAGGTACGGCGGTCTCCTCCGCGCGGCTGTACTGGGAGAGCAAGCTCGCATTCTTCGCCCCCAAGGGCGTGACGCTGCCCGTCGGCGTCAGTGCCTTCCCCGATGAGATCTACACGGCTCCACGGAGCTGGGCCCAGAAGGCCTACCCCAAGCTGATCCACTACAACCGTCTCGAGAAGGGAACGCACTTCGCGGCCTGGGAGCAACCGGCGGTCTTCACGGCGGAACTGCGCGAGACCTTCCGGCCGCTGCGCGCCTGAAAAACTCGCACCGCCGGAGGAGGTCGACGCCACCTCCGCCGCAAGAGCCTCCCAACGCTCAGCAAGGAGCTTGTCGTGCTGAAGAAAGTACTTCTCGTTCCGGCGGTCATCGCGGCCGCCGTCCTCGTCTACACGAGCATCGCCAATGGTACGGGCGAGCCTGTCGATGCAGGGCTGCCCGGCGAACCGGACACGCCCAGCGAATCGCTGATCGCTCGCCTTCCCCCGGTGAGCGATTTCCCGCCGCTCAATGGCGCCTCGGGCTGGATCAATTCGCCTGCCCTCACGCCAGAGGGCCTGCGCGGCAAGGTCGTCCTCGTAGAGTTCTGGGCCTACACCTGCATCAACTGGCGCCGAGAGTCACCGTACGTGAAGGCCTGGGCGTCCAGATACAAAGACAAGGGGCTCGTCGTCATCGGCGTGCACTCACCGGAGTTCCGGTTCGAGGCGGACTCCGCCAACGTCAGACGCGCGACGCAGCAGCTTGGCATCACCTACCCTGTCGCCGTGGACAGCAACCTCGCGATCTGGTCTGCCTTCGGCAACAACTACTGGCCGGCGCTCTACTTCATCGATTCCAAGGGGCGCATCCGCGGCCAACATTTCGGTGAGGGAGAATACGACCGCTCGGAGCGTCTCATCCGGCAACTTCTGGCGGAGAGCGGCGCCGCCGATCTGGGCAATGAGTTGACGACCGTGGACCCGAACGGCCTCGAGCTGGCCGCCGATCTGCACAGTCTCATGTCCCCTGAAAGCTATCTCGGCTACGAGCGTCAACGCGGCTTCGCGTCCCCGGGAGGCCTGAGTGCTGACCAGACGCGCATCTACACGCAACCCGAAGATCTGCGGCTCAACCACTGGGCGCTTTCCGGCGAATGGACGGCGCGCGACGAGTCCGTGGCGTCCATTGGCGCCGGCGCGCGGCTCGCCTATGAGTTCCATGCGCGTGACGTGAATCTCGTCATGGGGCCATCCAAGCCTGGCGTTGCGCGATCGTTTCGCGTGCTGATCGACGGGAAGCCACCGGGGGACGCCCGGGGGGCGGACGTCGACGAGCGAGGCACGGGCGTCATGGTCGAGCCCCGGCTCTATCAATTGATCCGGCAGCACGGGGCAATCTCAAACCATCGCTTCGAGATCGAGTTCCTTGATCCCGGTGCCGAGGCATACGACTTCACATTTGGCTGAGACGCTGGGCGCGACTGCTCTTTCGGGCGACAGGCCCCTCCTTGCCGTGCCTGCCAGCACGACCAGGTGAGTGAGATTTCCCGGGGTTCAGTCGGCCTTCGCGATGGCCTGCGCCTGGGTGATGCCATACGGATAGAAGCCGTCCTTGTCGCCGCGTTCCCAGGCCGCACGATGCTCCGCATCCGAGATGTCCCAGTCGGGCCGGCACTGACGCAAAACAGTCCGCAAGTCGAGACGAAGCTCATCCACCGTCGGTCGGCCAAAATACCAGTAGCCGTTGTAGATCTTGTAGACGCGCAAGCCTGGCTCGAGCACGAGGGTGTGCGGGATCATCGGGTTGTGCTGGGGATCCGTGTACTCTGCAATGTCGAGATCCTTCTGGACTCGGCGGCCAACGTCGCTCAGGAAGGTCCACTCGGCACCGACGCCTGCGCGGAATTCAAAGGTCTCGTACAGGTTGTCGGTCGAGATGGTCACGATGCGGCAGAAGCCGATCTGTGTCTCTCGATGGAGCTGCAGGAGGCTCTCATGTTGCCTTCGATCGCGAGGGCAGAAGCCACCGCGAGACAACACGAGAATCATGGGGTCGTCGCCCTGCAGGTCCGCAAGCGTGCGCCGTTTGCCCTGGTGGTCGGAAAGGGAGTAGTTCGGGAACAAGGCACCGGGAACGATGTCGGGTCTCATTTGAGGCTCCATGTTGGAGGGCTTCGTACCCTCGGCTGTTCGTGTGCCCTGGTCGATGTGACCAGGGCCATGTGCGAGGGAGTCACTCCCGGCCAGGCAAGCGCGTCTTGACTTCCTGCAGCATCCAACCATTCCCATCAGGATCGCTGAACGACGCCCACGTGCAATACGACCGTCCTTCCGGATCGGGGCCGGGCAGGCGATGCAGCGATCCAGCGTGATGGAAGATGCCGCCCGCATCGTGGAACAGTTCGCTGACGGAGGCACCTCGTTCGATCAGTCCGATCCTGGCCGTCGCGATGTCATCGACAACGAGCATCAGATCCTGAACTGCGCCCGGAGACGCCTTGGTGATGCCCGTGCCGAAGATCACCGAGCACTTGGACCCCGGCGGCGTCAACTGCACGACGCGAAAGTCCGGGCCGGTCTCGAAGTCGGCGTCCAGCCGCCATCCCAGCCCCCGATAGAAACCCAACGCACGATCAACGTCTGACACGGGAAGGACGACGACCTCCAGTTTGAAAGCGATCGCCGCAAGAGTGGACTGAGAGGAGTGCTGAAGTTCGGAACTTGTGTCGCTCATGATTACCTCGCGAAGTAGTAGCGGCTGCGCACGCACAGACGCGGTCGTAGGAATGGAAGACATTGATGATCACGGCACGCGTCGAACGCTCGAAGGCGAAGCGCGCCGGAACTTGCCAAGTGGCCTGGCCGTGGTCAGGCCGCGCGCGCTTGGGGTAGGAGTTCCGCCAGGATCTCTCCGAAGTGCATCTCGAGCTCACCGCGTGTACCGATGCCCCGCTTCATCAGCGCTTGCACGCGCGCCCGCGTGCCCGGCCAGGCGAATGCGCCATGAAAGGCCTCGTTCGAGGCCTCCAGATCGTCGGCTGCCGGAACGGCGTCGCGGCTCAACAGCCGCTTGGCCTCGGCAAGTGCCGGCTTGTCGAAGGACGCCAGGCGGCGCGCAAGGCGTTCGACGAAGGCATCGAGCTCCAAGTCAGGCAGGGCGCGGTTGATCCAGCCATAGCGCTCGGCGGTCACCGCGTCGTAGTCGTCGGCACCGAGGACGATCTCCAGCGCGCGCGCTCGGCCGACGAGCAATGGCAGTCGTTCGAGCGAGCCGCCTCCTGGAATCATGCCGGTTCCCACCTCCGGCTGCCCGAAGACCGCCCGTTCGATACTCGCGAAGCGCATATCGAAGCCGAGGGCGATTTCATCCCCCATGCCGCGCGTGCGCCCTCGGATCGAGGCGATGCTGACGAATGGCGCCCGAGCAAGGCGCAGACTGATGTCCGTCCACGTGGGCGGGGGATCGACAGTGTCGTCCGCGCGCTTGGCGGCCAGGTCCCAGTGCGCCAGAAAGAAGTCGGGGTCCGCGCTGTCGAAGATGACGACCTTCACCTCTTGTGAGCTTTCGAGATCGCAGACGAGTGCGTGCAGTTCGGCGAGTGTCTCGTAGTCAACAAGGTTGATGGGCGGATTTCCGATCGTGACGCGCCAGAGTGCCGCGGTGACCTGGCGAACCGACAACTGCTTGAAGGCGGTGGACATGACTCGATCTCCTGAAGTTCGGGCGCTGCGGAATGCAGATCGCCAGTAGCTCCAAGATACGTCGTCGAAGCGCTGCTACGACCCATGCCGAAGTATCGGTGCATACCTACGTGCAATGGATCTGTAGTCCTTTCTGCAGTCAGATCGGGATTCACCGCCCGACCTCCGATCGGTTCGCGGCCCGCATCGATCAACACTGTCGACATGGAGTTCAACATGACTGACTTCGCACCCCAGGGCCTGACGATCGCCATCTACCATCACGACCCGCTTCTGAGCGCCGGCGTCGCTGCGGCGTTGCGGTCGCATCCCGAGCTGAGGGTCCTCGAGATCTCGGAAGACATGGACTTGCCAAACGCCCACATCGTCGTGGCCGACCAGCGTCGCGCTCTGCAGCTGGCCGAAGCAGCGCGACTGTCTGCTCATGGACCGTTGAAGACGACCAAGATTCTCGTGCTGACGAACAGCGACCGGGAGATCGATATCCGTCGCACCATCGAGATGGGCGTTGAAGGGTATCTCCTCACCGGGGGGCCTCTCAGCGAGCTCTCCACCGCGGTGTTCACGCTCGCCTCGGGCGGAAGGTACCTGTGTCAATCCGCCGCCCAACGCATCGCCTACGGCATGTCGACCGCACCGCTCACGCGGCGTGAGAACGACGTGTTGCGACACGTCGTCGCCGGCGAAGCAAACAAGGCCATCGCCCGCCATCTGGGCATCGAGCTGGGTACTGTCAAGTCGCACATGGCGACGATCATGTCGAAGCTCGGCGCGAACTCCCGAGCCCGAGTGGTCAGCATCGCGGTCGAGCGTGGATTGCTTGGAGAGGGAGCGCCTTCAAGCGACTCGTCGCCCGTCAGGTTCTCTCCTGTGGTTCGCGAGGCCAGCATGGTTGCTTGAGGCTGTCGTCTGCGGTGGCCGCGCGATTCGATCGCCGAAGCGCGGCCTCCGACGAAGACGATATACGCTTACGTGCTAAATCATCCGCCAGGAGATCTGTTCAGCCGGCAATCGGATGCCGGCGATGCGTCGCGTCCCTAACGTTCAGTCCATCGCCAATGTCGGCGACATCCAGTCCTCTACTGACTGAAGGAGCACGCAAATGGAAGAGAACACCCTGGTGCATTCGAGCTTCTCGAGCATCATCAACGCCCCGATCGAAAAGGTGAACATCGCGGAATGGTGCTTCACGCTGCCTGAGCACGAGTACCAAGCCGCATCGCCCGCGCACTACGCGTGCGGCACTACGACCACGCCGGATGGCAAGCGCATGTCCATCAACGTCGAGGTTCTCGGAGGCAGCGTGATGGTGCAGCACTACGTCGAGGAGATCGGAGAACCGCATCACCTGAAGCTGGTCTCCAAGTCCGACATCTTCTCGCCGACAGGTCTGATCAAGGTCGGCGTGATCTGGGACCTCAGCGTCAAGAAGATCGACGACAAGACCTGCGAGTTCACCAACCTCGTACACAGCTCCTTCACGCCGGAACTCCTCGAACTCATCGCGCGCCAGGGGATCCCGCGCGATGTGTTCCAGACGGCGCGCCGGCCCATCTCCGTGGCCCACAACCAGCAGGAGACCCCGCTGTTCGCCAAGAGCATCGAGCGTCACGCCCTCTCGCGCGCTGCGTGAGCCACCGGGGAAGCGTCATGGCCAGCATCACCTACGACAAGAAGGCGACGGGCCTTCTCATGGTCGATCCATACAACGACTTCATCTCCGAGGGCGGCAAGATCTGGGACCGGCTGAAGGGCGTCGCCCAGAAGAACGGCTGCGTACCGCACATGCTGCAGCTGCTGCAAGCAGCGCGGGCAGCCGACATCCGGGTCTTCTACGCGATGCATCACCGCTATCGCCTAGGAGACTACGAGTCGTGGCGAACGATCGCCCCGATTCAGAGGGCAGCCTGGCAGCGCAGGAGCTTCGAGTTCGGAACCTGGGGCGGCGACTACCGCGAGGAGTTCAAGCCCAAGGAAGGTGACGTCGTCGCGCAGGAGCACTGGTGCTCCAGCGGCTTCGCCAACACGGACCTCGACCTGCTCCTGAAGCGCCACGGCATCCATCAGCTGATCGTCTGCGGCATGATCGCGCACACCTGCATCGAAGCCACCGTGCGCTTCGCGGCCGAGCTGGGCTTCGAGGTCACCGTCGTCAAGGATGCGACCGCGAGCTACTCCGACGTGGAGATGCACGCGGCGCTCGAGGTCAACATGCCGAACTACGCCAGCGCAATCGTGACGACCGACGAGATTCTGGCGGCCATCGCCTGAGTGCGTTGGCCAGCTCTCGGCCGCGCAGGCCGGCCCGCTGCAGCCCGCGGCGGTGCCGGCGTTCGACAGCGGGATATCGGGCCGTCGCAAGCACGCAGCGCGTGCAGGCTAGATCGACTACTCGTCGCAGACGGGCAGGCCCACGCAAGACGCCATGTGAACAAGACCTGGCAGGGAGGTCGCGCGCATCTTGCGCATGATGTTCGCGCGATGGGCCTTGACCGTGATCTCGGTGATCCCCAGTTTGAGCCCTACTGCCTTGTTCCGGTGGCCCATCACGACCAGCGCCATGACCTCGTGCTCGCGGCGGCTGAGGCTCTGGAACCTTTCACGCGTCTCGTGCACTCGAGCCCAGCGAGCGAACACAGGGCGGCTCTTTTCGATCACCTGAGCGACAACGCTCGACAGGCACTCGCTGGCACTAGACAGAGCGAGCAATGCAGTTCCTGCAGTATCGGTGACGAATGGCACAAGCGCTTCGATGGCGCCGTTGATGAGGACAATGGGCATGCCGGGCCTGTCGACCGCAAGATGCGCTTGAAGGTCGAGGCCATCTATTCCAGCGAGCGCGACATCCAGGATGAGGCAGCAGGCGCCCAGAATCAAATTGCTCCGGCGGAATGCCTCCACCGAGTCGAAATGCTGGATGTCCCAATTCAGGCTTCTTGCGGCGGGCGCCAACGCCTCGCGGATGGCCTGCCCTGGGGACACGATCAAGAGTGTGGAGGTTCCGATACGATTCATCGCCGTGGAGGCGTGTCCGCGTCCTGCGTCGATCGGGAGATGCAAGTATTCGCGGCTGTCGAGGCGTGTAGACGCGAGCTTCGGCATCGCGGTAGGCGCATAACACGCCTGAAGGGCTGTCTGTGCTTCCATGTGCGCTCCTTACACGAGGCTTCGTGTTCACGGACATCGTGCACGCATCACGAGCGCCAGGCGACCCCCAAACGGCGACGATCACTGGCTCAATTTGTTGAGCGCGTAGGGAGTTCTCAGTCTGTAACCGCCTCAAACGTGGTATGCCGTGATACCTCAATCGGAGCGCGTTTCATGCCCGTCGCTCTCTGGAAGGGATTCGGGCGGAGAGGTCGTGGCACCGCTCTGGATCTCATAGCGCCGCCATCCGAACAGGCGCGCGTCCAAAGACCATCCGCCGGGCCCCAGAAGGGTCAGTGCTATCCCGACGAGCGCCAGTTGGATGTCGACGCCTGGTCCGCCGATCGCAAATATGCCGTGCCACGTGGCACCGATGGCCGCCAAGACACCTGCAACCGGAGTCCACAGCCCGAGCATCAGCAGCAAGGCGGCCACCAGTGCGCACAGTCCATAGCCGACAGACTGGTCGTGCGGTCCGGGACTCACGACATCGGACGCCTGAACTAGCAGGCCGATCCCGGCCTGTACCCTCATGAGCAGCAAGCCGGCTCCGGGCGCACCATGCGCAAATGACGAATAGAGTCTGAGCACGCTCGAAAATTTACGCAAACCGGGGCACGACGAATACACCCGGATGGGGCCGTCGCATACCCCTTTTGAGGCTGTATTGTCGCCCAAGGCGATGACGATACCCATTTCGACGATGCCGCGCTTGAGCTCGATCATCGCCGCGTGGGTGAGGTCCTTGCCATCCAGCTACGACAAGTTGTTTCGCACGTGCTTCCTTAGGGTCTTAGGGCCGGCAACGCAGAGAGCGCTGCCATCCTCTACCCGCGCGTGATCGCGTTCTCGCACGTAACGATGGCTCGCCCGTTATCATTGCGGGACGGCTGTGGAGGGTTCCCATGTTTCGCCAATGCACCGGCGCGCTAGTCGCCGGCCTGTTCTTCATCGCTGGCTGCGCTGCTCCGGCCGACCAACCGCGGCTGCTGAAGCAGACCGCATCGGGCCATCCAGAGGTGGTTGTCCAGAGCGACAGCGTGGATGCCGTCCGGTGCGTGCTCCGCCAGCTCGAGAGAAACGTCCGGCGTGACGGCCCGCTTGCCCGCGTGGACGGCGCGGATGGAGTCAAGAAGATCCTTGTGCAACGAGTTCTTGAGTAGACATCCGCGCGCGCCGGCCTGGAGCGCGTGAAGTGCCTGCACGTCGCCGGTGTACGTGGTCAGGACGATGATGCGAGTCTCCGGTAACTCCCCTCGAATGGCGCCGATGGCGTCGAGCCCCCCATCTCCGGCATCTGGAGATCAAGCAATGTAAATGTCCGGCTTGTGCTTGCGGAACTGCTCGATGGCGGCCCGTCCGTTGCCTGCTTCTGCGACCACATCCATGTCGGGCTGGACGTTGATGAAGCCCGAGATTCCCTGCAGGACCACGGGATGGTCGTCAACGCAGAGAATTCGGATGCGCACAGATACGTCGCTCATGGCGGAAAGGCGTCCAAGACTTAGTCGGCTCGATCGATGTCGCTGACTGATGCAGGGTCTGCAGCAGACGCGTAGGCCCGTGCCGCAGGAACTACGAGTTCGACCTCCGTGCCTGCATCGCGCCGGCTCCAGAGCGTCAGCTTGCCTCCGATCAACTTGGCACGCTCCCGCATGCCTCGCAGGCCGAAGTGTCCCTCCCGACCGCGCTGCAGAAAGTCGGTATCCATGCCCCGACCGTCATCAAGCACGCGCACGCGAAGCGCATGATCATCGTATCGAATCTCGACCTCGACACGGCTTGGCTGTGCATGTCGGAATGCGTTGCGCACGGCCTCCCCGACGATGCGAAGCACATCGTCGTGCACGACGGGATGCAGCGCGCGCGACCGTCCGTGAACTTCGACGCCGAACTTGGTGGAGGGAGAAATCAAGTCGCTTGTGAGCGCTTGGCCAAGCGAACGCATGGCATCGCCGAGGTCGACGGCTTCCGCGATACCAGCACGCAGGCCTTGCACTGCGTCACGCCCCTCGGTGATGGCGCTCGCGGCCTGGTCGATACCATCCTCGAGGATGCGACGGGCATCGTCGCCCGGCCAAAGCTGTAGCGCGGTCTGCAGTCGCAGCACGTGTCCCTGGAACGTCTGCAGCAAGGTATCGTGCAGTTCACGTGCGATGCGCAATCGTTCATTGACGCGCGCCTCGAACGACATGTCGAACCGACGCGAAATCTGCGCCAGACGCAGGCGATACAAGCCATAAAGCGAAAGAACTGCCAGCGCGATGCAGGCCAGACGAAAGCTCATCGTCTGCCACCAGGCGGGTTCGACCGAGAAGTCAAGCGTCGCGCCATCGTTGTTCCACAGGCCGCTGTTGTTCGCCGCGACCACGTGAAATTGATAGTGACCAGGCGGCAGGTCGGTATAGAAAGCCTCGCGGCGACTTCCTGCGTCCTGCCATGCATTGTCAAAGCCTTCCAGTCGGTACTTGAACTGCACTTGCTCGGGCACCGTGAAACTGAGCGCTGTGTACTCGATGGTCAGGTTTCGCTGCAACGGAGGAAGCCGTGTATCGGACGCTGACGGGTGGCGCTGCCCGTCACTGATCAACTGCTCAACATGCACCGGCGGCACGATGCTGTTGACGGGAATTCGTTGAGGATCCACCGAGACGATGTTGTCGTTCGTGACGACCCAGATTTTTCCGTCCCGCATCCGTGTCAACTTCGGGCCGATGTTGATCGCTGCGACGGCATAGCCTGTCGTGCTCTCGCTGGTTGCCTTCGGTACACCGTCCCGTAGACTGAACAATCGAACCTTGATCTTGACGCTGGAGCCATGTTCCGCGGCGGCCAACCAGGCGTCCAGATCGCCCTTGTCAATTTTCATCAATCCGCAGAGCCCGGATATCCAGAGCGCGTCCTTTTCCACGAGCGACCAGAATAGGCGGTCGCAGGGCAATCCGTTGCTTGCATCAATATGGATGACCTGCCCGTTCTTGATGCGGTTGAATCCGACGAGGGACGTCACCCACATGGTGCCGTCGGGATCGATGCGAATGTGGCTGACACGTGCTGCCGGGGGCCTGAACGTCTTGCCCAGGTCAAAGAACTTGCGAACGTGTCCTTCTTGCACGTTCTTCAATCCACCAGCGAACAACCCCAGCCACATCGAGCCATCGTTAGGATCCCTGGTCATGGTGGAAATGGTCTCGCGCGGCCCCATGCCGACCGGATGCATACCCTCGACCCTTCCGCCCGGCTCGATGGTCATCAACCCAACGGAGAGATTCGAAACCCAGAGGCTGCCTCGTGCATCCTCCTCGATTGCCGTGACAGTTCCTGGAGCAACGCCTTTCGCTTCAACGTATTGGCCGCCATCCACATAGCCGAGTCCGGACGCCCCGGCAATCCAGACACGACCCCGGTGATCCTCCAGCAAGCTGCCCGCGGAATTCCAGAGTTGTGTCCAGCCCTTCGAGGCATCGCGCCGATAGACGCCGTGCGATGTAGACGCCCAAGAGGTTCCGTCGTGAGCGGACATCACGGCATTGGCTCGACCGGCCAGCCCGTTGACAGATTCGTTGGCCGCCGCAACGGGACGGAATTGGTCGAGTCCTTTCGAGGTCGAGATCCAGATGTTGCCCTCGTGGTCTTCGAACAGATCGAGGATGCTGTCGCCGGACAAGCCGTCCGCGGCGGTATAAACGTCGACGTGTCCCTGATGCAGATGCACGACGCCGGAGTCTGCAGCACTCACCCACAAGACGCCGTCTCTGTCGCGCAGCATCTTCGTGTACACGATTGGCCGCTGCGTCTCGGGAAACGGAAGCTTGTCGACACGTCCATCCGCGATCTGCATGACTTGGCCGGCGATGCCGACGAGGAGCGATCCGTCCTGGAGACTCGACATGCTCCGAAGCGACACCGCACGCGTGGGAATTGCGTAGAAGACGGAAGTGTCGGTGCCCCATTTCCACACGCGATCGCCTGTCACGACCCATAGCGCATGGGCATCGTCCCTGTACAAGGTCAGGACTTCTCGCCCGAGCCGGCCAACCTGCCCCTCGCATTCGACGCCGGGCTTGCGGACTGCGCAAAGAAGCGCCTTGTCTCCATCTGCACCACCCGCCCAGATGGCTCCGTCGACGTCCTCATTGAGCGCGTTGAGCTTCTTGCCTATCAGCTCGGAGATCTCGCTCAGCACGCCGTCCTTGATGGCGAAGAGTCCCTGGGTGGTCGCGATCCAAAGCGTGCCGTCCCTCGCACCCAGAAGTGCCCGGACATTCTCTGGCAAGAATTTCACGCTTGATGTCGGACGCCACGGAACCCCTCGGATGCCGTCGAACCGCACCAGTGCTTCCGGTGTTGCCAGCCACATGTATCCGTCGACCGTCTGGGCAATCGCGAAGACAGTCCCCAGGCCGGCGCCATCGAGCTCGCGCCAGGCACGATGACCGTACTGGGACGCGTCGAGGGACGGATTGAGCGCCCAAGCTGCAGACGCTCCCAGGAGAGCCCACAATGACATCACGGCGACGACGCACCGACGCACTAAGCTTGCACAGGACATGAACCCCCCAAGGATCAACGTCCGCAGAGACCGACGATGCACACCTGACGCCAGATCGCTGTCCCGCGAAATGGATGGCGCCTCAAGGGCGTCAGTCGCTGCGACAACCCCCAGTTTATCGAGTAAGCGGATCCGGTCATCAGTTCTCACGTGAGATCAGATATGCATCGCCAGCGACACCTCGAAGCTGCGCGGCGCACCGACGAAGACGTTGGTGACCGGGACGCCCGAATATTCCACATAGAAGGCGTCGGTGAGGTTGCGGCCTCTCAGTGCCAGCGTCGTCCCCGAAGCAATTCGCCATGCGACGCTGGCATCCAGCGTCGCGTGGGCGTTGACATGAATCGAGTTTGCAGTGTCGGTGTAGAAGCCGGAGACGTAATGCAGGAAGCCGCTGACCGTCACGCGCGTCTCGGGCACGGCGTAGATCGCGCGCAATCCAGCCGTGGTGCTCGGGGTGTTGATCGGCTGATTTCCATTGCGCACAGCACCGCCAGCCTCGATCAACTGATCGTATTTCGCATGGGTGTAGCCGAGGTTCGCACCAAGCGAGAGAGCCGGTGTGGCGGCCGCCTCCGCATTGATTTCGATCCCCCGCGACGACTGCGAGCCACCTTGCACGGTCAGTTGGGGATTCGCCGGATCGCGAGTGACGATGTCGTTCTGCCGGATGTAGTACACGGCACCGGTGATCGTGACTCGCCGATCGAGCGCCGTAGCCTTGAAGCCGGCTTCCACGGACCGCCCGGTTGTCAGTTTGAACTTGGTATCGCTGATGCCCTGCAGCAGGAACGATGTGACCGGTACGACGGCGGTCGTGTACTGGGCGTAAACCGTCGTTTCGGGTCCCAGGTCGTAGGTTGAGCCAGCGCGCCAGGTAAATGGATGGAAGTGCGGGTTGGCAGTCTGCTGGGTGTGTGGCGTGGCGTTGTAGTCCGTGATGCCACGCCACAGGTCGATGGCGTCGTAGCGAGCTCCCGCGACCAGCAGCCATTCCGGCGTGACGTTGACGGCGTCTTCGCCGAAGACCGACGCAATGTCGAGGCGGGAGTCGTAGTCGAGGTTGAAGTTGGTCCAGGCGCTGTCGCTGGTCGGGAACGTGCCGACGATCGGGTTGTAGGGATCGACTGGCAGGGCCACGTAAGGGGCGGCCTGTCGCAGACTGTCGAAGTCCGTGTGGTTGTACTCCGCTCCCACCGCGAGCCGATTGCGAAGATTGCCCCATTCGCCATCGTCGGCGAGCGCAGTGCGTGCGTTCCAGAAGCGATGCTCGTGATAGTAGCGGCCGAGCGACCTCAAGATGCTGCCGTTGGGAAAGCCTGCGCTGGGCGCGGCGTAGGGCGGGTTGTCGCTGGTCAGGAAGGCTCGATGGGCGCGGAACGCGGTGAGATCTGTTCTCCAGGACCAGCCCGCATCCAGTTGCGACTCGATGCGCGAGCGCAGCGTGGTTTCATCGTTCCCCGAGTAAGCGCCTTCGGGGCTGTAGCTCACGCGTCGCAGCGCCTTGTCAATGACGAGGCCACTGGCGCTCTGCAGGACGCCGCTGGGATCTCTGGCCACCGAGGCTGCCACCAAAGGCAAACCTTCGTAGCTGGCATCGTAGCGATCCTCGTAGTGATCCACGGCCCACAACATCGACAGGGTTCCTGATGGCTTCAACAGGTAGCTCGCAGTCAAACCTCGCGAGGTCGTCTTGTTGTCATCGACGTCGTACAGACTGTCCGACCCCAGCCGGCTGGCATCGATGCGCATGGCCGCCTGGTCGGAAAATTTAAAATTGGCGCCGGCGGCCACCATGCTCGTATTGAAGCTGCCGTAGCTCAGTAACGCATCGAAGTGATTGCCGTCGAGTGTCGGCTTACGAGTCACCTTGTTGATGGCACCGCCCAGCGCGCCTTCACCAAATAGCACGGAGGCAGGCCCCTTGATCACATCGATGCGCTCGAAGTGCCAGGTGTTGGTGTTGCGCTGAACGAAGGTGGACGTAGCGATGTGCACGTCATCCTGAAGGACGGCGATGGCAGCGCCGGAGAAGCCACGCATCATGATGGCGGCGGGCAAGCTCGGCACGTTTCCCGAGATTGTTCCCGGGATATCGGCAAAGGCTTCGCGCGCGGTCCGTAGTCCCCGGAGCTGCATGTCGTCCTGCGTGATGGACTCGACGATCGCCGGCGTCTCGCGTGGCGTCAAGGCCAACCGGCTACCGGCGCTGTTGAGCTCGTCAAGATGCAGTTTGTCACGCTGGGCTGAGATCTCGACGACCTGCTTGGACTTCGAATCATCCGCCTCATCGGCATGAGCGACCTGCGCCACCACGAGCGTTGCAGCGACAACCAGATGGGAATAGTTGCTCATGGCATCTCCATATGCGCATGAAAATCCTGTTCAACGTGGTCTGCGCGGGAGCCGTGAGCGCCCTGCGAAGCAAACGAGCGATAGCGCCGCTTGGCGGCCAACCCGGATATTTACATCGCCAGCCCTCGCTAGGCAAGTACTAGCAGGCTGCGGAAATACCTGAGCTGAAGATCCACCACCCGCGGGCCCTGCGCGTTATCGTTGGACACCAACGACCGATTGCAAGATGCGCGGCACTGACTCGTACACCGAAGGCCTGTTCACGATGCGCAAGCTGGACGACTTCGTTCCGGCGAACCACCCGCTGCGCCGCATCCGGGTGATGGTCAATGAGGCTCTCTCCAAGATGGACGAGCTGTCCTCGCGGATGTACGAGGCCGACGTCAAGGGCGGCCGACCCAGCGTCCCGCCCGAGAAGCTGTTGCGCGCGATGCGGCTGCAGATCCTGTTCAGCATCCGCTCGGAGCGCCAGTTCATGGAGCAAACTCGCTACAACATGTTGTTCCGCTGGTTCATCGGGCTATCGATGGACGACGAGGTCTGGGTGCCGACGGTGTTTACCAAGAACCGGCAGCGTCTGATCGAGCACGACGCGATCGTGGCGTTCTTCAACGAGGTGATCAACACGGCCGAGAAGAAGCGCTGGCTGTCGGGCGAGCACTTCAGCGTCGACGCACCCTCATCCAGGCCTGGGCCGGCCACAAGAGCTTCGTGCCCAAGGACGGCGACGATGACGACGCTGGCGGGACAGGCGGCTTCAAGGGCAAGAAGCGAAGCAACGAGACGCACGAGTCCAAGACTGAACCGGACTCGAGGCTGTTCTGCAAGGGCAAGACGGCCAGCGAGCTGCGCTACATGGGCCACTCGCTGACCGACAACCGTCATGGCCTGGTCGTCAATGCGATGGTCACGCATGCCGACGGCTACGCGGAACGCGAGGCGGCGAAGGCGATGATCAAGGATGCGCGGCAAGCGGTCGCCAACCCCGAGACCGAGGTCACGCTGGGTGCCGACAAGGGCTACGCCGCGGCGGAGTTCATCGAGGAGCTGAAGCGTCTGAAGGTCACGCCGCATGTGGCGCAGAGCAAGTCTGCGCGCCGTTCGGCGGTGCCCGACGAGATCGCCACGACCGGAAAACGGGCTCCAGAGGCTCAAAACCAACCGAGACGGCCCTCTGCTGGCGCCGGATTCCCTCAGCTCGCGCAGGTGCGGTCAAACACGGGCCCGGCTGCTCGGTACTTCAGCAGCCTGCTAGGCGCGGAGAACCTCGGGCCTACACTCGCCGGCGACGAGAGAGCCGGGCACCGTCAAGCAATTGAGTCAAGATGCCATGGCTTGCCGCTTACCCCGTGCGCACCAAACCAGGAGCAAGTCACGATGCTTACGCAGTAGGCCATCGGGCAGGCAGTTTCCTGTGGATGCCGCGCCTTCCGGACGCCGCGGTGTCTGAGTAGCCTCGTGAGGCCATCGAACCGCGAGCAAGCTCATGCCAAATCCAGTTGCGCAAATTGCGGAGCCCTTCCACGCGGCGCATGCCAATGCGCCCCGCCAGTCCGCCCTCGTCGCCTCACTTTGGAGGCGCCTAGCCCAAACTGCCGGGCCAGGCCTGATGGTCTCGGTTGGCTACATGGATCCCGGAAACTGGGCCACAGACATCGAGGCGGGCTCGGCGTTCGGCTATGGACTCCTCTCAGTCGTTCTCGTCTCGAGCCTGGCCGCCATGTTCCTTCAAACGCTGAGCCTGCGACTCGGCCTTGCGTCGGGCATGGATCTGGCACAGGCCTGTCGCGAGAGGTATCCCAAATCGGTCTCGCGCACGCTGTGGGTCTTCGGAGAACTCTCGATCGCGGCATGTGACCTCGCAGAGCTGCTGGGGAGCGCCCTAGCACTCCACCTACTTCTCCATGTCTCTCTGATGTCGGGCTTGGCCATCACGGCGTTTGACACCTTCGCAATCCTTTGGCTTGGAAGCATGGGCTATCGCCGGATTGAGTCGATCGTTCTTGCCTTCGTGATCACCATCGCTGGTTGCTACGTCGTCGAGATGATCCTCGCGCGGCCGGACTGGGCTGGCGTCGCGAGCGGGCTTGTTCCGGACCGGAAAGACTTTGCGAGCGCCCGCGAAGTATTCGTGGCCATTGGCATCGTGGGCGCCACCGTGATGCCGCACAATCTCTATCTGCATTCATCCGTGGTGCTCGCCAGGCGCCGAGATAGCAAGGATGAAGTCCTGAAGATCGCAATCCGGTCGTATACGCTCGACGCAGTGATGAGCTTGAGCTTGGCCATGCTTGTAAACGCCGCGATCCTGATCCTCGCCGCATCAGTCTTCAACAAGACAGGGCATCGTGAGATCGTCGACATCGCGGATGCATATCACATGCTTGATCCTCTGGTCAGTGGCGCTTGGGCGTCCATTCTCTTCGCTGTTGCCCTACTGGCCTCCGGCCAGAGCGCCACACTGACGGGCACGATTGCCGGCCAGGTCATGCTGGAAGGGTTTCTTCACCTGAGAATCTCCGCTTGGAAGCGACGACTCATCACAAGACTGATAGCAATCCTCCCCGCCGTTGCTGCGTTGCACTGCTTCGGCCCAGAGAGCGTGGGTCGACTGCTTGTCGCGAGCCAGGTCGTGCTGAGTCTGCAACTTCCCTTTGCGCTTTGGCCGTTGATCCGCTTCAATGGCGACCCTGGCATCATGGGGAAATTCTCCCTTGGAAAAGGTTGGAGCGTTCTGGCGTGGATCATTTTCGTGTCCGTATCAGCCGCAAACGCCTGGTTGGTCTATAGCGTTCTCATCTAGAGCGCGGCCCGGCTATCTGGCGCCTTGGATGCACGTCCCGAGACGTCGTCAGTTCAGCCTGCGAGTACCGCGCGGTGTCGGGCGCTTGGACTGATAGACTTCATTGACATGCTGCCCGGAAGCGGCGGCATCGAACTCAGTCACACGGAAGGGCCTATGACAAAGTCGTACCTGGATCTCAAAGCACAGATCGAGAAGCTACAAGCTGAGGCGGAGGCTCTTCGCGAGCAAGAGATCGCAGACGTGGTCGGCCGAATCAAGGAGGCAATCCGTCACTATGGCCTCACGGCCCAGGATCTTGGTCTGAGAGCCGCTCGTGCGCCGTACGGCTCGAAGAAGAGCGGCGCAAGCCGGGTCACTGCTGCCAGCGCTAAGTTCAGCGATGGTCAAGGCAATACATGGGGCGGACGTGGCCCGCGGCCAGCTTGGATAAAGGAGGCGCTTGCACAGGGGCGCTCCCTTGAAGAGTTTGCCGACGGGACACAGGCGACGAAGACCACCGCGGCGCGGGCGAGCCGCAAGGCCGGTGCGAAGTCTTCTGGACGGGGCAAGGCGCCGTCCTCCGGCTCACGCGGTGCTGGGACCAGCCGAGGCGGCCGGCGGTCCAAGCGGCAGCCCGAAGCAGTGGCGCAGCGCTCAGAGGAGCACTCAGGTTCTGGCTCGGAACCCGTGGCGTAACCAGCGTTCAGTCATCTTCCGGCAGATTTTGGGTACAGAGAAGGACGGCCGCGGGAGGGGAACGAGGGCCCCGGGAAGGCAGCGCCGATCGCTGAGGTGCGCATTTCGCTTTCGGAACCCTCGATCCGTCCCTTCCCAATGCCGCCGGCAGTGTGCCGGATGCCCTGCGTCACGCCCAAGAAAGTGCTGAGAGTAGCCCGAAAGTCGAAAGCCGCGCTCCCTGATGCACATCAAGCCCAGATTTGGGCGGCTTACTTGGTCATCAATGGAAATCGCGACTGGTCGAGGACGCCGCCAGTCGTCCGAGCAACGGCGTCAAGTCTTCGAGCCGCCCAGCGATGAGGTTCATCACCTCACCCTCCCGCTGCCAGGTGCCGTGCACTCCCATCAGCCGTGACTGCAACAGGGGCGCGCGCTGCTGCTCGCGTATCCTCTTCCAGCAGATCACCTGCACGACGCCGGTCTCGTCCTCGAGTGACACGAAGATCGTCCCGTTGGCCGTGTCCGGCTGCTGGCGCAGCGTCACGATGCCGCAGGTGTGGGCGATGCGACCGTTCGGGTAGGAGGCCAGGTCCGCCGCGGTCTTGAAGCCCCGCTTCGCCAGCTGCGGCCTCAGCAGCGCCAGCGGATGCCTACGCAGGGTCAGCCCGGTCGACGCATAGTCCCATACGATCTCCTCGCCCTCGGGCGCCGCGGGGAGCTCGAGGACATCTTCATCCACCGGCGCGTCGCGCAGCAGCCGTGGCGTCGTCCGAAGCGCGGCGGCCTCCCAGACCTGCTGCCGCCGGTGGCCCGAGAGCGACGTCAAGGCGTCGGCGGCCGCCAGCAGCTTCATATCGGCGAGATCGAGATCGGCGCGGCGCGCGAGGTCTTCTGCGCCGTCGAAAGGCGCTTCGGCGCGCGCCGCGACGAGGCGCTCCACGGCGGCCTGTTTGAGGCCCGAGACCTGCCTCAGCCCCAGCCGCAGGGCCGGCGGATGCGGCAAATCCTCGAGAGTGCAGTCCCAGTCGCTGTACATCACGTCGACCGGTCTCACGTCCACACCATGGCGGCGCGCATCCTGCATCAGCTGCGAAGGGCTGTAGAAGCCGAGTGGCTGGCTGTTCAACATGGCCGCCAGGAACTCCGCCGGGTGATGGCACTTGATCCAGCAGGAGGCGTAGACGAGCAGCGCGAAGCTGGCGGCGTGCGATTCGGGGAAACCGTACTCGCTGAAGCCGTGGATTTGCTGGAAGATTTGCTCGGCGAAGGCCTTCTCGTAGCCGCGGGAGGTCATGCCGTCGACGATCTTCGAGTGGTACTGGTCGAGCCCGCCCTTGCGGCGCCACGCCGCCATTGAGCGGCGCAGCTGGTCGGCCTCGCCGGGCGTGAAACCGGCAGCCAGGATGGCGACCTGCATCACCTGCTCTTGGAAGACCGGCACGCCCAGCGTCCGGCCCAGCGCTTCCTTCAGCGCCTCGCTCGGATAGGTGACGGGCTCCTTGCCCTGGCGGCGGTTCAGGTAGGGATGCACCATGCCGCCCTGGATGGGCCCGGGTCGCACGATGGCGACCTCGATGACGAGGTCGTAGAAGGTGCGTGGCTTCATGCGCGGCAACATGCCCTGCTGGGCGCGCGACTCGATCTGGAAGACGCCGACGGTGTCGGCGCGCGAGATCATGTCGTACGTCGTCACGTCCTCCGCCGGGATGTCCTGCATCTCGAAGCGGTGGCCCTTGCGCGCACCGATGAACTCGAGACTCTTGCGGATCGCAGTCAGCATGCCGAGCGCGAGGACGTCGACCTTGAGCAGGCCGAGCGCATCGAGGTCGTCCTTGTCCCACTCGATGACCGTGCGATCCACCATGGCCGCGTTCTCGACCGGCACCATGCGCGTGAGCGGACCCTTGGTAAGGACGAAGCCGCCCACGTGCTGCGAAAGGTGGCGGGGCAGGCCGATCAGCTGGCCGGTGAGCACGAGGAGTTGCTGCACTACCAGCGAGTCGATGCTCAGGCCTGCCTCGGCGAGGCGCTCGGGCATTACGAGCCTGCCGTCGAACCACATGTGCGACTTCGCGATAGTGTCGACTAGGTCGGCGTCCATGCCGAGCGCCTTGCCGACGTCGCGGACGGCGCTCTTGGGCCGGTAGCTGATGACGGTGGCGGTGAGGCCGGCGCGATGCCGGCCATACTTGCCGTACAGATACTGGATTACCTCCTCGCGGCGTTCATGCTCGAAGTCGACGTCGATGTCCGGTGGCTCGCCACGCTCCTTCGAGATGAAGCGCTCGAACAGCACGTGCTGACGCGCCGGATCGACCTCGGTGACGCCGAGGCAGTAGCAGACGACCGAATTCGCCGCGCTGCCGCGGCCCTGGCACAGGATATGGCGCGAGCGTGCGAAGCGCACGATGTCCGCCACGGTGAGGAAGTAGTGCTCGTAGCCGACCTCGGCGACGAGTCGAAGTTCGTGCTCGATCTGCAACTGCACCTTCGCCGGCATGCCGTCCGGCCAGCGCCGGCCCGCGCCCTCGTAGGTGAGGCGGCGCAGGTGGCTGGTAGCGGTCTCGCCGTCGGGAATGACTTCCGCGGGGTATTGGTACTTCAATTCGTCCAGCGAGAACGTGCACAGCGATGCGACGCGCAGCGTCTCGGCCAGCAGTTCCTCGGGATAGGTCTGGGCGAGCCGCACGCGGGTGCGGAGATGGCGCTCGGCGTTCGGCTGCAGCGCGCGCCCGCAGACCGTGAGCGGCCGGCCGACACGCGTCGCCGTCATGACGTCCTGCAGCGGCTTGCGCGAGCGCACGTGCATGTGCACGTCACCCGTCGCAACCAGCGGGATGGCGGTCATCTCGCTCACCTCGCGCAACTTGTACAGCCACATCTCGTCGTCGAGCAGGCGCAACAGCTCGACCGCCAGCCAGCAACGGCCGGTGAAGTGCGTGAGCATCCAGCGAGCGACCCTCACCAGGTCGCCTTGGCTCGCACCGCGCGTCGGCGCCACCAGCACCAGGCACTCGTCGAGCTCCGCACGCGAAACCCCGTGCAGGGGCAGTTCGTACGTGCCCTTGGGCGCCGACATCCGCAGCTTAGTGATGAACTCGCACAAGTTGCCGTAGCCCTCGAGGCTCTGTGCCAGCACGACCAAGGTGAACGGTGCGTCCGCCAGCCGGAACTGGCTGCCGACGATCAGCGGCAGCCCAGTCTCCTTGGCCGCCACGTGGGCGCGCACCACGCCGGCGACTGAGCACTCGTCCGTGAGCGCCAGTGCGCGATAGCCGAGCCCGTGCGCACGCTCAACCAGTTCCTCCGGCCGGCTCGCGCCCTGCAGAAAGGTGAACGCGCTCACGCAGCGCAGTTCGGCGTAGTCCGGTAGGCCCGGTCGCATCGGTGCGGCCATCGCTTCCTCAGCCGAAGATCCCGTGCAGGTACCACGCGGTGTCGTCGCCGGCCGTGCGCTCCCGGAAGATCCAGAGCACGCCCGCGTGCTCGCTCAGCGCCACCCAGTAGTCGCGCTGCACGCGGCGCGTCGCCTCGCGACCGCCCTCCCCTGCCCGATCCCACCAACCGCCTTCAACGCGGTGCGGGCCGGCGAGCATCTGCAGCGTGCCCTGGTAGAGCGGCCGATGGCCACGCACGGCAAGCGCGAGCGGCTCGGGCAACAGCCAGGTCGGCTGCGGCATCGCGATCGACCCGGTGCCGCGTGGCGACTTATGCGCAGAGGGCTGCCAGCACTGGGCCCACTCGATGCGGTGGTCTTCTGTCAGGACGGGCCGCACGACGTTCGCCGGGCCGACGCGAGCGGCAATGCGTTCCAACACCTCGCGCAGCGTCTCGCCCTGGCGCACAGTGTCGGGCAGCAACGAGGCGCTGCGCTCTTCGAGCGGCTCCTCGTGATCGACCAGCAGCGTGAGCTCGCCCGCCGGCGCCAGCAACTGCGTCTTGCCGAGGTGCTCGCCGAGCAGCCGCGCGAAGTGATCGAGGCTGCGCGTCGCTTCCCCCGTGCGAATCGTGAGCTCGCCACCGGGCCCAGCCGACTTCGAGCGCATCGTGTCGTGCGCCCACTTCAGCGTGAACGCGGTCGTGCCGGCATGCCTCGACGCGAGCCAGCCGCACATCTGCAGCAAGAGGCGGCGCGCGGCGAACAGCAGCGCAGGCGCGTGCTCGACGCGCGACATCAATTCGAGCCGCGCGCTGAAGGTCTCGGGGATCGTTTCCCAGCAGTGCACCTCGGGCTTGAGGCCATAGGCTTGGTCGAGGGCGTCGAGCAGTGCCTTGTCGAAGCGTCGAGCCACGCCCCCGCGCGGCAGGCGCCGCAAGTCGCCCAGCGTCCGGCAGCCCAGACGCGCCAGCGTCGGGCGATGCGGTCCGACCGCCGTCAGCACGTCCATCGGTAGGGCATCGAGGCCCTCGCTCAACGGACCAGCGAAGCCGTCCTCCTCGCCAGCACGTGCGAAAGCGAGTGCAGCGAGGCTCGTCGGAGCCCATGCGACGATCGCCACGCCGAGCTCCTCGCTCTCCGAGCGCAGCCGCTCACGCAACGCGAGCCGGCCGCCGAACAGGCGCAGGCTCGCCTCCACTTCCATGACCACGGCTGCGTCGACGACCGAAACCCGCGGCGTCCATTGGAGCGCCCAGGTCGCGAGGCCACGAAGCTCGTCGTCATGAGTGGAGTCGGCGCCGGACGGCTTGTCGAGGAGCAGCGCTGCCCAATGCATCGGCACGCTCGCGATTGGCGATGAGACGGCTGGGCACGCGCAGGCGCGGCGTCAGCACGGATTCGAGACCGCCCGGCACGGAGGGCAGCTTCAGCGTCCCCTCGTGGGCGGGGCCCTTGCGCTTCAGGATCTGCACGCGCACGGCCCAGTCGAGGTCGAAGCTCGTGATCACGCGCAAGGGCGCGGCCGAGGCCTCGTGCCGTGCCGCCTCTGGCCGGAAGAGCACGACCAGACCTTCGCAAGCCTGGGCACAGACCTGCAAACGGCGCAACTGCTCCGGTCGCGCTTGCGGCAACCAGGCCAACAGCGCGCCGCACGCGTTCGACTTCACGAGCTGTTGGCCTGGTCACAGCCGCTGCGCCGGGGTGTCCACCTGCACCCACACGAACTGGCGATCGTCCAGGCCGGCATGAAGCAGTCCCGGGAGATGCGGCCGCTTGGGCGGCCCGACGACGACCACGGTCTGTCCGGCGGCAACGATCTGCCGCAGGGACGGCGCCAGCAGGCGCCATTCGCAGACCGATGGCTGCGTCTGCAGGATCTCGGTCAGGGCGCCGCATGGCCACCCGCCGCCGGGGAGCTCCACGTCGAGATCGTGCCAACCGCTGGGCACGACTTGGGAAACAGGCGCGCCGAGCTGCGCCGCGCGCCAGATGGCGGCTTCGACCTGCGGCGGTAGCGAGGAAAGGGCTTCGGACAGGCCTGACGAAGGCGCCGGCGAGCGTCGCGAACCTGCTGGTTCGGGGCAATGCGGTGCGGGTGCCTGAGCATCCGTCCAGAGGGGACGCGTGGTCATGATGGGACTGTATGGGCATCCAGTATGCCTGTGCACGCCGCACTGTCCAGCACTTCCAGACGATGGGCGAGTCGAGCGCCGTGACTTTCGTGACTCATTTCCTTCAGATGAGCTAGTGACGCTACGGTCGGCCTGGCTCATGTGACGAGCTATGAACCTCTGACCAAGCGCGAATCCTGGCGCGGACGCGCGCTCCATTCACCGGCTGCGCGGCCGGCGGCGATGGAGCGCCACACGAACCTGCAGCGAGGATTGCCATCGGCATCGCGAGTGGCTTCGACACCTCAGCCTCCCTTGAGACCGAGCGCGACACTCGTCGCTCTACGGTAAGTTCCGAGTTCGAGATGGAGGTTACTCAAGACGAGGACTCGCATGTCAATACGTCTACGTGCCCGGCCAGTGGCGCGGCAACGCGCGTAGCGCCTCCGGAGACCAAGCCCAGCAAGGCTCGCGCTCCATGAGTGCGGCCACCACGTCGGCGCGCACACCATGAGCCATAGAGACGATGGCGACGCCCGTCTCGCCTACGACCTCGTTCACTACGCGTTTAACCTCAGCGCACTGAGCGCTGTCGACCCTCACGCATAGCTCGAGGACGCCCTCACTTGGTGCGGGCCGGCCATACTGGTCGATTCCAAGAACTACACCCTCTATGCCCTTGGAGTGAAGGCGCGAGAGCGTGAGCTCGATGGCTTCCCGGCACTTGTCGAGGTACTCCGCATCCGGGTCATCAAGCCGGAGAGCCAAGCGACCATAGGACCGGTGCAGCACGCACACGGGATGGTGGCGGCCCGCCAAATCAATGACAAGGCGGAAAACGGGCATCGCGAGTGCATCTTCGACCGCCGAATCGTCAATGCGGATGCCGAGCTCGCGCAGCCTGCCGCTCGCCAGAAATGACGCCACCTGGTCGTGGTCGAACGCCAACATATGCAGCGTCACGACCTCGCGGCTACCATCGACTTCCACCTCGATGTCAAGGCTTTCGCGGTCATTCTCGAGGTACGGCAATCGAAAGAGCGTTCTCTTGCTCATGCCTGCTCGCCTCGCCGAGCCATGGTCTCCGCCATGTGCCGGTCGCAAAGCGTGGTCAGATAGCCGCCGAGGTTTCGCAACTGCGCCGGTGCCCCGCAGGACTCGCAAGCGGCTTCCGAAGCGGCGCAGGCCGCTGCGACGAGCTCACGCAAGCGCGCCTCGGTGCCGTTCGTGTCGCTGTCCCCTGATAGTGGCGCGCGCCGCACGAGGTGGGTGCGCCCCGCGGAAGACATGAGGTCGATGTGGACGTCTTCGCGATGCGCGAACCGATAGTAAAAGCGGAGCGCGCCGTACTTCTCCTTCACCTGCTGCACCTCGAATCTCTCGCAGCCTTCTGGCCCGAGCAGCGCCTCGATATCGGAGCAGAGCTTGTCGATGAGCTCATACCAGCCCTGAGTCACAAAACTGGGTACAACTGGCGGGCGGCCACGAAACAGTGCGGGATGCGCGTCGATTAGACGCCGCAGGCCAGGGTCGATGTCGTCGGTCATTTGGGTATTTGTGAATGAATGACGTTCTGCTCAGGCTTTCCCATAGCGACCTGCGCGCTCGTCATCGAGCTCGCCCTTGACGATGACCTCCCAACGTCCGTCCGGCCACAGGGCCGAGACGCCACGGAGTCCGACTCCGTACGTTCGAAACCCTTGGAAACGCCAGTCGGCGCTTGAATCAAGCGCATCGTGATGATGTCCGTGGATAGACCACCGAACCCCCATCGCGCGCGCCAAGTCGTCGAGTAGGCCGAACCCGTGCGGGTGATAGCCAGGCGCCTCGTGGCTCACGAGGATGTCGGCCTGCAGGTCGGCCAGGCGCTCGAACTCGTCGAAGTAGATGGTGCCGAGGTGCTTACGCGGCGGCATCGTGCCGAGCCACCGGTGCTGTCGAGGTGTACTCCCGGCATGGTCCGCCCGCGAGCGCCAGGTGGGCGCTGCACCTCGCGCAGCCGACGGCGATGGATACCAGACGCTCTCTCGCCAGACGCCAGCCAGGCCGGCCAGGCGTAGGCCCCCAGGCAGTGTCACTACACGGGCGTGGACGTTGTGGGGCTCGGTGGCCGGGGACCAAACGCGCATCGCAAACTCGTCACTGTCCGCATCGTGGTTGCCGCCGATGAAGTACCACGGGCATCTTAGCGAGCTCATCTCATCATCAAGAGAACGACCCGGCTCCATGTCGCCAAGCAGAATGACCGCCGAGGCCTTGGTGTGGCCTGCGGCGCCGATGATGTGTCGGAAGGCGCCGTGAGGGTCTCCGCAAATGAGCATGGGGCCAGTCATGGTGTCTCTCCAGCCAAGGCTCGCCGCACGGCAGGCAGGTGCCCGTCATTCAGTCCCACTCCCACCTCATACCATACGACCCTTCCGAGCTTGTCCAGCGTCGATCCACGCAAGCCCGTGCCGCTCAGCTCGTCGTCCAAGATGACCAATGGTTCGCCAACGTCGTTCGCGAATAGCCATCGCTGAATAGCGCCGTGCCTAGTCATCTCGATGTTCGATGGCGCATCCCACTTCTCACGGAGCGCATCATGTCAATAACCAACTAAGCCCAGACATCGCCCCCCGGTGAAACGGCTTAGATGCGCAGCAGTCGCCCACTCCGTCGGGCGGTTTCACGAGGACTTAATCGGCGTATCAACCCGCGCACGCAAGCCCGCGCAGGACGCACATGGCTTCGCGTTCGGCAGGGTGGCGAGGCTGGTAGCTCATCTAGAAGGGTGGTGTTTTTAATGAATCCTATAGGAGTCACTCGTCGCTGTCCAGGCGGCCTTAGGCGCGCAAGCTTTTGAGATATCACATACGCGCACGCAGTCGCGACGGCGCCACAAGTGGATCCCAGACGTCTTCCAGGAATCTGGGCGCAACCTCGATTCCCTACATTTGGCGTGCCCTATCCGGTCTGCCAGGCACTTGTCGAACTCGGAGCCGTGAGGTATCTCTATGGGGCGGTGCCATTGCGCCGCGTTTTCCAACCGACAGCAGCAGCCGTCGACTTCAAAGGAGATTTGCCCATGTACCTCAACTCACTCGCTACGCTCGCTCAGTGCCAAGATGTGGTGCACCGATACAGGCTCGGTCCGCTTGATTTCGAGGCCGGCACCGTCGAAGGGTTCACCGCATACCTTCTATGCCGCGGAATGGAGCTAGCGGGCGTCGAGGACCTCGCGGTGCGCCTGGGCCGCTATCAACGGGAAGCCGCTGCCGGACTCGACGAGGCGGCGCTGTTCGAGGAGGCTCGCGGCCTCAACGACCTGCTCAACGAGCACGCTCGCGCTCGACGCGACATTGCAAGCCGCATCGAAGCTTTGAAATGCCGTCCCGGCGGCATGGGTCTGTGGGTTTGCGTCGCCGAGCTGGCGACGTCCCCCGATGCGCAGCGCGACGCCATCTGCGCCCAGCGTGGGGTTACGATTCAAAACGTCCAGTTGGAACTGGCTTGGCTGAAGCAGTTCCACTGGCTTGTAATGGAATCAGTGAACAACCTCAAGTACGTCCCAGGCAACAACCCCACACTCGATAGGCTGCTCAGGAAGGACATCGAAGTCTTGGACCATACACTCATCAACGCCGCACCTTGGAGTGGCGCGCAAGACGACACGACCCTGGAGCTGAATGCCATCCACCGATTGATGGCTTGAGGAACCCCGACATTAAGGTCGAGCGGCGTTTTGACTAAGTGCCGCGTCAAAAAATGGCCACCTCATGCTGGCTGGCTCAGCGCCTTGTGTATCGCAGGCAGGTGGTCGTGCGTCAGGCCCACATTTGCTTGGCACAGCACGACTCGATCAATGCGGTACATGGGGGAATCTGCCAGGCCCGTGCCGCTGATCCAATCGTCAAGGATCAATACCGGCTGCCCCTCGTAATGCGCTGCCAGCCAGCGTTCAATTGCACTCCAACGAGAAGTGCCGGGTCGCTGAATTGTTTGCCAATGCGGATGAAGCAGCGGGGTGAGCTCATGGAGTCCAGTGGCAGCGAATAGCTCCACGAAGCCGTCGCGTTCCATAAGGCGAATCCAAGACGTGGTCAGTATGAGGTGAGGCCTGAATTCGCGTGCAAGACTTAGCAGCACTGTTGTTGATTCGTTAGACCAAAGTTTCTTCCAAAGATCGATAGGCCGTTCTGAGACTGGCTGGAACACGTCATATCCACTATACGGATCGCCAAGGCAGATGACGTCGTCGAAATCGAGAAAGACTAGTGGGCGGCCCGCCTGAACGACGCCGCGGTACAGGCGGGTCAACGCGCTTTTTCCATGGAGCGGCTTCCTGGTCATGCTGGGTCGGAGGCGTGAGTGAAGTGAGCCGGCCTGACGATCGCATGATCGCACTGGCAATCCCGCGGGTTCAGAAGACGAAGTCAGTAGCGCGTTCCGTTCGTCGCCGACAAGGTGCGACCGTGGCTCCACTGCCATAACCAATTGAGTTTCTGTGCATCCTCACTACCCGGTGTGCGCCGATTGCACTGAACAGGAAAGTCTATGCGACGTACGATCCCGTCCTCCGCTTTGCAGCAATGAGTACCTCCATGGCGCTGTTCAAACGGTCCTTCGGCGCGACATTCCGCTCTTTATCGCCATCCCGCTCGACCAGCCAGGTGTTCGGGAAGTGGAACCAGGCGGCCAACTTCCAGCTGTCGACCACAGGACCAAACTCCTTCAGGATGTCGAAAATGACCGGCAGTGGCTGCCCGACAGTGTCGAACTGGTAACCTGGAAAGAGGTCTTGACCGTCGACATTTACGCTGAAAATGCGACCGATGGACTGCCAATGCGTCGCTAAGTCAGACTTGCTGGCGGGCGGATCCTTTTGGGCCGGTTGACCGAGAGCGGGAGAGGTTCTGGCGATTGCGCAGACGGTGTTTGCACAACCAACTTGCGTGCATCGCATGCTGATGTCCGCGTCGCTCAACCATTCAGTTCCCGCTAGCACCGCGCGCATGGTCTGAGCCCTAATAATGCTTTCTGGTGGACTTTCGGGCTGCGGTTCTTTAACTACATTCGAGTCCATATCGCGGCCTTCTTTAATTCAACACCTTCTGATGCGCGACATTGGCAGCGAAACCGGTATTCGCTCAGTCCAAAGGAGCGAAGCCTGCCTCATCGCGTCCGCTCCGGGAGAAGTTGGCGAGCTGATACCGAACGCTTGGCGCCGGATCAACGGCGACGCCTTCGGCGCTGAAGAGGCCCGTCTGCTCCCGGTGCGCGAATAGAAGCACGCCTGTCGAATCCGCGGTTCCCGCGTAGGCGATCCAGATCTCGGCGACGTCGTGCATACGCCACCTGGCCGTTTGACCATCGGCGCGGCGAACGCAGCTCAATCCGACAAGCCGCTCCGGGTCACAGCCCGTGAGCATACCTTGGAGAGTCGACTCCCAGGCGACGGCCATGCTCTTCTGAAAGCGGCCGCCTTGCTCCGGTTGCTCCCAGACGGTAAGTAGAAACCATGGGCCTTCCGAAGCAAACATCACCGCGCCCCAGTACTCATCGCCAGGTAGCGAGATGCCGGGAGGCATCCACAATTTCATCTCAGGAGTGGTGACAAACATACGAATTCAGCAGCAGCCACGGTCTCGGCTGAGTTCTAGCTGTGAAGTTTCAACAGGTCCCCTCGTGAACCAGGGAGCTTGGTCATGGGCGGGCGGCACGCTCGCCGAGTCATCGTCGCCGCCAATCGATCAAATGAAGCCTATAGGGTGTAGCTCTAAAGGATTCTACGTGAGGGAATGGCGGCTGAACAGGCCTCATGACTCGTACCCTCCCTACCCCCTCGTTTGCCCGTGCACTTAAGCTCGCGCGAACGGCGGCCGGCCTCTCTCAAGAAGACTTTCATCCCACCTCGGGTCGTACCTATGTCAGCGCCTTGGAACGCGGCGTCAAACAGCCGACATTAGGCAAGGTGGATGACCTCTGCGCGGTGATAGGCGTTCACCCGCTGACTCTATTGACCCTGACTTACAGCGCTGGCGGTTCGCCCGCAGACGTCAAGGCGCTACTCAAGCGAATTGAGTCCGAAGTCCTCGCGGTGCTGCACGCCACTGACGAGTAACTTGGCTTCCTGCTCCGCCTCGGATTCGCGCCGCCATCCTATGAGATGTGTTCCGGCCGTTCCATTGATGCCGTCCGAGCGGCGAGAGCGCGGGTCCTGTACCTGTCCGGCGAGGGCGTGGAGCTTGTGCAACAAGCGTTGCACGAGCGGCAGCAGCTAGAAGCGCTTGCGGATCGGCACCCCGCCGGGAACCTGGGTTTGGAGGGTCAACGCGCGCCCATCGCCGCCGCCCGGCGCTGCGACATCGTCAATGCGACGAACGCCGAGCGCCGACGACGCGGCGCCACCTTCTCGTACAGCTATCGGCGCTCGCAGATCGTGACCGCGCTCGCGCAGCCAGCGCGTGAGCTGGTCCGTGTTAGCGCCGCACTCGCGGGCCAGGCACGCGCCGGACCCGCATGTCTGGATGCGCGCAAAGTCTCACTAATTCGGGCTTGCAATTCGCACCATCGGCGTACACCCATGGCCGACCATGGCCGACCCATGCGAACCGAAGCCCGCCCAACACTGCGTAAGGCGGTCGAGGGCATTCTGAGGTCGCATGAGTTTCGAATCGAAATGCACGGCTCAATGCGTCTGCAGATGTGCGTAGAGCGCCTGCGCGGGAGCACCAGACCAGACGTCGCCGGCCTTCTGGTAACCAACAACACAAGCCTCCTTGTCGATGTCTGATAGCAACTACTGCACGCAGAATATGCTATTCACAGGCGCATCCGGCTAGGACTTCCATCGCGCACCGGAACGTGCTATTTCTTCGAGTTGCCGCGGACATCGCGGGTCTTCTCGCGCAGCAGAACACGCCCTTCCCTTGCGCAAATCGCATGGGTTGGCACGCCTGAGAGCGTTACTCGAAGGAAGCACACATGAGCTAGAAACCGCACGGAAACGACGAAGGCCAGTCGTAGCAGCGACTGGCCTTCGTCCTCGTTCATATCGCCGGTCTGCGGCCTTGCGACCCCCAAGCATAGCGCTTCTGCGCAAGCTTGCAAGGGGCGGGTGACTTTTTTTCGGAAAGAAAGGAAGCCCACCAGACTGGCATTGAAGGTCCGATCTGGAACACAACAATGTCATCCCCACGCTCGCCGCGAAGCCGTACTAAGGGTTTCAAGCCAATGGGACCCCTGGGAGAAGCGTTCGAGAAACGTGCTCGCAGCGCCTCAAACCTCTGGTACCTAACGTCGGCGAAGGCAGGGGGCGACATCGTGCTTAAGAGCGATGCTGAGTTGGTCCATTGCCTACGGCTCGAAGCTGACCCTCAAGTTGTCAGCTTTGGACTGCACGAGCCTCAATTTTCTGCGCACTCGCGCGACTCGGCCCCCTTCGACTTTGCGATCATTTCGAAAGCGGGCGAGCGGCGATTTCAAGATGTCACTTCAGAGCATGCGTCGGAACCAGTGCTCCTTAGCGATCACGCCCTGAAAATCTACCAGGCACGGGAGCGCGAATCCGTGCAACAAGGCGGCATCTACTCGAGAGTGGGCCGCAGCGAGTTGCTGCGCTTCCAGATGCTAGCTATGAATTTTCTTGAGGGCATCGCATACAGAAACGCCGCAGCTGGATTGCCGTTGATGAAATTTCGCCAAGAGCTTGGTGCATTGGTGCGCTCACACGGTCGCCTATCAGTTTCGAGCTTGCAAAAAATCTTCCCAAGTGCCGAGCATCCCGAAGTGTTCGCCGCACTCTTCGCGATGCTCGCAAACGGTGACCTTGGCAGTGACCTCGACACCCATCCTTGGGGAAAGCGCACTGTGGTGTTCGCGCCTGCGCCCCCACATCAAGAGGCGTTCGAGTCCAGGGATCTACCCAGTCTCCTGGCGCATGAACTTCAGCGACGGCGCGAGCGACGCACACTTGAAGATAAGCGAGCGATGTCAGCTGCGCTCGCGCAATTGCTCCCGGAGGGTAAGCGGCACCATACTCGCAGCACGTCGCCACCTGAGCTGCTGGACTACCGACGCTGGCCAGGGTGGTCGGAAGAATGCGTTGCGCCGCAGAACAAAACCTGGGCAAGTGTCCGGCGCGAAGCTTTGATCGCCTACCTCAATTTTCAATTGACCGAGCCGATCGCGAAGGAAACCGGGATACACCGATCGGAGCTGACACGGCTTTTTCAACGAGCACTCGAGATTGACGAGCGAGACGGGCAGATCGCGGGGTGGCGAATCCTAAGAAAGGGTTATCGCCCCAAGATTACGTGTCGCATAACCTCGCGAGATGAGGGATCGCAACGCAATGGCCATGCCTACCAATTTTTGGCACTCCTCAGCGCGCATCCTGAAATCAGATCTGAGTTGACTAATGCGATTCTCAAGAGGAACCGAGGGTTCGCGGAAAGTCGCGTCACGGTGAGCTCATTGCACCGGCGCTTTCTTGAGCTATGCACCAAGGGAGGCGTCTCCAGCGCGTCATATCCCTTCAATACAAAATCGCAAGGTCTGCCCGCGCTGAGAGAACTGATCAAGCGCATCAAAATAGAGAATGCTGAGCGGGTAGCGGAATTGGAGCTTCAAACGGGCGCAGTAAAGCGTGCCAAACTTGATACCGGTATTCGCTCCATTATCGACGCAAGGAATCCATATTCAGTCGTTGCCATGGACGGCCACACGCTCGATTTCATTGGCACCGTTCGCATCAAGACGCCCACACAGAGTATATGGGTTCCTATATCCAGGATCATCGTTTACGTTGTCGTGGATCGCAGGACATGGGCCATCCTTGGATACAGTGTCGTAATTGGAGGCACAGGTACAGCCATCGAGGCGATGCAAGCTGTTATACATGCGCTCTCGACTTGGGAACAAATCAATTATCCGAGCGCCTTACTGAGCTACGCTCCTGAGGGAGGCCTTCCTTCGGGTCGGATTCCAGAGCTCGCCGGCGCGGGGTGGTCCACGCTGTGGCTGGATAACGCCTCAAACTTCACTTCGGAGGCACTTGCAGAGCGCGTGAGACGCCGAGTAGGGTGCGCGGTCAACTATGGCCCAGTTAAAAACTGGTCGCGCCGATTTTGGGTCGAGGGAGCATTCTCTGCGCTTGAGAGATCTGGCTTCCAACGATTGCCAAATACCACGGGCAGTCATCCCAAAGATCCGCGACGTAGAGACGCAGAATCAATTGCCGCTCGAATGAAGATCGATTGGGAGGAATTGCTCTATCTCATAGATGTTGCCCTCGCAAATTTAAATGGTACGGTCCGAGGAAATCTTCACGGCAGAACGCCGTTGCAAGCATTGAGAGATTTTGTCGATTCGGAAGACTCTTGCTTCATCCCGCGAAAGCTTCCGCAGCTGCCTCCCGGCGTTGCCGATTTGGGGACAGTTGTCGTAAAAAAAACTGTTCGCGGAAACGTCGCGCAAATGAGGCGCCCGTACATAGAATATCTTGGCGTGCATTATACGAGTGACCTGTTTAGCGACTGCTGGGAGCTCATCGGCAAGGTGGTGATTTGCCACATTTCACGAGATATATCGTCGATCAAGATATTTCTTTCTGACGGCAGCTGTTTGGGAGCCATTCATGCAGGACTTGGGTGGGGAGGCACGTATCACGACGAGCATTTGAGACGAGAAGTAAATAGCCTAATTGCGGAGGGAAAGCTCACGCGCAACATCGACGAAGACTGGCCGCAAGCATATCTTCGGGCCAAGACCGAACAAGCCTACAACGAGGCGGTGCAGCGGCCCAAGGGAAACAGGAAGATATCCAAATCTGCTACCAAGGTAGCGAAGATCGCTCACAAGACGGGGCTATCGATTCCTGAAATCCTCACTGACAAAGTGCTGCCCGAAGTGGATGCGACTTCGCCAATCGAGGCTGACGGAGTGCGCAGTCGTGTTATGCCTAGCTTTGTCAAGGCTTTGAAAAGGCAAGCCGAATACTGATACGGAGCCAAGATGAATATTGGTTCAAATAATCCGCGTGGCGAGCTCGTCGATAAGCTGCCACCAACCTCGGCAGAGGAGCAAGATGCGCTGCTGGAGGAGCACCCTATTCGAAGTAAAGAATTCATGTTAGTCACGTCAGAAATCTTGCGTGTTGCAACGCTGGCCCTGCACGCGATCAACAAGCGGTGGCCATGCTGCAATTTTGTTGGAGTCAGTAGAGTGGGAAAGTCAAGGGCTAGCTCATATATCACTGCGGCTATTAAATCAAGCTTCAGAGACGTGCTGGTCTTTCGGCGCAATTCACTCAGCGGCGAGAGCAAAAACGCGACGGTATTCAGCGAAATGATGAGTGCGATGTCTCTCGATGAGCGCGACCTCAAAACGGCTGTCGATGCGCGAGTAAGAGCTGCGCGAAGTCTGGACGTACGCGCACGCGCAACCGGGGCCCACCACGTAGTCCTCGTCGCCGACGAAGCAAACAATCTGACCATGAACCAGTTTCGAATGTTGGCCGACATTTCGAACGAGATGGAACTTGGGCTCACCTTTATCGGCTTTGGGATGCCGAACCTTCTAGAAAGAAGAAACGCTCTTCTTGCCACGGACTCGGGCTATTTGGTATCTCGGTTCTTGAATCTAATGGTTGAAATTGCAGGCATTCGATCTGAAACTGATCTTCGAGAGTTTATGAGCTTATACGACGAGCCTTCGCAGCTCGAATATCCCGCAGGAAGCCGTTGGCCGATATCACGGTTTTTCTTTCCCGGAGCTTGGTTGCAAGGGTGGCGCCTCGGCAATGAGGCCGGCACTCTTTGGCGGCTTTTCGAATCTAGAGTCGTTGAAGGCAAGAGAAGGGTTGGATTTCAAATCTCCACTGAATGCGTTGCCATTGCTATTAAATCCGTACTCATCGATAACAGGCATTTTAAGTTTACCACGACTCCAATATCAGAACTAGATTGGCAATATGGGGTTGCGCAATCACAGTTCCAACCCTCAATTGGCTGGTCGGCAAAATCTAGTGAAAATCTAAGAACTACTCTACAAACGCTTGAGGATTTTGGCCTCGCGCCCCCCGATCTTTCAAGCTAGCCATGGGATCTATTCCATACATTGCCGAGCGAAATACGTGGGATAGGAGGTGGGCCCATCCGTATGAAAGCATCGCAAGCTTGACACTAAAACTGGTCTGGGCAAACGATGCGCGATTTAGCGATGTGATGCGCCTTTTTGGAGTCAAAGCTATCCAGAATGTCTTTGGTAGTCGAACAGGGCTCGTCGCATACAGCTTCTTAAGTACCCACTGGGTCAGGCGAGATTTCTCAGGCGGAGAGCTTGGGAGCCAACCTTTGCAAGAGTCGTTTTTAACTTGGTATGCCGGCGGTAACGCGGCATTGGTCGCGACTGACTCACACTTTCGTTTTTGCCCTGACTGCCTGCGCCTGGGTTACCATTCATCTGCATTTCAAGTCACCAGTCTAATTCGATGCCCAATTCATCGCGCTCTTCTAACCCATACTTGCCCGAATTGCGGCGCCTGCAACCCAGAGTTTTCTCTGAATCGCGATCTACTGAAGAATCCTTTCCAATGCTATCACTGTAAAAACTTTTGGACGCAGCGCCCGCGAATGGGAGCCTGGACAGCCTCTGTTTCGTTTGATGCACAGGTTAATTCAAAGTTCGGGCCCATTTATTCGTGGCTGAAAGGGATCTCGAGGGAGACCGTTGATGTCCCGGTGGAAGATTTCTGTCTTCGCGATTTTGACGCGACGTTCATCTGGAAACAGTCGATTGCCTGCGCCGTGTTGGGCACTCTTATCAAACCGCAGCCCGATATGCCCGAGTTTGTTTTGGACCCAAGAGTTAGGGTTCTACGAGTGACTGGAGCCTGGAATAAGTTTGGACGGCGTGATCAATGTTCCGTATTCAAGGCAATTAGACGGCAGATACGGCGGCGCTTGGGAAAGCGGTCACGACTCCAAAGGGATCCCACGCTCGAGCGCGCCCGCGCGGCCTTCGAAATTTGGCGCAATACTTTCGAGGGCGATGAAAGGGAGCGCCGGAAACGTCTGTCTTCACCTTATCCTACCCCCGGCTGTTGGAGCAAGCTTCCGGCCACAAAGGAGGGAGAATCCTTGAACGTCCTCGCTGAGCGCTATCTTGCATATTTCTACGTCCTCGCCGACTCGGTAAGGTGCGTCTACGCCCGAATCGAAGAGGGTGCACGTGATGAGGAGCGGTACCGCCTGCCGGATGAAACGTGGGATCCAATTTGTCGGCAGCAACTGATTGCGAAGGACGCCTTTCTGCGCGAACACTTGGAATTCGGGCACTTTCACTCTCGGCCTTGTCACTGGTTTGCCCACAACGTCCCGCGTGGCGAGTCTCCCGTGGGCAAGCCGATATTGACCTATTCTTCCACCCTATGGTCCGGCATGCCGGATCTCATGCGAACTATGTGCACCATCCCGGGTCGCAGGAATGTCGAAGATTGACCTTCATAGCCAGCTTTGTTGAACATTCGCGTGACGCGCTCTGTAGGAGAAAAGTCGACACAAGCCATGATCCTCCCTGGGAGAGCGTTCATTTTCCATGTCGAATATTGTCCGAACCCTGGTCCCACCTCGTGTCTCCCCTCCTCGGCTTCGGCATCCTGGCCTACCTCCTGAAGTCCATGAAGGCCTCGACCTGGGAGTTCGGAGCGGCGTGGTTGCTGATCGCGATCATCGGCCGCGTCGTCCTCGAGCGGCGGCGTCGCGGCGGTCTGCGCCCGGAGGTGCAGAGCCCGTCGCCGTGACGACGGGGCGGCGAGCTCGGGGCCAGGCGCGCCGCGAGGCGCCCATCGATTCGCTGTTCGACGAACTGCCCGCTGCGGCAAACCCGGAGCGTGTAAACGATGAGTCGCGCCGACAAGGAAATGACATCGATGTCATCTAAGATTGTCCGGGCAAATGGTACAGAACGTAACGCCGGAACGGTGATCGCCCTCGACAGACCCCCATGCCCCTCCTGCATCCACGGCCCGGCCCCGTTCCGGATCCGACCGCCCTCCCCAGCCGCAAGCACATCCGCGCGTGGCTCGCCCCGATGGTGGCGCCACGCACCGTGCATGCCCTGGGCCTGGTCGTTGTCGATCTCGCGTTGTTCGTCGCCACGCTGGCGCTCGTGGTCGCCATCCGGAACCCGTGGGTCAAGGTTCTTGCGGGCCTCGTGGCCGGCTACGTCGTCGGACGGCTGTTCCTGCTCGGCCACGATGCCTGCCACCAGAGCCTGACGCCGCACCGGCGACTGAACCGCTGGCTCGGCCGGCTCGTGTTCCTGCCGTCGCTCACGCCCTACTCGCCGTGGGAGATCGGCCACAACGTCATCCACCACGGATTCACGAACCTGCGCCACGTCGACTTCGTCTGGCAGCCCCTGTCGCTCGAGGAGTTCAAGGCGCTGCCCCGCACTCGCCGGACGCTCGAGCGCCTCTACCGCAGCGGCTGGGCGCCCTGGCTGTACTACCTCGTGGAGGCCTGGTGGAAACGGCTCTGGTTCCCGCGGCAGGCGCTGCTGCCGAGCCGGCGGGCCAGCGTGGTGGCCGATGGCGCGCTCGTCACCGCGTTCGCGCTGGTCTGGATGGGCGTGCTGGCCGCGGCGGCCGTCGCCACCGGACAGTCCGTGCCGCTCCTGCTCGCCACCGGCTTCGCGCTGCCCTACGTGACCTGGGCCGCGCTGGCGGGCTTCACGGTGTACGTCAACCACACGCACGAGTCGGTGGCCTGGTATGGCGACCGTGATTCCTGGTCGAGCGCCCAAGCCTTCCTCACCACCTCCGTGCACATCGAGTTCGGCTCGTGGGTCGGGCGCTCGATGCACAACATCATGGAGCACACGGCACACCACACCGACATGACGCTGCCCCTGTATTGCCTGCCGCGGGCACAGCAGCGGCTGGAGCAGGAACTTCCCGGACACGTGGTGTTCCAGCGTTTCTCCTGGGCCTGGTACCGCGACACGGCGCGCCGCTGCAAGCTCTACGACTACGAGCGTCGTTGCTGGACCGACTTCGACGGGCGAGCGACGACGCGGTCGATGATTCCGGGGTGACGGACCGCTGCGCGCGCCTCTGACTTGGGACGCCGACCCACGTCAGGAAGAACCTGCCGGAGACCGCGCGCACCCCTGCGCCGGCGAACATCCCCCCTTGGCGCAAGACCGCACGGGCCGGCCGCCGGCCGGCCATCCGAGGCGTTCCCGGCCCGAGCCCCCACGCCCGAGCCCGCCTTTGCTTTTCGGGCAAGCTCCGCGGGCGGCCTGGCGACATGAACTCGGTGGGAAGCACCGTCATCTCCGTCCTCGGTTCCACCCTTCCACCGCGAAAGCCGGACCCATGTCTTCTCCTTGCGCCGCCTGCGGCGACCTTGCCCTTTCGCCCGCCGCCTCCGGTCGCGCAACGCCCGTGGAGACGGCCAACTGGCCGGCCATCGCGTCGCTGGCGCTGGGCGTGTTCGGCCTGGTCACGGCCGAGTTCCTCCCCGCCAGCCTGCTGACCGCGATGTCCGCGAGCCTCGGCGTGAGCGAAGGCGCGGCCGGCCAGAGCGTCACGGCGACGGCGCTGGTCGGCGCCGTCGCCGCGCCTGCGATGCCCTTGTTGACGCGTCGGCTCGACCGCCGGCACGTGATGCTGGCGCTGTCGCTGGTGCTCCTGCTCTCGAACGTGCTCGCCGCGACCGCGACGAGCCTGCCCGCGCTGCTGTTCGCCCGGGTGCTGCTGGGCGTCGCGCTGGGCGGGTTCTGGTCGATGGCCGGTGCGCTGGCGATGCGCCTGGTGCCCGAGAAGGTCTTCGCGCGGGCCATGTCCTTCATCCTCGCCGGCGTCTCGCTCGCCACCGTCTGCGCCGCGCCCGTCGGCGCGTGGATGGGGGCGCGGTGGGGCTGGCACAGCGCCTTCGTGGCGGCAGGCGTGCTCAGCATCGCCACGTGCGCCGCCCAGGTCTTCACGCTCCCCTCGCTGCCGCCGCGCGACAAGCCGGACCTGCGCGTGCTGGGCGAACTCCTGACGCGGCCGTCGGTGCGGGTCGCGCTGCTGTCGGTGCTGCTCGTGATCTCGGGGCACTTCGCGGGCTTCACCTATGTGCGGCCGCTGATGGAGACCGTCGCGCACCTGTCGGTCGACGCCGTCTCGGCGGTGCTGCTGGGCTACGGCGTGGGCGGGTTCATCGGCAACCTGGTGGGCGGCCGCATCGCCGAGCGCAGCGAGCGCCTGGCGATCGTCGCCGGCGGGACGCTGATCACCGCGTTGGCGGCGTCCCTCCTGTTCGCGGGCAGTTCGCCGATCGTGACGGCCGCGGCCGTCGCCCTCTGGGGCTTCGCCTTCGGCGCGTTCCCGGTCGGATTCCAGACCTGGATCGTGCGCGTCGCGCCCGACCACGCCGAGGGCGCGGGCGGGCTGCTGGTCTCGGCGTTCCAGGTGGCGATCGCGAGCGGCGCCATCGGGGGCGGCCTCCTGGTCGACCACGTCGGCGCGCGCGGCGGGCCGCTCTTCGCCGTGGTGGCGGTGTCCTTGGGGACGCTCCTCACCCTGCGCCGCGGCCCGTCGGCCCGCGCAGCGTAAGGCCCGACGAACCCTCGGCCCACGGCCTGCCCGTCGGAGGGCGCGGGATGCCGCGCGGCCGTTCGGGCCCAGCCCGGCACAATCCTGGCATGACGAACCTGCACAAAGGCC